>Ga0210399_10000150_pt1 | contig 54383 bp, 46 predicted proteins | sample IncBWC14MmetaG_FD_150865 | JGI IMG/M metagenome (GOLD analysis project Ga0210399, IMG submission 150865) | Forest soil microbial communities from Barre Woods Harvard Forest LTER site, Petersham, Massachusetts, United States - Inc-BW-C-14-M | ecosystem: Environmental > Terrestrial > Soil >...
CCCGCGCGCCCCCCAATTTACCCGCCACAAATTTCGCGGGCCACCGCGCCAGCACGCTCGATCCGCCCTTTACGTTATCTCCCAACTTCACCAGTATTTCTGCCTCTTTTGGCACCCATAGATCCACCCGCGACCCGAATCGTACCAGTCCTATACGCTCTCCGCGAACTACCTTATCACCGGTTTTCTTCCACGAGACTACCCGCCGCGCGATCAACCCTGCAATCTGCTTGAACACGATCTCGCCGGCATCAGTCGAAAGCGTAAACACGTTCTGCTCGTTCTCCACGGAAGCCCGTTCCAGCATCGCCGCCAAAAATTTCCCCGGCCGGTATTCCATCTTCGTAATCGTTCCGGCCGCCGGGGCGCGGTTCACGTGTACATTCCACACCGCCAAAAAAATGCTCACCCGCTTCCCCGGCCTCCCGGCGTGCTCTTCCTCAGTGACCACAACCACGCGCCCGTCGCCAGGCGACACCACTGCCCCAGTATCCGCGGGAACCAGGCGCTCCGGATCGCGGAAGAAAGAGAAAACAAACAGAGCGAGTAACACCGCTAGGACAGCGGCAACATTCCAATGGAGAAGGTAGAAAACGCCGCCCAGCACCACCAGCGGCAAACCGAAATAGTAGCCTTCTTTGACCATGCTTCCCGGAGTAGACCCCAGCATTTCCGCGCTCGGCGTCCACCTAGCGAGCGTGCCTGGTCATTCTACGACAGAATCGACTGCGATAAAGTCGTTATTGGTCGTAGCTGGCCTGCGCGCGTATGATACGCGCGGCAATCCGCTCCATCTCATCCTTGCAGTGGAGCTTCATCTTCTTTAGCTTGATTTCTTCCAGTAGGTCTTCCGAATTCAGGTAGGGCGACTTGGAGATTTTCTGAAGTTCTGCTTCGTATTGCCGGTGCTGCTCTGCCAGACGCTGATACTCGGCGTCTGTCTCGACGCGTATGTCCCGAGGTGTCCGCTGCGCGCTTGCCATGCGTTCCTCCTGACGTTTCCGTGAATGGGTTGTGAGCACTACATGAACGCAAGATAGCACTCTGGCTCGCCACGTCAAGGGGGAACCTGTGGGAATTTCGTCCTAGCCTGGCAGTCGCCTCTCCATCTTGATGGCGGCCTCATCGGGATCACGGTAATAGCCGGCGCGCCTTCCCGTTTTGGCAAAGCCTTGCCTTTCATAAAAGGCCGTTCCCGCTTCATTGGACTCGCGAACCTCTAAAAACACGCGACTTACCTTCCGTGCCCGCAACTCCTCCAACGCGGCCTTAAGCAGCGCCCCGCCCTCGCCTCTTCGCCGCTTCGCCACCAGGACTGCCAGATTCAAGATCTCGGCCTCCTCGGCCACCTGCCGACTGATGATGAATCCGCACACGTTCCTCTGCTGTTCGCTAACCAGCGCGAGAACGCCACGCCACCCCAGCAACTCCTGAAAACCCACGTGTGTCCACTGCGACGCTTCCGGAGACGTCCGCAAAATTTCCGTCACAGCGGCGACGTCCGCTTCGCGAAACGCGCGAATCGTGGATTCCCCGCGCTCGCGCTTGGTCTCAGCCGACATGCGCGGTGTTCCCCTTCCAGAAGACTTCCGCGTCGGAACGCCGAACGTAATTCGCATCCAGTCGAAGCGCATCGGTGTACCGCCCCGCCGCCACCGCGTTCCTAGCCATTCGCGCAATCCCTATCCCCAGGAAGCCGTCAACAAGTTCGAATCCTTCATCCAATTCTTCTCTCGCCTTCCATTCCTTCTGCTCGAACATACAATCCACATCGCCCGACGCCCATGCGATTTTCTCTCCGCCGGCGAGCTGCGACGCCATCTCCAGGAATTTCGCCGGCTCCATCACCATTTCGTCGCCAACCCTCTCGAGGCCATTTTCCCTCCGCCGGTACACCGCGCCAAACACTTGCCCCCGCCGCGCGTCCGCCCAGGAGGCCACGTAATCTGTCCCGCCCCCGGCATGCCAGGCCACTAACTCCAAACGAGAAACCGCCACGATCGGCTGGCCGTACACCTCCCCCCAGGCTTTTACGGTGGTCAGGCCAATCCGTGATCCTGTGAACGAGCCGGGCCCCGAAGCAACGCCGAACGCATCCACCTCCGCCATCCTTACGCCCGCCTTCTTCATAACCTCCGACACGGCTGGCAATAACCAGGAGGAATAGTCTTCTTCCGTCTCGTGACTGGCCATAGCCAAAACCAGTTCATCGCGGAGTACCACTACGCCGCCCTTCGAATCACACGTATCTATCGCCAGCACAATCACTTCCGCATTCTAGCGCACCCTGCTCGAGCATTCGAATCTTACTTGCGTCCTCCCCTGATCAAGACTCTCGCCCTGCCACCCACGCGAATGCATCCATGTCCCACGCGAATTCCCAATATTCACATCATCGCTATTTTTGGCACAATCGCCACTCCCCCCTTCCTGCCAGCCTCCGGCACCCGGCAAACGAAATTTCCGCCGCCAACCAGATTTCCAAGCGCCGTGGAGCAATTTTATTGCCAAATTAGTACCTAATTTTCCCTAACCTCCTGATTCCACTGGATATACCTTGACTCTTCCAACACACTCTTATACTCTTCTCATGCATCTCCTAGGGGGCATCGCAATCTATGGACTACAAGATCGGCGACAAGGTCGTTTACCCGAATCACGGTGTGGGGATTGTTGAGCAGATTAGCTACGGAGTTTTGAACGGCAGAACCGAACGTTACTTCATGATTCGCATTGTTTCCAGCGGCTTGCGTGTTATGGTCCCGCAATCAAACGCAATGACTGTTGGCCTTCGTTCCGTCATTCGTTCCGCGGAATCCACCAAAGTCCTTGGCTTTCTCGAGACCGGCAAACTCAACTCTCATCACGACTGGAAGCACCGCTTCAAGGAAAACTCCGAGCGCATGCGCACCGGGTCCCTCCTCGAAGTCGCCGTCGTCCTCAAGAGTCTCGTTTCTCTCAGCCGTAGCAAGCCCCTCTCCTTCCGCGAAAAGAAAATGCTCGAACGCGCGAAGTACCTCCTGGTCAGCGAGATGGCTACTTCCCGCAACACCACCGCGGAAAACGCCGAGGCCACCGTCGTGAAGTCCCTAGCCAAAGCCAAGCTCACGTTCCCGGTAATGACCGAAAAGTTTGAATAGCCCTTGCCGCCTACGCGGCTCTTCCATCACCCGGCGGGCAGCTTCGGCTGCCCGCTTTTTTTGTCTGCGTTCTCTCGGAGCCATTACGTTTAATTGCTACCTGTGGAGAGCGAACCGAGCTTAACCCGGACCTCGCGCAAGCTCCGGGCAACCGTTCGGGCGATCTCCGGCGCTCCAGGAGTATCGCCATGAACGCACAGCGTCTGGGCGTCAACTAAGACTTCCGTCCCGTCGCACGCCAGGACGGCTCCTCGCGCTACGATGCTTAACGCTTGGCGGCCAGCTTCCTCAGGATCACGGATCAGTGCATCTTCAAATTTGCGCGAACGCAAAGTTCCATCCGACTCATACCGCCGGTCGGCGAACGCTTCAGCGGCCACCGCGAAACCCATCTTCTGGAAGACCCCCAGCATCGGCGAGCCGGCCAGGCCCACCAGCACGACATCCCGGCGCCATCGCGCGACACCTTCCGCAATCGCCTGGGCAAGCTCGCGATTACTCACCGCCTGATTGTAAAGCGCGCCGTGCGGTTTGACGTGGACCACCCGCGCCCCGCATCGCTTGGCAACTTCCGCCAGCGCGCGGACCTGTTCAAACACGCAATCAGCAATTTCTTCTGGTGGCAGTTTCAATTCGACCCGCCCGAAATTCGCGCGATCGGGATAACCAGGATGCGCCCCAATGGCCAACTTCCAGCAGAGCGCCTGCTCGATCGTTGCCTTCATGGTCTGCTCATCGCCCGCATGACCGCCGCAGGCAACGTTGACCGACGTGATCGAACGCATCAGCGCCTCCTGCGTGCCGTCAGCAATCGCTTCCGGCAGCTCTCCCATATCGCAATTCAAATCAATCTTCAGATCGGCGTGCTTCATTCCAAGATCAAATCCTTTGAAGCCATCAGTTCTTCCTGCTCTCTCAACAGGGTTCGCGCCTTTTCCCACTCCACGCGCTCAAATCGAATCTCATCCCTCGGCCGCAGCTGGCCCAGGCTGTGAAAATCCGCCGAAATCACATTGGCAATCTTTGGATACCCGCCGGTGGTTTGCTGCTCGACAAAAAGTATGATCGGCAAACCTCCCTCCGGCACCTGAATGGCCCCCAGCGCAACGCCCTCAGAAATCATCTCTCCGCCTGAAGCCGTAGGAATGACCGCGCCTTCCAGCCGGATCCCCATCCGATTGGACTCCTCCGCAACACGATAGGTGCTCTCATAAAATATTTTTTGCGCCGCCTCTGAAAACCAGTCGCTCTGCGGACCAGGCGTGACGCGCAACACCTTGCGCGGCGCGAGCCGCTCCCATGCCGTGCCGCTTAAGGTTATCTTTCGAAACGAACTCTTTGCCGGCCCAATCTTCAGTATGTCTCCTTGTCGCAGCGCTCTGCCTTCATGCCCCCCGAGCCCGCTTAAAAGATGCGTCGACGCGCTCCTGAGAAAATCCTGCACTTCGATTCCGCCCTGCACGCACAAGTAACACCGTGCCCCCGAACGAGTTGGTCCAACTCGCAGCGTTTTCCGAGCCTTCGCTTGCTCGGACGTCCACGCCAGAGCCGGGGCGCCGTCCAGCGTGGCGCCAAAATCCGAACCCGTCAGTGCAAACACCGTTTCTTCCCAAAACACAAATCTCCCGCCAAGAAGAGTCATTTCCAGTCCCGCTGCACCCTCTGGATTTCCTACTAATCGATTGCCAATTCGCAGCGCCATGCGATCCGCGGCGCCCGAAGGGGAAACTCCCATGGGCCCGAATCCTTCCCGCCCCAAATCCTGCACCGTCGTCAGCATTCCCGGAGCTTGCACCTCGATCACGCGCATGCCCGATCCAGCTCCGCAAATCGCTCCGCATCGATCGGCGTGAATCGCACGCGATCTCCAATCGACAACAGGGTCAAGCCGTCCCGGTCAGCCCGAAACATTTTGGTGGGGGTGCGTCCAAGCAATCTCCACCCACCCGGCGTGGCAAACGGATACACGCCCGTCTGATTCCCGGCGATCCCCACGCTGCCAGCAGGCACTTTCCTTCGCGGTGCCGCCAGCCGCGGCATAACCAACTCCTTAGGCAACTCACCCAGGTACGCAAATCCGGGCACGAACCCTAAAAAGTAAACGAGATACTCCACAGAAGTGTGCAACTCGATCACTTGCGCCGCCGTCACGCCGCGGAGCGAACGCACCTCGTCCAAATCCGGACCAAACTCTCCTCCATAGCACACTGGGATTTCCACCAGCCTTGCTTCCGGAAGTTTTACCTCTTTAAGCCGTGCGAGGTATCCACGCAGAATCTTTTCCACTTCTTCATGCCGCAACTTCAGCGCGTCGAACTTGATCAACAACGAGCAATACGCCGGATGAAGATTCCGAATTCCTGCCACGGGCTCCAACTCGATCAGCCGCACCAGCTTCCGAACCTGTTCATTCGCCTGACGTGTGACCTGACGCTGTAGAGGCCGGGCTGCAGCTCGGCCTTTCTCGTCGGCTTGATCAACGTAAACCAGCAGCGACTGATCGCTGGCATATTCGAATCGCGCTCCTTCTACGCCAGACGTGTCCATGACCGCGAAAGTATACCCCACGCACCAGCGGCCAAGCGTGCAGTCAAAGGGACGCTCTCACGCCCTCTGCAAATTCCGTCTTAATTCTACTTTTTCAATCCGCAGTCGTTCTGGCTGCGCGCCGCCGACGAATCCGGCGTGGGCCCCGGTTCTGTGGCAAAATGCCGTCGTGTTCGGGCGACTGACAGAGCGGAAGGAATGGAAGTTCTTCGCGGTCCTACCGAAGGCCGACCTCGGTCTCGCCGCGGCTTGGTGGGCGACCCTCCTTCTCAGAGGAATCCTCCCAGCGGCATTTGCGATCGCGATGGGCGTGCTCGTCGCCGCGGTCGAACGCGGCAATCCTCTCGCTGGTCCGCTCGCATTTGCCGGTGCGATCTTCGTGCTGCTTCAGGTGCTCAGCCCGATTCATCAGGCCGTCAGCGCCAACCTCGGCGACCGCACCGCCGCATGGCTCTACGACCGGCTCACCGAGGCTTGTGTGCGCCCACCGGGCATGGGGCACCTCGAGGACCCGAAGCTCACCAGTGACCTGACCGTTGCGCGCGACTTTGACCTCGGAATGACCGGCCCGCCGCTGTCGATATCCCTGGATTTCATCGCGTCCGGCATGGTCGAGATGATCGGCGGTATCGCCTGCGCCGTGATCCTCCTGAGATACGCGTGGTGGGCGCCGGTCGTGCTCGCCGGCGCGTGGCTGGCGACGCACTGGCTTCTGCGCGAGAGCGCCATCTGGCGCGACCGCAATACCGAGGAAGTGCGCGGCGCGCAGCGGGATGCTGACTACGCCTACCGCCTGGCTGTCGACCCACCCGCAAGCAAGGAGCTGCGGCTGTTCGGCCTGGTTCGCTGGACGATCGACCGTTTCATCGCCAGGCGTACTCGCCTGCACGAGCTTCAGTACCAAGCCACACGTCTGCGCGAGCGTCCTGTCATCTGGAGCCTGCTCCTCGTCGTCTCTGCGAACGTTCTGGTGTTCTGGTTACTGGCGAGCGCTGCCGCCGCTGGCCGCATTAGTCTCGGGGAAGTCGTCGTCTATGTGCAGAGTGCGGTGGGCGTGTCGATGATCGCATTCGGCGGATTCAGTTGGGCGCTCGACGGATCGGCTGCCCCCGTCGCCGCGGTGTTGCGGCTTGAGCCCGCGATGCGTCTCGCCGGCGCACTGCGCTTTGGTGATCGGCCCGCGGACGCGAAACCGGCGCGCGCGATTCGTCTCCACGATGTCACGTTCAGCTACCCTGGGGGCGCGTCCGTGCTGGAGCACTTCGATCTCACCATTCCGGCCGGCTCGTCACTTGCCATCGTTGGACAGAACGGTGCCGGCAAGACCACCATCGCAAAGCTGCTGTGCCGCTTGTACGATCCGCAGTCAGGCGCTATCGAGATCGACGGCGTAGACCTTCGCGAGTTCGATCTCGCGTCGTGGCGTTCGCGGGTCGCGGCGGTGTTCCAGGACTTCATCCGGCTCGAGCTGCCGCTGCGCGACAACGTGGCCCCGGCAGGGGCGCCGGACGATGTCGTGCGCGCCGCGCTCGAATCGGCTGGAGCCGCGAACCTCGCCTCTCTAGACACCGTGCTGGCTCGCGGGTACGACGGCGGCACCGACCTCTCGGGCGGCCAATGGCAGCGCATTGCTCTCGCCCGCGCGTTGGCCACCGTCAGGCTCGGGGCTGGCGTCGTGCTCCTCGACGAGCCAACCGCGCAGCTCGACGTGCGAGGGGAAGCGGAGATCTTCGATCGCCTGCTCGCTGCGACACGGCATTGCACTACCATCCTGATCTCCCATCGCTTCTCGACCGTCCGCCATGCCGATCGCATCTGCGTGCTCGAGCACGGCCGGGTCATCGAGCTCGGCACGCACGACGAGCTGATGGCGCTTGGCGGGCGCTATCGGACGATGTTCGATCTGCAAGCGCAGCGCTTCACGGTCCCAGAGGACGAGGAGGGCACGACCTATGACGTCCTCTCCTGATCGAGATCGCGCCAGGACGCCCGCGAAGATTGACCCGCTGCCTCCGGCGCTGTCGTCGATGTGGCGCTTGTGTAAGCTGGGGTATCGCCACGAGCCGCGCTTGATGGTCGTGGCGTTCGTGCTGTCGCAACTCGCCGCGCTGCCCGATGCGCTTCTCGCCTTGTGGTTGATGCTGCTCGGCAAGGGCGTCCTCGAGCACCGGCCGCGCATAATGCAAGGTGCGGCGATTGGTCTCGCGGTGTCTGCCGCCGCGACGTGGTTTCTCCGCACGGTGAGCACGCGCATGCAGCGCCGCTTTCGTGACAAAGTGACCATCGCCCTCGAGTCGCACGTCGCCGAACTGCAGGCTTCGGTTGCCACCATCGCGCATCAGGAACGACCGGAATATCTCGATCGGCTGTCCATGCTCCGCAATCAGGTATTCGTGCTCGACCACATGTACATGTCGGTGTTTTCCACGCTGGGATGGATTCTACGTTTAGGCGTAACGATGGCGCTGCTGGCCTCCATTCACCCGGCTCTGCTCCTGCTCGCGGTCTTCGCGGTTCCGACGGTGTTGACCTCGACCTGGCGGCCCGCGGTTGAAAGATATGCGCAGGAGAGCGGCGCCCAAAGCAATCGGCTGGCGCGTCATCTGTTCACTATCGCCACGACCGCGCCGCCTGGAAAGGAAGTGCGGGTCACCGGGATTGGAGAGCGCCTGGTCACCGACCGCCGATGGGCGTGGGAGTGCTGGTACGGACCAGTGTCGGCCGCTCGGTGGGGTTCGGCGTTATGGCACGCGCTGGCGTGGGCAATCTTCGGCTTGGCGTATGTCGGTGCGGTCGTGTTCGTCTCCTCCAGCCCGGGCGCGTCGGCCAGCTCGGTCCTACTGGTGCTCGCCGCAGGCGCGCGGCTCTCGGCGTACATCGGCGCCACCGTCGGCGAGATTGGATTCTTGCGCGGATTTTGGATGGACGGCTCCCGGCGGCTCGCGTGGCTCGAGGATTACGCCGCCTCCGTCGCGGCGTCGGGCGACCTGCCGGTTCCGGCAGTGTTGCACCGCGGTCTCCGGCTCGACCACGTGTCGTTCGCGTACCCCGGCACATCACGCGTGGTGCTGGACGATGTGTCACTGACACTGCCTGCGGGCGCGGTCGTCGCCATCGTCGGCGAGAACGGCGCCGGCAAGACCACGCTGGTCAAGTTGCTCGCGAAGATGTACGAGCCGTCCTCTGGTTCGATTTTTCTGGATGACACGCCCCTGGCGCGCGTCCCCGCTGCCGAGTGGCGCAACCGTCTCGCGGGCGCGTTCCAGGATTTTTTCCGCTTCGAATTCCGCGCTGGGCACACCGTCGGTTTGGGAGATGTCCCCCGGCTGGACGACGAGCCAGCCGTGCTCGTGGCTGTCGATCGCGCCGGCGCTGGCGACGTCATCGCCCGCCTGGCGTCCGGACTCAAGACGCAGCTCGGTCCAACGTGGCCGAGTGGTGTAGAGCTATCCTTCGGTCAGTGGCAGAAACTGGCGCTGGCCCGGGGCTTCATGCGCGATCAGCCGTTGCTGCTGGTCCTCGACGAACCGACCGCCGCGCTGGACGCCGAGACAGAGCACGCGCTGTTCGAACGCTACGCCGCAGTAGCGCGCGGCACCGGCGAGGTCGACTCCGGCCGCGTCACCATCCTCGTCTCCCACCGTTTCTCGACGGTCCGCATGGCCGATCTCATCGTGGTCCTCGACGGCGCCCGACTCGTGGAAGTCGGCACCCACGAGGAGCTGATGGCCAAGAAAGGTCAGTACGCGGAGCTGTACAGCATCCAGGCCGCCGCGTACCGCTAACTCTTTTGTCGTTGATGGCCGTTCGCCCGAAACCCGGATCGCGACCGAGCCATCGCTGCGCTTCAGGAAAGGAGTTGAAACGCGTTCGCTCCTGCCCTTTGTTTTCACGGACCCTCAACTTGACCCCTTACGCTCCGACCCGCGCTATTCTGACTTGCTTCAACGCGTGGGCCTGCCGCACTAGCGCCAGCCGCCCTCTTCGGCGGAGCGCCAGAACGAATCATTCATCCCCTGCCAGAAGTCGCCTTCTTAGGCGAGGGCCAGACTGGGATCGGCGTTGAGGGTCGTGTCTGCAATGATGCCCGCATGGAAACGCGAATACGCCGCTGCGGCAATCATCGCCGCGTTGTCGGTTGAAAGCGCCCGGCTCGGAAAAAATATCTCAACACCTGCGGATTTCCCGCGTTCTTCAAAAGTTGCACGCAACTGGCTGTTCGCCGCCACGCCCCCGGAAACCAGCACGCTTTCTACCGCCAGCTCTTCCGCGGCCCTCATGGTGCGCTCGACCAAATCGCGCACCACTGCGTTTTGAAACTCCCGCACCAGCGCCAGCGTTTTCGACGAGCACAGCGGCAGCAACTGCTCGAACTTTCTCTCACCCCGTTCGAAAGCATCTTCCCGCGCGTGAATCTCCGCGGCATATTCCGGATGTTCCCGCACGTGATAGAGCACCGCCGTCTTCAGCCCGCTGAAACTGAAGTCCAGCGCATTCCCCTTCATTTTCGTCGGACCAAATTTCACTGGCGCAGCCGCGTCATTTGAAACCACCGCCAGCCGGTCCAGAATCGGCCCCCCTGGATAGCCAAGCCCCAGCAGCTTGGCGACCTTGTCGTATGCTTCTCCCGCCGCGTCGTCTCGCGTCTGCCCGATTTTCCGATAACGCAAACGCGCGCCGGCATCCAGCGCTTTCGAATCTTCCGGCTTCACCTCGTAAAGTACCGTGTGCCCGCCCGAAACGATCAAGCACACCGCCGGCAACTTCGCCGTACGACCCGCCTTGTGCGCCTCCAGAAAGACCGCGTGAACATGCCCCTCAAGATGATTCACCGGCACGAGCGGTTTCCCCAGCGCCTGTGCCAGCGTTTTTCCATAGGTAATTCCAACCAGCAGCGCCCCCACCAGTCCCGGCCCTTGGGTCACGCCAATCGCATCCACGTCCGCAAGTTTCATTCCCGCTTGCGCGATCGCTTCTCTCACAACCGGCACGATCTGTCGCAAATGCTCTCGCGACGCCAGCTCCGGCACCACCCCGCCATACTTTCGATGTATGTCGATCTGCGAAGCAACCACGCTGGACAAAATCTCTCGCCCGTCGGCCACCACCGCCGCCGCCGTCTCATCGCACGACGATTCAATCCCCAGGATTCGCAAAATTTCCTTCCCTCCCCACCGCGCATCACGCTATAAGTGAATTATGCCAGCACAAGCGCTTGCTGTGCTACGGGCGGCACCTGTTCTACCTGGGTGCGACTAACCCAATGGATACCGTTTGAGCGCAAATCCATTGACGGATTCCGATCCGCATCAAAGAATGGTGTCTATCCTTTCAGAGTGTCGAATAACTGAGCCTATGACCAAACCCTCTTCCAGCACTCCCACCTCCTCGAACACCCACAACAAAGTCCGCAAGGCCGTGCTCCCCGCCGCTGGACTCGGCACCCGCTTCCTCCCCGCCACCAAGGCGCAGCCGAAAGAGATGCTCACGGTTGTCGACAAGCCGCAGATTCAGTATGTCGCCGAAGAGTGCGTCGCCTCCGGCATCGAACACATCATCATTGTCACCGGCAAAGGAAAAAATTCCATCGAAGATCACTTCGATTCTGCTCCCGCGCTGGAACGTTTTCTGGAAGAAAAAGGAAAACACGATCAAGCCGAGCTCGTTCGAAAGATCAGCAACATGGTCCAAGTCAGCTACACGCGCCAGAAGGAACCGCTCGGACTCGGCCACGCCGTGCTCGTCGCACGCGATCTGGTCGGCGACGAGCCCTTCGCAGTTTTGCTCGGTGACGTGTTAATTCCCGGCCCCAATCCCGCAACGAAACAACTCATCAAGGTCTATGAATCCACCGGCGTCGGCGCCATCGCGGTGGAAGAAGTCCCCAAGGACAAAACCCATCTCTACGGCATTGTGGATGGCGAACCTGCGCCGCAGCCGCCCTTCGGCGAACGGTTGCTGCGCGTCCGCGACTTGGTGGAAAAACCAAAGCCGGAAAATGCGCCGTCGAATCTCGCCATTACCGGGCGCTACGTTTTGCCGCCCGCGGTTTTTGATTGCCTAGAGCGCACCAAGCCTGGCGCGGGAAACGAAATTCAGCTGACCGATGCGCTGCGCATTCTCGCGCGCGAGCAGGGCTTGTGGGCCTACATCTACGAGGGAATTTCTTACGATGCCGGCGACAAACTCGGATTCCTCAAAGCCACCGTGGAAATCGCGCTGCAAAATCCTGAATTCGGAGCCCCATTTCGCAGCTACTTGAAGACTCTTAAGCTCTAAGCGCAGTTCACTTTTCAGCAGTACTGCTTTTCTTCGCGGGCTTCTTATCCTTGTTCTCCTTGGTGTCTTTGGAATCTTTGGTATCTTTGGAAGCCGCTTCCTTGTTCGCCGATTCTTTCTCTTTGCTCCCGGTTTCTTTTGTTTCCGCGGCGGCCTTGTCCGATTTCTCGCTGTCGCCACCACTCGATTTCTTCCCACCATAGTCATTCACGTACCAGCCCGCGCCTTTAAATTGAATCGACGGCGCGGTAATTACCGATTCCACTTTTCCGCCGCAGTGCGGGCATTTTTTCAGGTGCGGGCCGGCAACGTTTTCGATTTTGTCGGTATGCCGGCCACACTTCAAGCATTTGTACTCGTACAGGGGCACTGACGCTCCTCCGGAGTTAGTGTTCGAAACTGAAAGTATAGCATTGCTCTCGCACCCGTGTGCGCGAGGGGAGTACCGGTGCGCGCGCCAGCCCAAACTACCGCGTGCTAGACTCGTGTGCATGAAAGCGAAGCCTGTCTCCACTAAGCCTGTAGACGTCGCGAATCCGACGGCTGGCAGCTGCCTTTATCTTGTCGGCACGCCGATCGGGAATCTCGAAGACATCACCCTTCGCGCCATCCGCATCCTCAAAGAAGTCGATCAAATCGCCTGTGAAGATACGCGGCACACGCAAAAGCTCCTCACGCACTACGACATTCACAAGCCGCTCGTCAGCTACCACGAACACAATGAACTGACACGCGCGCCGGAACTGGTCGTGGCGCTGGAGCAAGGCGCGACGATCGCGCTGGTGAGCGACGCAGGCACGCCTCTCGTTTCCGATCCCGGCCACCGCCTGGTGACCCTTTGCTTGCGCCACCATATTCCCGTCGTCCCGATTCCCGGCCCATCGGCGCTGCTCGCTTCCCTTTCCGCTTCCGGCTTGCCCAACGAAGAATTTCTGTTCGTCGGTTTTCTACCGGCGCGCAGCGGCGAACGCCGCCGGGCCCTCGAGCGCCTGCGCATCGAGGACCGCACCATCATCCTGTACGAAGCGCCGCACCGTGTCGCGGAGTGCATTGCCGACGCCCGCGAAGTGCTTGGCAATCGCAGCGCGTGCCTGGCCCGCGAAGTCACCAAGCTGCACGAAGAGTTCCGCCGTGGCAAACTCTCCGAACTCTCCGCTTCCCTCGAAGAACGCCCCGCCCGCGGCGAAATCACGCTTCTGATCAGCGCCGAAGCACCCGCCGACGCGCGCACGCAGGCCAATTCTACGCAAAGCCTCGCCGACCGCGTCGAAGAACTGATCCGCCAGGCCAAGCTCGACCGTAAAGAAGCCCTGAAACTCGCCGCTAAGGAGCGCGGCCTGACGCGCCACGACGCCTACGCCCAAATCGTCGACGCAAAAGCGCAACAGGAAGATAGGTAAGGGAAAATCTGCTCTCGCCGATTTTTCTGGTCCGAAACAAGCCACTAACAACCAACCATTGGTCACTGCCTCGCACACCCGTTATTTCGAACCGAGCCGAGAGAAATCTTTCTTCGCTTTCCGCGCCTTGCGCGCTGGATTCTAGCTCAGCGCACGCCTCAAGCGCTTGGTGGCCGCCTGCAATTGACGCTTCAATCCATCTACTTGCTTCGAGATGTCCGCCAACTCCTTCTTGGCCAGCTTTCCCGCCTTAACGATCTGATGAGCCTTGCGATCCGCCCTGCCCATCGCTGTGCCTATTCCCACTGCTACTCGCGTCAGCCTGCTCTTTTTCGCCATCGTCTCCTCCGTTGCCATCGAGTCTCCCGTTGTAACGGCTCTCATGCTACAGGGCCATTGCGGTGCTGCCAATCCTTTCAGATCCTGCCTCGCTGGAGAGCGAGCCCTGGAAAACTGCCGCGCTTCCTTTCGCCAGATCTGGCCCTTTCGCCACCCGCCGCTGGACTCCTCAACTCCGGCCGGGCTCAATATCTCTGTTTCGCGGAATCCATTCGTCGAGAAGGACCTTCAACCCAACTGGCCGACGACCCGGGATTTGGCGAGTTCCAGCGCGGAAATCGCAGCTTCCGGGGTGACGGTAAGGAAATCGTCCAGGAATTCATCGAACGTATCGCCACCTTCCAAGGAATCGAGGACAGTCTCCAAAGGGAACTCGCGTCCCTCGGGACACGGCGTTCCCTTCAAGGATTTCCGGGTTTCTTACGATGACTTGGTTTGTCGGCAGCATGGCTGACCTCAAGGCTCAGAATTCTAACGCAGTTCGCGGGAACGAACCAGAATTGTTCGCTTTAAGCTTGGAAGACCTTCATTCGCATCACCTTCATTGGCATCAAAGGAGCAATCCCACTCTATCGTCACTGCCGCCACGGCCGCTTTGAAGATTTCCCGTGCGTCTTGACCAGTCGCCTCAAACGGCAAGGCGGCGTTCTCCGGCAAACGAGTGTGGCTTGCGTGACCTTTCTTGGGGGTGACAGTTATATTGTCAGAGCCAAGATGGCCAAACGACTGCGGGCACGGAAGGGTGCACGGCCCAAGAGCGACCTGCCTCATGGGGCGGGCGCTACCAGGCAAGCAGGTGAGGGTGCGCCCGGAGCGGCGCGACAAGGTACGGACGAGCGGGGGCTGGTGGAGGTGGCGCAGAGCGACCCAGCAAAGTTCGATGCATTATATGAGCTGCACTTCGAGCGCATCTATGCGTTTGTCGCGAGCCGTGTGCGGGACCGGACCACGGCGGAAGATGTGACCTCGGAGGTGTTTCACAAAGCGCTAGCCAGCCTCGGGAGCTATGAGTGGCGAGGTGTGCCGTTTGTGGCGTGGCTGCTGCGCATAGCGGCGAACGCGATCGTCGATAATGCCAAGCGCGCCGCGCGGGAGTTCCCGGCCCCGAACGATCCGCCAGACTCTGCCGCCGCTCCCGACCTTCAAGCCGCCGAGATGCGCGCCATCGAGCATCGCGCACAGTTGTTCCGGCTGGTGCGGCAGCTTCCGGAGGTTCAGAAGCAAGTGGTGTACGAGCGATTTGTGGAGCAGCGAAGCATACGGGAAATTGCGGAGCGGTTGGGGAAGACCGCAGGGGCCATCAAGCAACTGCAATTGCGGGCGGTACAGAACTTGCGGGCGCAGATGGAGGGCCGCCGTGGCTAAGCGCTCCCTGGCGTTGCAGCTTGATGAGGTGGTACAGGCAATGCTGGTTTCGCTCCAGCCGAGACCGGAACAAGCGCCGGACCGCGAGCTGGCTTCCCTGACGCAGGTGGCACAGCTATTGCGCGAACTTCCACGAGAAGAGTTTCGAGTAGCGTTAGAATCCAATTTGCAAAGGAGAGTACCCATGAGCGAAGCAACAGCAGGAGCAGCGAAGACAGCGGAAGCGCAAGCGAGAGCGCTTCATTATCAGCGGCCAGGATTGACGGCCATCACGCCGTACATCATCGTGCGGCCAGCGGCACAGTTTATGGAATTCCTGAAGACTGCGTTGGACGGGATCGAGCGGCTGCGGATGCCGGCACCGGACGGATCGATCAGGCACGCGGAAGTGGAGATCGGCAACGGGGCGATCGAGGTGAGCGACGGCAACGATCAGTATCCAACCGCACCAGCAGCGATCCACCTGTATGTGGATGACCCTGATGCCACGTACGCCCGTACTCTCAAAGCCGGCGCCACCTCCTTCTACGCGCCGACCGACGATCATCCTTCAGGCGACCGGTGGGGCGCCGTTAAAGACCACTTCGGCAACCACTGGTACATCGCTAAGCCTCGTGGATGGACGCCAGGGCCAGAGGGGCTGCGCTCTGTGCAGCCGTATTTGCACTTGCCTGAGGCGCACAAAATGATTCCGTTTATGGAGACCGTGTTCGAGGCGGAAGCGATGGGCGTGCACAAGTCGCCGCAGGGCACGGTGTTGCACGCGACGATGCGAATCGGTAACGCCACGCTTGAGATTGACGAGGCTCACGGGGAGTTCCAGCCGATGCCCTGCCACCTGCATGTGTACGTGCCGGATACGGATGCGGCGTATGCGCGAGCGTTAGAAGCGGGAGCGATATCGATCGAGGCGCCCCGCAACGCGCCCTATGGTGACCGCGCGGCGGGAGTGAAAGACGCTTGGGGGAATAGCTGGTTTATCGCGACCTATTTGGGGCAGTAACAAGCGCTTGTATAGCTTTAGGCCGCCGCCTCGGTAGTGGCGGTCCTCAGACCCGTTCTCCTACGTTTCGTTCTTACGCAAATGCTTAGCTACGCCGGGGATTCGGAGCGGAACACGCGTTGGAAGCGGGGTCCGGTGAATTGGACGCCTACTACCCTTTCGCCATGGGACTGGGAATCGGCGACGTGCACAACGCGGCCTTGGGTCGCAAAGTCGGCGTCGTTCCGGCGCGAAGTATGTTGCGAAAAGGGGATGCGGATTTCGAGGTCGGAGCCGATGGCAACATCAAAGCGGGTGACGAAAGCGGCGCCATTGCGGCAAAGATTCTCGCTGGAAGTATCTTCTTCGAAGGGGAAGCCGCGGGAGTCGCGTCCGCGAACTTTGAGCGGCAGACGGACGGCGATTCTACGTTCCGAGCGTTGCCTCGATACGGTGGTGCTGAGCGGGACCATGGGCTGGGTCCTCGTTTCCGGCGACCGTAGAACGGTCGACCCCCTGATTGGCGCGGCCCTCAAAAAAACCTTCTACCTTTTCGAGGACTTCACTGGGCGTTCGCGCCCCGTGGACAATTCTGCGAAGCTCGCTGCCGTTCCCCACGCTATGAGTAAACCAGCAAGCGAACTGCTTCATTTTGCCTACACCATCGGGTAGGTTGGCAGCATTAATTTGCCTATAGTAGCCCATCAGTAAACGATAACGGACTTCGTCGGTGGGGATGTCGTAATGGCCGGTTTCGGCGAGCTGTTGCATCTGAGAAAAAATCCATGGGTTGGTGGCGGCAGCGCGGCCGATCATGATGGCGTCACAGCCGGTTTCACGGACCATGCGCGCGGCGTCTTCAGGCTTGTTGATGTCGCCATTGCCGATCACGGGAATTCTTACGGCTTGCTTGACGGCAGCGATCAGGCTCCAGTCGGCGGCGCCGGCGTAGCCTTGCTCGCGCGTGCGGGGATGCACAGCGACGGCTTCCACGCCGATGCCCTCAGCCATTTTCGCGACGTCAACGGCAACGATGGAGTTTTCGTCCCACCCGGCTCGGAGTTTGATAGTTAGTGGAATTTTGACGGCAGCGCGCACGGCTTTGAAAATGTCTTCAAGGAGCGGCAAATCGCGGAGCAGGCCGGAGCCGCCGCACTTGACTACTTTTTTGGCGGGGCAGCCAAGATTAATGTCCACGGCGTCGTAGCCGAGGTCTTCGACCATCTTGGCCGCTTCGGCCATGACCGAGGGATTCGCGCCGAAAAGCTGCGCGGTGATGGGATGCTCGTCTTCCTGGAAGTACAGATAGCGAAGCGTCTTTTTAGCGCTGCGGGTGATGCCTTCCGAGCTCGTGAACTCCGTCATCAGCAAGCCGCAGCCGCCCAGGCCGCGAATCACACGGCGGAAAAGCGTGTCCGTCACCCCCGCCATAGGGGCGAGGACCGCGGCGGGGCGGATGGTCAGGTCGCGAATTTGGAAGGATGTGGGAATCATGCGCAATAGGGTCTAAAAACCAGTGTAGGGTGGGAGCAAGGGACAGGCAAGACCCAATGCTGCTGCGCGTACCTTTTCGTCCCTCATTTGCGTTCCGGGGACGCCGGAGGTTTAAGGAATTGGTCGAGGCGGAGGAATTTGCGGCCGAGGGCGCCGGAGTAGGCGGACCACTCGGGTTCGCCGGTGTCGACGGCTAGGGCGGCGCGGACGGCGGCGAGTTTCGAATCGAGATCGTCCATGTAGTGGAAGGCCAGGGCCTCGCGGATCATGGGAAGCTTGGGGGAGCCGAATTCGTATTGGCCGTGATGGCTGATGAGTAGGTGCTGGACGACCGTCTTCAGATTCGCGGGAAAACCTTCGATGGCGTCCATGGCCCTAGAAACGGTTTCCAGCTCCATGACGATGTGACCGAGCAGCTGGCCTTCGACGGTGTAGCCGACAGCGCGTTCGAAGCAGAGTTCTTCGAGCTTGCCGACGTCATGGAGAATCGCGGCGGTGAGAAGCAAATCAACGTCGAGCTCGGGATAGTGGGCGGCGATGTGCTTCGCGAGGCCGCACAGGCTGATTACGTGTTCGAGCAAGCCGCCGAGATAGGCGTGGTGCATTACTTTCGCCGCGGGAGCGCGTTTGTACTTGGCGGCGATAGCGGGATCGGAAATGATTGAGGTTGTGAGTTTTTTCAGCCATGGATTTGCGATCGATCCCGCATATTCCAAAAGCTGAGTGTAGAGCTTGCCGACGTCTTCTTTGGTGTGAGCGAGAAAATCGGCCAGGTCGACCTCCTCAGGTTTGGCGAGGCGAAGCTGCTGAAGGGAAAGCTGCGGCCTGCTGCGGTAGATTTCGACGCGCGCGTTTACTTTGACAAAATCATCACGGCTGATATCCTTTGCCGCGAGTTCAAATTGATCCCACATCCGGGCTTCGATGGTGCCGCTGCGGTCGCCGAGCTCGAGGCGCAGATAAGACTTGCCCTCGCGAGTGCTGCGAATCTCTTTTTCGTGAACGAGAAAAAAAGTAGTGACGTTTTGTTCGGAGTTGAGATCGGTGACGAAAGACGTCTTCATGTACCGGATACCGCGCCGGATCGCTTGCCGAAGAGCAAGAATTTTTTGCGGCCTTTCTTGGCAGCTTTGGTGACTTCCGGCGTGGCGCTCACTTCCTGAATCTCGGAGCCTCCGCCGCCGGCGATGTCCTGAAATCCGGGCTTGATGACCACGTAGCTTTGTTCGCGGAGGGTCTTGAGATATTCGCGCATGGCGGGTTCCATGCGCTGCCCGTAGAGCTTGTCCATGATTTCATTCCTGACTTTCGCGAGGGCTTGTTCGCCTTCGTCGTAGTGCTCGAGGACTTGCAGAACCAAGTAGCCTTGCTTGGTTTCCATCACCTCGGTCAGCTCGTTGCGCTTCATTTTGAAGACTTTGTCTTCGAGCTCCTTGGAGAGCTCGCCGCGCTTGTATACGCCGAGAAAACCGCCCTGGCTTTTGGTGCTGCCGTCGGAGAGCCGTTTGGCGATTTCGCCAAAGTCCTCCCCGTCCTGCACGCGCTTGAGGGCCGTCTCGGCCTTTTTCTTGAGATCGGGAAGCTCTTCCGGTTTTTTCCCTTCCGTGCTGACGACGATCTCGCGCAGCGCCACCTGCTCGGGACGAACGAACTCGCTCTTATGCGCCTCGTAGTATTTATTCACTTCGTCTTCGCTGATGTTGATGTGCGAGCCGACCTCGCTGCCGATCACCTTCTGCGTCAACAAAGTGTTGCGAATGCCGTTCTTGAAATCTTCCCAGTTCAAACCCTGTCCGGAAACCGCTTTTTCGAGCTCCTCCATGCTACCCAGCTTGTTTTCAATGCGGATGGCATCGAGTTTCTTGATCACCTCGGCTTCGACACTCACACCCATGTCTTTGCCGCGCTGCACTAAAAGGGACTGATCGATGAGCTCGCGCAGGGTGCGTTTCTGGCGGTCCTCAATGTCAGCCTGCAATTGTTCCGGAGTGCAGCGATTCTGGCACTCGGACTTGGCATCTTCTTGGGCGGTCTGACGCGCCCGGTCGTACTCCGAGCGGGTGATGATTTCATTGTTAACCCGCGCGATGATCTCTTCGACGGTCCGGCCGCTGTCAGGATTGGATGTTTTCGGAGCGGCCGGCTTTGTGAGCTTCTCCGGCTTTTCAGACTTGGCGTCGGGCGCGGCCATTCCCGGCTTTTCAAGAGTCGGCGCAGGCTTCGGCGGAGAGCCTTGCGGCTGGTCCTGGGCCGCGAGCGGCAGGCCCCCAAGTGGCAAAGCAGCGCAAAGGGCCGCGAGCACAACTAGATTTCGCATCAATTCCCTCACCTCTAAAGTTTAGCCCGGCCCTTGAAGGCCGAGCAATACGTTTCTCAAAGCAGCGGGGATGGATTCTCCCCGTTTGACTTCCATCCAGAGCACGCCGCTGGGATCGAGCTTTATGCCGGTATGAGAGCGTACCACGGAGACCAGCTTTGCCGGGTCCAGGGTGGTCTCGGCATGGAAGCGTACGGCGATGCGGGTACCCTGGCGCTCCACGGCGGAGATACGCAGACGCTCACACATGGATTTGAGGGCCGCATACTCCAAAAGGTTTTCTACGGTGGCGGGGGGCTTGCCGAAGCGGTCTTCCAACTCTTTGCGGACGTCCAGCTTGTCGGCTTCGGAGGCGATGGAGGAGATGCGTTTATAGGTGCGCAGGCGGAGGTTTTCGCTGGGGATGTAATCTTGAGGAATGCGCACGTCAAATCCCAAGCTGAGCGTGGTGCGGAGATCGGGGGCGATTTCCTCGCCCTTTAACTTGGATACGGCGCGCTCCAACATCTGGCAGTACATATCGAAGCCGATGGCTTCGATGTGGCCGTGTTGCTGGCGGCCGAGCATATTGCCGGCCCCGCGAAGCTCCAGGTCGAGCGCGGCAATGCGGAATCCGGCGCCCAGTTCGCTGAACTCCTTCATGGCGGCGAGGCGTTTTCTGGCGATGTCGGAGAGCGAGGTGTCCGGGGGAACCAGGAGATAGGCGTAGGCGCGCTGAGTGGAGCGGCCGACGCGGCCGCGCAATTGGTAGAGCTCGGCGAGGCCGAGGCGGTCGGCGCGGTTGATCAAAATGGTGTTGGCGCGGGGGATGTCGAGACCATTCTCCACGATAGTTGTTGCCACCAGGACGTCGGCTTCGTCCCGGATGAATTTCAGCATGACGCTCTCGAGTTCTTTTTCGGCCATCTGGCCGTGCGCGACGACTACACGCGCCTTGGGAACCAGCTTCTGAACCATGGCGCCGAGCGAATAGATGGATTCGACGCGATTGTGGATGAAGAACACCTGGCCGTCTCGGGCAAGCTCGGTTTCGATGGCGGCTTGTACGAGTTCCTCTTGGAATGGGGCGACGACGGTTTGGATGGCCAGACGATCGCGCGGAGGCGTTTCGATGACGGACATATCGCGAAGGCCGACCAGGGACATGTGCAACGTGCGCGGAATGGGCGTGGCGGAGAGCGCGAGCGCGTCCACATTTTTGCGCATTTCTTTGAGGCGCTCCTTGTGAGCGACGCCGAAGCGCTGCTCTTCATCGACGACCAACAAACCGAGGTCGGCGAATTTGACATCTTTCGACAGCAGGCGATGCGTGCCGATAACCACGTCGACCTTTCCAGCTTCGAGGTCAGAGAGAACTATTTTCTGTTCGGCGGCACTGCGGAAACGGCTGAGCATTTCGATGCGCGCGGGGAAGGCGGCGAATCTTTTCTTGAAAGTTTCAAAATGCTGGAAAGTGAGGACGGTAGTGGGAGCGAGAACCGCGACCTGCTTATTGTCCATTACTGTTTTGAACGCGGCGCGCATGGCGACTTCAGTTTTGCCGTAGCCGACGTCGCCACAAAGCAAGCGGTCCATGGGCTCGGCGCGTTCCATATCGCGCTTGATGTCGCGAATGGCGGTGATCTGGTCGGTGGTTTCCTCGAATTCGAAAGCATCCTCGAACTCGCGCTGGAAATTGCCATCGGGCGAAAACGCAAAACCCTCCGTCGTTTTGCGCTCGGCGTACAGCGCGAGAAGCTGGTCGGCCATGTCTTCGACGGACTTGCGCACGCGCGTCTTGCGAGCGTTCCAGACGGTGCCGCCGAGTTTGTCCAGCGGGGGATGCGTGCCTTCGAGAACGCGGTAACTCTGTACCAGATCCATGCGCTCGAGAGGAACGTAGAGGCGCGCATCGTCGGCGTAGCGCAGCAACATGAACTCGCCGCTATGTCCGCCGGATTCGATCTGGCGGAGGCCCTCAAACTGACCGATGCCGTGATCGACGTGAACCACGTAGTCGCCGGGTTTCAATTCGGCAAAATCGCCGAAGAAGCCCGAGGTGCGAATTTTGCGGCTGGGGCGCTCAACCGTAGGAGTGACATCGAAGAGATCGGAGTGGCCGAACAGCGTCAGGCGCGCTTCGGGAAAGGTGACGCCTTCGGCAAAGGGCGCGCGGATCAAAAGCATCGCCGCAGATTCGTGCGCGCCTTCGGCGGTGAATCCGGCAGCAGCGTCTTCCGATTCGCCAAGCACGTAAGGCACTTCATACTCCCGGCAAATGTCCGCAAAACGCTCGATTTCTCCGGTGCTCGCGGCGGTGAGGAAGACCGTCCCACCGGAAGCGAGCTGGGACTTGACGTCGCCCATACAGGCGACGACATCGCCGTGGAATCGCGCGCTGGGGCGCGAGGAGAGCTCGAATTGCGGAGTTGAACCGATTCCCAGGGCGAGCTGTTCGATGTGAATTTGCGAAGTTTTGTCCAGCGCGGCTGCAAATTCCGCCTCGGACCAGAGGTAGTGAGAGGCGGCGGGTGAGTTGGCGCGGCCGTGGCGCTCGTAATTTTCGGTTGCGGCCGCGAGATGCTTGGCGGCAGCTTCGCGGAGAGTTTGCGGCTCATCGAGGAAGACCATCGGCCGCAACGAACTTTCCGCCAACTCGAGCAGCGTGCTCGGCCCCGGTTCGCCGGTGGGCCCAAAGAACGATGGGGTCTCCCAAGCGGCAGCGTTTAGATCCTCCTTTTCGGGCGCCGGAACGGCCCATTCCATCAAAGGCAGGAGCGTGGTGCGCTGAACCGGGGCAATCGAGCGCTGGGTGCGCGCGTCAAATTCGCGGACCGATTCTACCGTGTCGCCGAGCAGTTCGATGCGCACGGGGCGCGCGGCTTCCGGAGAGAAGACATCGATGATGCCGCCGCGGACGGCGAATTGTCCAGGCAGCTCCACCATTTCGGTTCGTGTGTAGCCCACGGAGCCGAGATGGGCAATCAATTCATCGTGGGGAATGTCGGTGTCCTTTGCCAGCGTACGCGTGAGATAGAGATAGGCCGCGGGATCCTGATAGCGCCAGAGCGCGGCAGCAATGGGGACGATCACCAAGGAAATCTGCCCGTCCGCGATACGAAAAAGGGTGGCCGCACGACGTTCGAGAATGTCTGCGTGCGGGCTTTGCGATTCCCAGGGAAGCCGGTCGAACGCCGGAAGCGTGGCGACGCCTCCGGTTGCTCCCGGAAAGATGCCGCTGAAGAAGCGCAGCGTTTCGGCGAGCGCTTCGGCGCGGCGATTGGAATCGGTGACAAAAAAGGCTGGACGGCGCAACTCGCGCGTTAAGTAAGCCGCGACGAGAGCTTTGGCGACGTCATGGAGACCGGTGACCGAGACGTGGCTCGCGCCAGAGCGCAAAGCGGCAAGTGCGCCTTCCATCGCCGCATGGCGAAGAACAGCCTCTAATCTCTCGCGCACAGCAGGAAGTATCATGCGTGGTTGATCAGGACTCCGCGCGAGAGGCACGCGCCCCTTCGCGTATTTTCCGCAGAATGGCCGAGGTCGAGTAACCCGGCACAACGGGAATGGAGACGACGCGGCCGCCGGCAGCTTCCACTTCCGCGCGGCCCACGATCTGGTCGCCGGGCCAATCGCCGCCCTTTACCAGGACATCGGGGAGCAGGCGGGCGATCATTTCGCGCGGGGTCAGATCGTCGAAGATCACCACAGCGTCTACAGATTCCAAAGCGACTAGGATTTCCGCGCGCTCGCGTTCGCAGATGACCGGGCGTCCTTCACCCTTTAATTGCCGAACACTGGCATCGCTGTTCAGGCCGACGATGAGCACGTCTCCCAACGCGCGCGCCAGTTCCAGACTGCGGATATGGCCCGGATGGAGCAAATCAAAGCAGCCGTTGGTGAAGACGACGCGGCGGCCGTTGCGTTTCTCGCGGCCAAACTGCAAAATCGCTTCCTCAAGTGTAAGTACTGCCGAATTCAATGGGTCTCCATGCGGACCGGAAAACAACAAAGTGATACCCGTGAAAAGCTAGTTTATCACGCGCCGGAGGTCCGGCGCCCGAGGGCGGGCGGCGACCGATGAAATCACGACAGGCCATCCGAGCGCTTACTGGAGTTTTGATTTGCGCCCTAGGACTGTGGCTCGCACTCCCAACCCCGTATCGAGAACGGACGTATATCTTCAACGCTGATGGCTGTCGGCTGGAAACCACGATCGCGGAAAAGCCAGGGGCAGGCGTACAAGGATCGGTGCTGCTTCTCCACGGAATCTCCGCAAACAGAAAAATTATGTCTTACCTCGCACGAGGTTTTGTCGAGCAAGGCCTGCGAGTTTACGTTCCAGATTTGCCGGGACACGGGCGTACGGCGGGGCCGTTCTCGCCCGCGCGCGCGGAAAAGTGTGGGGAAGCTCTTCTCCGAGAATTGCTTTCGCGCGGAATAGTCACTGCTGACCGCACTATTCTCGCTGGGCATTCGATGGGCGGCGCCATTGCTGAGCGCCTTGCAGCGCGTGTTCCCGTCGCCGGCTTGATCGCCATTTCGCCGGCGCCGATGCGGGCGGCACACGGAGTTACGGAGGAAAAGCTGCTTTTCCGCGATCCACCCGATTTGCCTCCTCATTCGCTGGTGATGGCCGGCTCGTTCGAGCTGGAGTCAATGCGGGGCAATGCCGCTGATCTGGCAGCCTCGCGAAGCGACGGAAATTCGAAATTCCTGGAGATTCCCGGCGCCTCGCACGTAAGCGTTCTCTTCAGCCGTAGAGCGATGCGTGCCTGCCAGGAATGGTCGGCACAAATCCTACATTTACCTGCTAGCGCGCCGTTGCCCACTCACCGGCCGCTGTTCGGTGCGCTGGCAGGGTTCGCGGGTATCCTGTTCCTTGCCGGACCATTCCTACGGGAAGCGCTCGGGAGAAACAGAAGCGAAGAAACGGCCGTGACGGGCGGCTGGAGCCGCGTGCCGCGGCTTTTTCTAGAATTTGCGGCAGGTTCCGTGCTGATCGTGTTGTTCTTGCGATTCTGGGTTCCCTTGAAGGCCATGCGACTCTTTCAGGGCGACTATCTTGCCAGCCTGATGCTTCTCTTTGGGGTGTTGCTGATGGTGTTGCATGGGAGTTCCGTGCGAACGGCAATCACGAATTCCTCCCGTCACCTGCTCGCTGCGAGCTTTGCCGGAATTGTGTTGCTACTTCTGTCGACGGCTTGGTTCGACTTGACGTTTTACGAGGCTTGGCTGACCGCTGCGAAGTGGGCGCGCTTCCCTTTTTTGCTGATGGCGTTTCTCCCCTACCTCCTGGCGGAAGAAACGCTGCTCGGACCTGCAGGACAAGGAAAAAGAGGGCGCAGGCTGGTGCTCGCCTTGGCCTTAAGACTGATCACCTGGGGAGCAATGATGGGAGGCCTGCTTCTTTTGCACAACGGAGAGATTCTGATGGGCCTCCTCTCGCCGTATATGGCGGTGTTCAATTTGATACAGCGGAGCGGCATGGACATAGTGCGTACTGAGACCGGTTCGGCGGCGGCGACGGCGCTGTTCGGTGCTATACTCCAAGCGGGCTTTTGCCTGGTGATCTTTCCCCTCACCTAACTGCCCAACACGTTAGAATCCGAACCCAAAGGAACGCATGGCGGAGTTCCGCGCGCAGCAGCGGAACTCAAGGCGTAGAGCGAGATACGACCATGGCCCAGATAGCGATCGTTGGCGGCGGACCGTCCGGCGCAATGTGCGGTGAACAACTCGCGCGGGCGGGCCACCAGGTGAATCTCTTTGATGAACACTTGGCGTGGGAAAAGCCCTGCGGCGGTGGCCTGACGCACAAGGCCATCCAATGCTTTCCGTTCCTGCTTGATAATTCGTATCCCAAGAAACTCGTGAATTCCGTCGAGCTGATCAGCAGCGAGGAACAGCGCGCCGTCCTGGAGATGCCTCATCCGATCGTGATCTATTCGCGAACGGTGCTCAACGGCATGCTTTTGGATCGCGCGCGTGATGCGGGTTGCAACGTGCAACGCTCGCGCGTGATGAGTGTGGACACCTCCACGACAAAACCGCGGTACTGCGTGGAGGGCGATTGGCAAGAAGCCGATTTTTTGGTCCTGGCGGCCGGTGCGCGCAATCAACTGGTTCCCGAATCACGAGCGTTGCAGCGCGACGAGTTGGAGATGACCCAAGGGTACTTCGTGCCGCAGACCAGTGACTCCATCGTCATCAAATTCCTGCGGAATTTTGAAGGCTATATCTGGTCGTTTCCGCGGTGCGATCATCTCTCGGTGGGGATTTGCGGCAGCATGGCTTCGCACACCAGCGCGGAGTTGCGCGGCCATTTGCAGACATTTGTGGATAAACATGGCGTGCAGACGGAGGGTGCAAAATTTTACAGTCACGTGCTGCCTTCGCCGAAGGAGCGCACGCTTTCCGAACGAACCGTTATTGGAAAAAACTGGGCGCTGGTCGGAGATGCCGCGGCGTGGGTCGATCCGCTGACTGGCGAAGGACTTTTCTATGCGATTCGCTCCGGCGAATTGCTGGGACGCTCCCTGGCCGAGGGCTGCCCGGAGAAATATCCGGCTTGGGTAAAGTCTACTTTCTGCGCCGAATTGGAGTTCGCGGCGCGCATCGTGCGGCGATTCTATCGGGGATCATTCCTGGGGAGCGCGGTCACCACCCGCATGGTGCAGTTCCTGAGACGTAGTCCGGTATTCCGGCAATTGATGGGTGATCTTTTTAGCGGGACGCAAGATTACACTAGCCTGAAACGGAGACTCTGGGGACATCTGGGAATCACGATCAGCGAATTCATTTCCAGCGTGCTGAGCCTCGACCGGCCCGCCAGGGCCAGCGTGCCTCCGACGGGAGCCACGGGCGATTGAAGATAGCTGCTGCTTTCGATCCGTTTTCGCCATATAGTCAAACGGATGTCGGCAGCATCAAACCTCCAGAGTAGAGTTCGTCTTTCCAAACATGGCTAGCCAGACAGCACCCCCATCACCCGACAAAAGTGTAAAGCGCAAGAACGCGTGGAAGAGTCTGCCCGACGTTTGGGCGCTGATGAAGCCGAGGCGCGGGCTGCTGGCGCTGGGTTTTGTGCTGATGGCCATCAACCGCCTGTCTGGATTGGTATTGCCGGCCTCCACGAAATATCTAATAGACAATGTTATCGGCAAGAAGCAAATCCAGTTGCTGACGCCGATCGTGCTCGCGGTGCTCACCGCAACCGTGATTCAGGGGCTAACCTCATTCACGCTGACCCAATTGTTGTCCAAGTCCGCGCAAAAGATGATCGCCGAACTGCGCCGCCAGGTGCAAGCGCACATTGGACGGCTTCCGGTATCGTTCTACGATGCGAACAAGACCGGCGCGCTGGTTTCGCGGATTATGAGCGACGTCGAAGGCGTTCGCAATTTGATCGGAACGGGGCTAGTGGAGTTTGTCGGCGGACTGATGACCGCGGTCATCGCGCTGGTCATTTTGATCCGCACCAGCGTGACCATGACCGGCGTGGCGTTTGCCATTTTACTGGTGTTCGGATACGGGATTAACAAAGCCTTTCTGACTATTCGCCCGATTTTTCGCGCGCGGCCGAAAATCAACGCGGAAGTCACGGGACGCCTCACCGAATCGCTCAGCGGCGTTCGCGTCGTAAAAGGCTACCACGCCGAAGAGCGCGAAGAAGGGGTCTTTGCCACGGGCGTCCAGCGACTGCTCGACAATGTTCTGAAGACGCTGACGGCCACTTCGCTGATGAGTCTCTCCGCCGCGGGGCTGATGGGGGTGGTGAGCGCGATCATCATGGAGCTCGGCGCGCGTAAGATTCTTGGCGGCACGATGACGCTGGGAACATTTTTTATGTTTAACATCTTTCTGGGTCTGCTGGTGGCACCGGTATTCCAGATTGTTGCTATTGGGACGCAAATTACGGAGGCCATCACCGGACTTGAGCGCACTCGCGAAATTATGAACGAGAAGCTGGAAGATGATGAGCCGGGCCGGAGGCAAATACTCGAGCGCGTGAACGGGCTCGTGGAGATGGAAAACGTGAGCTTTGCTTACGACACGCGGAAGGAAGTTCTGCACGACGTCAGTTTCCGATCAGAACCGGGAACGGTCACGGCCCTGGTTGGCCCTTCCGGGGCGGGAAAATCGACGATTATCGGACTGATCGCGGCATTTTACGTGCCTTCGAGCGGGCGCGTCCTTGTCGACGGCGTGGATCTTTCGACCGTGAAGCTGGATTCGTATCGCACGCAGCTCGGCGTCGTTTTGCAAGAAACATTTCTGTTCGATGGAACGATCCGGGAAAACGTGGCTTTTGCGCGCCCCAACGCATCGGAAGAGGAAATTCTCGCCGCCTGCCATATCGCGCGCGTCGATGAATTCGCGGAGACCTTCGAGAACAAGTACGACACGGTGGTCGGCGAACGCGGCGTAAAACTCTCCGGCGGGCAGAAGCAGCGCGTTTCGATTGCTCGCGCCATTCTGGCCGATCCGCGCATCCTGATCCTTGACGAAGCCACGTCCAGCCTCGACTCGGAATCGGAGGCGCTGATCCAGGAAGGTCTGCGCTACCTGATGCGCGGCCGTACCACGTTCGTGATAGCGCACCGGCTCTCCACGATTCGACGCGCGGATCAAATTCTCGTTGTCGAAGCAGGACGCGTCATCGAACGCGGTACTCATGAGACGCTCTACGCTCTTGGCGGCCGTTACTACGACCTGTACACCAAGCAACATGCTGTTGAGGCCAACCTCTTTCTCGCCCCCGGAGAAGGCAGCGACATGGAAGATTCCGGGGGCGCGGAACTCCCAGCGGGCGGAAATGGCCGGGGCGGCGCCGCTTTACCGGACGCCATCCGCATCATTCGCGGGCAATCCAGCTAGAATTCAATTCAGGATTATTTTTCGGCAATCACTATGAGTCGCCGCGGTTTCCCTTATTGGTGACGCGCCGCTAGCTTTACCGCCGCCACCGTTCGATTTCCAAGTAAGGTGCGCGTGCCGTGCCAGACCAGTTGAGCTCCGGCGAAAATGGCGATCATGGCGACAACCACTTTTAGCTTTCGCGCGGGAACATGGCGCGCCAGAGCGCATCCAAATACAACCCCAGGCACTCCGCCAGCGAGGAGCTGGAGGAGAACAGGAGAGTTGATGGCGCCAAACTTCCAATGAAATGCTCCGCCGATCGCGGCTAGAACCAGACCAAAAATCAGATCTGTGCCAATGACCTGGGGAGTAGTGATCTCCGAGTAGTTCAAGAGCAGAACGCTCCCTAGCGCACCGGCTCCGGCGGAAGAGAAACCGTATTCGACGCCGATGGGCAGGGCGAGCCAGGGTAACCAGCGGGAATTCTTCTCTGCGAAGCCCGGATTCTGTGCGCGAGGAACGAACGTCACACTTGAAGTGATGGCCAGCATGATCCCAAGCAGGATGATGACGACCGGACTTCCTCCCTGATTCCCGAGAAGCTGTAGCACAAACGTGCCGAGCAGGAGGCCGGGGACCGCTCCCAGCAAAAGCAACAAGAGATACCGCGCGTGAATGTTTTTTCCAAAGAGATAGAATGGTGCCGCGATCAGACGCAAAACGCCCGCGAATACGAACGCCGTGCCCACCGCTTCACCGGCCGTCAATCCAACGATCAGGACAAGAGCCGGAACGGTGAAGCTGCCGCCGCCGATACCGGTCAGACCTACGGCGACGGCGATCAGGAATCCGATAAAGAAGTTCATCCCTCGGCTCGTTTCGAGAAAGTGTGAATGCCGCATTCGAGCTTTGTTCCGCCCCACCGGCCGGATCTGGGATTGTTGGGATCCGCTGGAAGGGCCGTGCAAGGCTGGCAGCCGATGCTGAGATAACCCTCGTCGTATTGAGGCAGGTGGCTGATGCCATTCGCGGCCATGTAGGTCCAAACCTGCTCCCAATTCCAGTCCGCGAGGAGGCTCACCTTCCATAAGGTCTTGCCCGCGGGGAGACGGTGAAGCTCGACTTTCTTGAGGTTCTTGCGCGTCGGGGATTGTTCGCGGCGCAATCCTGTGAACCAAACGTCGAACGGTTCCAGTGACCGCAGAAGTGGCTCGACTTTGCGCAATTGGCAGCAGCGCGTCGGGTCGGTCTGGTAGAGAACACCGAATTCTGATTCCTGCTGCGCCACGCTCCGCGTGGGCAAAACGTTAACCAGATGGAGAGACCATTCTTTCGCGAGCCGGTCGCGATATTCATAGGTTTGGGCGAAGTGATAGCCGGTATCCAAAAACAACACGGGAACGTCTGGAATTCGTTTGCGCAAGAGATGCAGGACGACCATATCTTCGGCTTGAAAGCTGCTGGTTAAACAGACGCGGGCACTCTCTTGAGCACTGAGCACGTTGTCCAAGACTTGTTAGGGCGCGAGATTCTCGACGGCTTCGGCGATGTGGTCTACGTTCATTCAATTCACCTTTTCCTGATTCTTTCGCGGTTCCCTAAGCCATAGGGATTCGGCAAGGGCCAAGACTTGCCGAGTGGTTAGTTCAGCTTCGGCGCCGAGCTCCGGCGCGTCAGCCAAGTCAAAGAAACGGGCGGCGGACTCGGTGTCAAGGCGATGTTTTGTTTCTCGAGAAAGTGAGTTACCGGAATAAAGGACGATGAGCCCGGCCGACTGTGCCACGCGAACCACCTCGGCAAAATTATCTTCCGAGAACTCGGGATGGCTCAGGTGCAAAACCTGGAATCCCAGATCGAAGAGGAGACGTTCGAGACGTGCCGCGAGAACCGCGCGGCCCTCCAGTAGAACGATTGCGGGATAGTGGCCATGTCGGGCGTACCGCTCCTGGACCGCAACCGGCGTATCGTCCACGGCGTAAGAAGCTCCTTCCGTTTGCCCCACGCTCGCTCGTGCGGACACATCTTCCTGAATCATCCCCGCGCCCACCGTTGCGTTCGTGGCAGTGTCGATCAGAATGAAGCTGCCCGTGGTCCGGTTACTGGAGTAGGGATCGAAAAACAGCGGCACATGGGTCTCGAACTCAACTAAACCGATTTCGTTCATCTCCAATCGAGTGGCCGGCTCGTGCGCCAGAGTATTGATGTTGACGCGGTGCCGGATGTGTAGAGCGCGGATCTTCGTCTGCCGAGCGGTGTGCTTAACCAGATGGGTGCGGCCCAATTCGAGGGGCGCGCCCTGAAGCCAAACTACGCTGGCAAGGAATCTGCGGGAGACCGCGGGCAGGTCGTCCGGCGACACCAGCATGTCGCCTCGGCTGAGGTCGATCTCCTCATCCAACTGCAAGGTCACCGACATGGAGGACGACGCCTGCGGCAGGTCGCCGTCGTAGGTGACAATGGAGCGTACGCGGGCTTCCCGTCCCGATGGAAGCGCGATGACAGGATCGCCGGGATGAATGGAGCCGCTCGCGATGCGGCCGGCGAAGCCGCGAAACGTGGCGTCCGGACGAATCACGGTTTGCACCGGGAAGCGAAAGCTTTCTAGCGAATCCTTTTCGGGGAGAGGCACCGTTTCCAGGTGCCCCAGCAACGTGGGGCCGTGGTACCACGGCATGCGCTTGCTGCGGTCGACGACGTTGTCACCCTCAAGCGCACTGATCGGCACGCATTGCACGCTGGCAATTCCCAGCTGAGCCGCGAGTGCCAGGAAATCGCGCTGCAAATTGCGGAAGACGTCTTCGCTATACTCGGCCAGGTCCATCTTGTTGACGGCGGCGAGTACGTTGGTGATTCCCAAGAGCGAAGCGATGAAGGCGTGACGCCGCGTCTGCGGAAGAAGTCCTTTTGTTCCGTCAATCAAAATGACCGCCAGGTCCGCGGTGGATGCGCCCGTGGCCATGTTGCGCGTGTATTGCTCATGCCCGGGAGTGTCGGCAATGATGAATTTGCGCCGGGCGGTAGCGAAATACCGATAAGCCACGTCGATCGTAATGCCCTGCTCGCGTTCGGCCCGCAGACCGTCGGTGAGCAACGAAAAATCAACCGGCCCGGTAGAACGGTTGACGCGGCTCTTCTTCACCGAGGCGAGCTGATCTTCGTAGACGGCCTTGGAATCGTGAAGGAGACGCCCAATCAGAGTGGACTTTCCGTCATCGACGCTTCCTGCGGTGGTGAAGCGAAGAAGCTCGGTGTTCAGATCCTGCTCCAGAAAAGTGGGGAAAGACTCGCGTGCGCTGTTGTTTAACGAAGAGATCATCAGAAGTAGCCCTCACGCTTCTTGAGTTCCATGGAGCCTTCTTCATCGTGGTCGATGGCACGATTTTCGCGTTCGGAGCGCCGGAACGAAACCATTTCTTCGATGATCTTCGGCACGGTGTCAGCATGGGAACGGATCGCTCCCGTGCAGGGAACGCAACCGAGAGACCTCATGCGGCACTCGAGGCGCTGGGTTTTTTCTCCCGGCAGGAGTTGCGCAGGATGATCGATCACGACAATGGAACCGTTGCGGAGAACCACATCGCGTTCGCGAGCAAAATACAGCGGCACGATGGGAATTTGCTCCGCGTGGATGTAGAGCCACACATCGAGCTCGGTCCAGTTAGAGAGCGGGAAGACGCGAATGCTTTCCCCTTTGTCGAGGCGGGAGTTGAAAATATTCCACAACTCGGGCCGCTGGTTTTTCGGATCCCACTGGCCCAGGGAATCGCGGAACGAATAGATGCGCTCCTTGGCGCGAGATTTCTCTTCGTCGCGGCGCGCGCCGCCAAACGCCGCATCGAACCCGCCCTCGGCGAGGGCATCCAGAAGCGACTTCGTTTTCAGCAGCCCGCAGCATTTCTGCGTGCCCAGCGAATAAGGGTTGGCGCCGGAGTCGAGCGCTTCCTGATTTTTGTGCACGATGAGCTCCGCGCCGATCTGCCGTGGATAAGAGTCACGGAACTGGATCATCTCGGGGAATTTGTAACCGGTGTCCACGTGCAACAAAGGAAAGGGAATTCTTCCCGGAAAGAAGGCTTTTTGCGCCAGGCGCAGCATGACCGAAGAATCTTTTCCGATCGAATAGAGCATCACGGGGCGCGCGAATTCAGCGGCGGCCTCGCGGAGAATGTGAATGCTTTCGGACTCCAGCGCTCGCAAGTGATTGAGCCGCCGGGCCGCGGAAGTACGCGCTTGGACCGCCCCGCCGTTTCTCGGTTCCGGCTGATGGATTAAGACTCCCGATGTATTGGTCATCAATGGTCCCCTAAAACAAAAAACCCACCGGCCATAATTCCTGGCGGTGGGTTCGCTTCAATCTTGGAGTAGAGAGCTTTTAAAAAGCTGGCTTCCTATCCAAACAAGACGCGGCGACCGTCACCGTGGGGTGCGGACAACAACAAACGCCCGTCATTGGGATAGAAATCATTACCGAGCCTAGGATAACGATTGGGCCGCGAACTGGCAAATCATCTTTTTGAGTCAATTGAATCAATAAATTCGATGCTAGCAGCGCGCCTCTGGTTACGCGGTAGGACGGCGCACCAGCAGTTTTTTGGCGGCGGGCGGCGGGAGCAAGGTAGCCATCTTGCGAATCATGGCCAGCACCAGCCGCTTGTCCCCGTCGGAAAGCGTGGTGCTGTACTTTTTGATCTCCGCCAAGAAGCGAATTTCGTCCTGTGAGAGCTCGCCCAGCGCCTTTTGGGTTTCGCGATCGCGCGGCGTTTCGGTGCCGGGGAAAAAGTCCGCCAGCGAAATATCCATGGCTTCCGCGATTTTAGCGAGCGTTTCCAGGGATGGAACGGTGTGTCCGTTTTCGACGCGCGACAAGTAACAGCGCAGGAGACCGGTGCGGCGCTCGATGTCGCCCTGCGATAAGCTGCGCTGGCTCCGATAAGTCCTGATGACTTCCCCGATGTTTACTCTTGGTTTTTCTTTTGGCATGGTCTCTCCACGTGAGGGGGTAGCTTACTCACTAACAGCAGGAGTGGCAAGAGGGAATATCCGGGGTATGGTTCCAATCCGATAACGGCTCTAGGATACCAGCACCTCGCGCATAAAAAGGGACCATGGAAAGAAAACGGCGACCCGTAGCTCGCCTTTTTTGGAGAACGATCTAGCGACGCGAATATCGGGCAGCGAGAATCTCGCCTACCTCTGCGTTGGCGCCACAGTGGCCGGTTGTTGCAACCGGAATTCCAGCAGCGTCTCGCTCGGCACTCTCACCTGCTGCCCTTTTGTGAGCACCTGGACGCCGGCGCCAGCCGCGGAACCGACGCCCGCGCCAATCGCCGCGCCCTTGCCGCCCCCGGCAATCGCGCCGATGATAGCGCCAGCTACCGCACCGCCGCCAACTTTCTTCGCGGTGTTTGAGCCGCGGCCTTTCCCTTGCAAACTGTAGTCACTGCTGACGACCGGATAGTCCTTCCCATCAATCACGATGCGCGTCAGTTCCAGCTGCAACTCAGAACTGCCGGCGAAGTGCCCGGCTTCTTTGGCTTCCGCGAGCCGCCCATAAACATCGGTGCCTTTCCGAGCGACGACGGAATTGCCAACGTTCAAATCCGTCTCCAGGCTGGCATGGAAGACGTCACCTACGTGATTTTTTGACGAGTCCACGCCGTCGATCATCCGCACCAGCAGAGATTGCCCGGCAGGGACAGTGATGGTTCCATCAGGAGCAGCGCTCGCCATGCTGGACCCCGCCGCCGGCGCCATGGCAGGAGCCGCCCCCGGACCCGGTGCCGCTGAAGGAGCGGAAGGTCCGGAATTGCCAGTGAAGGTCAGAGCCACGATGTCCGTGGTACTGAATGTCTGAACTTCACTATTGATCTCAAAGCGTAAAACGGCTTGCGTGCCACCAAGATATCGGCCCTTCAGTACGCGGCCATCTCTTAATTCCAAAGTATCCGCTGCGGCTACGCCCACGAAAAACAGTCCCACTGCGACCGCTGCTAACAACCGATTCACTCTTTTCATTGTTCCCTCTCACGAACGGAAATGACTATTCCTTTGAGATCCCGCACTGGCTCCCTGCGCCCACCAACAGTCACGCAATTCTACACCATTGGATGACAGAGACGCGGCGATAGGTTGCGCCCGGTTAGGCCTGAGGAGAGCTTGGAAAAATTAGGGAAAAAGTCGTGGCAAATTCACTCCGGAGGATCCCGACCAAGGCCCAAACCGTGGAGGTCTGGGCCCCGATGCGGCCAAAGAACGCCTAAGTGTAGTCCGATGGCTTCCGCTCAGACCGTTGCTTAGAGCTGGCGGCGAGCCTTGTCAGCCTCTTCCGCCAGTTGCATGAGCCTCTGGACGATTCCGGTATCGCTTTTATTGGTCTTGGGATTAATGAAAAGCCCGTCCTGGACAAATGACTGGACCGAAGCGACCGCCCCGCCAAAGGCTATGGAGGTCGGGCGGATGATGGCCACCGGCCCGAACTTCTCGTCCAGGAAATGGGTTGGCTCAGGCATGATCAAGTTGGACTGCAGAGTGTCCCCGTTCAGGGATTCCGGACTGGTCTCTCCTTGAGCGGCACTCAGCGTTGTGAACGTCACCGTCGAGTTGTTCACCGGATCCACATCCGTCAGGGGGGTGGCATTGCCGGCTTTGTCCTGCCAGGTCTGGAAGTGCATGGTCTCGCTGGGGCCGATGCTCAGGAGGATTCTCAAGACTTCCAGGTTGGTGACATGCTGTGCCAACGCCGGATAAAGGCTAGTGCCACCCTGCTCGATGAAAGCAAAGTGGAATCCTGCCGTGAAGGCGATCGCTTTAAGGTGGTCGGTGAACGTCGACTGTGTGGGGTCGATGAGATTGATGACGCTTCCATTGGTGTCAGCGTTGGTACGCGGAATCGCCGTATGCTGCTGGGCATTCAAGCTGGGGACGGCCTGGGCAAAGGGCGCATTGGGATCAAAATCTGGGTTGGTGATGCTGCGGTAGCGTGACCAAAAGCTGGTGTCGACGGTGAGTTGGGTGAGATTGGTGAGTCGGAGGGCCGTCTTGTCCGCGCCATCCGCCTGACTGCTCGGCAACACCTTGAACGGGGAGAGGTCAGCAGACCCCAAGCCTTTCGACTCCAGATAATTCTTAAGAAACCTGGCATGGCTGATTTCGTCGTCGGTATTATCGTGGATGTATTGCGGCATGTCCCCATCGAGGAGTTGCAGCGCTTGCGAATAAGCCGCGTTCCCGCCGGTGAGCCCAGTGAATTCGTTATCCTGGGTACCGCCGAGTTCGGCGTACTGTCTCCAAAGGTCTTCCTCGACTTGTTCGAGGGCTTGCAAGAACTTCAGAATGGCGATGTCCCCCCTGGTGATTGGGGCGAGATCGGCGACTTCCTCTCGAGCAAAGGCAGGCGTTGCTTTGCCGAGGAGGCCGGCACCGACGGTTGCCGCTCCTACTGCCACCGTTCCGTTCTTCAAGAATGAACGGCGATTGGAAGTCTTCGAGAACACTTTCTCTTTCATTGGATCGTCCTCTTCTATTTTTGATTTTGAGTTGGAACTTTTCACCGAGTCGATTCGCAGAGCAAATCAGCCCAAACCTGCCCCGCATCTGGCCCGCGGCACTAGTTAGTAAAGCCGTCCACCCGTCGCCTTTGGGAACGGCGCGCCGGGCCGCTGTATACAGCGGAGGAAGAAGGGCCAGTGGACCGATCACTGGCCCGACCTTTGTTACTGGACGGTGAGGGAGACGGAAGTTGAGTGAGTGAGAGAGCCCGCGGTTCCGGTGATCATCATCGTGGTCGTACCGCGCTGGGTTCCATTCCCGGGATTGTTTGCGCTATAGCCGCAACCGCTAGCGACCAGCAGAGAGGCCATCACCAGCAGGAGAGCAAAACTGCCTACGAGGCTTATGATGCGCCTCTTCCCCGCCAGACGGCGGTTCCTGATGTTTCCGGCAAGGAACGTGCCCAGCAAAGTTAGGGCCGGAATCGGAAGAAGCACTGCGTAGAGACCGCCGGTTTGATTCCCACTAGTCAGTCCAGCATGCATGTAGGGATTTGCGGAAGTGCCAATCGTTATCATGGAGGTCACCATCCCGCCGCTGGACGGCGTGACGGACGCGGGCGAAAAATTACACGTAGAGTTCACAGGCTGTCCGGAGCACGTGAGCGTGACGGCGGAGTTGAAGCCGTTGAGGCCGCCGACTGTCACGGTGATGGAACCGGTTTGTCCCGCGCTGATCGTCAAAGCCGCTGGCGATGCGCTGATATTGAAATCGGCGGTGGGCGCCGGGGTGGTATTCGCGGCGATAGCCGCGAAGAGTCCGTGCTGTTCATTGGCCAAGCCTGCCGTGATGTACATGGTGTTGGCATCGCCGGAAGGTCCTCCGCCGCCGAAGACCATGTCCCACAACGAGGCATTCGTGATGACTGTGCCGTTCTGATCTTTCATCTGGTCGATGAAGGCACCGGTCGCGAAGTTGTAAGCGTTAATCGTTCCATCGCCGAAATTGCCGACCAGCAGATTGCCGCTGGCGCCGAACGAGCCGAAACTCGCGGGCGGAATCACTACACCCCAGGGGGCGTTGAGATGAGAGTCGCTGGTAACGCGGCGGAGCATCGTGCCGTCAACGCCGAACAGGTCCACGAAGCCCGCTCCGGCGACGTGCAACGGATCGTGCATGGGCGTGTCCTGCAGGGCGTACGTCACCACCACCATGGGGGTGTTGTTGACATTGATGGCTTTAATGCCGAATGGCGCATATCCGGGAGAACCCGAGCCCGCGGGGACCGCCGGTGGCGCCGGATCATTGAATGCTCCGGCCCCGAGAATCTGCGTTGGCTTGAAGCCAGTGTCGTAAACCTCGACCTTACCGGACCTGAAATTGGTGGCCAAGAGAAAATTGCCGGTCGTATTCTTAATCAGTGTCAGACCCTTATAAACGGCGCCGGTAGCGGCTGACGGGATGGCGGAATTGTCCACCGTCAAGAGGGTTGAAGCCCCGCCCGTCCATGCCGAGATCGTTCCGTCTTCTGTGTCAAAGATAAAAAGCGCTGGCTGGCCGTTCACGTTAAAAGTCGCGCCGCTCGGCGGCACGACAATCCCCGTTGGCGTCGCGGGATTCGAACTGCCTGTTGGTGGGGCGACCGTAAAGTAACCGTTCAATGCTCCGTTCTGGTCGTACAGCGTCGTAAATCCACTGTTGTTGTCGGAAATCCAGAAAGGATTGCCGGGCACAAAAGCGATTCCCCAGGGATTCACCAGTTTGGCGTCCGTGTTGGCCGCCATCCCGGCGGTGTCCGATACCAGATTGGTTTGCTTGTAGCTGTTCGTCTGCGCCTGGGCAGACGGGAGAGGCAAGGCGCTGGCGCAAACCAGCCCCAGTACAACAGTCCAGAATCTCTTCATGATTCGAAAGTGCTCCTCTTTAAGTTAAGGCCGCCGTGACGACGTTGCCTGAATACTCTCTAGGCTTAGATGGCAGAAGTTCGCCGGGAATAAATCACCGGAAGGACAAGTCTTTATCCACGTACAGACCACTCGGTCGTTAAGACTTACGAGAAAAGGTCAATCCGGAACGAACAGAGTCAGCAGGCAACCCTGCGTCGGGGCCGGGCGAGCCGCTGAAAGGACCAATGCACGACACTCAGATTGCAGCCCCGCTGGTACGGTTCGGCACGTTTGAAGTCAATCTTCAATCCCGCGAACTTCGCAAGCATGGAATGCGCCTCCGGATGGAAGAAAAACCCTTCCAAATTCTGGAACTCTTACTGGAACGCGCCGGCCATGTTGTAACCCGAAGAATGCTCCGGGAAAGACTTTGGCCCGACACGGTCGTCGGCTACGAGCACGGCCTGAACACGGCCATCAACAAGCTTCGTGACCTGCTGGGAGACTCGGCACGGAGTCCCCGATTCGTTGAAACCCTTCCCCGCCTGGGCTATCGATTCATCGCCCCGGTGGTGAATCCCGGGAAGACCGTTGCCGCGGAGGGCAAGAGGATGCTGCTGGTCCTGCCGTTCGAGAGTTTATGCGGTGATGACGAACAGGAGTTTTTTGCGGAAGGATTGACGGAAGAGATGATTTCGCATCTCGGGCAGCTCGACCCCAAACGATTAGGCGTGATTGCGCGAACTTCCGCTGCCCAGTACAAAGCCACGAAGAAGTCCATTGGAGAAATTGCCGCCGAGTTGCATGTCGACTGCGTGCTGGAAGGCAGCGTGCGCTGCAGTGGCCAGCACGTTCGCATCACCGGCCAGTTGATCGAAACCCGGGACCAGACCCACCTGTGGTCGGCTAGTTATGACCGCGATCTGCGCGACGCTCTCGAAGTGCAATCCGATGTAGCCCGCCAGATTGGAAAGGCGCTGGCGCCCGAGTTGCTCTCCGACTAGGGCGCGGTGGGCTCGACGTTCCAGCCTTCCACTACCAGTTCGGGTGTTGCACCTTGCAGTGAGGTGGAGTCAAATCTCGCGGTGACGGACTTCTTTTCGCCCGGCAGGAGGGAGAAATAGTTGTCGGTCCAGAAAACGGGCGTCAGGTCGTCCCCGCCTTTGCCGCGCGTGAAGCGCGGATGAACCATGAAAGCAACGCTGTCGCTCTTGTTCTCAGCGATAACGCTAAATAAGGGGTTCTTTCCAGCAAAGTCTATTCTCCTCGTGATGGCTACTTTTGCAGTTGGAAGGCTGTTGAGCCCCGTGAGGTCGCCGAACTCCTTCTGCGGAGTATAGACGGTGTCTTTTCTCTTGTTCCAATCGAGGACGTCAGCTTTTAGAGACAACCAGTAGAAATTGTCGCTGAGCAGTTTGCCCGCCGCGTCATGCAATTCGAGTTTCAGGAAGTACGTCGGCGTCAGTCCATCCGGCTTGGGAAGATCAAATGCCTTTGTGCTACTGTCTTCGCTCAAATCAAGCGTAGCCTCGCGTGAAGCTTTTTCCTTCGCATCGATGTTGTAGATTTTCGCGCTGACTTTCGTGCCTTTCAGCGTTTCGTAGGTTCCGTTCACCACCGCGACAGAGTTGTCGTCGTAGGAATATTGCACGTGGACCGGCTCGCAGGCTTTTTTCGTCCCGTAGTAGCCACCCGCCGGAACGAGATAGTAGTCGTAAAGATGCCAAATCAACGAAGGCCACCCGTTATTGAGCATCCATTGAATCACGCCCGTGGACGTGTATTTATTCCGCCCATAGGCTTCAAACATGGCGCGTTCGCCGTCGTAGGTCATGGCTTGCGCTTTGCGCTCGTAGTCATCGAGCGACGAAGCTTGTCCATAGCGGCGGGTCAAGCCGTCGGTGAATACATTGACGGTCGTGAAGCGCTCGCCGCCGGCATGATAGTTCCAGACTTCATCGATCGGCCAGAGGTGCTCTTTGGGAATGAACTTTTCTAGCGATTGCCGCGTGGGGATCGCCGGCCCCGGACTAGTCTCCGTGTTGTAACCATAGGCGCCGCCTGCTTTCGTGTCCGCCAGCCAGTACACTGGAGGGACGTACTCATAGGGGCCAGTCATTTTTACTCCCGACGCTCCGCTGACCACGGCTTTCTGTTCCGAAGCGGACGAAACCACCGGGTTCGGCCACTGCAGCTCCTTTTCGATGCTCAAATACATACTTTCGACGTCGCCAGGCGGCGGGTTATCGCTGCCATTCAGCCACACAAAAACGCTGGGATGCGTTCGCAAGCGGGTTATCTGGTCGCGCAGCGAAGCCGCAGCGACCCTATTTTGATCACCCTTCCAATTCTTCCAGCGCTCCCACGCATCGCAGCAAGTCCACCCGGGCATAACCAGAATGCCGAGCCGGTCCGTTTTCTCAAAGAACTCGTCGCGGTCCAGCCGGCCCTCCAGACGGATGGCGTTCATGTTCATATCGCGGACGTAAGCAAGGTCAGTATCCAGCCGTTCCGACGACCACCGGAAAAAAAGATCTGGCGCCCAGGCCGCGCCGCGGATCAAAACTTTTTTTCCGTTGACCTTGAATAGCCGATGGCCCTTGTCGGTAAGTTCCGAAGTAACTTCGCGAATTCCAAACGTCACGTTAGCAGCGTCCGAAACCTGACCGTCCGCTTCAAACGACAACTCCACCGTATAGAGATTCGGCGTCCCCATCTGGTACGGCCACCACAACCGCGGATGCGCCAGCTTCAATTTTGCAAACTGGTCCGGGGCAAATTTCACGATCTGTGTTTCGCCAGCTTTCAGCTCCACCGGCTGCTGCAACTCGATTCCCTCGACATCCGCGTGCAGCACGCCCTTCGCCGGCTGGTTCGAAACGTTTCGCACTTCCCCGCTAATGGTCAGCTCGGCGGTCTTGTACTCCGAATCCAGCTTGGTGACGACAAACGGATTGCGCACTGTCACGTCGCCACTCGACCTCAGAAAAACTTCCTTCCAAATTCCCATGTCCTTGTCGGGAGGCGTCGGATTCCAATCCACCCAGGTGATCCCCAGGTCGTACTTTCCCGGAGCGAATACTTCGACCGCCAGCGCATTCGCTTTCCCTGGCTGCAAGAATTTGGTGATGTCGAATTCGTAGGCGCGGTAAGTGCCCGCAACATCGTTGGCATCTTGCACCTTATGCCCGTTGATCCAGATGTTCGCCCGGTAATTGATACCCAGAAAATTCAGCCATTCCGTTTTCTTGCCCTCACCGGCGGACGGAGTGAACTCCGTGCGATACCACCACGAGCAACGAAAGGGACTGTCATCCGGCATATCCTGATTGGCAAAAAGATGCTTGTCGGAATAATTCATGCCCGGGATGGACTTCAAATTCATCGCATAGTTCGGATCGGGATAGGTCTTGTCCGTGATCAGCGCCCCCACCACGGTCGCCGGAATGTCGGACTGGTGCCAACCCTTCACATCGAAGCCGGCTGTGGAGATCTGGTCGCCGGTGGCCTTCACTTCGCACGACGACTGGATCTGCCAGTTTTTGTGGAGATAGGTTCGCGCAGGCAGTTCGCTCGGGGCATCGGCGGCAAAACTGCTGCGGACCGAAATTGTGCACAATGTTAGAACAAAGAGGCTTAACGGGCGCAAGCGTGGCATGAGGCTCCTTCGAGGTTCAAATCCTATAAATTGGCAATCGACAGAAACCGGCCGAATCGCCGGGCGCGCCTATATTAAACCGTTTGAATGCTCGAAACACGCTATTTCTTGTATGCTTCGCCAGTCTGGCGGGAAATCCGGGGATTTGGACAAATTTGAAGTCTGAGAATGGTCCCGGAGGGGGGCCTGGGGCCATAATCGTAAGACACTGCATGAACACTGGAGTTTGGAAGAGAGTTGACTTACGTTGCTGGAAGGCGAAAGAACGAAAGAATGGCGCGAATCGGGCGAGATTAGGGCGGGTGAATGGTTTCTGCGGATGCGAGACGAACAAGAAAAAAGCAAAGTCAAAGCCCCACGCTTTCAAAAACCGCAAGCATGGGCCACCCAAAACGTTCCTAGGAGTTAAGCCTGCGCCACACGCGCCGGCGTCCAGTTAGCATGATTACCTTCGATCTGCTTCCACGTACCGTTTGGCTTCTAGCGCACACTCAGCCAATCTGCTCAGCTCACACGCCTGTTCCGATGGCGGCCGATCGCCAAACGAGTCGAGATATGAATCAATTGACTGCAGATAGGGCTCAACCTCCTCGACGAACCTCTCTAGCGTGACTCTTGGCAAGTTTTCCAGAAAGTCTTCGCGGTCCGAGTCATCACCGATTGCCCATTTCCTTATGAGGGAATAAGAGGATGGAATTGCACGGGCAAAGCGGTGAGATCTAGCTCCTCCGCTGGCTCTGCAAGGCTTTCAGCAAGATCTATGAGACTCTCGACTGCATTGGTGACCCGGGAAAGCGAGGGGTGATCGAAATATGCGGAGATGCTACCCTCTGCAAAATGTAGGCTTTCTTGCGCTCGCAGATCCAACTCGCGAGCCGCTGCTACGAATTCAGTTTTTGCAAATAGCTTCCTTTGCCTTGAGGTCAGCGCGCCGGACTTGGTGAATGTGCAATACTGCTTCTGATTGATTGTCAGTGGCTCTGCCGCCCTCAGCAGAAAATCATTCGCATCTTTTCTGTTAACACTCAGGTGCTCCATCACAAAGAAGCCGGACACTTGGGCATTCAGAAACCATGAGTTTGTAAATATTCGAACCTTGTGGCCGCGATGATCGTACCGGAGCTGCTTGGAGAATGGCTCTCCAGAAACAAGCATGAATTCCCAAGATCGGCCTGGAGGATGAGTCCAAGCACAGACATTACCATCCCAGATAGTGGCCGACGACATTCTCCGTTTGAATCGCTTTGCCAGTTCTCGGAGTATGTCGAACTGTTTGTTAGACATCAATTCTCTCCTCACGGATGAGGGAGCCACGTAATGTGCCGCGTTCGCGTATGACTTGGTGTGGAAAATTTGGTGCCCGAAGAGGGGGTCGAACCCACACGGCCTTGCGGCCACCGGATTTTGAGTCCGGCGCGTCTGCCAGTTCCGCCATTCGGGCGCGTCACCAGAATATCATGAAATGCTGGCTTCCCATTGTTGCCAGTTATTGCCAATAGATCCGAAAAAGTGTCATCGAGTGGCAACGGTTGTCATAGTTGAGGCAAAACGAAATCGTTGAAAAGCCCTGTAAAATCCCAGTTTCGGCTCTTTTCCTGATGTTTTGAGATGTCCGATTAGCAGGAGGGGGGTCGAACCCACACGGTACTAAGTACCACTGGATTTTGAGTCCAGCGCGTCTGCCAGTTCCGCCACTCCGGGGCAACAATTCAAAATGGCACGCCCGTGCCCGACACTCAAGACGGCAACTGGGCAAATAAGCGTAGTTTGGCCCGAAGTTAAGGCAACTGCTGCTGCAACAAGAGACCGGTCACATTTGCAGTGGTGTCCGTCTGGATGATAAAAGCTTGAGAACCACTGACCTGGTAAAAGGACACCTTGAAAATGTTTGTGGACGGAAGAATGAATGGATAGGTGGTCGTTAGAAGCGGCGGATTGGTAGCGGGCGTCGGAATATCAATTGTACCGGTAAAATGGCCGACGTTGGAGGAGTCCACGGCATACGATCCTGTGAAGGGAGCCTGCAACATCACCGTGAACATCGGACTCGTAGCGTCATCCCAGTCGTAATCGGCTAGGCCATTCGTGAAATTGGAGACGCCGTCGCTCGTGAACACACCGGCGAGTGTCACTTCCCTCGGCGAAGCTGCCGCGATGGCGTTTTCAAGATTAAGCGCGTTGCTGCCAAGGAAATTCGGCGCTGCAGACAGGTTTTGCGGAAGAAGAACGCCGGACCCAACGAGGTTGGCGTCGGTATGGAGCAGCAGCGCTCCTCCTCCTCCGGTAGTGTTGTTTGGATCAAGAATATTTAGCGTGGGATCGACAGGATACACATTCAAGGCTGCCGGTCCGCCCGTAGCATCCGTTAGCGTCAGGGTAGCTGGAGTCGCACCGGGCTTATACGATCCCGAAACGGCTTTCCCGACGCTTGGGATTGTCGGAGCCCCGCCAGCATTGGAGTCAGAGATCCCTGCCGTGATTGTTCCAGTTGCATCGGCCGTGAACTGCCCAGCCGCAACGGTCCTGACCGTGCCGGAGCTGTTCCATCCACAATGTTGATACGCGAAATTGCCGGATTGAGGAGGCGCTCCCGCGCTTTGCGCGTACGCGCTCCCTCCCAGGTAATCGATGTTGTCGTCTTCAAAGAAGCGCAACACTTTGTTGCTCACAACATAGAATCGGAGCGATTTTCCACCATTGAACTGCAGCTGGCCGCGGCCGTTGGAGTCCGGAACAATCGATATTTTGCCGCCGACTCCCGCCGTCGTGGTAAAGACTCCGTTGTCGTTCACGTCCAAAGTCGCGTTCGTTACGTTCCCGGTTCCGTCCGCCTGAAACACTCCGCCAACCGAGAGCTTGTGCGTCGGACTCGCCGAGGCATTAACGCCATCCAGAGTAAATGCGTAGTTGCCGGAAATCTGCGAAACATCAAATCCGCCTGTTTGGCCGGTTTTCGTCGTCTGCAAATCGAGCGTCCCACTTCCGGGATCACCTGCGGTTTCCACGATCTCGGCATGACTTGGCGAGGTCGCGATGAAACTGAAATCGAGCGTTTCCCCGTTCAGTGTCTTGATTCTCAGTGTGCCATGACCGTTCGGGTCAACTGTGTAATAGGAAGCATTTGGTACCGGCGCAGGTGCCGAACAAGGACCTGCCGTGTTGGTCGGGCAGATAGGATCTCCCTGATCGTAGTAGATCGGGGAGACCAGATCTTCTATTCCGGCGGTGACGTTGCCCAAACCATCCAACGTCACGCTGCCCATAAAGGTCGTAAATCCGCGGGTGGTCTGATTTCCCACAGCAGCGTGGATCAAAAATGCATATTGCCCCTTGAGCGTTGCCAGAGAGGCTGTCCCCGGCACGATCACCGGTCCGCCTGCCGAAGCCTTTGGATCCGTAACCGACGTCGCCGTAATAACAACGTTGGTTCCTTTGCTTGGAGGCGTGTACGTGGTGCTCGCCCCGCTTTGCGTCATAGGAGGATTGAACGAGCCGCAGGTGCCCACTGGGGTACAGCTCCAGTTCACTCCGGCAAGCGCCCCATCATTCGCAACGGTAGCCACCGGATTAGCCGTCGCTCCTTGGGCAACCACGGACGGAGGTGCCGTGGTGAAATGAACAGTGACTCCGCTGATGTAAACATTCGCGTTGACATTTTTCATCGCGTCGGACACGGCAGTCGCAATGACTACGACATTCGCGCCGGCTGGTACGGTTGCAGGGGCCGTGTAGGTGGTTGCCATTCCGCTGGCCGTGGAAGTGGGATTAAAACTTCCGCAGGAATTCGCTGGGGTGCAGCTCCAGTTCACGCCTTTTGCCGCCGAGTCGTTGGATACAGTAGCGGTGACTGGCGCCGACATTCCCATGGCGACGGTGGTCGGGGCTGCAGGACTGAACGCCACGGCTAAGGCCGGAGGCGGTGGCGGCCCCGATGGGCTGCTGCCGCAACCGCTCAGGACAAGGGCGCAGACACCGAGGAGGGGAGGCGTTTTCCAGTTCATGGCCGAATTCCTTTCATCACGCGCTTCGGGGTCGAGAAGTCACTGCTCCTCAGAATTCTCCGGCGCCAAGACATTCCACAGTTGCTCTCAGTTTAGAGAGTCGGCAGGCGGATGCGGCTCGCGGCCAACCCTTGGTCTGTTTATCAGTTACCTGTCCATTAGGACGGGGAAATGTACTTTGGGCTTAGGCCCCGTTGGGCCCCTTGCGGCTCTTAAGAACGAACCTTGTTCTCCTCACGATGTCTTAAGCCATTCTGTCCGGAATCCCCTAGATGCTGCCCTTGCGACGAGCTTCGCTTGCCGCAAGGGGGCAGATTCCACTCGTTGTTACCGGTGAGGCAGCCAAAGAGGTGGCCACTTTTCCACAGCCCACGGCTAGACGCAGCCGTCCCCCGCGCGTTAGGATGACCCTGCCTCCGACAGGGGTCCCTTTACGGGACATTCGGAGGCATGATCAGGATTCTCGACATGGCAACCGTCACGGCCCTTCCCTCCGGAGCACGGCCGGAGCACCGTGGTCTTTCCTTTTGGATGGACCGCGTCATCAAAGAGCTGGAAAACGTCTGCTCGTCACCCGATGCGGATGCAGTGCACGATCTTCGTGTGGCCATTCGCCGCTGCCGGTCTGTCGCCGCGGTCATGGAAGAGGTGGATCCCGATCCTGCCTGGCCGGCGGTGCGCAAAGTAGCACGCAAACTCTTCCGCGGCCTCGGCGCGCTTCGCGACGCTCAAGTGATGGACGAGTGGGTAAAAAAACTTGCCCCTGAGAGCGATCCCGTGCGCATACACTTGCAAACCTCGTTCGAATCGAGCGAACCGAATTTGCGAGAGAGCGCCCTCCGAGTCGCCGCCAAATTCGACCAAAAATCGTGGAAACGCCTCGGGCGCACGCTGTGCCATCGCTCCCGTCTCGTGCCCATCGGAAGTCTCGCCGCCGAATGTCTCGCGCTGGAGCGATTCGAAAACGCAAAAGAGCTTCACGCCAAGGCTCTGCGCACTGAAAAACCGAAGCCCTGGCACGCCTTGCGCATTGGATTGAAGCGCTTTCGCTATACCGTCGAGAGCCTCCTCCCCGAGCACCACACTGCCTGGAGCGACAATCTCAAGCGCCTGCAAGACATACTGGGAGAAATTCACGACCTCGACGTCCTCGCAGACGCGGTAATAAAGTCGGACTCCCTCGAAACCGAAGATTCCCTGAAACTCTGGCAAGAAATCATCGGGCGTGAGCGCCACGAACGCATCGAGACCTATCGCCAGCTCACTCTCGGCAAAACCAGCTTCTGGAACATCTGGCGTTCCGGGCTCCCCACAAATGGCCGCATCGAAGCTGCCTCTTTAGCACGCTTACGGGCTACCGCCCGTGCCGTCGATCCTCATGTGGGCCGAACTTCTCAAGTTTCGCGCATTGCCGTCGCACTTTTCGACGCCTTCAAGCGCGCGGGCTCCGCTTCCGCCTTCAGTGACGCGTCTCTCCACCGGGTTTTGTTGGCCGCAGCTCGCTTGCATGGCGTTGGCGATGCAGATACCAGCAAGGCACCTCAAAAGGCCGCGCGCAAATTTCTTCTCGGTCTTACCATCCCCCCTGGATGGAGTAACCAGGATTGGGAGTTCCTCGTCCTTGCCGTTCGCTACCATCGCGGCGCCGAACCCCGGGAGAACAACGGCCCTTTTTCGAAGCTTTCGCCTGATCAGCAGAACCGCGTCCGCGCCCTGGCCGGCGTTTTGCGCTTGGCGCGTGCTCTTCGCAAGTGCGGGGTGGCTAATGGCGCGGGGCTCCGCGCCGAGAAATCCGCGGAGGCCATCGTCCTTCGCGTTCCCGGCATGACCGATGGTCTCGAGAGCGCCGCCCGCTTGGCCACCGGCAAACATCTGCTGGAAGACTATCTGCGCATGCCCTTACTTCTGAAGGCCGTTGCGAAGCCGGAAAAGGTCGTTCTCCTGGCACCGCGCCAGGTTCCGGAACTCTCTGTGCTCGCCTCCGATTAAAAAAACTCCCAGCAGTGTCGAATCGCTAGACAGAACCGCCCCTTCTGTTGGCCATTTCTCTCTTCCTTGGTTTCTTCCTTGTCTCGAACAGACTTGTCCGAGGAGCGATCGAATTCCTGAGGCCCGCTCGCTGGATGTGGAGTTACTTCCCTGCCCGCCGCAGCAACTTAGGAGTCGCCAGCCAAACAAGCTCTCCGATCGGCGGCGAGAGTCGTCTGAGTTCCACAAACGCAACACCTGCCTTTTTCAGTCCTGTCAGATGTTTCTTCGAACCCAGCGCGGTAGCGATCACGTCATCAAGTTGCGGGGCATGCCCAAACAGAAATACCGCGGACACCTGCTTGTCCTTCGCAAGCTCCCGAAAAAGCTGCGAAGGCTCCGCCCCCGGCAGCAGCAAATCCGTTCGCCGGATTTTCTGCTTGGCGTAATCGAGCGCACTAGCAAAAATCTCCGCCGTTTGTGACGCTCGTACGTACGGACTCGTTAAGAACAGATCGCCCGTCACGCCCAGTGCCGCCACACCTTTCGCCACCTGCTTGGTCTTTTCTACGCCTTCCTCGGTCAAATATCGTTCCGGGTCCGGCGGGCATTTCGGGTCCTCGCGGTCAATCGCAATTCCGTGCCGCACAATATAGAGCTGCATGATTCCCTCTCGATCAGCCGCCATCATTAGCGCTGGGCAAAATCAGCCACAACCACCCTGACATTTCTCTTCTGACTTACAGCTAGGAACCCTCAACTGGCGGCCGCCTGCCGGAAATAAAGACTCACGTGAAATTCTTTTTCAAACAGCTCCGCGCTGCGATCCGCGTCCCGCAAGTCTTCCGTTACATCACCCCGGGCATGCACCTGTAAGCCCAACGCGCCGCGCTGAAACGAGGCGCGAATCTTCAGAACCCGTTGCCGGTGCGAATGATCCAAAGCCTCCGCGATTCGCAAGATCGCCGCCAGTCGTCGGGTGATCCGTTGGTCCGCGTTGTTCAGCGAAGAATAGGCGGCGTGATGTCCGGCCGGCTCTGACTTTCGATTGTGATAGCGCACCAGCGCCGCCGCCATTGCGCGGTCACGGCCTTCCAACCCGGGGACGTCTCCGTTCAGGGCCAGGTACTCTCCATGTTTGTGATGCCCGCGATGGCTGATCATGTGCCCGGTGTCGTGCAAGAGCGCACCCGCCTCCAGCAACACTCGCGAATGCGCCGGCATGTGATGTACTGCTTGCAACTGGTCGAATAGTTGAATGCTAAGTTCGCGCACGTGTTCCGCGTGCCGCTGGTCGTAGCCAATACGCCGTGCAAAACTGCGCGTTCCCACCAGCAACTGCCGCGCCGCCGCGTTGTACCGGTGTGGTTCCTTGCGCGAAAACACCTCCCGCGCAATCTCCTGTAATAGCCCCTCGCGCACCCCGACGCCGGGAAGGGCAAACGTGCGCAGGTTCAGGTAACGCCCCAGGGTAAGAAACGTGATGGCGGCAACTCCCATCACGTCCGCGCGGTCACGTCGCACTGCGTAAGCCTTCATACGCTCGCGCACGTCTCGCTCAAGAATTTCAGGCAGTCGCGCCCGCAGGAGCGACAGCTCCATCGTCTGCAGCCCGTGCTGCCGTGGCCCGGGTGCAACATTCGCCAGCGTTTCCGCATTCCCGCCCAGGGCCACGGCGATACTTTCCCCAAGATTCGGTCGCGGCGTTAATTTCGATTCCAGCAGCGCGCGGACGTACCTCCGCACCTGCTCCGCCTCTGCCGGACGAATCACTCCGGGAAGTTCCAGCGTGGTCATCAACCGCACCGTGCCCACCGGCAATTGCGCGCCCTGCTCCACGGTATGGTCCCGCAGGATGCTGATCTCCAGGCTCCCGCCACCGAGATCTGCGATGCACCGCGGCGGGGCCTCCGGCCCCAGCGCCGCCAGCACCGCCTCCCTTCCCAACCGCGATTCCTCCGCGGCGCTGATTACCTCCAGCACAATCCTCGATTGCTGTTTGACGCGGCGCACAAACACCCTGCGGTTTCGCGCTTCCCGCGTTGCGCTGGTGGCCACGGCGCGATACCGTGTGACCCCGAATTCATCCATCAATTCGCGGAAATGCCGGAAGGCCTTTGCCGCTTTATTCGAAATCTCTTCGCTAAAGCGGTGACGCACGAAAACGCTCTCTCCCAATCGCAGCGGGTAGCGTTCCATGTGCACGGGTTCGATATCCAAAGCGGAATACGCGCGCGCCACGGATAAGCGCACCGCGTTGGAACCGGCGTCGATGGCCGCGATATGAACCGGCTCGGACATTTCAGGGTCTACCGCCAGAGGTGCGCGAGCGCGGCCGAAGGCGTGTACTTCGTCGCGCGAATTCCCAATTGTTCGCCGATGCGCTGCCGCAGTTGCTTGTTCACCGCGGGAACGCTGGCCTCGCCATCCAATTCGAGGAAGCTGTGCTTCTTGGCCATGACTTCAAATTCCCGCTTGATCATCGTCTGATAGCGGATAAACGACCAGTAGAGATCGTGCGAAAGAGACATGTCCCGCCCCGCTTCCCAATAACTGATCGCCTGTGCTTTCTTGAATTCGCGCCCGAAGGCCGTTTCCGGCCGCACGTTCAGCCAAAACGTCAGGTGCGGCCGCAGCGCCATGGCGTAGAGTCCGCTCATGTAATCGCGATTGATGCCGCGCACCACACCGCGCGCAATCAGCGTGAAAATAAATCGATCCGCCAGCACGATGGTCCCCGATCGCAGCGCTGGTAAGATCCTGTGCTCCACTTGGTCGAAAAAGTCGGTAGCGTACATTAACGCCAGCGTCAGACGCGTCGCCGCGTTCTTCGCTAGCAGTTCATCGATATCGCGTCCTACCAGATTCGAACGGCGCAAGCCGCTGGTCTGCACCGCGAACCCCTCCGATTCCAGCCACTCCTGCAATAACGCAATCTGGGTCGACCGTCCCGACCCGTCCATCCCTTCAATGACCACCAGGCTGCCGGTAATTTCGCTGGGATCAAATCCCACCAGTGGTTCGCCAAAAAAGTATTGCGACGAAGCTTCCTCGGTCACCGCCGCCGCTTTCGTGGCAACCGCCGGTGGCGCGGCGAGGGGAGCCGCCGCCGCAGGTTCCGTCGCTGCAGCCGCCACAGCGGTTTTCTCTTTTTCTTGGTCCGGCATGGTCACTCCGATTCCGGAACGTGTGGAGCGAACCGCTTGAGATCGATTTTGGAGGCCACGATCTCGCGCATCTGTTTTTGCAGCTTATTCACGGGAAGCGTTCCGTCCAGCACTACAAAATTGTCAGTGTCCACCATCTTGTCGTACTCTTCCAGAATCCGTGCCTGGAACAATCGGAAACTCTCCGCCCGGTCGTACGACATTCCCAAATCCATCCCCGCTTCGTAGTATTTCAGTTTCGGACGCCCGCTCAGGATGCGCTGTACCGCCACGTCCAGCGGCGCTCGAAAATAAAACGTAATGTCCGGAATTGGCGCGAACCGGTACAGATTCCGCAGCCATCGTGCCGGGCAGCCTCGCGCGGCGTCGCGCGCAAACGCTGTATAAATGTAGCGGTCTGCAAGAACCAGGTAGTCGCCCTGCAGCAGCGGCATGATCTGCCGCTCGCAGCGGTCTGCAAAATCCGCCGCGTGCAGCAGCGAGAACGTCGTCGGCGTCAGCAACCGCCGCTGCTTCCCTCGCCGCGTCGCCGATTTTACGAGCGGCGACGAATTCCATTCCGTAAAATGCAGCCGGTATCCTCCGATTTCCAGCCAGCGCTTCAGCAAATACAGTTGCGTGCTCTTCCCCGATCCGTCCGTTCCTTCCACCACGATCAACGCACCCGGATACGCGCGACTCGGAACCGGCCGCCCCGGTTGCGGAAGAGTAGATTTCGCCGGCTCGATCCGCGGCGGTTTTTGCACAACGTCTTGTATTTCGGTCATTTTATTTGAGAGCAGCTCGTCTCGTCCGGACACTAATCTTTCCTTGTTACACTGGCATTACAACACACGCACCCACTACCGGCCAAACGCCCTGCCTCCTCTAGAAAAGCGTAATCTTGACGTGCATAAACTTCTTCGGATTCTTCCGGAAATCCCCGATCAACAAACGCATGTCGCCAGTTAAGTTCGTCAGATTGTCGTATAGCTTGGGGTCTGAAAACAGTTTCCCCGCCGTCGACGAAGTGTCATTCAACTTCGCGGTCGCCGAAGCGAGATTCGTGCTGGTTTCGCGCATTTTGGTGTACAGAGCATCGTCCGTCGCGAGCTTTCCTAGCGTGCCCTTTCCTTGGCGCATGTCTCCGACTACCGCATTGGCGTTGGCGACCGCCTGCTTCGCCTCATCGTACAGCGTCGAGTCATACATCAGTTTTCCAATCGTGCCCTTCTGCGCGCGCACGTCTGCCAGAATCACGTTTACGTTGTCCAGCCCTTTGTCCACTTTCGTGTACATCTCATCCGAGGTCACAATCTTCCCAAGCGTGCCTTGGCCCGCTTGAATGTTCCCCAGCATCGCATCGCCCTTCGCTAGCATGCTCTTCAAGTGGATGTAGGCCTGCTCGTCCGTCAACAGTTTTCCCAGCGACCCCTTCCCTTCCTGCACGCCAGCAATCAGTTCTCGCACGTCGTCCGAAAGGGCATTGAGGTTTCCCAGCACCTCCGCGCTCCTCTCCACCACTTCCTTCATGGCTTTCTCTTCCGAGCCCTTGATCTCCCCGTTGTCGGGAATGGGCAGCCCCGTTTCACCGCGGGTAACGTACACGTATCGATTGCCCAAAAGTCCCTCGGTCACCAGGCTGGCCGTGGAATCGTTAAGGACATATTCGCGAAACTTTTTGTCTACCCGCAAATCGACTTCAATATTCCTGTTCTTATCCGGAGTTTTATCTTTGTTCCATACAACGATCTTGATGCCCTCCACGTTGCCAATCTCCACGCCATCCAGCCGCACCGGCGCCCCATTCGTCAATCCCGCCACCTCTGGCAGATAGGTCTTCAGCCGGTACTTCGGGCTCAAGAATCCTCCGCCGCCCGTCACATAAAAAATTCCCGCCGCCAGCACAAACAACCCCACCAACACGAACAGGCCAACGCGCAATTCCGTCCACGTGAGTTGTTTTCGACTCGCCATCGCTGCTTCCCTCCCTCACTTCCGTGAATCAGACTACTCCAAATTCACACCAGAAAACGCTTGAGATAAGGATCTTCGGTGTCGGCCAGCTCACTCGGTTCGCCTTCGAAATAAATACCGCCGTCTTTGTAAACCACAAAGCGCGTCCTGGCCGCGTTCGCCGCTGCCGAGACATCGCCATTCCTCGCATTGGGAACAACCTTTTTGGTCTCTGGATCGAAATGAAAGTTTGCCAGCGCAAAACCATCCTGCAGACGCTGGGTGGCCAGTAGCGCCGTGACTCCATAAACGTCTCGCAGCCGCAGAATCAGAGTGATGATCGTCTGCGAGGTCACCGGGTCCAGTCCCGCCGTCGGCGAATCGTACAGCACGATGGGCGGGTGGTTGATCAATGCCCTGGCAATCGAAACCCTGCGCCTCATTCCCCCGGAAAGTTCCGGAGGAAATTGATCCAAGGTGTGCTCCAGCTCGACGAATCTCAGGACTTCTGAAACTCTTGACTCGATTTCTTCCTCGGCCACACGTTCCTCGCGAAGCCGGTAAGCCACATTTTCCGCGACGGACATCGAATCGAACAGCGCCCCTTCCTGAAACACAAAACCGACCTTTTGGCGGAACTCCAGCAACTCGCTCTCGGGCATCTCCGAAATTTCCTGCCCGAGCACGATGACGCTCCCGCTGTTCGGCGCCAGCAGACCCGCAGCCATCTTCAATGTCAGGGTTTTTCCGGTCCCAGTCTCCCCCATCAGGACCAGCGTTTCCCGCTCCTGCACCTGGAACGTCACTCCGCGCAGCACCTGCCCCTCGTCGAACCCCACCCACACGTCATTAAACGTGATGGCCGGTCCCGACCCTGCCCCCTGCTTTACCGGTGTGCTCATGAACTTAGTTCGCAATTATCCGTGGTGCCGTAAAACCTCGCCCTTCGGGGCGGATATATAAGGCAACGCTTACGGACTAAAGCGGCGTCTTTTGCTGCTCGATGTGCGGCTTCAGAACACCGCTTGGTGCTCCCCCGCAAGTGGCGGCCAAGTAAGAGGGCGACCACAGGACGCCTTTCCAATGGCCACGTACAAAGTCTTGTGTTCGAGGCGAGGTAATCTGCTGGAGACGCCTTTCCAGCTGTTCACCAAAGCCACTATCGAGTGCTTCGGTGGATAGTGTACAAGCAAACGTGATTGTCCTGGCCGTCCATCTCAACGAGTTGCGCCTCAAAATTAAGGCAGACCTTAGAAAAGATGGCACGCAGTCGTTAGATAGCATTTTCCGTCCAACATCCGATAGCGAACCGTTGTGACGAAGACCAAATGAACTTGACAACACCGAGTACACTAGACTCTGACAAAATGACCAGAAAGACTTTCAAGTTTCGGCTCTACCCCAACCGCCAACGGTTTTTTCGGTTTGGAAAGGAAGCTGGAAGATTCCTACGGGCGGGCCTGGGCATCAGAAAACTTTGTCGGAGAGATACAGCGAAAGCTTCGTCAGGAACGCGTCTGCCACAATGATCAGCACCGACCCCACCACTGCCGCCGATGTGGTGGCGCGCCCCACA
>Ga0210399_10000151_pt1 | contig 54288 bp, 47 predicted proteins | sample IncBWC14MmetaG_FD_150865 | JGI IMG/M metagenome (GOLD analysis project Ga0210399, IMG submission 150865) | Forest soil microbial communities from Barre Woods Harvard Forest LTER site, Petersham, Massachusetts, United States - Inc-BW-C-14-M | ecosystem: Environmental > Terrestrial > Soil >...
GCGCAACAATAAATCGTCGAAGTCGAGCGCTTTGCTCTGGTGCAGCAATTTTTCGTACTCGGCGAAGATATCCGCCACACGACGCCCGTCTTGACCGATCGCCTCGCTGCGCATTTTTTCCGGCGGGAGCCCGTGATTTTTTGCATGACTGATCGCGCTCAGCACGTTCCGCGGCGTCAGACTGTCGTCTTCGATGGCCAACTTGGTCATCGCCAGCTTGATCGCGGCCATCTGGTCGTCCGTATCATAAATCGCGAAATCGCGCGGCAATCCCGCGCTGGGAGCTTCGCGGCGGAGCAAGCGCGCGCAAAGCGAATGAAATGTCGAAAGCCACGGCTGCGAAGGCGGCACGCCGGCCCGCAAGAGCAAGTCCGACACGCGATTGCGCATCTCCTCCGCGGCTTTGTTGGTGAAGGTCACCGCGAGGATGGCGTCCGCCGGAACGCCTTTGGCTATCAGATTCGCCATCCGAAATGTAATCGCACGCGTTTTGCCAGTTCCCGCCCCGGCAAGAATCAACACCGGTCCTTCCGTGGTCTCGGCGGCGCGGCGTTGTTCTGGATTGAGTTGATCGAGAAGATTCAGCATGGGTCCATTGGGGTCAAGAATTCTTGCTCAGTCATGTTAGCTGACGTGGATAAGTCACGCAAACAAGTGCGATTTTCCCTGAGAAATGATGAACGAAACGCAAAGGCAACATCGCGTGGCAGTTAAATGTAGCCGCCGGGCTTTAGCCCTGCGGACCATTTTGCAAAGAATTACAGTTGCACTCAGCGCGCCAACGAAGGAGCAAGACCCTACTGCGGACCGTGACGGCTCAAGTCGATGTCGAAAAAGGTCAAGGCGCGACCGCTCTGCATCTGCACAAGCTGTGGCACGTAGAGATGTGCGTTCTGTAACAGATCAAACTGGTCTTGCAGATCAAAGTAGAGCAACCCCTGCACGGTGCTATGTGCCGCCACAACACTGGTTGGCACGCCCGCATTCTGAGCTTCTGTTTGCAGCTCCGCCCAATGCTTGTCACGACCACCCTTGGAACCGCCGCCCACCGGAATAGGAAGTTTGGGACCGCGGCTCGCAGTCGGGTCTTTCCCCTTGGGCTTTAGCACCGCGTCCGCGAGTTCCTCAGAGTTCAGCGACGGCACTTCCTGCCGATTGTCGTCACCAAGTTGCACGGTAAGCCGGATGCGTTCGAGATTTACGCGCACGCTTTCATCGGAATCGTTACGAAACGCCACTTCCACGGCGAGCACGCCCCCGGCAAAAGGAGATTTCTTCGGGAACTTCTCCTTGTATTGCGCGGGATCGGTCCATGGGAGAGCCGAGACGGTCAAGCCTTCATGCGACTCCAGTGACGCGGCTTTCAGAGATGCCTGCCGCGGTTGGCCGCTAAGCACCATGCCAGCGAGTGGGAGGACGCACACCACAAAACAGGGAAGTGCAATGACCGGGTTTCGCATCAGGCTATAATAGACTTTTGTCATCTCGACGCCTTCGATTCCTGGGGGACGATCAGGGTTGCCCTGCCCTTCGCACGGCGGTGCGCGTCGTGGCCGGGTGAAGACCGGAGCCACATTTAGTGTATTTCGTCTATAGCCTGCTCATGGGCCTTGCCGCCCTGCTGCTTTTGCCGTATTGGCTGATTCAGGGGCTGCGCCACGGCAAATATCTTTCGAACCTCAGCGAACGTTTAGGCTTTTCATTTCCCTCACCAAGCAAACTCCCCGCCGATAGGGCTGGAGCGATTTGGATTCACGCGGTTTCCGTGGGAGAGGTTCTCTCCGGCGTGGCGCTCGCTAAAAGTCTGAAGCAGGCCTATCCGAAGCGTCCGCTAATCGTCTCGACAACGACGATGACCGGGCAGGCGCTGGCGCGACAACGTTTGCCTTTTGCCGACGCGGTCATCTATTTCCCCCTGGACTGGGCATTTTCTGTGCGTCGCGCGCTGCGAGCTGTTCAACCCGCGCTCGTGGTCGTACTCGAAACCGAGATTTGGCCCAACTTTCTCCGCGAAGCAGGTCGCCGCAAGATTCCAGTGATTTTTGTCAGCGGACGGATATCGGATCGCTCATTTGCGCGCTACAAGTCCTATCTTGGCAAGTTTGGATTTTTCCTGCGCCCATTTCTTCGCAGCGCGCTTGGCCATGCCAGCGCCTTTCTGATGCAAAGTCAGAACGATGCCGACCGCATTCGCGCCCTGGGCGCTCCATCCGGCATCGTCAGCGTCAGCGGCAACATGAAATATGACCAGGCCCTGCCGGCCCCCACGCCGCTTTCAAACTGGCTGGAAGCCGAGGTGCGGCGTCGTGGGCGTCATCCAGTTATCGTCGCCGGAAGCGTGGTCGCCAGCGAGGAGCCCCTCGCGCTGATCGCCTTCGGCACGCTGCAGGGCGAGTACCCAAACGCGCTGCTGCTCCTGGCTCCGCGCAAACCGGAACATTTCCAGCAAGCAGCCGATTTCATTCACGAATCGAGGCGGAAATTCTTGCGTCGCTCGCAGCTACCGGTACCAAAACCCGGGACCTTCGATGGGCAACCCCCCAATGGGCCATCCCACAATGGGGAAGGTGCGATTTCCAGCGATGTGACGGTAGTGCTGGTCGACAGCATCGGTGAACTGGCTTCACTCTACGGAATCGCCGACGGCGCGTTCGTCGGCGGATCGCTGGTGGACTCCGGCGGCCACAACATTCTGGAGCCTGCGGCCTTCGGCAGGATTCCGGTGTTCGGTCCGTCAATGGAAAATTTCGCGGAAACGGCATCGCGTTTTGTCGCCGCAGGTGCCGCGATTCAGGTGACCAGTCCTGAAGATGCCGGTGTTGCGTGGATCGAGCTGCTACGCGACCCCGAGCGTCAGCGCCGCATGAGCGAAACCGCAAAGCGCCTGGTGGATGAAAGCCGCGGCGCAACCGCCCGCGCAATGGCCGAAATCGCAAAACACTTGGACGGCGCCGCACGATGAACGTTCCGCGACCGCTCGCCATTGCCCTGTGGCCGCTTTCGCTGGTCTACGGCTCGGCCGCAAAGCTGCGCGCCTGGCTGTACAAACAGGGTTGCCTGAAACAAAAGCGTCTGAATCGACCGGTAATCAGCGTTGGCAACATTACAGTCGGCGGCACCGGCAAGACTCCGATGGTGATCTGGCTAGCCGAAAAGTTTTTAGCCGAAGGAAAACATGTAGCGATCTTGAGCCGCGGCTATCGCGGCGCTGATGGCACCAGCGATGAGATCGAATTGATGAAGCAGCGCCTGCAGGGGCGCGTGCAATTTGGCGTTGGCTCGGATCGTTACGCGGAAGCGCAGCGCCTCGACGCCGAAGGCGTAGATGTTTACCTTCTCGATGATGGGTTTCAGCATTTGCAACTAGCCCGGGACGCGGACATCGTGCTGGTCGATTCCACGCGGTCCCTGCGACAAGAATTTGTTCTTCCCGCCGGTCGCCTGCGAGAACCACCGTCCGCGTTAACTCGCGCCACAGCCATCGTCTTCACACGGACAAATCAATCGCAGTTCACCTCTGTACGCGTGCCGGGATCTCCCAAGTTCCCTGCTTATTCTGCCGGCACCAAGCTACTGGGTTTTCGTACGCATGGTGATCGTCGCCAGGAATCCCTGCGCCACTCCCTCACTGGCACGCATTTCGCCTTTTGCGGAATTGGCAATCCCGACGCCTTCTTTTCCGACCTGCAGCGTTGGGGCGTGCAGTTGGCGGGCCGGCGCGCCTTCCGTGACCATCATCGCTACTCGCAAACGGAAATGGTCGCACTCGAGCGCGCGGCCAAATCAGCAGGCGCCATCGCCTTGGTGACCACCGAAAAAGACGCTCAAAACCTGAAGCACGCAGTTCTCTCGGATCTTTCCATTGAAGTTGCTGTTGCTTCGATCGAAATCGCCAACGAGTCAGAATTTCTCCGTGACCTGCACAGCAAACTTCCCGCCACCGTGGGAGGAGTCGCGTGAAGATATTAATCCGCGCGACGAACTGGGTCGGCGATGCCATTATTGCGCTGCCCGCGCTACGAACTGTCCGCGCGCGATTTCCGGAGGCGCATATCGCGATCGTTGCACGACCCTACGTCGCAGATATTTATCGTCACCAGCAAGTCTGCGACCAGCTTATCCCCTACGATCTTCGTGGAGTGCACGCTCGGGAGCAGCTAGCGCGTGAACTACGCGCTCAGAAGTTCCCTGTAGCATTCCTGTTACAAAATGCCTTCGACGCTGCCTGGCTCGCGTGGCGCGCGGGCATCCCGGAGCGCATAGGCTACGCACGCGACGGCCGCAGCTTTCTCCTCACAAAGGCCGTGCCGGTACCCAAGCCCGGCGAAATCCCAGCGCACGAACAGTTCTACTATCTTGAATTGCTGCGGCGCGCCGGGTGGCTCGACCACATAATCGGCGAGTCTTACATCGCGCTGAGCGTCGACTCCCAAGCAAAGCAGCACGCCGAGGAACGATTGCTGGCCGCCGGCGCGCGTTCGAACGCCTTGCGCGTCGCAATCGGAGCAGGTGCATCCTACGGCTCAGCGAAGTGCTGGCCCCCGGACCGCTTCGCCGAAGTGGCCAATCGTTTAGTCGGAGAGACCGATGCCGATATCATCTTGTTCGGCACACCAACCGAAGTTGCGGTGTCTTCGGCCATCACCGCCGGCATGCGCCGCCCGCCCGTTGATCTCACCGGAAAAACTACCGTTGCCGATCTTCCGGCGCTTCTCTCTCGGTGTCACCTCTTCATTGGCAACGATTCGGGCGCCATGCACGTGGCTTCCGCGGTCGGCCTGCCAGTCGTGGCAATTTTCGGTCCCACCGATCCGCACGGCACAGCCCCAGTTACTCCACGCTGCACCATCGTTCAAGAAAAACCCTACTGCAGCCCGTGTTTCCTGCGCCGCTGCCCCACCGACCATCGCTGCATGACGCGAATTTCTCCCTCCCATGTTGCGATGGCCGCGCAATCGTGGCTCGCCTCCGCGGAGGTGCGCTCTGCCTAAGCGAGCATTGCTGCGTCCCGCCGTCTTTCTCGATCGCGACGGCACCATCTCCGAGGAAGTCGGCTACTTGAATGATGCCAGCCAATTTCGTATGTTTCCCTTCGCCGCGCGCGCCATTCGCAAGCTGAACGATGCGAAGCTGCCAGTCATCGTCGTGACCAATCAGTCCGGCGTGGGCCGCGGTTTCTTCCCGGAATCGATGGTGCACACCGTCCACGAACTCATGTCCCGGCAACTCACCGCCTCGAAGGCGCATCTCACCGCGATCTACTATTGCCCGCACACTTTGGATGACGAATGCGAGTGCAGAAAACCGAAGCCCGGATTGTTGCAGCGCGCCGCCCGCGAGCACGATATCGATTTGCACCGTTCGTTCGTTGTGGGAGATCGCTACGGCGACGTGGAGCTGGCGCATGGCGCCGGGTCCCGCGGGGTGCTGGTCCGCACCGGCTATGGCGAAGAAGACCTGCGCGAAAACAGCCCCTCGTGGCCGAAGCAGCCCGACTTTGTTGCCAATGATCTCGCGGCCGCCGTCGACTGGATTTTGAGGCAAACGAAATGAATCGTTCCCACGCGCAAACCCCGGCAAGATCGAGTTCCGTCGACCTCCTCGCGTTAGCCGAATACGTCGAACAATTTTCCGCCAAGACCGTGGCCGTGCTCGGTGATTTCGTCGTCGACGAATTCCAGTACGGCGAAATCTCCCGCGTCTCCCGTGAAGCTCCGGTCCTGATCCTCCGCCACCGCGAAACGCATCTGGTGCCCGGCGGCGGCGCAAACGCCGCAAACAACCTCGCGGCGTTAGGCGCCCGGGTGCTCCCCATCACCGCGGTAGGGCAGGACTATGCTGGCGACGCTCTCGTTGCCTACTTCCGCGAAAAGCGCGTCGACGTGTCCGGCATACTCCGTATCAAAGCCCATACGACTCCGACGAAAACGCGTTTTCTAGCCGGCTGGGCGCATACAATTGGGCAGCAGGTTTTGCGGGTCGATCGCGAACCGCAGACGCCCATTCCACCCGCGAGTCACAAGCGCATCGAGCAGCTTTTGCGAGCCAAGCTGCGGTTGGCAGACGCGCTAGCCGTTTCCGACTACGGCTTTGGGGTTGCCACACCCCAACTGGTCCGGCAAGTAACGTCGAAGCGTAAATCGTTGGTCGTCACACTCGACGCGCGCTACGGGCTCGCGTCCTACGCGAAAGCCGGCGTAACATCGGCAACGCCAAACGAAGCCGAGCTTGAAGCTCTTCATCACACCTCGATCGGCTCCAACATTGAAGAGCTAACGCGCTGTGGCCGCGCTACGCTTTCCGCGATGAAGCTGCACGCCCTGCTGGTCACGCGCGGCCGCGATGGCATGGCGCTCTTCGAATCTCCTTCCCGGCTAACGCACATTCAAATCCACGGAAGCAATCAAGCCGTGGATGTCACCGGCGCGGGCGACACCGTGCTCGCAGCCTACACCCTCTCGCTCGCCTCGGGTGCGTCCCCGCTGGAAGCCGCGCACATTGCGAACGTCGCGGGCGGCCTCGTCGTCATGAAGCGCGGCACCGCTACTGTCACGCGCAACGAACTGCTCGACGCGATTCGCGGCGAAGCCTCCGGAGCTGGTGCCTGATCTATGCGCCACGCGGCATCCAAAATTGTCTCGCGCCAGCATCTCCGCGAGCTTCTGGTGCAACTCCAGCGCGCCGGCGCAAAAGTCGTCTTCGCGAACGGTTGCTTCGATACTCTGCACGTTGGACACATCCGCTATCTTGAAGGCGCGCGCCGCGAGGGCGACGTCTTGGTAGTCGCCGTAAACAGTGATTCCAGCGTTTGCAACTTGAAAGGCCCTGGCAGGCCGATCCTGCCGGAATCCGCGCGCGCCGATCTGGTGGCCGCACTTCGTGCCGTCGACTACGTCGTGCTCTTCAGCGAACCCAACGTCGAAGCGTTGTTGGATTTTCTACGTCCCGATGTCCATGCCAAAGGCACCGACTACTCGGTCGAAACCGTACCCGAGCGCGCCACCGCCGCACGCCTCGGCATCCGCGTCGCCATTGTCGGCGATCCGAAGGATCACTCGACGCGCGACTTCCTCGATTCCGTTCGCAAGGGCCCGCATGTCTGAGCCGCGCTTCCTGGTCCTGCGACTCGGCTCTCTGGGAGACATCGTGCACACCTTTCCCGCCGTCGCGGCACTGCGCAAATCATTTCCCGCCGCCGAAATCACCTGGATGACCCACCCGCGATGGAAATTCCTCGTGGAAAGCAGCAACCTGGCTACCGAGGTCCGCACCATCGAAACTCGCGCGGTAGCCTCTCTACGCAAAGCCATCGAGGGGGTGCGGCAATCCGCGTGGGACGCCTCTATCGACTATCAGGGATTGTGGAAGTCCGCCGCGCTTCCTTTTTTCGGCGGCGTGAAGCGCAGGATCGGATTCTCCTCGCACACCATCCGTGAATTCGGCGTCCCGATTCTTTACAGCGAGCGCGTGAGACCCACCACGATTCACATTGCTGACCAGAACGGTGAACTTTCGCGTCGCGCCGGAGCCAAAGACCGGGTGGCTCCCGTGACGCTGCGCGTCTCTACCGACGACGAAGCCGACATGCGCGCACAATTACAGAAAGCAGGCATTGACCGCTACATCGTGCTGAGTCCGGGCGGCGGCTGGCGCGCAAAATGCTGGCCCGCCGAGCGTTTCGGTGCCCTCTGCGGTAAAATCCACGACCAGTTCGGCCTGCGTTGCGTCGTGAACTATGGTCCCGGCGAGGATGACTTGGCAAACGCCGTTCGCGCCAGTAGCGGCGACGCCTCGCCCTTGCTGTATAACGCGGAACTCGGCCCGCTCATGGCGCTTCTGCGTTCCGCAACCTGCATCGTCGGCGGAGACACCGGCCCGCTGCACCTTGCTATCGCCCTGGGCACGCCCGCGGTGGCGCTCTTCGGTCCCACCGATCCTGCGCGTAACGGCCCCTACTGTAACCCCTGCCGTTCTGGAACGGGTTCGAACCCAAGCAGAGATACGGACCCGTGCGACGGCGACATCGTTCTCCGTGTGCCCAACAGCGTCACCTCGCACTCCCGCAACGATCAGACCGATCCCTCCATGCTGGCGCTTCACGTTGATTCTGTTTTCAACGGCGTGCGCCGCCGCATCGGTGCACCCGCGTGAGCGGCCCGGCTTTCTTCGCACGCTGGCGTGTGCGCCTCGGCTATCCCCTGGCGATCATCGTCCTGGTGCTGGCTCACCCCACTCCGCAAAGCATTCTCTACGGCGCACTGGTCGGGATCGTCGGCCTGCTCATCCGGGCTATGGCAGCGGGCCATCTCCACAAACAGGCGGTCCTCACGGTCACGGGACCCTACGCCTACACTCGAAACCCGCTCTATTTCGGCAGCGCGATCCTGACGCTGGGTGCGGCGATCGCCACTTATTCCTGGATCTGCGCAAGCCTCCTTCTCGGCTATTTCGCACTGTTTTATTCGATCGTAATGCGCCGCGAAGAACACGAACTGCGCGCTCACCACGGCACTTCGTTCGACGAGTACGTTCACTCCGTCCCACTTTTCTTTCCGCGCCTCACACCAGCCAATCTGGCTGGGAGCCGCGAGGGCGCGTTTTCCTTCGCTCAATACCAAAAGAACCGCGAATACCGCGCCGCGATAGGTTTCCTGTTGCTGCTGCTGGTGCTTCTAGCGATCTGGCGCTTCCGTCTGCACTGAAGTAGAGCACCCGAACTCCGCCCGTCCGGCCCCTTCCCAAAACGGAAATCAAGCCGCGACCGAACTTTCCATTGACCTGAGTTAACGGTTCATTTACTGTCGCCAACAGATATTTCCATGCCCGAACGGCATCCGCTCACCGGAGATCCGTTTCCTTCCCCTTTCAAACGCATCAAGCTCTAACCCCTTTAGAATCAAATCGCTGAGCCGTTCCGCAGCGGATCTCCTTTAGTCTCAAGTCGTTGCACAAAAAACATAGAGGGGGTGGGGGTAGCACAGACACTCTTGTTTACGCTGAGAGTCGAAGCGTCTGTGTCCCGTCAGCTAAGCCCAGCAGAATCAATGCAGCCCGAAATCAATCGTGGAGAGAGCTTTGCTCCACACTACGCGCGCCGCCCCCCGGACAGGCCACAAAGCAAGAAATCTCCACACGATCGCCGTCGGTCAACACGTGGATGGCGCCATCGCGATCAGTCCGTAGGATGCGCACACCTGCGTCTTCCAGCCGCTTGACTAGCTCGGGGCTAGGGTGACCGTAAGAATTGTCTTCTCCAGCGGAAATGATTGCCACACGCGGCCGCACCGCAGCCAGAAAATCAGACATCGTCGAATTCTTACTTCCGTGATGTCCCACCTTCAACACGTCGGCCTCTAGATCCTCCTCACTGTTCTCGCCCAAAATCGCGCGCTCAGCGGCCTTCTCCGCATCTCCCGGAAGCAGCAAGGTTGGGTGGCCGTAATGCAGCCGAATCACCAGCGAGTCATTGTTCTTTGCGGTCGGGGCCACGAGAGCCGGAGTCTCGGGCCACAAGAACTGACCCTCGACGCCATCCCAACGGAAACTCTTCCCGCGCAGTTCGTATTCGATGGGAATTCCGCGAGCGCGCGCCAACGCCTCCAGCTTCGCCAAAGCAGGCGAAGCCACCTCGCGCCCAATCCAAAGCTGCCATCCCTGCAGTGCCTTTACGTAAGGTTGAACGGTCGTTAACAGCCAGGGCAGCGCCAGCCGGCAATGCAGCCGATCGCAACGAACGTGAGTTGGAAACTCGAATCGCGCACGGCCAACGGTTTCGCCACAAGCAGGATCATCGCTGCTACGGAAGCGGAATTCAGCAGATCGAGCCGGCGGTACAGGAAGCTGCCGGTTACTACAGCTGTCGCCATCAGTGCGGCTCGCAAAAAAGGAGGCCGTTGTTCGACCACGGCCACGTACGCAAAGAGCTGCGTCAGTACAAAAAAAGTAGCCCAGCCCGGCGATAGCCGCAGCTTGCGCGCGAGCCAGAATAAGAGTGCTGCCAGCGCGCCAACCTGCAATCCCGCTACGACGAGCACGTGGAAAACTCCGGTCTTCTGGAAATCCGTAGCTTCGTCGCGATCGACGAAACTCCGATCCCCCAGCAGCATCGCGCGCAGCACTCCCGCAACTTGCGGTTTTGCGCCGAATAGCATGTTCACTTCGTCCCGCAAACGCCTCCGCGTGCGCGCTATCAGCGTGCCCGGCGTCGTTGCTCCCACCTTGGTGCGCTCGATCAACTCAGGTGCACGGAGCGGCGCGATCAAATCAACGTCTTGCGTGGCCAGATAGGCGCGCCGGTCGAATGCGCCTTCGTCTCGGAAGAGTTGTGGCCGCTTCGCCTGCGTCAGAACGGCGATTCCATCTCCAGCATGAAAAGCGGGCAATTTTTGCTCAACGGTGTGCGGCGTGAAGCTTAGTCGCAGGCCGCCGTGCACCGGCGTGGTCGCGCCGTGATAATCCACGCCGGTAAGCTCAATCTCGTAACCGTAGCCCCACGGCAGTGATGCGGGTTCGTCACGGAGCGTTCCGTGCCATCGCAGGGCGGAGCGCAAATCGAGTTGCCCGCTGTCAACGAGCCGCACAACGTGATCCGGTGGCAGAGGTTGCTGCGCAATGCTGGCGCTAAGCACACCGAGTGCGACCCATGCCGCCAGCGAAACCCCTCCGCTCGCAGTCACGCAATTGAAATGGAGGACGACCACGCCTGTAAGAATCGACAAGCCGGCAAGCAAAGAAGATCCGAGCAGGTAGGAACGCGAACCGCCCGCGTGCGCAGAGGCTTTACTCAGGCCGAGCACAATGCCGGATACAAAGGATGCGGCAATCGCTACGGCCGGAAGCTTCACGGAGCGCGTCTCAATCGCACCAAGGTTTCGATGTGAAAGGTCTGTGGGAACAGGTCGAACAGATGCATTTCCGAGACTTCATAACGCACCGCGGGCGCGACATCTCCGTCCTTCCTCTTCGCCGACCCTGTCAACACCGCCAAATCCCGCGCCAGAGTGGAAGGATCACAGGACAAGTACGCAATTTCGGGCGCACCCAAGGCGGCCAGCGCCGTGGCCGCGCCAACGCCAAGTCCTGCGCGTGGCGGGTCGAGCGAAACAAAATCCGGCCTCTCCTGCGTCTTGCGAAGAAATTCCTCGGCATGCTCGTTGTGCGAAGTGACGATCACACCGGCACTTTCCGCATTGGCATAGAGATCCCGCGTCGCCGCGAAATTCGCGTCCACACTGATGACCTTGTTGAATGTCTTCGCCAGTGGCAACGTAAAAAAACCAACACCCGCATACAAATCCAGCGCAACATCGCCCTTTGCACCGGAGGTCATCGTCTTCAAAAGGTCCTCGACCAGAAAGCGGTTCACCTGAAAGAACGAAAGGTGGCTTACCCGAAAGCGAAACCCGCCTGCCTCGTGAAACAAAAATCCCGGCCCGGTCAGCTCGAACCGGTCTTTGCTCTGATCGAGCAGCAGCAAGCTCTCGATTTTCGGCAGCGCTTGCCGAAACGCAGCGGCTAGTTCGGCGGCAGGCTTCGGGAATCGCACAAACGCCACGTTCAACGCGATCTTTTCGTCAGTCGAATCGACGAACGCTTCGATCTCGAGCACTTTCTCGGGCAAGTGGCCGGAGCGCGTCATGTTCTGCAACTGCTCAAACCCTTTCTCCAGCGTCGGTGACAGTACCGGGCACATATCAATCGGCGCGATTACGGAGCTTTCGGGCAGGTAATATCCAAGAGCCAAGGGTTTCGAGTCACGCAGCGCCCATTGCGCCCGGTTGCGATACCCATAGGGCTGCGCCGAATGCTCGACAATCGGTCCGTCCCAAGTGATGTGTCCCAGACGCGACAACGTTTCGCGCAGGATCTCTTTCTTCAACTGCAGTTGCTCGGCGGCGGGGATATGCTGGTAGTGGCATCCCCCGCAAGTTTGAAAGTGTGGGCAAAGCGCCTTCTGACGCTGCGGCGCGGGAGAGGTAACCTCCAACAATCGGGCCCAGATCAGCTTGTTGCGTTTCTGCTTGATGTCGGCACGCACCTCTTCTCCCGGCATCACATAAGGAACGAACACGGTGTTTCCGTCGGCATGCGCCAAGCCATCACCACCGTAAACAAGCTTCTCAATCGCTAATGTTAACTCATCAGCCATACAAATGATATCCATTCTGCGACGATTCGCGTGGTTGGTCCAAGCCGCCCAATGCCACTGTAGCGGCCGCTTTCCGAAGCGGGCGCCTTTCGCAGGAAAGATGCCCGTTCCGACGAACGTTTCAGGAAAAGTAGTAAAGACTCAGCCTTGGCAATCCAAACTCTTCCAACAATCGCTTCTGCATGTATTGCCGCTCGACCAGCGCAATTTGTTCCGCTTTCATTTTTCGCCGGTACATCGCCAGTTGCCCATCGACCTCGCGCCGTATGCGTAGCATCAACTCCTCGCTCGCGTGGCTGGTCAGTGCCGCTTGCAATTTCTCGTCAAGAATTGTGAGCCTCCGCTCCAAGTCTTCGACGTCCATCGTTCCCGGAGTATCGAGCAGCAGCAAATTCGATTCCACCGATTGCGCAACCTCTGCAAACCGCGCGGCCAATTCTGGATGCGTCATGCGATGCTTCTCCGCTGCTTTCACAATTTGCGCCGCGTTCTTTGCGAAGTACGCTCGCAGCTCGTCCCGCGAAAAGAGTTCGGCGGCCGCGCGTCCATTCTTCGGCGTGCTCCCGGCCGCCGCCTCCTGGCTTTCGGCTACTGCCTCCAGTATCGCATCGGTGCAGTACGCCAAACTTTTCAACGGCTTTCCCGCCCCGCGCCGCGACCGTCCATAACTCTCAAACGCGCGGTCGATCCCTTTCAGCACTGCGTCCAGCGGTATCCCCGCCTTTTGCCAAGTCTCCATGATCGCCCAGTCCAGCGGCGACACCAGCAGATGCGCGCCCCGCTTCTTCCAGAAATATTCCTCGATTTCCGTGAAGTAGCTGAAGTAATTCCAATCTTCCATGTTGCGAACGCTGCCGTCGCCGCCGTGGGGCAACTCCACCGCGGCTCAGCCCTGAACTTTCTTGGTTTGCGCGGTCACGCCCTTGGCACCACGAATCTCTGCGGCGCCTCGGCCCGACGTGTCCGCAGGCTGGTTCTTCTCCCAAATCAACCGCAGGCCATTCAGCGTCAAGAATGCATCGGTGTGTCGAATCTGCTTCGAGCCGCGTGCCACCAGTGTTGCTTGTCCGCCTGTTGCGACGACGGTTGCCTGCGTTTTTAGCTCCGCCTTAATACGTGTCAACATGCCGTCGACCATATCGATGGCGCCATAGTAAAGCCCCGCCTGCATGTGCGTGACGGTATTCGTACCGATCACGCGGCCGGGATCCTTGATCTCCACGCGCGGAAGCCTCGCCGCGCGCGAAAACAACGCTTCGGAGGCGATGCCCAACCCCGGCGCGATGACGCCACCCAAATATTCTCCGCGCTCGGAAATCACATCGAACGTGATGGCGGTGCCGAAGTCCACCACGATGCACGGACCGCCATATTTGTGAAAGGCGGCGACGCCATTCACGATGCGGTCGGCGCCGACTTCCAGGGGATTGTCGACGAGCACGGCCATTCCCGTTTTCACGCCAAGTTCGACAAACAGGGCTTTCTGTCCGAAATAAAGCCGGGACATTTCCGCCAAGGTCCAATTCATCGGTGGGACCACGGAGCTGATGATCACGCCCTTGATTGCGGCTCCGTCGAGGCCGGCGAGCGTAAACAGGTTGCGCGTCAGCACGCCGTATTCATCCACGGTTTGCAGCCGGGCGGTGGTGAGGCGCCAATTCGCGATGAGTTCCTCGCCGCGAAAAACGCCCAGCACGGTGTTTGTGTTGCCAACATCAATGGTCAATAGCATCTGTCGCCGCCGTAGCCCCGGTGAATAGAATTCAGCGTGTTGCCGCCTTTGCCGTCGTCTTCGCCTTATTCGCCTTTTCGACCGGAGCGGTGGGCACAGACAGGAGTGTCTGTGCTACTTGTCTTCGGTAATGTCGCCCGCGATCACCGTCACGATCTGTCCGCCGTCGCGCTTCACCAAGAGTAGGCCCTCGGGTCCAAGTCCAGCGGTCACACCGGCGAAGCTATCTTTCCCGTTCGTTATCCGGACGCGTTTGCCCTGGGCGTAGCTGGAGATTGCCACAAAACGGCTGGTCACGCTTTCCGCGCCTTCGGTCAAGAATCGATTGTAGTCGTTCTCGAATTCGCGCAGCAACCGTACGAGTAATTCCAGCCGCGATTGCGGCTTTCCTGATTCCACACGCAGCGAAGTCGCAATCGCAGCCAATTCCGCCGGAAACTTCTCCTGATTCACGTTCAGCCCGATGCCCACGATTACAAACCGGATTTGCGCAGGTTCCGCATGCATTTCGGTAAGAATGCCGCCGACTTTCTTTCCACGGACCAGGAGATCGTTGGGCCACTTCAGGTCCACGTTCAATCCTGTCTGCGCCTGGATCGCGGCGTGCGCCGAAAGGCCCGCCATCATGGTCAACAGCGGAGCCTGCACGGGTGCAAGATGCGGGCGCAACAGCAGCGTGGCATAGATGCCGGTCGCGCGCTCGGAGTGCCACGCGTGCCCGGCGCGGCCCCGTCCGGCCGTTTGCTCTTCGGCAAGCACCACCGCGCCTTCCGCCTCTCCGGCGTGGCCGAGGTCCAGTGCGACGCGATTTGTCGAATCCACTTTGAAGAAGTGATGGATTCTCTTGCCGAACAAGCTGCCCTTCAATCGCTGGCGCAGCATGTCGGGGGTCAGGATGTCCGGTACCTTCTCCAGGAAATATCCGGTGTGCTGTTCACCCTTCACGCGGACGCCCAGCTCGCGCAGCCGATTCACCCAGCGCCACACGGTGGAGCGCGATACGCCAATCTCGCGCGCGATGCGCGCGCCGCTCACCACGATCGTTGCGTTTTCAGCCAGCAGGGTCAGCAGCGCCGCGATGCGCCGGTCAGTTACGCCCGGAAGAGTTGCCTGCGTCTTAGGTTTGGCCATACGAAGAGAAGCAGTGTAATCCCGATTGCGTCGAATCGCGAATGGGCCTGGTAGCGCCAGCATCTTGCTGGCGTTTTTGGCGTCGAGTACGAGCTAAGAGTCGGCAGGATGCCGGCGCCACCACTACCAATCACGGGTAGGAGCCGTGAAGACCAAAAATCGGCCGACCGCGGCCGGGATCCTAGCTATGTTCGATGGTGTCCACAAGCAAGCTCAGGTCGGCAGCGGGCGCCGAATGCGTCAGCGCGCCGGAGGACAGGAAATCGGCGCCGGTTTCCGCGTAAGCCCGCGCATTGTCGAGCGTAATCCCACCGGAGACTTCGACGACGCAGTCGCGGCGTAGGTTCCGCGCCAACTGCACGCAACACATCGCGCAGTCTGGTGTCATGTTATCGAGCAGCACCGATTCCGCTCCTGCCTCCAACGCATCGCGCAACTCGCGCTCGTTGCGCACCTCAATCTGGATCGGCAGGGAACTGTCCGGAGAAGCGCTGCGGGGGCCAGCGGTTGCCTCATACGCTGTCGTTTCCCGAGGTTTCATCCGCGATGACGCATACGCGTGCGCTTGACCCAGCGCCGCGGCTACGCCCCCAGCCAGCGCAATGTGATTCTCTTTCAACAATATCGCGTCGTAGAGACCGATGCGATGATTCGTGCCTCCACCCATGCGTACGGCATATTTTTCCAGCATGCGCAGTCCTGGCGTGGTTTTTCGGGTGTCGCGAATCTTCGCATTTGAGCCGGCGAGGCGTTCAACAAAACGGTGCGTGAGCGTAGCGATTCCGCTCAAATGAGCCAAAAAGTTGAGTGCCGTACGCTCAGCCGTGAGAACCGCTCTTGCTCGCGCGTGAATCTGGAGCAATTCGCGCCCCTTCTCGACGGTATCGCCATCATTGGCAACGAGCTTGATCGCAGCGTCCGCATCGAGCGCCCGAAAGACGCGCTCGGCGAGGGGCAATCCTGCACAAACCAAGGGAGCCTTTGCGATGATCCGCGCATGCGCCACGGCCGTCGCGGGAATGGTAGCCAGCGAAGTTACATCGCCGGAGCCGACATCTTCGGCCAATACCCCGCGAATGAGATCATCGATATCGTGAGAATTCCAGTCCATGTGGTGAATTGGACGCGCTAGGTATCCCGATCAAGCTGGCTGAGGCGCGCGCGCAGCTTTTGCAATTCCAGCTTTTGCTCCTCCAAGGTGGCTTCCATCCCGCTCACAATCTTTTCCGGCGCGCGACTGCGAAAACTCGGGTCGTCCAGCTGTCTTTCTTTCGACGCGATGGCTTTCTGCAGGCCATCGATTTCCTTGCGGAGGCGCACGATCTCGCCCGAAGTGTCCGTTGTGTCGGTCGCATAGGCGATGCGCACATCGAACTTCGCCGTCGAACGAACCGCGCCGCCGGTTGCCGCAAGACGGTTCGCGGTGACATGCATGCCCGACAAGCTCGCCAGGCGCACGAGGCCATCGAGATTTCGCTGGATCGTCGATCGAACGTATTCGTAGGAGCTGTAAAACTCGGCAGCCACTTTCTTTTTTGGATCGAGCTTCATTTCCGCTCGAATGTTCCGCAGCTCCGCGATCACGTCCTGCACCAGCGCGAACTCGTTGACGCGGGACTGATCGCCGGGATCCTTGTGTTCCGCGGCGAACGATTGCAACGCAATGGATTTGTCGCCGGGACGCTGGGGCAGTTGATGCCACAGCTCTTCGGTGAGGAAGGGCATGAAGGGATGCAGCAGACGCAACGCGCCGTCGAACGCGGCGAACAGGTTTTTCCACGCGACCACGGCTCGCTCGCGGTCGGCGTTCAGCAAATCCGGCTTGATCCACTCAATGTACCAGTCGCAGAAATCACCCCAGAAAAACTGGTAGATCGTCTGGGCGGCCTCGTGGAAGCGATAGTTCGCCAGCGCGGCGTTCACGGTATTCCGTGCGCCCGCTAGCTTCTCGAAAATCCATTCGTCGATGAGCGGAATGCTGCCATTGAAATCGTAGGGAGCATCCTTGCGAACGCCAGGTCCTGCTAATTCCTCGAACGTTGCTCCGCCGCCTTGCTCGAACTTGTCGAGATTCATGAATAGAAACCGCGACGCGTTCCAGATCTTGTTCGCAAAATTCCGCGCGCTTGCCAGGCGGTCATCGGACAAGACGATGTCGGTGCCTGGAGCGGCCATTGATGCGAGGCAAAACCTCATCGCATCGGTGCCGTACTGCTGGTTGAGTTTCACGGGGTCGAGTCCGGTGCCCTTGGATTTCGACATCTTCTCGCCGCTGGCCGTGCGTACCAGCGAATGCAGGTACACGGCGCGGAACGGCCTCTCGCCGGTGAAGTGAATGCCAAGCATGATCATACGCGCCACCCAGAAAAACAGGATGTCGTAGCCGGTGATCAGCAAGCTTGTGGGGTAGTACTTCTGGAAGTCCGCGGTTTTTTCAGGCCAGCCGTGCGTGGAAAATGGCCAGAGTCCGGAGCTGAACCACGTATCCAGCACATCGGGATCCTGGGTCAGGTTTTCCGAGCCGCAGGTCGGGCACTTTGCGGGCGCCTCCCTCGCGACTGTCAGATGATTGTGTTCCTTGCAGTACCATGCCGGAATGCGGTGGCCCCACCACAACTGGCGCGACAACGTCCAGTCGCGGATATTGCGCATCCAGTTGAAATATTCCTCGCGGCGGTTGTCGGGAACGATGTGAATGTCGCCGCGCTCCACGGCCGCGATCGCGGGCTCGGCGAGCGGTTTCATCTTGCAGAACCACTGCGTTGACGCGCGCGGCTCCACAATGGTGCGGCTGCGTTCACAGATGCCGATTGCGTGGGCGTGATCGGTGATCTTCTCGAGCAGGTCGAGCGCCTTCAAATCCTCGACGACCTTCTTTCGAGCCGCGAAGCGTTCCATGCCGGCATAGGCGCCCCCGGCGGCGCTGATGTGGCCGTCGTCGGTCATGATGTCAATCTCCGCGAGACCATGGCGGCGTCCGAGTTCGAAGTCGTTGGGATCGTGGGCAGGGGTAATTTTCACCGCGCCGGTGCCGAATTCCCGGTCGACCATCTCGTCGGCGATGATGGGAATCTCGCGATTCACAAGTGGTACGATCGCGCTTCGCCCGACCAGATGCTTGAACCGCTCGTCCTCGGGATGCACCGCGATGGCGGTGTCGCCCAGCATGGTCTCGGGGCGCGTGGTGGCCACGACCAGATATTCTTTGCTTCCCGCCACGTGGTAGCGGATGTACCAGAGATGCCCGGCACGTTCTTCGTGCAGCACTTCCAGATCGCTGAGTACCGTCAGGCAGACGGGGCACCAGTTGGTCATGCGCTTGTCGCGATAGATCAAACCCTCGTCGTAGAGGCGCACGAACACTTCGCGCACCACGCGTGACAACTCCGGCGAGAGTGTAAATTTCTCGCGCGACCAGTCGCAGCTTTCCCCGATCTCCCGCATCTGCCGCTGGATCGTTCCGCCGCTCTCTTCCTTCCATTTCCAGACGCGGCGCACGAATTCCTCGCGGCCAAGATCCCGATAATTGATGCCTTGTTCCGCGAGTTGCCGCACGACCACGCGCTGCGTGGAAATTCCGGCATGGTCGGTGCCTGGCAGATACAAAGTGTTGTAACCGCGCATACGGTGCCAGCGGGTGAGGATGTCGATCTCGGTGTGATCCAGCATGTGCCCGATGTGCAGAGAGCCGGTAACGTTGGGCGGTGGAATCACGATCGAAAACACCGGGCCGGGTGCGTTCACATCGGCGCGAAACAGCTGTTCCTTGACCCAGAACTCCGCCCAGCGGGGTTCGATCAGCTGCGGTTCATACGCTTTGGCGATTTCACGAGGCATTCGGGCCGATACTCCTGAAGAATTCGCGCTTCCACGCGTTCCTGCGGCGCATTTTTTGGTCAGAGCAATCTTTGACTATACGAGGGGGAAGCCAGCGCGGTCAATTGAGCGGAAAACGGTGTGGCGAACCCTAGTCGGATATGCCGACTGATTGCCGGGCGCCGCCGCTTGACGAGATACGTTGACTCAGATACTCTGCGCCCAAGTCAAAATAGCAGTTCATTCCTTTCCTGGCATCGGCCCCTTTCAACTCAGGCTAGCGTCGTAAACTTGGAGGTTACGCATGAACAAATTCACTCGCTGTCTCACAGGAATATGTCTCGGGGTTACATTTGTTTGCATGGTTGCGGCCCAGGAGCAGTCGCAGGGAAACATGTCCATACCCAAGGTGTTGCAAATTACCCGCGAATATACCAAGCCCGGAAAAGCGGGCTTGATCCACGAACAAAAGGAAAGCGTGTTTGTCCAGGCGATGGCACGGGCTAAATGGCCGACATACTATCTGGGAATGACTTCACTATCGGGCAAGCAACGTGCCCTGTTCCTGACGCAGTATGCTTCCTTCGAGGCTTGGGAAAAGGACAGTGCCGCGGTTGCAAAAAACGGCGCCCTTTCCGCAGCTCTAGACCGCGCCGGTATGGCTGACGGGGAATTACTCGATTCGACGGACCAGGGCGTGTTTATATTCCGCGAGGAAATGAGCTTGCGACCGAGGTCGGACTTGTCTCCGATGCGCTTCATGGAAGTCTCGGTGTTCCACGTGCGCCCGGGCCACGATAAGGAATGGAGCGAACTCGTCAAAATTGTGAACGCTGCATACGGCAAGGGTGTCCCCGAAGCACACTGGGGGTGTTTCCAGGAAATCTATGGAGGGGAAGGCGGCACTTATATCTTCTTCACGGGCCGCAAATCCTTGGCAGAAATCGATCGCGGTGCGCAGGAAGACAAGCAGTTCGCCGCCGCGATGGGCGAAGATGGCATGAAGAAGCTTGACGAACTCTTCGCTGCGGCCGTGGAATCATCGCAACAACAACTGTTCCAGATTGACGCACGGATGAGCTATGTCGCACCCGAATGGATCAAAGCGGACCCAGAGTTTTGGAAACCTAAGGCAGTTTCTGCTGTTGGCACAGCCAACGCGGAGGACAAGAAAGCCAACCCGTAGCGATCAACCGCAGTCTTGAAGCCAGGCATTTCTCGACCGGCTCCGGGATCATCGGAGCCGGCTTCTTTTGGCTTCTCGAAGCGCCTCAAAGACGGATGATCGGGAACACGAGCCTGGCTAAAGCCAGGCTCCTACATGAGGCGGGGGGCGTTTACAGGGACTTCAAGAACGCGATGATGTCGTCCTGATCCGGGCGTTTCAGCTTTTCAAATTCCTGGATGACGTGGGCGGCCTCGTCGCGGTGTCGCGTGATGGCATCGATCAATGTCAGAGAAACGCCGTCGTGCATCAACCGCGGGCGCAAGCGCACTCCCCACAGCGGAGCGGTACGAATCTTGTTTCGGCTGCTCTCAAAGTTTTGTTTCGAAAGATACCCGGACATCTGGTCGAAGACTTTCTGTCCATAATGCTCGCGCGTGGCTTGCAAGATGCCGTCGCCGGTGCCCACGTCGTGCATCAAGAAATCGCTCCACGGGTGGAACGTGACGGAGCCAAGTGCAGCGGGAATTGCGAATGTTCCGCCATCGATCTTTGTTCCCGCGGTGGCGGTGGTGAGCGTTTCCACGTGGCACGTCGCGCAGCCGATCTTGTCGAACAGCGTTAAGCCCTTCCGTGCCGCCGAGGTGCCTGCAAGCTCCACATCGCGCGCGGGAGCTTTGGTAGCGCGAATGAAGCGAGCGAAGTGGTCGATGTCGGAAAGGCCGTCGGTCCCGGGCTTATCGTTGGGCTCGGCCACGGTGTTGCAGAGACTGGTCACCTCCGTGGGCTGCAGACGATTGGTGATGCCCATCTCGTTCAGGTAAGCGTCGCCGCTGAACGACAACAAGCTCGCGTGTTGATCTTTCCAGCCGAAGCGGCCTACGCCCATCTGTCCGGGCGCTTCCACGATAGGCACATACAGAACCTGGCCGCAGATTTTCCCATGTGAGGATTTGCATTGTTGTTTGGAAAGATCGACGAACGTTTGATCAGCGACGGCTTCGACGAAGCCATCGCCCAGAAGACTCAAAGAGATGCGAAGGGTGCGGATCGTCTCGGTTTCTGGAACGCGTTCCTGAATTTCCTTGTTCGGAAACGCTCCGTTGGGGCAGATGGCTCGATCGTTCACCAGGGAGCGGCCGCTGATGACTTCGGCGCCGTGCGCGATCGGGATGTCGGGATTGCGAAAGTGCCCGTCAGGTCCCTGATGGCCGACGCGCAACTCCGTGACCTGAGAGGCCGCGCCAGACACAGGACTCTGGTGGCATTCGCGGCAGGACTGCGCATTGTACAGCGGACCCAGTCCATCACTAAGCTGCTCCACTTCGTCGAAGGTCGTTTGGTCGGCTTGGTGCGTGGCATCATCCACCATGCCATTGGTTTTGTTGTCGAAACCCGTTGGGGCGTCTGGAACGGGGATGGCAGCCGAAACCAGAGCAAAGCTTAGAGCGGCCGCAGCGATGAAAATCCTCATGGGCTATCCTCCTTGAGCGGATCGGGGCCCGGGCCTAGGTTGTGGATATCATTTTGGTCTGCGGGAGCAAAGGCCAAAGAACACGGGGCTGCCCAAATCGGCACTTCCCATGCCCACGCGACACGCGTTCCTGAGGACGTAACCCTTCACTGCATCGCCAAGCCCATCTTGCGCTTCAATCGTTCACTAATGGCGCTCAAATAGGGGTAGAGTTACCCTGCGGAGGAGTCGTATTCAGTGCGGCTCCGGACAAGCTGCACCACGGCTTGACGCGTCAGCGAAGGCTCCTGCTGACATTGGTTCGCCTCCCGAGGAGACGGTTTCCTATACCCTGAACAGAAGTGGACATTCGCACCACGGAGAAACCAACTTGCGAAACAAATCAGCGGTACTCGTCGCAATTCTGGCCAGCATGGCTCTATGCGCCGTTGGTTCACCAAAGCTGGAGTTGAGCTGGAAAAATCCCAACTACACCGGGGGAATGTTCAAGAATATTCTTGTGCTGGCGCTGAATGGCAAGGCCGCAAACCGCGCTGAATTCGAGGATGAGTTGGTGGCAGCGATTTCACGCCCCGGAGGACAAGCGGCGCCCAGTTATGAATTTATGCCGCGTCCCGACGCCACCCCCATCGACATGAAGGATTTACGGGAACTGGTCAAGGAGCAGAAATTTGACGCCATCGTGGTCGCGCGGTTGACCAAACGGGAGACGAAAACCACCTATGTTCCCGGCGAGGTGTACACGCCATCCCCGTATTACGGAACTTTTTACGGCTATTACGGCGCGGTGTACCCGGTGATTTATTCACCCGGATATATGCAGACCGAGAAAGAAGCGCAAGTGGAGGTGAATTTCTATGCCACCGCAAAGCCGGATGGGGAACTGGTGTGGACCGGAACCACGAATACGTTTGAGGCGAGTTCCGCGATGAAAGTGATTAAGGATCTGGTCAAAATTGTAACCAAGGAACTCGAACGGGAGAACATCATCGAGCGTGAATCCAAATGAAACGCCCGATCAGAGCCTCTACGGCGACGGACCGGGCACTTTGCCCACCAGAGACGAATCTAATTGATTAGCGCGCCAACCAGTAAGATGAATTCATCCAAGACCACCTGAGAGAGACAACCGCGCGGAACGCCCTTTCTTCAGGCAAATTTTTTGCTAGGCATGTACAGACACGGAACGGTAAGGGATCTACCGTCTCCTAGTCAGTTCCTCGCGGACGATCGTTTCGATGACTGGTTTCAGAAGGTCGCGGGCCACTTCCTGCAACCTGTCCGGGCTCATGCGTTCGAGCACTCTAGCCACGACAGCATCGATATCGAGCTCGGTTGCTCCGTGCGCAGCTTCTTCGCGAGCAGTCTCCACCGCCTCTGGTATTACGGCACTCGTAGCCGCTCCGGAGACCACTTCGATTTCGTCGGGAGCCCCTGCGGTTGCAAACGCGCTAGGCACTTCCGGTGTTTCTGGCAACGCCTCTTCCACCTGCGCTGACGCAGGCTCTGGCTCGGGCGCTTGACGGATCGCAGGCGCGACCGGGGCATCCCAAGTCGATGCAAGCTTGGTGGCTTTTTGGGCTTCCGCGTCCCAGGGACTGGGCGGCGGCGTTGAAAACCACGATGTGGTGGAGCTGGTTTTTTCCGCCTCGACTGCTGGTACGGTTTCGGGTACTACGGTCGAAGATTCTAAGACGGGCACGGCCTCAACCGGCTCGGGTTCTTTTTCTGGCGCGACGACTTGGGCCTCGGAAACAAATTGTTCAGAAGCCGGTTGATCGGAGACCGGCTGTTGCGAAACAAACTCCTGTGAAACCGGGTCTTGCGCAACCGGGGCTTGCGAACGCTCGCCTTGGGACGCAACGTGCTCCGAAACAGGCGCTTCGGAAACAAAACTCTCTTCTCGCGCTGCAACTGGCTCGGCGTGTCCTACCATCGCTTCCAGTTCCGCCGCATGAGGCGCCGGATGTTCTTCCTCGGCCACGGCCGCTTTATTCTGCACTCCGGCCTCAATGGCCGCCGCCCATGCCTCCCCGGAAAATGGCGCCGCCGGCATGTTTCTAAAATCGGAAATCCCGGTATGGACGTTTTCCTGGACCTCCGCAGCCTCGGTCAAATCTGCTTTTTCGCGCGTAGGCGTCCATCCTGAATGTCTATTACCGCGCGCCGGACCCTCCTCCGACGCGGCATCGCGCCATCCGCTACCGCTCGCGGCGACATCCTCGCCGGAGTCTTCGCTGCCCGCGTCGCGGCGCCACGATGGTTTGGCATCAGCGTCTTCTTCTTCCTCTTCCTCCTCGACTTCCTCTGTGCGCCAATCGCGCTCCAACGCGGGTACAGCGGTAACTTCACTTGGTTCTTCTTCGGTATCGGTTCCAGGCGTTTCCAGCAGGCTTCCGAAGGCCACCGGTTGTTGGCCGCTTTCAATCTTCAATGCGGCGGGACGCGCGGGAGCTTCATCGACAAACGATTCTGTCTCAAATTCGGGTAAGGTGACCGCCGGCTTGGGCGCGAAGTTCGAACGACCGCTTCGGGACTCCGGGGTTGCTGCAGCGGGAGCTTCCACAGGGGCTTCCGCCACGGCCTTCGCTGGCACGAAGCCCGCATGCGCGACCCCTGCGCGCACCAGCGCGGACTTCACCATCGAAATCAAAGGGTCGGGAGGAACGAAAGGTTTCTTCAAGACGCCGTCAGCGCCCACGCGCTGCGCCTCCTGCTCATCCAAAGGGTCGAAGGCACCGACCAGCAGAATCACAGGAATGTGCTTGAGCTCCGGATCGTCTTTCACGTACTTGCACACTTCGTAGCCGTTACGCACCGGCATGAACACATCGGCCAGCACGAGGTCCGGGTGAATGTCGGAAATTTTACGTACCGCCGCTTCACCGTTGCCGACGGCGATTACATCAATGCCGTGGTCCTTCAGCGCAAGACCCACCATCTTCTGGATATTGCTATTGTCGTCCGCAACCAGGATCTTGGCCACCGAACGTCCTCCGGGAAAAACTCCCGTCTCTTAGGTACACAGTTGCACGACCGCGCTTATTTCGACCGGTCGGTTGTCTCCGCCAGCAACGACAGCGTACATCGCACTTAAGGATGACTCATGATCATTGGAGCATCCCGTCTGGAGGTCGTCAACGCCAACCGGGGAGAGATGTGTCGGAAGTGAATACCCCGAGGCCATTGATTTGACTCTTTTTTGTTGGTTCTTGATGGTGACAGAACAGACACAATTCTCAGTACCGACGCGTTTAGCCACAATCTAGATTCCGGGCCTGAGTCGGGTCACTTTTGTACGGGATAACTCTCGATTCGCGGGCGCAAAAGCGGACGCGGCAGACCCGCGCATCAGACGGAAGCTTCGAAGGTGTCATCGCGATAAAACAATTGGAAGGTCCTAAAGACGGATTCGGTATGGCAATTTGGGCAGGTTCGAAGTCCGCTCCCTTGAGGAATTGTGGGTCTCGGTAGGATCTTAAAAGGGTCGCGATAATACTCCGCAACCACGGAAGCCTCAATTTGAGTGTGGGTAAAAGTGTGACTGCAATTCGGACAGTTAACGACCCACCGAGGCATGATCCATCCATCATGGCTACCGCTCGCGTCGTTGGAAATACGTGGAATGCCTTAGCGATTCTGAGTCGAGGCGAGGACGTTTACGTCCGCAAATCAAGAGGGCACACCTGCTGAAACAAGAAGAAAGCCGCAACCGTCAGTCCCAGGACCCTACAGCGGGAACTCAGCTACCAAGGAACAATCTTGTGAATGCCCTTCTTTTTCTTACTCGTGGATTCCTTCTGATTGCCGGAGTCGGTTGCCGAGGAACTCTGTGAGCTGTCCGCAGCTGTGCCGTCCGCATTTTGTGCTGGTGCCGAGCCGTCACTAGCTGCCTTTGCATCGGGGTTCCCGGTCGTCGTGGTGGTGTTCACCGGATTCGTGTTTGCGCCGGTTGAGGCCGGCGGAGCCGCAGGAGTAGCCGCAGTCTTGGGATCTCCCGCCGCGTCTGGGCTGGTCGCGCTTCCGTCCGCCGGTGCAACTGCCGGCGTTTCTTCCGTACTGGCGGCGTTGCCTTCGGGCGTGGCTGTTCCGTTGGTAGACCCGCCCCCGGGTGTCACGATCTCAACGACGGCCGCGTTTCCTGCTCCTGGCGCAGACCCACCCAGATTCGACCGATTTCCCGGCGTCAAGACATCCGTCGCCGAGGTGTTGTCCGACTCTGGCTGCAGGTTCGGCGCGCCGGTTCGGGCGGCGGCCACAAGCTCGGTATGGGGACCCGATCGCACCAGCGCCAGGGGCTTTTTGATCAGGTTGTCATGCTCGCGCGGGGTGTTCTGTTCCGCGACCATCCATGCCTGCGCCTTGGGGTCCGGCTGAGGCACGGGAACCTTAAACGCTTTCAATTTGTATTTCGCATCAGGGACCAGCGGCGACAAGGGATAGTTACGAACGATCTGCGAGTAGTAGAGCGAGGCAATCTCTTTATGCTCGCTGCGCTCGAAAATGTCGCCCAGCATCCACAATGCATGGTCTGACTTGCTGTATAGGGGATAGCGCTTGGTGATGGCTATCAGTCGGGCCGCCGCCGCGCGTTTGTCGCCCTTTACGTAATAGAAGTAGCCGATACGGTAGTCGCCCTCAGCAATGATTTCCTGCACGTTGCGCAGGCGTTGCTCGGCCTGGGGTGCCAACGGGTCCTTTGGATACTTCTCGAGAAAAGTCTGAAACTCCTCCTCGGCGGCCTTGGCTTCGGTGCGGTCGCGATCGGGCTTGGCAATCTGTTTGTAGTGCGTGTTTGCTACCTGGAGTTGCGCATAGCTCGCTTCCGGCAGGAACGGGAAGAAGATGCCGAAGTCTTTGTAGGCTTGGATGGCTTGGGTCAAGCTCGCAGTCCCGCCCTCTTTATAATAGGAGTCCGCAATCGCCAGCTTGGCCTTGGCCAGGTACTCGCTGTCTGGGTAGGTATTGATCAGCGTTTGGAGGCTCAAGCGCCCGACCTCCTGGCGGCCGTGCTTGATGTCTTCGATGGCCCGGTTGTACAAAACCTTGTCGGGTTCAGCGGTGTTGTCGGCGGTGGTGGCCTTGTTTACTGGTTTCTTTTTGTGGAGGATTTGGGCGTCGCAAGTGCTGATCGTCAGCGCCGCGAGTCCCCCCGCCAGAACAAGAATGCCTAACCGTTTCCCGGTCTTGCCTCTAAGAGCTTGGAGCAAACGTTCACCTCTCCCGCGTAAATGTCGTCCCCTGCGGCGCCACCTAATCGGCTGCGGGGCGTTCCAGCTGAGCTAGGCTCTGAGCAATTTTAGTATACCCTGAACGAAAGGACAGGCCAGCGCCAAAATGTTGCCCTTTTGACCAGCCTCCGCCGGCTGCGAACCTTCCCTTGAGGCCTTGAGGCGCGACCTGGCAGCCTGCTATTCGTGAGATGCTCGTCCCTCCATCGCAGGGTTGCCTTGCCAGGAAGACCCGCACCGGAGAATTTAAACAAACTGTTACAATGCGTGATGCGGTTGCCACTAAAATAACCTGCGCACTCGCCGTCAGGGGCGGGCTTCATCACTGAAAAATGGACAAGCGTAAATTTCTTTTTGTCTCGCTCTCGGGACTCATCGGCGATATTGCGTGGCAGATTCTGAAAGAGGGCCACGACGTCCGCTACTACATCGACGCCGAGAAAGAACGCGACATCGCCGACGGCTTTGTTCCCAAGTCAACCGACTGGGAGAAAGATGCCAAGGAATGGGCGGACATCATCGTCTTTGACGACACCCTGGGACAAGGCGCAAGGGCTCAGGCCCTCCGAGCAGCCGGCAAGCCGGTTATCGGCGGCACCGAATACACCGACCGCCTGGAAGACGACCGCTCCTTCGGCCAGGAAGAGCTGAAGAAGGCCGGCGTTAACATTATTCCGTACGAGGATTTTGACTCGTTCGATCCGGCAATCGAGTTTGTGAAGAAAAATCCTGATCGCTACGTCATCAAGCCCAGCGGCGAAGCGCAAAACGTCAAGCGTCGCCTCTTCGTGGGCGAAGAAGAAGACGGCGAAGACGTTATCCGCATGCTCGAAGCCTACAAGAAGGCCTTCAGCGAAGAGATTAAGGTGTTCCAGTTGCAGCGCCGCATCAATGGCGTCGAAGTCGCCGTAGGCGCTTTCTTCAACGGCAAACGGTTCATTACTCCGGTCAACATCAACTTCGAACACAAGAAGCTTTTCCCCGGCGAAGTTGGTCCCCCGACCGGCGAGATGGGCACCGCGATGTTCTGGAGCGAGCCTAACGCGTTATTCTACCGCACCCTTCTCAAGATGGAACCAAAGCTGGCGCTGGAAGGCTACGTCGGCTATATCGACCTGAACTGCATCGTCAACAACAACGGCATCTACCCGCTGGAATTCACATCGCGCTTCGGCTACCCCACGATCTTCATCCAGCAGGAAGGCATCCTCACGCCCATCAGCGACTTTTTCTGGGAACTTGCCACCGGCGCGGAGCCCAAGTGGCGCACCCGCAGCGGCTTCCAGATCGGCGTGCGTATCGTGGTTCCGCCGTTCCCCTTCGACGACGAGCCCACCTTCGAGTCCTTCTCCAAGGACAACGCCATCGTCTTCAAGCGCGGCACCCCGGAACAAGTCCACATCGAAGACGTGAAACAGGTCAACGGGCAATGGCTGATCGCGGGCACATCCGGAGTCGTACTCGCCGTAGTCGGCACAGGCCAAACCATGAAACAAGCCCAAGCGCAGGTCTACACGCGCATCAAGAACATCCTCATCCCCAACATGTACTACCGCACAGACATCGGCGACCGCTGGGCGGAAGACTCCGACAAACTCCACAACTGGGGCTACCTGCGCTAAGTAGCACAGACACTATTGTCTATGCCCGCTATATCCAGGCCCAACCCAAACTTGTGTGTCCTGGTTCGAGCTTTGCTTCAATGCATCGGGAGGGAACCGCCGCCACCGGGGCGGTTCTTCTGCAGCAGGAACGACAGCCCGAACATGATCATCGCGGCGACCGCCAGCACCCAGTACGTATCTATGTAGGCCAGCGTCGCTGCTTGCAACTTCAACTCGGCGTACAAGCGTGCGGTGGCTTGCTGCTGTGCGCCGAAGGCGCTGAGTCCGCCGCGCGCTAGTTGTTGCGCCGTTCCCTGAATCGCATTTTGAAAATTATGGCTTACGATCGACCCGTTGGCCGCCAGTACGTCCTGGTGATACTGCGAGCGCCGCGCGATGATCGTCGTCACCAGCGACGTCCCCACGCTGCTCCCGATGTTGCGCATAAAGTTGACCAACCCCGCGACGGCATTATTCTTTTCCGGCGCAATGCCAATGTAGGCCGCCGTCGTCGCCGGGATGAAGATGAATCCCAACGGAACGTACTGAAAGATGCGCAACCGCGTTGCCGAGCTCATGCTGATCAGCAGGTCGATCCGCTTCGTCGAGTAGTACATGCCCATGCACAGCGCCACCCAACCGAACGCAATCAGGTAGCGGCCCTGGATGCGCGTTGTCAGCTGGCCCACGATGGGCAACTCGAACAGCAAGACGACGGCCGCCGCGGACATGACGATTCCCGCCGTCTCCGCGGTATAGCCCATGAGCGTCTGCAAGTACTGCGGCATGAGCACCGTGGAGGCGAACGAGATCGCCCCGACCATGAACATCACCAGGCTCGCGACGCAGAAATTCGTGTGCTTGAACAGACGTACGTCCACGATCGGCTCTTTCTGAAACCACTCGTAGATCACCAGTGCGACCATGCAGACCACGGCCGTTACCGTCAGCGAGGTGATGAAGCGCGATCCGAACCAATCGTCCTCCTGTCCTTTATCCAGCAGGATCTGCAACGCCCCGACACCCACGGCCAGCAGGCCGAAGCCGATGTAGTCGACGCGCAGTGATCTTCCAATGTTGCGGGAAATATAGGTGGGATCCTCGATCAGCTTGAACACCAGATAAAGCGCGATGAGCCCGACCGGCAAATTAATGTAGAAAATCCATCGCCAGGTGTAGTTATCAGTGATCCAGCCGCCCAGCGTCGGTCCGATCGACGGAGCCACGATGGCCGTGAACCCATAGACAGAAAAAGCCAAGCCCCGCTTTTCCGGCGGAAAGCTATCGGCGAGGATCGCTTGCGCCATGGGTTGCAGCCCGCCACCGCCGGCGCCCTGAATGACGCGGGCGACCAGCAGAAATCCCAGGCTCCAGGCCACGCCGCAAAGCAGCGAGCTCAGCGTGAACACCGCGATGCAAATCATGAAGAAGCGCTTGCGCCCCAACATTCCGACGAACCAGCCACTGATCGGCAGCACGATCGCATTCGACACCAGGTATGACGTCAGCACCCACGTGCTCTCATCATTGCTCGCGCCAAGATCGCCGGCTATGTGCGGCAGCGCCACGTTGGCGATGCTGGTGTCCAGAACCTCCATGAACGCCGCCAGAGACACCACCACGGCAATCAGCCAGGGGTTGACGCCTGGGTTCGGGGGCGCACCGGACAGGGAAGCCGCACTTTGACTGGCGCTCATCGACCTCTTGAACGAGCAACGTCGGTTGGCGGGCAAAAGCATACCTTCAAACGACCCAGCCGACTACGCGGCAGCCTTTTTGGAAAGCGCGCACTGCTCTAATGAGCAGGACGCCACGGGGATCGCGGTAGAAGTAGAAAGAAGCGTCGTGAGAACCGGGTTGCGTCCATGCGAACTTGACAGAATCATGACAACTTTCTTCTTCATTCCCCGGGGTTGGGACGCATATCATCGCGTCGCGGATCCGTTCTCCGCCTCGTTCCAAGAGAAGGATGATGTTTCAAGGAGAAAACAATGAAGAGGGTGCTAGCTGCCTGCCTACTGTTTACTATGACCCCGGCGTTGCCTTCGCTCCCGGCTCAAAGCCAAAAGCCTGACGTTGCGAAGACGTCTCTGAAAGTCGGTGATCCCGCTCCGGACTTCACTTTGCTGAGCGATCAATGGAAAACGGTCAAGCTTAGCGATTATCGGGGAAAGAAAAATGTCTTTCTGGCCATCTACGTTCTTGCCTTCACCGGTGGTTGAACCAAGCAACTCCAGGCGGTCCAGTCTGGAATAACCGCAGGAAAAATCGATCCTTCCGACACGGAAATCTTCGGCGTTAGTATGGATAGTCCCGCAGCGAACGCCGCCTTCGCCAAACAGATCAATATCAAGTTCCCGCTGCTCAGCGACATGAACAAGAAGATGCTGAAGGAGTACGGCATCCTAAAGGGATACGACGTCCAGAATGAGACGTATCAGTGGGCGCAGCGCGCGAACATCGTCATCGATAAGAACGGCATCATCCAACACATTGAAGAAGGTGACAGCGCCGTCGATCCCAATACCGCGATGTCGGTCTGCACCGACTTGCACAAGAAAGAAGCTGCGAAGTAAACACTGGGGCTGGACGAATTGCGGTTCGGCCATTGGTCTACCCACACCCGCCATCGCCAGCAGATAGGGCACCGGAGCGCTTTCGGCCGGACGAAGCTTCGCTGGCGTTCGCCGTCTTGTGCGCGCTTTCTATTCGTCCCGTAGCGGAGGATAAGCGATACAGGCTTTCCTGTATGGTAGGCTTTGGTACCTTGCGGGCACAATTACACCGAAGGTTCTGAGGTCACAGCGAAATGAGCACGACGAAAGTTCCGGGCGCGATGGGTGCGCCGCTGGCCCCTCCCCCGGCCTGGGGCGAGCAGGAACACTGCGGACACGTCGCGCAGTTCTACACTGACGACACGTTTCTGCTCGAGAGCCTGGGCCGATTCATCGGGACCGCCCTGGGCGCTGGTGACGCGGCAATCGTCATCGCCACGCCTGCGCATCGAGATGGGCTTGCCCGCATTCTGAAGTCGCGCGGCTTGGATACCTCCAGCGCGCTCAAAATGGGGCGGTACGTTTCCTTGGACGCCGCCGCGACGCTGTCGAAATTCCTGGTGGACGGCTGGCCCGACGCGACATTGTTCACCAATGTCGTGGGCGGATTACTGGCACGCACAAAATCCAAGTCTGACGGCAACGACCAGCGCATCGCGGTGTTCGGCGAAATGGTTTCCTTGTTGTGGTCCCAGGGAAAGCTCGACGCCGCATTACATCTCGAACAGCTGTGGACGTATCTCGCCAAGACCCATACGTTCTCGCTGCGTTGTGCTTACCCGATGGCGGGTTTCGATCGTCATGAGCATGGCGACTTGTTTCAGAAAATTTGCGCGGAGCACACGGGCGTAATTCCGAATGAAAGCTACACGTCACTCGACGATGAAGAGCGCCGCCTGCGCAACATCACGCACTTGCAGCAGCGCGCGCAGGCGCTGGAGAACGAAGTCATCGAGAGGAAGCGCGCCGAGCATGAACTACGGGTAGCACATGACAACCTTGAAAAGCGCGTGATCGAGCGCACCGTGGAACTCCAGCAAAAGAATATTCAGATCCAGAAGCAAAGCGGAACTCTGGAAGCGGCGAATCGAGGTTTGCGCGAACTTTCTTCACGCCTCCTGCGCGTCCAGGACGAAGAGAGAAGGCGCATCGCCCGCGAATTGCATGACAGCACGGGCCAAACGCTGGCGCTCTTGAGCATGAACCTCTGCGCTCTGCAAGAAGAGGCGAGAGCGATTAGCGAAGGAATCGGCAGAGCGCTGTCCGAGAATATTCAAATTGTGAACCAGGTATCCGGCGAGTTGCGAACGATATCCTACCTGCTGCACCCGCCGCTGCTCGACGAGATCGGCCTGCTCTCCGCGCTGAAATGGTTTGCGGAAGGGTTTGAGCAACGCAGCGGCATCAAGGTCAGGTTGGAGCTGGAATCCGATTTTGGAAGGGTTTCGCGCGACCTGGAAACGGCGGTCTTCCGCGTTGTCCAGGAATCGCTCACCAACATTCACCGTCATGCGGATAGTCCGACGGCCACGATTCGCCTGAGTCAGTCCGATGATCGGGTTACCGTACAAATAGAAGATGCCGGGAAAGGCATCGCGCCGGAGAAGTTGTCTGAGATTACTTCCGCCGGAGTTTCCGGTGTGGGACTTCGCGGCATGCGCGAACGAATTGAGAACTTCCGCGGCACGTTCGATGTCACCTCCGGGGAAAGCGGGACGTGCATCCGCGTTTCGATCCCAATTGCGGCTTCCGCGGCTTCCGGGTGAGTTTTTAGAGGCCGCCCCGCCGCATGACCCTTTGCAGATGCAGTGGCCATCGCGAGTATTCCGTCCCCGCAAACGCGTTGCGCCTATCATAAATGTGAATTTCTCAGGAGCAGCTTGCGAGTTCTAGTAGCCGATGATCAGCCAGGTATTCGAAAGCGTATATGCCTCACGCTGGCCTCTATGCTCGCCCTCGAAGCGTGCGATGAGGCCGCCAACGGACAGGAAGCCGTCGAGAAAGCGGAGGAATCCAGCCCCGACCTGATTATTCTCGACGTCACCATGCCGGTGATGAACGGCCTGGACGCCGCGCGCCGAATTCGGCTTTTTTCCCCGCTCACCCCCATCCTGATTCTCACCATGCATAAGAGCAGGCAGCTCATGGAAGAAGCCCGGAAGATTGGTGTTCAAGGTTACGTGGTAAAGGCCGACGCGGGACAAAGTTTGGGCTCGGCAGTCGCGGCCATCATGCAGAGGCAGACGTTTTTTCCTACCGAATTCTGATCGTCACCCGCACACCGGATTCCCGCTCGTATGGCGAACGCTATTGCTTAGGTGGCTGCGCCGAGGGGGGAAGAATGCCGTTCAGGCGCAGGTAGACCGCCTGTGTGCCGTAATGATCGAACCACTCGTCGCTCAACAGGATCATGGTTCCGGCGCGAGTCGATTGGCGGTTGGGACCAAGCGTCACGGGATCACCCAGCTTCGAGTCGTCCGCAGCAGCGAGCGCGGTAGTGCAAAAATCGAACGATGATTTTAGCGCCGCGACCAGCTTGTCTTTGCCGTCCGTATCCGTGATCGTTACCTCGGGAGCGGGCGTCCCCGAAATCTTCGAGCACAGACCGTAATTCGCTTGCGCGCTGTGCATCACCAGGTGTGCGTAGGTATTCATTTCCGGCGTGGGCTTGAAAGAATATTTTTCCGCCGGCATGGCCTCGGCGGCCGCGACCATGTTTTTCGCGAACCGTGGCAACTGCGACTTCACCGTGGTGCTGACCGGATTCGCCACCGGCGCCGCATCCTGATGAGCGCTCGCGGCGCCTGCAAACAAAGCCACGACAATGCACAGTCCAGCCGATTGAATTCGTTTCATTGTGTCGCTCCCGTTGTACAACGTAGGACGGAAAGAATAACGCCACTTCGCTTGCGCGACAAGCGATTCCGGCACCGAATGCTAAGCCGGATTGAAGCCCGGTGCCCACATTGGTGCCGACAATGCATCGAGGGTGCAGTCGCACGCAGTGGAGCGGCGAGCTAGTTTGCGATTGTGAGTTCGATCGTGGCCGAGGCCGAGACCCGGGAACCTGCCAGTGGGGATTGATCGATGACCGAGGCGTGCGGCCATTGAGGAGCGGTCACGTAGTTTACTTTGCGGTGCAGCCCGGCAACGTCCAGACGACGCTGGGCGTCAATTTCGTTTAGGCCCACCAGGTGCGGCATGACGTATGCGATGTCGCGCGGACCCTGCGACACCAGAACGTCGACGCGGGGCGTCGCTGCCCCTGCGCCAGGGCGAGGGGTCTGCAGCACGACGGTGTCAACCGGTTCGTCCGGCATGGTTACCGCGGAGACTTCGCCCACTTGCAGGCCCGCGCGCAGTAGTTCAATGCGCGAAGCTCGCAGGGAATTGCCTTCGAGAAGCGGGATTTCGAGCTGACGCTGGCCGAGGCTCAGAACCACGTGCGCCTGCTGCGAAACCTTCATCAGCAGGCCGGCCGTCGGCGTTTGCCGCACAACGACATTGATGGGAGCGTCGCTGTACGCGCGGTCGGCCACGCGCAGGACCAGTCCACGGGAGCGCAGCATGCTGTTAGCTTCGCTGACACTTTTGCCGACAAGGTTGGGCATGGTGGTTTCGCGCCCGTGGATGGCAATGCGCATCGCGGTGATGGCGCTAAGGAAGGCCGCGGAGGTCAAAATAAAGATCAGTAGCGCGGTCTGGCCGAGTGCTTCGAGGCGGTCACGGAGAGTCATGGCGCGTTTTAAGGTTCAATCGTCAGGATGCCATTGATTGCGGCGACTAACCACGAAATCGAGACACCCTGGTACGCCGTTGGTTACTTCTGCTGGGGCGGTGGCGGGTAGTCCGGCAGCTTGTCTTTGCTGGTGTCGGCGCGCTTAACCTCGAGTTCGTCGAAGAGTAGAGACGGGCTAATGACCGTCGTGGCGATGCCGCCGGCGCGATTGCTTACCAACGGATCGTTGCCGACCGACATCAGGTCGCTGCGCAGCGCGCGCACGTCGAGTTCGTTGAAGACCGCGCCGCGGACGAGTTCCTCATGGCCGTCAGGGTAAATGCGGTACAGCAGGCGCGGCGAATTCCCGGGACCCAGCGTTTCCACGCGATAACCGTAGGGCTTGCCTTGCTCGGTGATCATCTGGACCACCCGTTGCTTCAGCGCTTCGGGAGATTGCGCGTCGGAACTCTTCACTACCAGCACGCCCAAATTTGGCGTGGGGAAGGCCCCGGCGCCTGCGCGGCCGTGACCGTTGGATGAAGGGAAGTCTCGGATCGGCTGGCGGCTCACGAGATAGCTGACCAGCGTGCCATTCTCAACCAGCGTGACAGGTTGCGCTTTCACGCCGTCGTCGTCCACATCATAGTTGCCCACCAGACTCTTGCCCTGGAAGTCCTTTAGCGTGGGATCATCCACGACTGTTAAGAAGTTCGGCAGCACGCGTGTCTTGTAACTGGTGGCAAAGGCGCCCGTGGTGCGGTTGGGACGCCCAAGCTGAGGCTTCCGGCCAAGTACGTTCGCGCCTACCAGAGACGCGATCACGTCATCGGCGGCGTCGGGAGCGAACAGCACCGGGCCGCGATACTCTTCTTCGACGATCGGCGCCTGGCGCAGTGCTACTACCGTGTCCAACATTTTCTTGGACTCCGCGATGAGCTTGTCGTGGGTTGGCAGCTCTTCAGGATTGGCGACCATCCAGAACGGATTGCGGCTGAGACGCATCCCGTCGGCTGCCTGCGCCGTGCTGTTGAGCTGCACGCTGTATGTCTTCTTGCCGGTACGCGTGACCGTACCTTCGGAGTTGACCAGATATTCGTTCACCGCCGAGAAGTGTAGCGACGCTGTGACCGTCTGCACGTCGGGATATTGGCGGTATAGGTTCGTGGCGTCTTCAATGGTTTTCTTCCACGCGGCATCGTCGACCTTCAGGGAAACTGTTGGCTCGAGCACGCTAACGACCGGCGCCTTCGCGAAATCGTCCACGGGACTTGCTTCGGTGCTGAACTGTTTCAGTGCAGCTTGCTTTTCGGTCAGCGCTTGCACCGCTTCTTTGTACGCGTCGTCAGTGGCCAGCCAGATTTGATGACGCAGCGCGATGGGATCGTCGTCGAGTGGAAGAATGTTGGTCTCGCCCATACCAATGCCGTAGTAACTGTCTTGCTTGTAGTCACCGATGCGAACCACGACGCGAATCACGCGGTAGCGCACGCGCTGGTTCTCGCGCAGAGCGCCGAAGGCCGCTTCGGCTGAATAGTCATCGATGTCGTTGACGCGATACTCGATGTAGTAGGGCGGATCGACTTGATCCATCCTGAGTTGCGCCTTGGACCGATCCAGTTCGGTCAGGAGAGCTTCCAGCAGAGCATCGCCACTCGCGGCGGCATGAGCCGGATTCGTGGTGGTCGTCGCGGCGTTCTTGGAGGTGTCGTCGGCGAGCTTGGCGGCTGCCCGGGTGAGACTCGCTCCCGTGAGCCCGAGTGTCGTGAAAGTCGCGAGGGCGAATGCGCAAGTCGTGCGAATGACGTTCATGGCTTCACCGTGTGCTTTGCCGGTGCGTCTTGGTCGGATGCCGTTGTCGTCTCAAACCCAGGCGGAGGCAAAATTGGCGGACGCTCGTGGGAGTGAGCGCGCTTTTGCACTTCCATCTCAGAGAAGAGCATGGCCGGCGCCACTGCGGAGACTGGCACACTGCCACTTTCCGCGCCGCAAACGCCGTTGAAAACGTGCTGTTGGTCGCCGGTGGTGACGATGCGGGTGAGCGCGGCCAGCGGAGTGCCCACGATATCGACACCGCGCACGAGTTCATCCGGCCGTCCGTCGGCGTAAACGCGGTATACGATCACCGGCAGAACCTGGAATGCTTGCGGCAGCGAGCGCGTCGTCAGCGTAAATCCTCCCTGGATATCATCGAAATAGAGGCCGTAGGGTTTCCCCTGCTTCTTGACCTCTTCGATCAGCTTCTGACGCAGATCGGCCTCGGGAACCGACTTTGTCGATGTCACGATCAGGTTGCCTTGGCGGCCTGTGGGCATCAGGCCGGGCTGATTGCGGCCGTGGCCATTGGACACACTGAAATCCTTGATCGGCATACGCGACATCAGGAAATTTTTCAGAATCCCGTCCTGAATGACAGCAACCCGCTGAGCGGGCGAACCTTCGTTGTCGTATTCATAAAATCCCGCGAGTTTCACGCCACCGAGTTCCTTCACGGTCGGATCGTCAGTAACGCTAAGAAACGTCGGCAAGACTTCCTGGTTCACTTTCTTCGTGAAGGTTTGTCCTTCGTCCTCATCCTTCTGCCGGTGGCCTTCCATACGGTGGCCCAGGACTTCATGAAAAAATACCGCGGCGGCGCGACCGCTGAGCAGCGCGGGACCATCGTACGGTTCGGCGACAGGCGCTTTACGCAAATCGCGCAGGTCCAGCGCCATCTTGTCGATCTTCGCAATGAGGTCCGCTTCACTGGGTAGCCCGCTCGCCGACGGTGCTTGGAATGTTTCTACGCGCAGAAGTTCCATGCCGTCGGACGCGCGCGTCTGCGCTTCGATGACCATACGCGTCGAAGCGCTGGGCGTCGCGATCATGGTGCCTTCACTCGACACCAGCCTCGCGTTGGAGTTTTGTACTTGCAGCGTCACAGAGCCGAAATACACATCGGAATATTTGCGGAACGCTCCGGACAGGCGGCGAATCTCGCCTTCCCAGGCCGCGCGATCGAACCCCGGAACCGTCAGCGGTTCACCGGTATGTGTCTGCGGCGCCTCCTTGGAAAAGTCCGGAGATTTGTCCTCTTCTTCCGCGCGGACCGCAGTATTTGTCTTCACATTGAGATAGGCAGGTGCGGCACGTTTGTACTCGCGGTCGGTCAACTCCCACAACACGCGCGCGATGGCGTCGGGGTCGTCGCCGAGAGGCAAGCTACCGGAGGTCATGCCGCTGGAGCGGCTTTGTCCGTGCGTGTTGTCCAGCGCGGGCGCACCCACGCGCATGGTCACATCGGCCTGGCGGCGTCGCAGGCCCGCGTCGGTCAGCAAGCTTCCGTACGATCCGATCAGCACGACAAGGTCTTGGTCATTTACTGTATAGCTGAGGTAGTAAGGCGCCGGCTCGCTCTTCGCCAGGGAACTGGTGGCGCGGGCGAGTTCGCCCTGCATCACCTCCAGGATCGGATCCGGGGCAGCTTTGGCCGCGGAAGCAGCGCGATTCCCGGACGTCGTGCCAGCCGAGGTCAGCGGCGACACCGCCAGCTGCGCGGCCATCGCCAAGCACGCTGCCATGCGCGCGAATTCTGTTCCTCGGGAAGACCGCTTCCCGCATACACGTGACGATCCTGCGATATTCATCAAGCCCATTCTCCCAATTTCTTGTTCCAAGAGGTTCAGAATGCAGCGTCTTTTGTTCCTGCTCGGGATAAAGCGGTTCCTGCGCAGCAGTTATCTTGATTTCGTGGCTCTGAGGTGCCGTAAAAATTGAGTATGCCTCAGCGTTCCGGCGCGCGCAAACTACGTGTTCCCGAAGCGTTCCCCTTCGGTCAACCGCGCCCCGGAAGCAAATTCCAGTGCGCCCACCTTCTTACCGCCCTCTTGTTTGACGGATAGCACCCGCAATTCGGTTGCTCCCCCGCAAGATACGACCAGCTCATGTCCAGCGAAGCGAATCGTTCCGGGTGGCGAACTCTCTCTGAGTGGCGCCGCTCCTCGCGATCCGGCTTCACGCAAATCGTTAGACACCGGCTCGCCAAGAATGTGGCAGGTGTGTTCACGAAAGGTTGAGTAGGCGCCGGGCCACGGGGTGAATCCACGTATGCGGTTGTAGATTTCGTTTGCCGCGCGTGTCCAGTCGATCCGGCCGTCTTCCTTCTTGAGGAGCGGCGCGTAAGTAGCTTCCGCGTGATTTTGCGGACGGGCCTGGAGCGTACCGGCGGCCAGCCCGCGCAGCGTTTCCAGCATCAACGGCGCTCCAGCTTCGGACATCCGCGCTGCGAGTTCCGGCGTCGTCTCGCGCGGTCCGATGGCCATCTCTGTTTGCAGCAACATTTCGCCCGTATCCATGCCTGCATCGATGCGCATCGTTGTCAGCCCAGTTTTCGTTTCACCGTTGACAATGGCCCAATTGATCGGCGCCGCTCCGCGGTATTTGGGCAGCAGAGAAGCGTGCAGATTGATCCATCCGAGTTTCGGAATCGGCAGCAGCCGCGCCGGAATGATTTGCCCGTAAGCGATGATGACGATGACGTCCGGCGCGATGCGCTGCAAGACGTCCTGCGATTCCGGCGAACGGATTTTACCCGGCTGGTGTACCGGCACTCCGGCCTCCAACGCGGCTGCCTTTACCGGAGAAAACGTAACCTGCATTCCGCGTCCGCTAGGACGATCGGGTTGCGAGACCACCGCGGCGATCTCGAACTCTGGCTGTGTAAGTAAGTGCTTTAGCGTAGGAACCGCGAAATGAGGTGTGCCGCAAAATACGACTTTCATCCGCCCCCGAAATCTACCACTCGCCGAGCTTCCGCATTTTTTTGATTTTGCGTTTGATCAGGTCGCGCTTGAGCATGCTCAGGTGCTGGATGAAGAGAATGCCGTTCAGGTGATCGATCTCGTGGCAGAACGCCCGCGCCAGCAAATCCTCTCCACGAATTTCGAACTGCTCACCTTTGGCGTTTTGTGCTCTCACGGTAACGAATTGCGGCCGCACCACGTACCCGCGAAATCCGGGGATAGACAAGCATCCTTCTTCCTCGCGCTTTTCGCCCTCATAGTGAATCACTTCAGGATTCGCGAGTACGATCTTCGCTTCCGGGTTTTTCCCGCCGGTGACATCCACAACGGCAACGCGCAGACTTAGCCCGATCTGCGGCGCGGCCAGGCCGACACCCTGCGCCGCATACATCGACGCAAACATGTCTTCCGTAAACTGTTCGAGTTCGGCTCCGAATTCCTTTACCGCCGGAGTTGATTTCTCGAGGATCGGGTCGCCGTACTTGACGATCGGATAGATCTTCCTCAGCGCCGAAAGCGCCTCCGCAGCCGCCTGGGCGGGCTGCACCTCTTGCGGTTCTTCCGCTGCCGGAGTCACCGGCTTGGCAGCGGCTGGTTTAGAAGTCGTCGATTTGTCGGGCATAGTTGTCGAAATTCCGCCGCATCTCGGCGAGTGAGTCTCCTCCAAATTTTTGCAGAAAAGCATCGGCCAGGACAAGTGCCACCATGGCCTCGGCCGCCACTCCGGCCGCAGGCACTACGCACCAGTCCGAACGCTCGTAAGCCGCTTGAATCGGCTCCTTGGTCACCAGGTCGGCGGTCCCCAGCGGCTTGCGCAGCGTCGAGATCGGCTTTAGATATCCTCGCACCACCACGTCTTCGCCGTTGGTGATCCCGCCCTCAAGTCCCCCGGCGCGATTGGACGACCGCCGAAACTTCTTTGCCGCCCGGTCATACGAAATCTCGTCCTGCACTTCGCTTCCGTTCGAGCCTGCCGCGGCAATTCCTGCGCCGACTTCCATGCCCTTGACGGCTTGAATGCTCATCACCGCCTGCGCGAGCCTTCCGTCCAATTTTTCGTCCCACTGTGCATGGCTCCCCAGTCCGACAGGGACATGATGCGCCACGACCTCGAAAACCCCGCCAACGGTATCGCCCGCTTTGTTCGCTGCGTCCACTTCCGCTTTCATCTTGTCTTGCACTCCGGCATCGACGCAACGCAATGGTGAATCGATGTCCGCGGTCACCGCCTGGATCTCATCCCACTGAGCGTTTCGGTCGAGCCGCACATGACCGACCTGTATCGTATGGCTGGCGATGTCGGTCCCCAGTTCGCGCAGAAGCTGCTTGGCAATCGCCCCGGCAGCCACGCGGGCCGCAGTCTCGCGCGCGGACGCCCGCTCCAAAACATATCGCGCATCGTGGAAATTGAATTTCTGCGATCCCGCCAGGTCCGCATGACCGGGCCTCGGCGCCACCAATCTTCGTTCCTCGGCAGCCGGAATCTGCGATGCTTCGACCGGCAGAATCTTCTCCCAATTAGTCCAGTCGCGATTCTCGATCCGCAACGCGATCGGTGCCCCAATCGTCTCGCCACGCCGCACGCCAGCAAAAATCTCCGCGCGGTCTTTCTCAATCTTCTGCCGCCCACCGCGCCCATAACCAAGCTGCCGCCGGTGCAACTCATGATTGATGAAGTCCACGCTGATGGGCAGAGATGCAGGCAAGCCCGAGATAAACGCCAGCAGCGCTTGTCCATGCGACTCGCCCGCAGTGTAGAAACGCAGCATTCCCGTTCGCAATCTCCCCGCACGACCTGTTTGCCGCTGTGGAAACAAACAGTGTAGCGGTCACGCCGCCTGCGCGTCCAGTTTCTCCGCCCTCCGGTAGCGGATCAGTTTCCGGCTACCCCAACTGATTTGGTCCGACAATTCTCACCTGACGTGGCGCGACGACCTTACTTCGACTATCAAAGAATCACTGCATCATTCATCCACGCCGGGCATCCAAGTCAATCGGATACCTGCAAACGAACGTTTCTTAGAGGAGAAAACACATGACCCAAACCGCTCCGCAACGCGAAAAAGTACTGTACACCGCCAAAACCCACACCACCGGTGGCCGCGAACACGGCCTGTCCCGCAGCTCTGACGGCCACCTGGACATCAAACTTTCGACTCCTGGCACCGCAGGCAGCGGCACCAATCCGGAGCAACTGTTTGCCGCCGGTTGGTCGGCCTGCTTCGAAGGGGCGATGGGTCTTGTCGCCCGCAAGATGAGTATCACTCTCCCACCTGACACGGCCATCGACGCCGAAGTGGACTTGTGCAATACCGACGGCGCCTATTTCATTCAAGCTCGCCTCAACATCAGCCTGCCAGGCTTGGAGCGTGAAGTTGCCCAATCCTTGGTGGACGCCTCGGACCAGGCCTGTCCTTACTCCAAAGCTATACGAGGCAACGTCGATGTCGTGATTAAGCTGGTCTAAGCCGGACCTGCAAGCGTAAAAACTGACGTGGAAATCGGACACGTGGAGACGGTCCACCGGACGTCTGGTTATGCGACCTATGCATTCAGACTCTCCAGGAACTTGTTGAATAAATCCTTTCAAATCAACAAATCTGTGTAAACAAGTTCCTGGCACTAGCGACGCGTCGAAGACGCAGTCAGCGCTTACCAGGAGTTGATCGCCCAGGCCGCTCGACCTGGCGTTGACTTTCCGTGTCCATGCTGTCAGATACTTGCGCTGTTAGCCCTCGCTCCAACGCAATCGCTTGGCAAGGTTGGCGACCTGTGGCAAGCTGTTCGCCATGGGAAACAAAGATAGAGGAAACCGCGAAAAGAAGAAGCCCAAGAAGGCGGCACCGCCAAAGGTGTATCAGCCTACGGTAACGACCATCAACAAGCCCACCGCGCCCAAGACCTGACCGCTCGCCTCGGCGTCCAACGCGCCGCGCCGGTCGCCCGCCTCGTGCCTTACGCCAGAAACGAAATCGGTTGGGTTGTGTACGCCATTCAGGGGGCGTAGCCCGGATGGCCGTGCGCGTTACAGAGCCGAGTGCGTTTTACAAAGCTTGACGTGCTCCCGGCTCACGGTTACGCTTTCGTGGAAGTGTTTGTTTCGCAAGAAGTTGTCGCTGAACGCCGTCGCTGAACGGTATTGTTGACAGGGACTCGTGGCAGACACTCCTCTTCAGGTCGCAAGACAGGAAGCCAAGCCCGTGGAACAGCTTTCCATGGTCCTGGTGCTGACCGATGCCCTCAAGGCCTTCCTTTCCCACATTCAGGACTATTCCTTTCTGGCGGCGCGGTCGCTCACCAATCTGCTCACCCCGCCGCGCTATTTCCAGGATGTGCTCGACCAGATGGACGACATCGGTGTCGGCTCGCTGCCGATCGTGCTGATGTCCGGGTTTTTCATCGGCGCGGTGATGGTGCTGCAGACCGGCTCGCAGTTTGTGCGCTTCGGCCAAACCGCGCTGACGGGCGACATCGTTTCTCTCGCGCTGGTTCGCGAATTGGGGCCGACATTGACCGGCATCCTGGTCGCCGGCCGCAGCGCCTCGGGTATCGCCTCCGAACTCGGCTCGATGCTGGTCACCGAGCAAGTGGACGCCATGCGCGCGATGGGCACCGATCCGAGTCGCAAATTGGTTACGCCGCGGGTGGTAGCGGGCATCCTGATGCTGCCATTGCTGACCGCGCTGAATGACTTCGTCGGCTTGCTGGGTGGTTGCGTGGCCTCGGTGTTCTCCTTGCGGCTGGGCGCCGTAGAATTTTGGACACGCGCAATCGATGCCCTCGATTTTCCCGACATCATGCAGGGCATGATGAAGCCGTTGGTCTACGGCTTCATCCTCGCCACCGTGGGATGCTATCAAGGGTTGAACGTGCGCGGCGGTACACAAGGTGTCGGCCGTGCGACCACTCAAGCTGTCGTCGTTTCCAACGTCATGATCATCGCGGCCGACGTTTTTCTGACCAAGATCGCACTCTACATGGGAGGCAAACTTTTTTGACGCGCATGAGGGGGGATCAGACGCGTTTGCGCTGCTTCTCGTGTACCACGCCGCCGGGGAAAGAATCCGGTGGCACAACCATTCCTGCTCGGCCTGAGACTCGAAAGGGCTGCGCGCCTCCCATTTATATGCGAGATTCAACTCGAGCGAAGATCGCTGCCACGCCGGATCTTTCTTGGAGAGAATTTCTACTGCCGCCAGCGCAGCTTGCTCGTCATCCACGCACAGGTTCGCTCCGATGAGTTCGCCGGCCATTTTCCGGAGCCGCAAATCCCCGGCAGATCCTGATCCCGTAATTGTCTTTGACGGCGTGCGCATCGGCTTCGACGAAGGCGACGTGTTGCGCGGCGTCTCCTTTCGCGTGCTCCCCCGTGAAACGCTTGTGTTTTTGGGCGAAACTGGAACAGGAAAAACCCTTACCCTCAAATTGGCCGCGGGTCTACTCCACCCGTCGATGGGCAGCGTGCGTGTTTTGGACAATGAAGTCTCGATGATGTCGGAGCAAGAGTTGCTGGCGTTCCGCAGGCAGATTGGGTTCGTGTTCCAGGAGGGCGCGCTGTTCGATTCCCTGAACGTGGCCGACAACGTCGCCTATCGCCTGCGCGAAGACCACGTCGATGAAGAGGAAGTCGACCGGCGCGTGCGCGAAATTCTCGCCTTCGTCGAGCTGGAACACGTCCTGGATAAACTTCCTTCCGAACTCTCGGGCGGGATGCGGCGGCGCGTTTCCATCGCCCGGGCCCTGGTTAATCGTCCGCAAATCGTGCTGTACGATTCACCCACGGCGGGACTTGACCCGGTGACCGCGCAGACCATCATCACTTTGATCTTGCGATTGCGCGACATCTACGGGGTAACCGCACTGCTCGCCACGCATCGATTGCAAGACGGTTTCGCGCTGGCGAATTTCCGCTTCGACCCGAAGACCAAGCGCGTGGTGCGGGAAGCACCCGCGGCCGCGCAACTGGTTTTGGGCGGACCCGAGCCGGTGACGCGATTTCTCGTTTATCGCGATGGCCGCATCTATTTCGAGGGTTCACCGGAAGAAATTGCCGACACACACGACGCATATCTGAAACGCTTTCTGGTCTAAATTTGCTGTAGTCTGTTTCACGAGGCCGGTTCTCTGGGTTCGGCGGGCGGCACTGCTGGAGGGAAGCATTCATGGCGTTGCGGAAACAATTGACCTGGACGGAGCTGCGCGTCGGGCTCTTCGTACTGGTTGGTTTGTTCGTGATCGCGGTGGGAACTTTCTATGTCACGGGCGCGGGCTTCTGGGGACCGAAGTACCGGCTAAAGACATTCTTGCCGGAAGTCTCGGGCCTGGCGACCGGCGCACCAGTGCGCATCGACGGCGTGGATGTAGGCAACGTGGAGACGCTGCGATTGGTGCCGCGAACGCAAACCCAAGTCCCCGACAAAAACAAGAATATAGAAGTCATTATGCGCTTGGACCGCAGATTTCAGCCCGACATTCTGACCGATTCCACCGCTAGCCTGGTTACCGAAGGTCTGCTGGGAAATCGCTATGTGAACATCACGCGCGGCTTTACCGGCGTGGCTTTGAAAGAAGACCAGGAAGTTCCCGGCACGGAAGAGAAGGCGATCAAGGAAGTCGTCGAGCGCAGCTCGGACCTGCTCGGGAATTTTCAGGCCCTCACGCTGAGCGTTCAGGATTTGGTCGCGGGCGTCAAGCAGGGGAAAGGCAACCTCGGCAAGTTGCTCTCCGACGAACAAGCCTACAACAATTTGAACGCGTTGCTGGCCAACAGCAACAAGATGGTCAGCGGTATTCGCGACGGCCAGGGCTCGCTCGGGAAACTCGTCGCCACCGACGAGATGTACAACAAAGTGGGCGCCGCGGTCGATAACGCCAATTCGATCATGGGCGATGTCCGCGCGCAGAAAGGCACGCTCGGCAAGCTACTCTATGATACGGCCCTCTACGATCAAGCGAAGGAAGCCATCGGCAACGCCAACGGCGTAATTGGCGACGTGCGGGCAGGGAAGGGGACCCTCGGCAAACTCACCACCGACGATGCTCTTTACAATAAAATGCGTGACACCAGCACGAATCTTGCGAACGCTACTGCCAAGCTGAACGACAACACCACCACGGCGGGTAAACTTTTCTCCGACCCGCAGCTGTACGACAACCTGACCGGGTTGACCGGCGACCTGCGGCTCCTCATCGGCGATTTCCGTCAGAACCCGAAAAAGTTTCTCCACTTCAAAGTCACTATTTTCTGACCCGCTTTCTTTGTGCTGATCGCCTGCGTGTGTTGTAATGGTGTTGTAACAAAACAACGATAATGTCTCCGACGCAACCTCTTGTGCCTACAGGATCGATAGAAAATCCGGAATCACCACAAAAACAGCTTCGTCCCGAGGCTGCTAAATCTACTCTGCCTCAACCTGGACGTCCGGTGCCCAGCCGGGCCTACCCCGGAGCATTGATTGTCGTGGAAGGAACGGACGGCTCCGGCAAAAGCACGCAGCTCTATCTATTGAAGCGATGGCTCGAAATCGGCGGCTACCGCCTGCACTTCACGGAGTGGAACTCCTCGCCGCTGGTAAAGTCCGCAACGCGCCGCGGAAAGCAGCGCCGATTGTTGACGCCCACCACATTTTCGCTGCTGCACGCCGCCGACTTTGCGGACCGCTGCGAACGCCAGATCATGCCGTTGCTGCAAGGCGACTACCTGGTGCTGGCCGACCGCTACGTCTACACTGCATTCGCGCGCGATGCCGCCCGTGGCTGTCCGCCGCGCTGGCTCCGCAACCTTTACCGCTTTGCGCCCGTCCCGGACATCACTTTTTATTTTCGCGCGCCGCTCGACGTCGCGGTGAGCCGTATTCTGAGCGGCCGCCCGAAACTGAAGTATTACGAAGCCGGGATGGACCTGGGGCTGTCGTACGATCGCTCCGAAAGTTTTCGGTTGTTTCAAGCGCGCATTCTCGAGGAGTACGACAAGATGGTGGACTCCGATAATTTCGTCGTCCTCGACGGAACGCTGCCCGTAAACAAACTCCAGAAGCAAATGCGCGACATCGTGGCATCGAAGATCGACCTGAAGCGCTTCGCGCCGCACGCGCCCGAGTGGAGCAAGGATGCCTGAGCAGGAAAAAGATAAAGACAAGGTCGCCACGACCGCGGAACCGCCGGCGACTCCAGCCGTTGGCACGGTGACTGCGGAAGCCACGCCTTCGGCAAAGGCCGCCGGTGCTCCTGAAGACGACTCGGCGCTGCACTTTTTCGGCGAGCCGCTGGTGGGGTTCGACCCCAGTGAGATCACCGGCAGCTTGATCGTGATCGAGGGCATGGACGGCTCAGGTCGTTCCACGCAGATCACGCTGCTGCAGGAGTGGCTGGAGTCGGAAGGGTTCGCGGTGCAAACCAGCGGCCTGCGTCGCTCCAATCTTGTGGGACGCGACATCGACCAATTGCTGGCGAAAAACGCGGTTACGCGCCTGACCCTCTCCCTGATGTATGCAACGGATTTCTTCGATCAGGTCGAGCATCGCATATTGCCAGCCTTGCGCGCGGGCACAGTGGTGCTGGCGGACCGCTTCATCTTCACATTGATCGCCCGGGGCGTAGTGCGCGGAATCAACCGCGACTACATCGGCGGCCTATACGCCATGGCGCTGCGCCCGCACCTGACGTTCTGGCTGAACGTACGTCCGGAAACTGCGTTCGCGCGCGAATTTAAAAAAGCCCAAGCCATCAGCTACTGGGAAGCTGGCCGCGACATGTCACTGTCGCACGACCTGTACTGGTCGTTCATCCGCTACCAGACCATGATCAAGCGCGAATTTGAAGTGATGGCCAAGCGCCACAACTTCATCGAACTGGACGGCGAAGCCAGCGTCTCCGCCGTAAACAAGCAACTCCGCCAGCGCATCGGCGAACGCCTGGGAATTCGCGCGACGAAGTACACGCCGTCCGCCGCGCTCGCGCACCTCTGGCGGTAAAAGCAAGGCATGTCCGAGCCGGTTCACATCGCCGCGATCGACGCTGGCTCCAACGCAGTCCGCCTCTCTGTCGCCAGAGCCTACTCCGCACTCGATATTGAGCCTCTCTACAGCGAACGCTATTCGCTGCGTCTCGGCGAGAGTGTTTTCCTGCGCCACCGCTTCACCGAAGACATCTTCAAAAAAGGCGTAAAAGCCTTTCGCCATTTCAAGGAAGTGATGGAGGAATACGGCGTGACTCGCTACCGCGCCGTGGCCACCAGCGCGTCCCGAGAGGCCCGCAACCGCAAGAAGTTCCTGCGCGAAATTAAAAGAAAATGCGGCATCGCCCTGGAGGTTATTAGTAGCGTCGAAGAATCGCGCCTCGGCCGCGAAGCCGCGGTTGCCGCGCTCGGCCCGGAGTCGCCGCCCCGCTGCATCATCGACCTCGGCGGCGGAAGCCTGGAGATCAACATTCTCCACGACCACACCGTGGAACAGTGCGCGCAAATACCTGTCGGCACGGTGCGCTTGATGACCACCCTGAATATTCCCGGCGTGATCCGCCCCGCGCAAGCGGAACAAGTGCGGCGCTACGTGCGCGCCCTCCTCGAATCGAAATTGCCTGCGCGTCCCAACCTCGCCGATAGTGTTGCCGTTGCGCTGGGCGGCAGCGCCGAGACTCTGGCTTCCATAGCGCCTGGTCCGCGCGAGCACGGTGTTCCCACGCTGCAACTCTCCCTCCTCCGCGAGCGCCTCTCCGGCATCCTGGATCGCGACGTCCGCGAACGCATGAAGACCTATGCTGTTCGCCGCGACCGCGCTGACGTAATGGGTATCGCCGCCATCACCTTCATCACCCTGGGCCGCTATCTGAATCTGCGCACCCTCTCGGTCCCCAGCATCGGCATTCGCGAGGGCCTGCTGCAAGAAATCGCACGCGAAGCCTTTTCCCGCAAAGAGCCACATCGCTATAACGCGGCCGCCCGCCAGCTCCTGGTGGGAACGCGGAGCTTCGCGCGCCGCCTCGAATACGATCAGCCTCACGCCGAGCATGTGCGCGAACTCAGCATTCAGCTCTTCGATCAGCTGCAACCTGTGCACCACTTGGCCGCGCAATCGCGCGTGCAGTTAGAGGCTGCCGCGCTGCTGCACGATATCGGGCACATGGTCAGCCACCGCGGGCACCACAAACATGGCGAGTACCTTGCCCTCAACGGCGACATCCCCGGTCTGGAAGGCCGTGATCGCGCGATTGTGGCGGCCCTGGTGCGCTATCACAATCGCAAATCCGTTCCCGCGGGGCATCACCTCGCCTACTCCTCGCTCAACAATAACGATCAGCGAATTGCCCGCCGCCTCGCTGCGATTCTCCGGGTCGCCGAAGCTCTCGATCATTCGCACCGGCAACGCGTGACGAATTTGGGCGCCTCATTCCAACGCGGCGCTGTTGGCCTGCAGATCACCGCGCAAGGCGACGCCGCCGAAGATTTGCGTGACGCCATTCGCAGCGCGGAACTCTTCGAGAAGGAATTTCATGTGCGTCTATTTTTCAGGCAATCGGGAACGTGACGATCCGTGAAAACGATGCTAGTCGTGGCAACATTGTAGGGGCGCAGCATTGCTGCGCCCCAGCTTGCCCGGGCGCGAACACGAAGCCGACGGTGAAGGCCAGAAACACAGTCCCAAGAGGAACCAGCACTTCATAAGGAGTCACCACTCAAATGCAGCTCTACATCGTGCGACACGGTATCGCCATCGACCGGGAAGACCCCAAGTCGCCTCCCGACCCGGACCGTTTTCTAACCGAAGAAGGCATTGAGCGAACCAAGCAAGTCGCCAAAGGCGTCGTCGCGCTAGGGGCTACCGCGGATTTGCTCATGAGCAGCCCGTACGTGCGCGCCATGCAAACGGCCGAAATCTTCGCGGCCGCACTGGAGTACCCAAAACAGAAAATCCGGCGCACCGATCTGCTGCTGCCCGGAAGTGAAGCGTCGCTGTTCTTTCGAGAGCTAGCGAAGGATAAGCATTCGTCGACAATTTTCTGCTTCGGTCACGCCCCGCAACTCGACGACTTGATCGCCACAGGGCTGGGCTCAAAACGCCATCTGACCTCATTGAAAAAGGCCGGAGTCGCGCTGCTGGAACTGAAGCGCGTTTCTCCCCCGAGCGGACAACTCGTATGGGTGGCTACACCGAAGATGCTGCGCAAGGCCGCCAAATAGATCTGTAGCCGCGGTCTCCGAGACCGCGGGGTTTAGATAAAACGGAAACACAACCGCAACGACGATGTGGGCGCCGGAGTTTATGCCTGAGTAACAAACTTTTGTGGCACAGCCATTCCTGGCTGTGCGCATCAGCTAAGCCCCGCCGAAGGAGGGCCAGTGGTAGTAAAAATATTTCAAGGCAAGAAATCGCTCAGCATAGCGGCAGCCGAACAGGCTTCCACCACCTTGCGCCACGTCATCCACGATCGAGGTCAAGCACGCATCGTGGTAGCGACCGGAACGTCCCAGCTGGATTTTTTGGATGCCCTCGCCACGTCGCCAGACATCGACTGGCAGCGCGTTGAGATGTTCCACCTCGATGAATACGTGGGCCTGCCAATAACCCATCCGGCGAGCTTTCGTAAATATCTCCTGGAAAAATTCATTCATAAGGCGGGCATCGCGCACTATCACTTGCTCGATGGCGAGGGCCATCCTGGCGAAGCGATCCGTCAGGTTGGAAACGAGCTGAAGTCGGCGCCAGTCGACGTTGCGTTCGCCGGCATCGGTGAGAATGCGCACCTTGCCTTCAACGACCCTCCCGCCGATTTCGACACCCAGGAGCCTTATCTCCTCGTCGAGCTCGATGAAGCGTGCCGCCGCCAGCAAGTCGGCGAAGGCTGGTTCGCAAATATCTCGGACGTTCCACGACAAGCCATCTCCATGTCGGTGCGCCAGATTCTGCAAGCACGCGAAATCATTGCCGTCGTCCCCGACGCACGGAAAGCCCACGCAGTGAAACTGTGCGTCGAAGGCGAAATCACTCCGAAGGCGCCGGCATCGATCTTACGCACGCATCCCGCCGCCACACTCTACCTCGACCGCGAATCCGCCAGCCAACTGAGCCCAGCAAAGCTCGCCGAGTTTGCCGCTGCCGGATAGCGACGCAAATGATCAAACTCACGCCGCCCACCGCGATGCCCTGTAGGGGCGGGGCTTGCTCCGCCCGGCGCCAACCCCGGCACAGCCCACACTCCGGAGCAAAAACGTGACGCTACCGGCACAACCGGATGCCGCCCCACGCCCGAGCCCGATTCTCTCATTGCGCTGGTGGATCGGCGGCCTGCTGTTCGCCTCGACGGTGATCAACTACATCGACCGCCAAACGCTCTCCATCCTCGCTCCCTATCTCAAGCTCGAATACCACTGGACCAACACCGACTACGCAAATATCGCGATCGCCTTTCGCATCGCCTATTCCATCGGACAAACCGTCTGGGGCCGCCAGATCGACCGCGTCGGCACCAGGCGCGGACTCACCATCAGCGTCACGTGGTACTCGATCGTCTCGCTGTTGACTTCGCTGGCAAACGGCATGGCGAGTTTTGGTGTATTCCGCTTTCTGCTCGGCGCGGGCGAATCCGCGAACTGGCCCGGCGCCAGCAAAGCGGTCTCCGAGTGGTTCCCCAAGCGCGAGCGTGGAATCGCCGCCGCTTTTTACGACAGTGGCTCCTCGGTCGGCGGCGCCATCGCGCCCTTCCTGGTCTTGCCGATCTACCTGCGCTGGGGATGGCGCGTCGCGTTTGTCATTCCTGGCCTGCTTGGATTTTTGTGGCTGATCGCGTGGCGCCGCCTGTATTACCCGCCACAAGAGCACCCGCGCGTGACCGAGGCAGAGCGCCAAATGATCCTGACCGACAAGCAGGAAACCGAAGCAACGCCGCAACCCATGCCGCGATGGCGCGATCTTCTAAAACTGCCGCAGACCTGGGGCGTGATTGTCTCCAAGGGTCTGACCGATCCCGTATGGTTCTTCGTCACCGACTGGTTTCCCATTTATCTGGTCGCCAAAGGTATTTCGCTCAAGAGCGGCCTGATCGCCGTTTGGATTCCATTCCTCGCCGCCGATCTCGGCAATTTCTTCGGCGGCGCCGTTTCCGGCTACCTGATTCGTCGCGGATGGTCGGTAGGCGCGGCACGCAAATCGATGGTCGTTTTCGGCGGCTTCGGCGTAATGCTTCTGATCCCCACCATCTTTACCGTGAAGCTGTATCTCATCACGCTGCTGTTCGCGCTAGCCACGTTCGCCTATGCGGCGTTTTCAACGATCGCAAACGTTTTGCCCACCGACCTTTTTCACAGCAAATCCGTCGCCACGGTAAGCGGCCTGAGCGGAACCGCCGCAGGCATCGGCACCATCCTCGCCTTCGAGTTGATCGGCCACTTCTCCGACGCCCGCCAGGGCACCGCCACCCACACCTTCGATCCCATCGTAATCGTCGCAGGCCTGATTCCGGTCGTCGGTATGATCCTGGTCCTCCTGCTGGTCCGCAACACCAGCGCCACCGACGAGGGCCTGGTAAAACGAATCTGATATAGAAACACCGAGGTGCTGGGTCAGTTTTCGGCAACCGCTGATCTCGTGAAGACGCGGAAGCTGTTCACACCGCACCTTTTGAGACATCTTCGCCCCGGGCAGTGCGTTTCGGGGTGCAGGCGATCAGAGGAGATAAGGCACCAGGGCGGCGGTCTGTCGGGCATAAGTAGCATACGTCTCCCCAAACTGAGAGTGCATCCACTTCTCCTCCATGCGGAGCTTGATCCAGAACGCGAGGAAGATGAGAACGAAAACGATGAACCCGCGCACTTGAGAGATGGCAATCGCCATGCCAAGAAACCCGGTCAGAATGCCGGTGTAGATGGGGTGACGCACCACGGCATAGGGACCCGTCTTGATCAGCTCGTGGCCCTGCTTAATGGTGACGGAGCGGCTCCAGTTGCGGCCGAGGTGCTCACGCGCCCAGACGGCGAAAAGAATGCCGGCGACGGTGATGGCGGCTCCCAGCCAGAAGGGCCAAAAACCAGACGGCCAGAGCGGAAGGTAAAGCCAGCGCAGCGGGATGCGAGTTGTCGAGAGGAGGACGATCGCGATCAGGAAGATGAGGACGCGGAGGATGCGCGAGGCTGCGGGCTCGAGACGCTGAGTGGTTTTGGTATCGGTGGCTTTGATTTGCCAGTAGAGAAGGAAGGCGATCCAGACCACGGGAAAGAAAGCTTCGTATAACCAAGGCATGTGGACCTCCGACCGCTAAAAATACTACGTAGGCGGGCGGGGGGAGTTACAGGCCGAGCCTCGCCACCTGTTCGTCCGCCAGAGCTAGTGCCCGGCCCAGCTCTTCTTCTCACTGTTTCAAGTAACGAAGTGCAACACATCCAGATTTAAAAATCTTGGACTCAACCAGTTTTAATTGCAATCTCTTCTGTAGGCTAACACCTTCCAACAACCGTCTCCCTTCACCTGCAATTATTGGCTGAACGACAAGATGAAATTCATCAACTAGACCAAGCTCTATAAGTTGTGAGGGGATACTTACACCACCGGTTAAAATATTTTTGCCTTGTTCTTGTTTCAATTTAAGTATTTCGTCTCGAAGGTTCGTACGAACAATTCTCGTATTGTTGTCTTCAGCGCTGTCTAATGATTGTGAGAAGACAAGTTTGTTGATGGAGTCAAATGTGTCAGCAAACTCGTTCGATGCTTTTGTCTCAGAATGGCTTTTTGCGACATCAGGCCAATAAGGAACCATCAATTGATAGGTTTTACGCCCAAAGACGAGCAGCTCAACATCTCGCATGAGGTGCGTAAAATATTCATGTATTTCTTCATCGCCAATCATTTTAGTGTGGTCGCAGCAGCCATCTAAGGAAATGTTGATTGCGAAGATTACATTTCTCATTTTCGCCTCGGATTGAGCAGCATGTCTTGGAACATAAAATCAATAACTTTGAACCGCGCTTCATTGCAACATAAAGATCAGGTGCATCCAACTGGAAAAGGCCGTCCCCGATGTTGATGGCTTTCGTTGGCCCTGAACAGTCTGTGCCTTCGCCGAGCAGCCGGACATGTAGTTCTTTCCCAACGCGGAACCGCCTGCCCTTTCCGTTCTCCCCCTCCGAACGTAGGAAACATCAGGGCACCCGGCGAGGAGTCCTTGGAGAGCTTCCGCCGGGCTTCGATGACCGGCCGCACCGACTTCAATTAGTGCTTGGCGTGGACAACATGAACGCCAAGGTGTCCGGGCGCGAGTCCTTGAACGGCGCGGCCGAACCTGGACGCGATCTCCTGGAAATCGATGTCTTCGATGGCACAAAATCCGTGCGAGCGAAGAATCGCTGCAATGCCAGCCGGCTCGAAACGGCTGCCCGAACGTTCATCAATTTTCTTAAGCTGTTCGGTCCGCTCCTTTTCTAATTGCCTTAGCTGTTCGGAGGATGCCTCGGGAGGTTCCATGTAGTCGAATACCACCTCCGAGTTCTGGATTGACGAAATGTAATCCAGAGTGCGGCCGATAGCGTCCTGTGTCAGATATGGCACAACCCCGAGCCAAGTGAAAAACGCGGGCGAGTTCTGCTGAAAGCCTGCGGCGACGAGCTTCTGTCCCACATCGTCCCGCTCGAAATCGACTGGCACGAGAATAAGCCATGGCGGAAGGGCGATTTGAGCTTCACCCAAGCGCTGGCGTTTCCATGCCTGCGTCGCGGGGTGGTCCACCTCATAGATAGGGATCTGTCGTGCGCCATGGGGATTCCGGAGAGCGAAAGTGTCGAGTCCGGCGCCAAGGATGACGATCTGTCGAATCCCTCTTTCCACGGCTCTCGACAAAGCATCTTCCGCAATCCGGCTTCGCGCGGTGGTGAACAGACGTCCGATGCTGGCCAAGGGGTGTCCGTTCGCAAATTGAAGCACTTCCTTTTCGTCTTCACGCAGAATCTT
>Ga0210399_10000153_pt1 | contig 54197 bp, 56 predicted proteins | sample IncBWC14MmetaG_FD_150865 | JGI IMG/M metagenome (GOLD analysis project Ga0210399, IMG submission 150865) | Forest soil microbial communities from Barre Woods Harvard Forest LTER site, Petersham, Massachusetts, United States - Inc-BW-C-14-M | ecosystem: Environmental > Terrestrial > Soil >...
TGAGCCAGGGCCCGCAGGGCATGGCGGCCGAATTCGGCGGCAGCTTCTCGATCAAGCGCCGCGTCATGATGGCCTCGCTCGACACCCGCCGGCCGGCCGCCCAGCAGCAGCTCAAGATCCTGGGCGAGCAGACCGGCGTGCCGACCCTGCCGATCGTGCCGCTCGAGATGCCGCTCGCCATCACGCGGCGCGCGCTGGAGACGGCGCGGCGCGAGGGCTTCGACGTGCTGATCCTCGACACGGCGGGCCGCCTGTCGATCGACGAGGAGCTGATGAAGGAGGTCGCCGACATCAGCGACCTCGCCAAGCCCAAGGAAACGCTGCTGGTCGCCGACGCCATGACCGGCCAGGACGCGGTCAACGTTGCCAAGGCCTTCAACGATCGCCTCGCCGTCACCGGCATCGTGCTGACGCGAGTCGACGGCGATGCGCGCGGCGGCGCCGCGCTCTCGATGCGCGCCGTCACCGGCCGGCCGGTCAAGCTGATCGGCGTCGGCGAGAAGTTCGATGCGCTGGAGCCATTCCATCCCGACCGCATCGCCAGCCGCATCCTCGGCATGGGCGACATCGTCTCGCTGGTCGAGCGCGCCGCCGAGACGATCGACAAGGAAGACGCCGAGAAGCTCGCGGCCAAGGTCCGCAAGGGCCAGTTCGACATGGACGACCTGCTGAGCCAGCTGCGCCAGCTGCGCAAGATGGGCGGCCTGTCGGGCCTGATGGGCATGCTGCCCGGCGCCATGCAGGCCAAGGCGGCGATGTCCAAAGCCAAGATCGACGAGAAGCAGCTCAAGCGCCAGGAGGCCGTCATCCTCGCCATGACGCCCAAGGAGCGGCGCAATCCCGACCTGATCCATGCCTCGCGCAAGAAGCGCATCGCCAAGGGATCGGGCGTGGCTGTCCAGGACGTCAACAAGCTCCTGAAGCAGCACGCCGACATGCTGAAGATGATGAAGCGCGTCAACAAGCTCGGTGAAAAGGGATTCATGCGCAGCCTCGGCGGCATGACGCCGCCGCCCGGCTTCCCGCGCTGAAGGCTCAGTGAAACTCAACACCATCGGACGAATCGAAAGAGAGGACTTTCAGGAATGCTAGCGATCCGCATGACCCGGCACGGCGCCAAGAAGCGTCCGTTCTTCCACATCGTGGTGGCCGATTCGCGCAGCCCGCGCGACGGCCGCTTCATCGAGAAGCTCGGTACCTACAACCCCCTGCTGCCGCGCGAGCACGCCCAGCGCATCACGCTCGACAAGGAGCGCATCGCCCACTGGCTGAAGGTCGGCGCCCAGCCGTCGGACCGGGTCGCCAAGTTCCTCTCCCAGGCCGAGATGATGAAGCCGCGCGAGCGGCGCGAGCAGACCAAGAAACCGCAGCCGCGCGCCAAGGCGCAGGAGCGCATGAAGGCCGCCGCAACCGCCGCTGCCGCGCCGCCCGCCGAGGGCGGTGAGAAGGAGGCCGTGGCGAGCTGATGAGTCGTTCTGATGACTAAGGGCCGCGTCCTGCTGGGCGTCGTGGCGGCGCCACACGGGGTGCACGGCCTGGTGCGCATCAGGAGCTTCACCGAGGACCCGATGGCGATCGCCTCCTATGGCGCGCTGTCGGACGAGACGGGGCAGAAGCGGTACCGGGTCGAGGCATTGAGCGCCGTCAAGGGCGCGGTGCTGGCCCGGATCGAGGGCGTAGCCGATCGAACGGCGGCCGAGGCAGCGCGGGGATTGCGGCTCTATGTGGAGCGCAGCGCACTGCCGGCAACGGGCGAGCGGGAGTGGTACGAGGCGGACCTTGTCGGGCTCGCCGCGGTCGGCCGGGACGGCCGGGATTGGGGAAAGGTCTTGGCCTTCCACGATTTCGGGGCCGGACGGGCGATGGAGGTTTCGGGCGGCAGCTCGTCACGCAGTTCGGTGATGCTGCCCTTCACTGACGCGGTGGTGCCCGAGATCGACGTCGAGGGTGGCAAGGTTTTAGTCGATCCGCCGGCGGGCGTGCTGGCGGGTGGGGAAACGAAGGAGGCGTAGGACAAGGTGTGGCGCGCGACGGCGCTCTCGCTCTTCCCGGAGATGTTTCCGGGCCCGCTGGGCGAGAGCCTGGCCGGCAAGGCGTTGAAGGAAGGCGTGTGGCGGCTCGAGGCCGTCGACATCAGGCGGTTCGCCAAGGATCGCCATGGCACGGTGGACGATGCGCCCTTCGGGGGCGGCGCCGGCATGGTGATGAAGCCCGACGTGCTGTCGGCGGCGCTTCTGGCGGTTGCCGAGACGCCGGGAATGGCGGAAACGCCGAAGCTGTTGCTGTCGCCCCGCGGCGCGCCGTTCACGCAGGCGCGCGGGCGGGCGCTGGCGGCGGGTCCGGGTGTGGTGCTGGTGTGCGGGCGGTTCGAGGGCGTCGACGAGAGGGTCATCGAGGCCCACGCGCTGGAGGAGATTTCGGTCGGCGATTTCGTGCTTTCGGGCGGCGAGATCGCGGCCATGGCGGTGATGGATTGCTGCGTGCGGCTGTTGCCCGGCGTGATGGGCGAGCCGCAGTCGGCGAGCGAGGAGAGTTTCGAGGACGGGTTGCTGGAGTACCCGCACTACACAAGGCCCGCGAGCTGGACCGGTCCCGACGGAACCGAGCGGCGCGTGCCGGAGGTTCTGGTCTCGGGCCACCACGGCAAGGTCGCCGAATGGCGGATGAGACAGCGGGAAGAAATCACGCGGCGACGGCGACCCGATCTGTGGGCGCGCCGGCGGACCGCAACGAACGAAGAGAAGTGACGAAAGGATGGATGCGATGAACATTCTCGATACGATCGGCCAGACGACGATCGACAAGGTGCAGTCCGAGCGGCCGGTGCCGCGCTTCGAGGCCGGCGACACGTTGCGCGTGCACGTCAAGGTGCAGGAAGGCAACCGCGAACGCCTCCAGGTCTATGAGGGCCTGTGCATCGGCCGCAAGAACGCCGGCGTGAACTCCGCCTTCACGGTGCGCAAGATCAGCTTCGGCGAGGGCGTCGAGCGCGTGTTTCCGCTCTACAGCCCGAACATCTGGGAGATCGAGGTCGTGCGCAAAGGCGTCGTGCGCCGCGCCAAGCTCTATTACCTGCGCGATTTGCGCGGCAAGGCGAGCCGCATCGCCGAGGACGTCGAGGCCCAGCGCGAGCTGGTCGCCGAGCAGGCCGAGGAGGCGATCAAGCGGCCGCGGCGTGAGAAGCTCAAGAAGGAAAAGCCCAAGTCCGATGGCACCGTGCGCGCCGCCAAGGGCGGCGGCAAGAAGTAGGCGCGCCATGGCGTTCCGCAAGAAGGCGGCTCCGCCGCCTCCCCCGCCGCCGCGCACCCTGTTCGAGAAGATCTGGGATGCCCATGTCGTCCATCGCCAGGACGACGGCACCTGCGTGATCTACATCGACCGCCACCTCGTCCACGAGGTGACCAGCCCGCAGGCCTTCGAGGGCCTGCGCATGGCCGGCCGGCCGGTGCGCCGGACGGACGCCACCATCGCCGTGGCCGACCACAACACGCCGACGACCGACGTCAGCCAGGGCGGCATGGACGAGGAGTCGCGCATCCAGGTCGAGACCCTGGAAAAGAACGTCGCCGAGTTCGGCGTGCCCTATTTCGGCATGGCCGACCCGCGCCGCGGCATCGTCCACGTGATCGGCCCCGAGCAGGGCCTGACCTTGCCGGGCATCACCCTCGTATGCGGCGACAGCCACACCTCCACGCACGGCGCCTTCGGCGCGCTCGCCTTCGGCATCGGCACCTCGGAGGTCGAGCATGTGCTGGCCACCCAGACGCTGATCCAGAAGCCGGCCAAGAACATGCGTGTCGCGGTCGAGGGCAGCCTGCCGCTCGGCGTCACGGCGAAGGACGTGATCCTGGCCATCATCGGCAAGCTCGGCACCGCGGGCGGCACCGGCTACGTGATCGAATATGCCGGCCGCACCATCCGCGAGATGACGATGGAAGGCCGCATGACCGTCTGCAACATGTCGATCGAGGCGGGCGCGCGCGCCGGCCTGATCGCGCCCGACGAGACGACCTTCCAGTATCTCGAAGGCCGGCCTTACGCGCCCAAGGGCGGCGCCTGGGACCTGGCGCTCGGTCAATGGCGCCGGCTGCCGAGCGACAAGGGCGCCAATTTCGACGCGCGCCTCGATCTCCTGGCCTCGGACATCCCGCCGATGGTCACCTGGGGCACCAGCCCGCAGGACGCGTTGCCGATCACCGAGGTCGTTCCCGACCCGGCCAACGCACCGGACGAGAATCGCCGCGAGGCCTGGACGCGCTCGCTGGCCTACATGGGCCTGACGCCGGGCACGCGCCTGGTCGACGTGCCGATCGATCGCGTGTTCATCGGCTCGTGCACCAACGGCCGCATCGAGGATCTGCGCGCCGCCGCCGAGATCGCGCGCGGCCGCAAGGTGGCGCCCAACGTGTCGGCCATGGTCGTGCCGGGCTCCGGCCTGGTGAAGGCCGAGGCCGAGAAGGAAGGCCTGGACAAGATCTTCCTCGAGGCGGGCTTCGAATGGCGCATCCAGGGCTGTTCGATGTGCCTGGCCATGAACGCCGACCGGCTGGAACCGGGCCAGCGCTGCGCCTCGACCTCCAACCGCAACTTCGAAGGGCGGCAGGGCCGCGGCGGGCGCACCCATCTGGTGAGCCCGGCGATGGCCGCTGCTGCGGCCATCCGCGGGACGTTGGCCGACGTGCGCGACTTTCAATAGCTGGCGCTGAACGGGCGATGCTAACATTCGGGCGGTGCAGCGATGCACCGCCCGATTGCTTTGGGGGAGCAGGTCGCCATGACGAATGCACCGCCGCCGCCTGTCTGGTCCGACCGCCAACAGGTGGCCATTGCCGAGATCGGTCGACCCGGCGGCTTCTGGATCCGCTTTGTCGCTTACCTGCTCGACGGCTTCATCGTGTCGATCGCTGCCGTCATCGTCGTCGGCCTTTTCATCGCGGCCTTCCTTCTTTCGGATGAATCGATCGACGACGACGGCAAGGACTCTCTCTTCATCATCAGCGGTATCATCGTCATGGTGGTGGCCTTGCTCGTGATCAGCTGGCTCTATGAGGCGTTGATGACCAGCTCGGCGCGCGGCGCGACGCTCGGCAAGCAGGCGCTGGGGCTGCGCATCGTGCGGGCGGACGGCGCGCAGCTCTCGTTTGGCCGCGCCACCGCGCGGCACTTCCTGAAGGTCATGATCACGCCGTTGGTCCCGCTTGCCATCGGCTATTTGATGGCGGCCTTCACCGCCCGCAAGCGAGCGTTGCACGATGTCCTGGCCGACACGCTCGTGATAAGCTCGCCCTGACGATTTCCAGAGGGAGACCGCCATGGCCAGCGTCCCGAACTCCGGCTCCGCCGCCCCGCCGCCGCCTGTCTGGGATGCCCGTCCGGCCGGTCCCGACCATGTCGCCTATGGCGGCTTCTGGATCCGAGTCGTGGCCTACATCATCGACGGCATCCTCCTGACGATCGTCTGCGGCGTCGTGGACAGGTTGCTCGGCATCAATATCCTCACCACCGACTGGGATCATTACGATCCGCTGGCCAATGTGATCTCCCTGGTGATCGGCTGGCTCTATTTTGCCCTGCTCGAAAGCTCCGAGCGCGGCGCCACCGTGGGCAAGATGGTGATGGGCTTGCGCGTGGTGACCAGCGATGGTCAGCGGCTCAGCTTCATGAATGCCACCGGCCGGTACTTCGCCAAGATCCTCTCCGCCATCATTTTCTGCATCGGTTTCATCATGGTCGCCTTCACCGACAAGAAGCGCGGCCTGCACGACATCATCGCTGGTACCCTGGTGATCAAAACCCGCTGAATCGGGCCTTTCCGGACGCGGCTTGACCGGGCCCGCAAAAGCCCGTTTATTCCGGCGTTTCGCGAGGGAAATCCCATGGAAAAATTCACCACGCTGCGCGGCGTCGCAGCACCCCTGCCGATGGTCAATGTCGACACCGACATGATCATCCCCAAGAACTTCCTGAAGACCATCAAGCGCACCGGCTTGAAGGACGGCCTGTTCTACGAAATGCGCTGGACGGCGGACGGCCAGAAAAAGGATTTCATCCTCGACCAGCCGGCCTACCAGGACGCCAAGATCATCGTCGCCGGCCCCAATTTCGGCTGCGGCTCGAGTCGCGAGCATGCGCCCTGGGCGCTGCTCGACTTCGGCATCCGCTGCGTCATTTCCGAAGACTTCGCCGACATCTTCTACAACAACTGCTTCAAGAACGGCATCCTGCCGATCAAGGTCTCCAAGGAGATCATCGCCAAGCTGATGGACGATGCGAGCCGCGGCTCCAACGCCATCATCGAGGTCGACCTCGAGAAGCAGGAGATCAAGGGTCCCGACGGCGGCACGGTCCATTTCGAGATCGACGCCTTCCGCAAGCACTGCCTGCTGGAGGGCCTCGACGATATCGGGCTGACCATGGAGAAGAGGTCGGAGATCGACGACTTCGAAGCGCGCCAGAAGGACTCGCAGCCCTGGCTGCACGCGGCGTCCTAGGGCTCAACGCTCGAGAGAAAGAAGACAATGGCGTCAAACCGCAATCTGCTGGTGCTGCCCGGTGACGGCATCGGTCCTGAAGTGATGAACGAAGTCCGCAAGATCATCGCCTGGATGGGCCGGAAACGAGCGGTTGGTTTCGATATCAAGGAAGACGTCGTAGGCGGCGCCGCGCTCGACAAGCACGGCGTGCCGCTTTCCGACGATGCCATGAAGACGGCACTCGAGGCCGACGCCGTGCTGTTCGGCTCGGTCGGCGGGCCGAAATGGGACAATGTCGAGTTCAACAAGAAGCCCGAGCGCGGCCTGCTGCGCCTGCGCAAGGAAATGGATCTTTTCGCCAACCTGCGCCCGGCCAAGGTGTTCGACGCGCTGATCGATGCGAGTTCGCTCAAGCCCGAGATCGTCAAGGGCCTCGACATCATGATCATCCGCGAGCTGACCGGCGGCGTTTATTTCGGCGAGCCGCGCGGGGTGACCACGCTGGCCAACGGCGAGCGCGAGGCGATCGACACCCAGCGCTATAAGACCAGTGAAATCCGCCGCGTCTGCGCCGTCGCCTTCGAGCTGGCGCGCAAGCGCAAGAACAGGGTCTGCTCCTCGGAGAAGGCCAACGTCATGCATACCGGCGTGCTGTGGCGCGAGGAGGCGACCAAGCTGCACAAGGAGAAGTATTCGGACGTGAAGCTCGAGCACATGTATGCCGACGCGCTCGCCATGCAGCTCCTGCGCTCGCCCGGCCAGTTCGACGTCATTGTCACCGACAACCTGTTCGGCGACATCCTGTCCGACGAGGCTTCCATGCTGACCGGCTCGCTCGGCATGCTGCCCTCGGCCTCGCTGGGAGCGCCCGATGCGACCGGCCGGCGCAAGGCGCTCTACGAGCCGATTCACGGCAGCGCCCCCGACATCGCCGGCAAGGGCCTGGCCAATCCGCTGGCCGAGACGCTCAGCTACGCCATGATGCTGCGCTACTCGTTCGACCTCAGCAAGGAAGCCGATCTCGTCGAGACGGCCGTCGAGAACGTGCTCAAGGCCGGTTACCGCACGGCCGATCTGTTGGCCGGCGGCAAGACCCCGGACGTCAAGAAGGTCGGCACCCAGGAAATGGGCGACGCCATCGTCAAGGAACTGGACCGGCTGGCCTGATCAACGATCTTCGGTGACGGCGGCGTCGACCGCCGTTGTGAACGCCTTCATCTCGGCCGGCGCGAGATCGGCCACGGCGCGCATGTCGAAGCCGTCATGACGCCACTCGGCCAGTGCGAAGCCGTCGCGCTGCCTGACCGTGGCCGCCGTATTGCCGGACAACGAGGACGGCCACAGGGTAAGCGCAACGCGATGCTGGTTGTGGCGGTAGACCAACACGGCCACCTTGCGCCCGTCGATGAAGTCGAGGCGGCCGCCGACCAGCGGGAAGCCTTCCTGCGTGAGGTCGTGGACCGGCGGCGAATAGTCGATGCGGCCGGCGAACCACGGTTTGACCGTGTGGCGGTCGGACGAGGCGACATCGACGCCATGCTCGCTCATGGCCATGCGGATATAGCCGGCGACCAGCTCGTCGGTCTCGCGTCCGCCCTGGCCGACCAGGCTTCCGCCCAGCCAGCCGATCGAGACCGCCACGATCAGGCTCGCCGCCATCGCGCCCCATCGCATACCGGCGCCGGGAAGACGCACCCGCGAGGCGCCGGCAATCGTCCGCAGCTCGCGCTCGATCCTGGCGCGCAGAAGGTCGGGCGCCGGCTCGGCCGCCATCGCGCCCCATCGCATACCGGCGCCGGGAAGACGCACCCGCGAGGCGCCGGCAATCGTCCGCAGCTCGCGCTCGATCCTGGCGCGCAGAAGGTCGGGCGCCGGCTCGGCCGGCAACTCGCGCAGCAGGCCGCTCAGCGTCCGCGCGGCCTCGAGCCGGCGCCGGCACTCCGGGCAGCCTTCCAGGGCGCGCTCGAAGGCGGCGCTTTCGCTCGTCGTGAGCTCGCCGTCGACATAGGCGTCGACCATCGTCTCACAAGTCGGGCAGTCCATGCTCACTCCTTTCCAGGCGGCCCTTGAGCTCGACCACCAACTTCTCCCGCGCCCGCGCGATGCGCGACATCACGGTGCCGATCGGCAGATCGAGCACGGCCGCGATATGCTTGTACGAAAGGTCCTCGATCTCGCGTAGCACGAGGACCTCCCGCGACTCGGCCGGCAAGGCCGCCAGCGCCGCCGCGACCTGGCGCCGCCGGTCGCCGGCCAGCGCGCTCTGCTCGGGATCCGGACCCTCGGCGGCCCGGGTCTCGAGCACCTCCAACGGCAGCTTCTCCGCCCCGTTGCGCTTCCGGAGGTCGATCCATGTATTGCGCACGATGCGCATCAGCCACGGCCTCGCCTCCTCGCCACGGAACGCGTGGAAATAGCGCAGCGCGCGCAACATCGCTTCCTGCGCCACATCCTGCGCCTCCACCGGATCGCGCGTCAGCCATCGCGCGTACCCGTAGGCGGCGTCGAGATGCGGCAGCACGACCGAGCGAAATCGCCCGACCGTACCGCCGTCAGGTTTCGGCGCATCTGACATGCGGCCCATAGGACATCAATACCGTCCGAACGTCGATTTTATTCCAATCGGCAGGCCGGGAATAAGGCCCGGTGCACGGCGGTATTAGCTGCAGTTCCACCATGGGAGACCGCCATGCAACAGGCCGATTTTCTGAAACTTGCCGGCATGGCCGGCGTCACCTTCACGGCTGGTCTCTTCCCGGGCCGGCAGGCAGCGGCGTAAGCCGGGCCCGATTTCCATTTCGTGCCATTCTCCGACACGCACTGGAACTATAGCGGGCCGGCCCATCCCGACGCCGAGCACACGCTGGAAACTGGGGCGCGAGACCGGCTGCGATCAACCACGTGCCTTCGGGTGCCATGCCTCCCGCGATCAAAAGCAAAATGCAGTGTCCTACTCCCCTTCCTCGTCGTCGATTTTTCCGGGAATAGGAAGCGGAGGTCAGAAGTACTGCACCATGACGGCGCCGATCGGTGGCGCCGCTAACCGGAGGCAATCACATGAAATCTGAGATCAATCGCAAGGACTTCCTCAGACTGGCCGGCCTTGGCGGCGTGGTCTTCGCCTCCAGCCTCGGTCGCTGGGGGGGTGCCCTGGCCGCTGGACAGGACTTCTTCTTCGTTCAGATGACCGACTCCCACTGGGGATTCGAGGGGCCGCCCAACCCCGAAGCGAAGAACACCTTGAAGCGCGCGGTCACCGCGGTAAACGCGCTCGCGCAGCAGCCGGACTTCATCATGTTCACCGGCGACCTCACTCATGCCACCCCCGACGACAAGGAACGCCAGCGACGCATGACGGAGTTCAAGTCCATCGTCGCCGATCTCAAGGTCAAGGACGTGCGGTTCATCCCCGGTGAAAATGACGCCGGGCTCGACGCTGGCGCCATGTACAAATCGCTCTTCGGCGTGAGCAATTACAGCTTCGACCACAAGGGCGTGCATTTCATCGCACTCGACAACGTCTCGGACCCCAACGGGCTGATCGGGGACGATCAGCTGCAGTGGCTGCAGGGGGATCTCGGCAAGCTCGACAAGGCGCAGCCGATCGTCGTCTTCGCTCACCGGCCCTTGTTCGATCTCTATCCGGCATGGGACTGGGCGACCAAGGATGGCGCCAAGGCGATCGACATTCTGACGCCCTATCAGAACGTGACGGTGTTCTACGGCCATATTCACCAGGAAAATCATCGCATGACCGGAAAGATCGCGCATCACGCGGCCGAATCGCTGATCTTCCCGTTCCCGGCGGCAGGCTCGCAGCCCAAGCGCCTGCCCGTTGCCTGGGATCCGGCCCATCCATTCAAGGGTCTGGGCACCCGCACCGCGCAGACTGAAAACAGTGGATGGAAGCTCGTCACCAATCCGATCACCTGAGGATGCACGCCGATCAACGCCGGCAGCGCGGCACTGTGCCGTGCTGCCGGCGTTGACGGCCACCTTTCGCGCCGGCGGAACAAAGGCGACCCCTCTCCTTCCGAGATCCGATCATGACACTTTCGTTATCGCTTGGCCGACCGCTCCTAGTCATTGCCCTACTCACCGTCTCCACGGTTGCGCGAGCCGACGATCTGGGGGCGATCGGGCGCGGCAAGTACCTGTACGAAGCGGCCGGTTGCGGCAGTTGCCACGGGGACGCATCGCCTTCAGGCGGACTTGGCCTCGATACGCCTTTCGGCGTCTTCTACGTACCGAACATCACGCCCGACAAACAGAATGGCATCGGCACCTGGAGCAAGTCGGACTTCCACACCGCCTTGCGCGACGGCATCAGACCGGACGGAAACTATCTCTTCCCGGTCTTTCCCTTCACTTCCTTCACGAATCTCACTGATCGAGACATCGAGGATCTCTACGCCTACCTGATGAGCCTTCCGGCGGCGCCCGTTCCCAACAAGCCGCATCGGGCGAACTTTCCCTTCGGCTGGCGCGCGCTCCTCGTTGTCTGGCGCACTCTGTTCTTCACCTCCGGTCCGATCCAGGTCGAGCCCGCCAAGGGCCCTGAATGGAATCGCGGCAACTACCTTGTCCACGCCGTTGCCCATTGCGAAGAGTGCCATACGCCACGCAATTCTCTGGGGGCGATCAAACCCAGCATGTCCTTCTCCGGCAACATTGGCGGACCGGATGGGCAGAACGCACCGAACATCACTCCCGACGCGAAGACAGGCATCGGCGACTGGTCGATCGAGGATATCGAGCGGCTCCTCAAGACCGGCTTGACGCCAGAGTCGGACCAGGTCGGCTCGGGCATGAAGGCGGTGGTCCGCGGCACCTCGAAGCTTACCGATGCCGACCGCCACGCCATAGCCGCCTATCTCAAGAGCGTTCCGCCGATCCGTGTCGACCTGCCGCCGCCGAAGCCTTCCCCTTGACCGGCGCTCTCCAAATTATACGGCCGGTCGGTCCTTTTTGAGTATGGAGCGACGAAGGATCGACTGGGGGCTGAACAGAGATCATTAGTGTTGGGGTGCGCTCCGATCCGGCCGCCAAGCTGGGCGACGAGCAACACGCCTGGCTCGCCGCCGATCTCAAGCAGCGCAAGACTGACGACCGCATCGTCGTCTTCACGCATCGGCGGCTGTTCGACCTCAAGCCGGATTGGGACTGGACGACCGCCGACGGCGCCAAGGCCATCGAGCTCCTGATGCCTTACACAAACGTCGTGGTGTTCCACGGCCACATCCACCAGGACAACCACCACATGACGGGCCATATCGCCCATCATGCCGCCATGCCGGGTCTCGGCACGCGCGACGTCAACGTGGCCGACAAGGTGAGCTTCGTCGAATTGCCGGTAACCAAGGGCTGACAACATGCGTCGCAGAGTAATGGTCGCGCTGCTGTTCGGCAGCGCGGTGGGAGGAGCCGCGTGCCTTGCCGCGGAGACTCCGGCCGAGATCCGCATCAGCGCGAAGAAGTTCGAGTATCACCCCAACAAGGTCACGGCCAAGCTCGGCCAGCCGGTGGTCTTCGTGGTGACCTCCGAAGACCGCATCCACGGCTTCAAGATGCCCGACTTCGGCCTGCGCACCAACATCGTGCCCGGCCAGGAGACTCGCGTGACCCTGACGCCCGACAAGGCCGGCAGCTTCACGTTCTTCTGCGATGTCTTCTGCGGCGACGGCCACGAGGACATGGAAGGCACGCTCGTGGTCGCGGCCTGAACCCAGGCTATTTGCGGAGCGAGCCCAGGATACCACGCAAGATCGATGGGCCCTCTTTCTTGAGGAACCTGGTGCCTTCGCGGACTGCCGCCGTGCCGAGCGAACGGCCCATGGACTTCATCGTCGCCTCAAGAACGCTGTCGCCGTGGGGCGCCGGCGGCTTGGGTGCCGACGTCCTGGGAGACGGCCCCTTGGGAGCAGACGCGGGTGGCGGCGGCGGCTCGGCCTCGCGCAGCCGGGGCCGCGGCTTGGCCGGCTCGGCGGGTTCGGTTTGCGGCATCCGCGACCGTCCCCACGGGCCCGACGATTGAGGAGCATCAGTGCTCGGCGCCGGCGCAGCGTCGTACTGGCCGCGAGGGCCAGGGCTCGCGGCCGGCGCGTCGGCGTGTTTCACCTGACCGCCGTTCGCCCGCCCGGTCAGCACCTCGTAAGCCGATTCGCGATCGACCGTGCGCTCGTACTTGCCGGCGAGCGGACTGGCCTTCACCACGGCGGCGCGTTCGGCGTCCGAGACCGCGCCGATGCGACCGCGCGGCGGGGCAATGAAGCAGCGCTCGACCGGCTCAGGCACGCCCTTGGCGTCGAGGAAGGAGAGCAGCGCCTCGCCCACGCCCAGCTCGACGATGGCGGTCGCGGCGCTGAACTTCTTGTTCGGCCGGAAGGTGTCGGCCGCGGTTTTCACGGCCTTCTGGTCCTTGGGCGTGAAGGCGCGCAACGCGTGCTGCACCCGGTTGCTGAGCTGGCCCAGCACCGCCTCCGGGATGTCGAGCGGGCTCTGGGTGATGAAGTAGACGCCGACACCCTTGGAGCGGATAAGCCGAACCACCTGCTCGATCTTGTCGAGCAGCGCCTTGGGGGCGTCGTCGAAGAGGAGATGCGCCTCGTCGAAGAAGAACACGAATTTCGGCCGCTCGAGGTCGCCGACTTCGGGCATGACCTGGAACAGCTCCGACAGGAGCCACAGCAGAAAAGTGCTGTAGAGCCGCGGACTCTGCATCAACTTGTCGGCGGCCAGCACATTGACGTAGCCCGCGCCCGAGGCATCGCGGCCGATCATGTCTTTGAGATCGAGCGCCGGCTCGCCAAAGAAGCGCTCGCCACCCTGTTGCTGCAGGGTCAGCAAGGCGCGCTGGATGGTGCCGATGCTCTGCTTGCCGACATTGCCGTACTTGGTGGTGAGCGTGCCGGCATTCTCCGCCGTCCATTGCAGCACGCTCTGCAGGTCCTTGAAATCGAGCAGCAGCAGGCCCTGCTCGTCGGCGACCTTGAAGACGATGTTCAGGACGCCTTCCTGGGTGTCGTTGAGCTGCAGCAGGCGGGCCATCAGCACCGGACCGATCTCGCTCACCGTCGTGCGCACCGGATGACCTTTGTCGCCGAACAAATCCCAATAGATCGTCGGAAAGGCGCGGCCCTTGTAACCGTCGATCTTGAGCTGCTTGGCGCGCTCGACGGCGTGCGGGTTGTCGGCGCCCGGCTGGCTCACCCCTGACAGGTCGCCTTTGACGTCGGCCATGAAGACCGGCACGCCGTAGGTCGAGAAGCCTTCGGCGATCGTCTGCAAGGTCACGGTCTTGCCGGTGCCGGTTGCACCGGCGATCAGGCCGTGCCGGTTGGCATATTTCAGGAGGAGAAACTGGTCGGCGTCGCTCGCTCCCACGAAGATCGCGGTATCGTCGCTCATGCAGTCTCCTTCGGTCGCACAATCGACTTTAGCCAAAGATGCGGAGCCATAGTAGGCTGGCAATCATGACCCTGCCCCGTCTTGCTTTGTCCGTCATCGGCGATGAAATAGGCCCGTCGCTCGAAGAAATGATCTCCTTTGCCCACGAACATGGGCTGAAGCGCCTCGACATGCGCACCGTCGGCGGCCGCAACCTGCTCGGCATGCCGAAGGAGGAAATCATCAAGATCAGCCGGACGCTGGAAAAGGCCGGCCTGACCGTGCCGACCTTCGTATCGCCCCTGTTCAAGTGGCCGGCGGCGGGCAAGTCGGCGGCGGCCGGCAAGGTCGATTTCGCCTTCGATCCCAAGCAGTGCCCGGCCGCGAATATCATCGACCACGCCATCGAGATCGCGGTCATCCTGGGCGCGCCGCACATGCGGATCTTCAGTTACCTGCGGCACCACCGCTTCCGGCCGACCGACCTTACCGGCAGCGAGGATTTCACCAAGCTCATGGGCCTCGCCGGCCACTACGACATTTCCATCCAGCTCGAGAACGAACCGGTCTGCAACATCGGCAACGTCGCCGAACTCCGCGCCTTCTTCGACCCGAAGGAAGATGCGCCCGCGGAGGAGGGATTGGAAGAGGACGTGGCGATGCACGGGACGGGCGGGGATCTCATGGAAGAGGCGAAGGTGGAGGTAGAGGCGGAGGTCGAGGAAGAAGTGATCGATCCCCGGGACAAGGACAGGGAAGTCGTCATCTATCTCCGGCCGCTCGTCGACATCGCCAACGCCTGGGCGACCGGCGAACGGCCGGGCGACGACGATATCGCCGCGCTTGCCCCGCTGGTCACGGCGATCCACCTCAAGGACCGCAACCTGACGGCCAATCGCACCGTGCCGCTGGGCGACGGCGACGTCCCGTGGCCGACCGAGCTCAAGCGCCTGCTGGGCGGCGTCAAGGCCAGCGAAGTGCTGGCCAGCATCGAGACGCATTGCCCGCAGGACGGCCGCAACGCGACGGCGCGCTCGATCGCGGGCCTGCGCCGTATCGCCGCCGAGATCGGCGTGGAGATCGTCTAGAGGCCGACGATGCGGACCTTTGCGTTTGTAACCGTCGACGTCTTCACCGATCGGCGCTTCGGCGGCAACCCGCTGGCGGTGTTCCCGGACGCAAGCGGCCTGTCCGACGGTGAAATGCAGTCTCTCGCCGCGGAGTTCAATCTCAGCGAGACGACCTTCGTCGTTCCGCCCGAAGATCCTGCGAACACCGCCCGGGTCCGCATCTTCAATCGCGCCAACGAGATGCCGTTCGCCGGCCATCCCAATGTCGGCACCGGCTGGGTGCTGGCGGGGCTCGGTCGCGACCGCGACGGCGTGCTGCGCTTCGAGGAAATCGCCGGCCTGGTCGAAGTCGACGTCGAACGCGAAGGGAAGGAGACACGCGCCGTCACCATCGCGGCCCCTCAGCCGCTGACGCTCGGCGCCGAAATGCCCGTCGATCTGGTGGCGGGCTGTACCGGTCTCAACCGCCACGACATCGTCGTGGCGGCGCACCGGCCCATCGTTGCCTCGGTCGGCAACTCCTTTTGCATCGCCGAAGTCGCGGTCGATGCCCTGTCGCGTGCCGTGCCCGATACAGGACGCTTCCGCGAAGCCGCGAAGTCGTTCACCGCGCTCGGCCCCAACCGGTTGCCGCTTTACCTCTACGCTCGCGACGGCGCCGATCGGCTGCGCGCGCGGATGTTCTCGCCGCTCTCCGGCACGACGGAGGATCCCGCCACCGGCAGCGCCGCAACGCCGCTCGCAGCCCTTCTGCTGTCGCTCGGCGGGGACTCCGAACGGCGCTACCAGATCAGGCAGGGCGTCGAGATGGGCCGGCCAAGCCTGCTCCTGTGCACGGCGCGGCGCGGCGCCGACGGCATCCGCGCCAGCGTTGGCGGCGGCTGCGTGCCTGTGCTGAAAGGCGAAGTCTCGCTCTAGCTCGCCTGGACTATGTATCCCGCGCGCGGGAAATGGACGACGACGTCGCCTGCCCTGGCATCGCTGCGCGCGATCGAGATGCGGTCGGCCGCGAGCCCGACCAGCGTGCCGATCACCGGCACCTTGCCGGTGTCGTCGGGCGTGACGCTGAGCGTCTGGCCGGCCTTGAGGCCGCTCGGATCGTTGGCGTCGACGCTGGCCGGCGCGGGCTTGGCCGCCTTGGCGATATCGAGCGCGTCGGTCGCCTTGATGTCGGTGCGCTTGCCGCCGCCCAGCGCCTTCATGCGCTCCGACCAGGCGACGATCCTGGGCAACCGGTCGAGCGGCGCAGCGCCAGGGCCGAGCTGTTGCTGGATGAACCACACGGGATTGTAGAGCGCGCAGTCGGCCAGGCTGGGCTCGCGCCCCAGCAGGAACGTTCGGCCGTCGGCCAACATCGACTCGGCGAGCGAAAGCAGGGCGTAGGTCTGGTCGCGCACGATCGGCAGCGCGGCGCGCAGCCGCTCCGGATCGAACGAACGGCCGGAGAACTCGCTGCGATCCTTCTTGAAGGCCTCGCCGAATCGGTCGGCGACCTGGCTCATGACCACGCCGACGGCGGGCGCGAAGATGTTGCGGTCGATCCACATGGTGATGGCGCGCACCTCGCCCTCGCGACCCTTGGGCAGGAACGGCGGCGAAGGCAGGCGCCGGTCGAGCTCCAGCATGATGAGCTGGGTGTCGCAGTAGATGTCGGCGCCGATTTGCATCACCGGCGTCTTGCGGTAGCCGCCGGTCAGCGGCATCAGGTCGGGCTTGGGCATGACGTTCGGAATATCGACCGACTTCCATGCCGCCTGCTTGAGGCCGAGCCCGATGCGCACCTTCTCGGCATAAGGCGAGACGGCGTAGTGATGAAGGATGATGTCGGTCATGATCAGTGGATAGTGGCAAGCGCGACCAGGATTGCAAAGCCCGTTCCGCCGGCCACGGCGAACTGCCAGGCCCGCGAATAGAGCCGCGTGCGGCGCGCCACGAGATCGCCGACCCGCTGCAGCGCCGCATCGTCGAACTCGGGCTCGCCGTCGGCCAGGCGATCGAGGCGCCCGCCGAAGAATTCCCACTCGACGTTGATCACCGGAAAGGCGAAGCCGCAGCTCAGCACGCTGGCCAGCAGGCTCACATGGCCCACGATCAGTCCCATGAGTTTCACCGTGGCGTTTGCCGTGACGAAGGGATCGGAGGCGCGGACGACGACCACATAGGCAAGGGCTGCCACCACGATGGCGTTGAAGCGCAGCAGCACCGAGACCTTGGAGTCGAGGGTGGACAGCATGCCGCAGAGGCGATCCCACGCCATCACCCGAGCCTTTTCCTCGGGCGTTCCCTGGCCGGCCTCGATGCGGGCGACCGTGAGGGCCTGGCGCGCTACGTTCATCCGCGCAGCGCCTTGATGTTGGCGGCATAGCGGCCCGGTCCGCCGCCGAACACCGCGGTGCCGGCCACCAGGGCGTCGGCGCCGGCCTCGATGCAGCGCTTGGCTTTCTCCGGGTTGACGCCGCCATCGACCTCGAGATCGATCTGCCGGCCCAGCGCATCGATCATCCGGCGCAAGGCCGCGATCTTGGCGAGCTGGCTGTCGATGAACGCCTGCCCGCCGAAGCCCGGATTGACGCTCATCACCAGCACGAGATCGAGGTCGCCCAGCACCGGCTCGACGACGGCAAGCGGCGTCGCCGGATTGAGCACCAGGCCTGCCCTCTTGCCCAGGCTCTTGATGAGCTGGATCGTGCGATGCGGATGCGCTCCGGCTTCCGGATGGAACGAGATCGTGTCGGCACCGGCTTCGGCAAAGGCCGGTACCAGCGGATCGACCGGCGTCACCATGAGATGCACGTCAAAAGGCCTGGGGCTGTGCTTGCGCAGCGCCTTCACCACCATCGGACCGATCGTGAGGTTGGGCACGAAATGGTTGTCCATCACGTCGACATGGATCCAGTCGGCACCCGCTTCGGTCACCGCCTCGATCTCCTGCCCGAGCGCGGCGAAATCGGCCGACAGGATGGAGGGGGCGATGCGGACGGGTTGTTGCGGCATGGATTACCCTTGGGGCGCGTCTCAGGTGCCGGGACGAGTCGGCGCTTCCCAGCCCTTGCGCCGGAAAGGATTGGCCGGAAAGGTGCCGAGCGGCTTGAACTGCTCGGAGAAGAAGCCGAGTTCCTCGAGCGCCAGCTGCACGCCGCGCTGCTGCGGGTGGCCCTCGACCTCGGCATAGAACTCCGCCTGCTCGAAACGCGCGCCGGAGAGATAGCTTTCCAGCTTCACGATGTTGACCCCGTTGGTCGCAAAGCCGCCGAGCGCCTTGTAGAGCGCCGCCGGTACGCTCTTCACCCGGAACAGGAAGGCTGTCATGCACTGCACGGTGCGCCAGTCGGGCGCCGCTTCGTGGCGCGAGAACACCAGCATGCGGGTGGTGTTGTGGTCGGCATCCTCGATGTTCTTCGCCAGCACCTTGAGGTCGTAGATCCGGGCGGCCAGCGACGAGGCGATGGCGCCCACGCTCTTGTCGCCGATCTCGGCGATCTCGCGCGCGGCGCCCGCGGTGTCGGCATGGACCAACGGCGCGAAACGGTGCTTGCGGAGGAAGTTGCGGCACTGCGACAGCGCCTGGACGTGGCTCTTCACTGTCCTGATCGACTTGAGCGTGGCGCCGGGCAAGGCAACCAGGCAGTGCTCGACCCGCTGGAAGTGCTCGGCCACGATCTTGAGCCTGGTGTGCGGCAACAGGCTGTGGAGATCGGCGACGCGACCCGCGATCGAGTTCTCGACCGGGATGATGGCGAGTTCCGCCTTGCCGGCCTGGACGGCGCCCATCGCCGCTTCGAAGGTCGGACAGGCCAGCGTCGTCATGTAGGGAAACGCCGCGCGGCAAGCCATGTCGGAATTGGCGCCGGGCTCGCCTTGAAAGGCGATCACGTTGGAGGCCTTGAGCGCCTTCGCCATCTCCCGAACTCCCCTCGGCGCTCGCGCCTGTCGCTGTCTTGCCGGTCGGCTGTTTCGCCCGTTGGACCGGCGTCGTCAACCGCCCGCCGATCGGCGAAAAACCTCGCAAAATCCGAGACTTGCGACGTTCCGCCGCGCGAGCCAGACGCCTCGATCAGATACTACTGGCCGGCATGCGGGCATGCTACAGCATCGTCCGGAATTTTTGGCGCTCTGGGATTTGACGATGGCCAGTTTCAACACGGTTGCGGGCTGCGTTCTGGCCTCGGCCCTCTTCGCGATGGTGGTGGGCAAGGTCTCCAACGCCGTCGTCCCTGTGCACAGGCTGGAGAAGCCGGCGTTGGCCGTCGCCGACGAAGCGCCGACGGAAACGGCCGCCGCCGCGCCGGCTGAGGAATTGCCGCCGATCGATCCCTTGCTCGCCAGCGCCAATGTCGAGCACGGCAAGGAAATCTTCATGAAGCAGTGCTTCACCTGCCATACCATCGACAAGGGCGGCCCGAACAAGGTCGGCCCGAACCAATGGGACATCGTCGGTCGCAAGAAGGCGAGCCACGAGGGCTTCAGCTACTCGTCGGCCTTGCAGGCCAAGGGCGGCGAGTGGACCTACGAAGACATCAACCACATGATCTTCAAGCCGCAGGCTTTCGTGCGCGGCACCAAGATGGCGTTCGCCGGTCTGCCCAAGGCGCAGGATCGCGCCGACGTGATCGCCTATCTGCGCACCATGAACGACAACCCGCCGCCGCTGCCGAAATAGGACCGGGGACGCTCCATGGCCGGATCGGTTCCCGCCGAGCTGGTCGCTCTGGCCCATCGCCTCGCCGACGCCGCACGTCCCATCGCGGCCCGCTACTTCCGCACCCAGGTCACCGTCGACGACAAGACCGACCGGAGCCCCGTCACCATCGCCGACCGCGAGGCCGAGACCGCCATGCGCGCGCTCTTGACCGAGCATGTGCCCGACCACGGCGTGTTCGGCGAGGAGCATGGCGCGGTCCGCGTCGATGCCGATTATGTCTGGGTGCTTGATCCGATCGACGGCACCAAGGCCTACATCACCGGCCTGCCGATCTTCGGCACGTTAATCGCGCTGCTCCATCGCGGCCAGCCGGTGCTGGGCATCATCGACCAGCCGATCCTGCAGGAGCGCTGGCTGGGCGTGTCGGGCGAACGGTCGACTTTCAACGGAAAGCCGATCCAGGTGCGCGCCTGCCCGGCGCTCGATCGCGCCTACATGTATTCCACGGCGCCGATCATGTTCCCCGGGGCCTTCGAGAAACGCCACGAGGCGCTGACGCAGAAGGTAAAGCTCTTCCGCTGGGGCGGCGACTGCTATGCCTATGGCCTGCTGGCCTCGGGTCATGTCGACCTGGTGGTCGAGAATTCGCTCAAGCTCTATGACTTCGCCGCACTCGTCGCGGTGATCAAGGGCGCCGGCGGCCTGATCACCGACTGGCAGGGTAAGGAGCTCGACATCCATTCCGACGGCTCGGTGCTGGCGGCGGGCGATGCCGCCACCCATCGTGCCGCCAGGGACATCCTGGGCGGCACCGTCTCCGGTGGGCCGGAAAAGCGACGCAGGGTCGGTTAGCGGGACTTCCACGTCGGCAGATCCATGTCGAACCAGACGACGTCCTTGAACCCCTTGTACTCGACCCTGCGGCGATAGGTGAGGCCGAGCCGATTCATCACGGCCTGCGAGGCATGGTTGTCCGGCAGGGTGATGGCAAAGATCAGATTTAACCCTAGCGTGTCGAAGCCGTAGCCGAGCGCGGCGCGCGCGACTTCGGTGGCGTAGCCGTTGCCCCAGGCGTCGGGATGCAGCGCCCACAGGACCTCGGTCTCGGCGAATTCCGGGACGTAGTTGAGACCGCCATGGCCGATCAGCCTGCTCTCCAGGAACACGCCCCAGGGGCCATACCCTCGCTTGTGCCATCCCGCCGCAAAGCGCTCGATCGTGGAGCGCCCCATTCCGGTCGGATCCCCCGGGGCGGGCGGCAGCCACTTCACCACCTGCGGATGAAACCGCATCGCGGCGTAGGCTTCGGCGTCGTCCGGCGCCAGAGGCCGCAGCGTCAGGCGCTCGGTTCTGAGGATCGTCATGGCGACGATCTTTACACAACTTTACCCAGGCGAGACGGCGGCGAAACGGCGGGGGTCCATATCGGCTCCAAGGGCGATAGGCCCGAACCCAAGGAGACTGAAATGACCAACACGGAAAACAAACTGAACGGCAGCCGCCGCAAGAGCCTGACCACGATGATGGCGGCACTGCTCGCCGGCAGCCTGGTCGCGACGGCCGGCAGCTTCGCCTACGCCAAGACCGACGGCCAGGCGTTCGACCCGGCCAAGTTCGAGCAGCGCATCGAGAAGCGCGTCGACAAGGCGCTGACCGGCACCGACGCCACGGCGGACCAGAAGAAGCAGGTGGCGGGCATCCTGGAGAACGCCTTCAAGGACATGAAGCCGCTGCGTGACCAGAGGGTCGAGAACCGCAAGGCGATGGAGGCCGCGCTGCAGGCGCCGACCATCGACCCGGCCCGGGTCGAGCAGATCCGCGCGGCGCAGATGAAGGTGGCCGACCAGAGCTCGCAGCGCTTCACCAAGGCGCTGACCGATGCCGGCAACGTGCTGAGCGCCTCGCAGCGCCAGGCCTTCTTCAAGAACTGGAACCAGGGGCACGGCGAGAACCACGGCAAGCGTCACGGCTAGCCGCGGCAAGTGACATCGGGGTCTCCGCGGCCCGATACTGAGCCGATGGCCGAGCGCATCCTGATGATCGACGACGACAACCGCCTCGCCGGGATGGTCTCCGACTATCTCGGCGGGGCGGGCTTTCGCGTGACGATCGCCGCCACGGGACGCGATGGCGAGGCGCTCTTGAAGCGCGAGACCTTCGACGCGGTGATCCTCGACCTCATGCTGCCCGACGCCGACGGCCTCGATCTCTGCCGCCGCCTGCGCACCTCGACCGACGTGCCGATCCTGATGCTGACCGCGCGCGGCGAGCCGATGGATCGCGTGGTCGGGCTCGAGGTCGGCGCCGACGATTACCTTGCCAAGCCGTTCGAGCCGCGCGAGCTGCAGGCCCGCCTGCGCGCCATCCTGCGCCGCAAGGGAGCACCGGCGAAATCCGAGACGCTGCGCTTCGGCCGGCTCGAGATCGACAAGGGCGCGCGCGTGGTGCGGGTCGACGGCGAGGAGAGGATCATCACCTCCTACCAGTTCGTCCTCCTGCTGATCCTGGCCGAGCGGGCCGGCCGCGTGCTGTCGCGCGACGCGCTGATGGACCTGCTGAAGGGCGAAAAGCTGGAAGCCTTCGACCGCTCGGTCGACGTGCACATCTCGCGCATCCGCGCCGCCATCGAGGACGATCCCAAGAAGCCGCGCCGCATCCTGACGGTGCGCGGCGCAGGCTACGTCTTCGCCCGGGATCAGGACCGGTGATGACCAAGCATCACTACCTCCCCCGTCATACGGGGGAGGTGGCCCGAAGGGCCGGAGGGGGAAGGCCCCAGTCGAAATGCCTGACGGTTTCAGATCTGAAATTTCTTCGATCGCGTCCGTGGCTCTCCCCCTCCCTACCCTCCCCCGTATGACGGGGGAGGAATGAGCCGGTAGCCATGCAGCGCCTCTATCTCCAGTTCTATCTCACCATCCTCGTCGTGCTGGCGGTGTTCGTGGGCGCGGCCGCGATGTTGTGGTGGTTCGCCGAAGACGCCGCCCGCACGCCGCAATATCTCGACGTCGCCGCCGATCTCACGGGCGCCCTGTTGCCCGATGCCGACGCGCCGGTGGCCGAGCAGCGCAAGGCCGTCGAGGAGTTGCACCGCAAGCTCAACTTCGATCTCGCCCTCTACCGGCCCAACGGCGCCATGATCGCCATGGCCGGCAAGCCGCCGCCGCGCTTCGAGGCGGGGCGCGCGCGCACCGGCTGGCGACGCAGTCCGGGCGGCCCCAACTTCACCTTGCAACTGCCCGATGGGCGCTGGCTGGTCGCCCGCCAGGTCCATGAACGGACCAGCCCGACTTTCTGGATCACGGCTTTTCTGGTGCTGGTGGCGCTCGCCGTGGCGGTCGGCGCCTACCCCGTGGTGCGTGGGCTGGGCCGGCGGCTGGAGCGGTTGAAAGCCGGCGTCGAGCAGTTCGGCGATAATCTCGGCGCGCGGGTCAGGGTCGAGGGCCACGATGAGGTGGCGGCGCTGGCGGCGAGCTTCAATCGCTCGGCCCAACGCATCGAGGAACTGGTCGCTGCCCATCGGCTTCTGCTGGCCAACTGCAGCCATGAGCTGCGCACGCCGCTCGCGCGGATCGCCATCGCCGCATCGTTGCTGGGCGACGCCGCCGATGCCAAGACGCGCCAGTCGCTGAAGCAGGATATCGGCGAGCTCGACCAGTTGATCGACGAGATTCTTCTGGCCAGCCGGCTCGACGCCCAGCCCGTACTCGACAGGCATGAGCCCGTCGATCTTCTGGCTCTCGCCGCCGAGGAGGCGGCGCACTACGACCTCGAGGCGACGGGCACACCGGTCACCGTCTCGGGCGACCGGTTGCTGCTGCGCCGGCTGATCCGCAACCTGCTGGAAAACGCCCGGCGCTATGCCGGCCAGGGGCCGATCTCGATTTCGGTCACCGCCCCAACGGGCCGGGCCGTGCTGGAAGTGGCCGACCACGGACCCGGCGTGCCGGCAACCGAACGCGAGCGCATCTTCGAGCCTTTCTATCGTCTCGAACAGACGCGCGAGAACGGCCGCGGCAGTGGCCTCGGCCTGGCGCTGGTCCGGCAAATTGCCAGACGCCACGGCGGCGAAGCGGTTTGCTTGGCGGCAGAGGGTGGTGGCAGCCGCTTCCGCATCGACCTGCCGGCCGCCTAAGATGCCAGGTGAACGCCCGTTCATGATGGCGTTCAGCGGAGGAACGGCCCATGGATTTCGACATTCCCGCCGACATCGCGGCGTATCTGGTCGAGCTCGACTCTTTCATCGAGCGCGAGATCCGGCCGCTCGAGCGCGAGAACGACAATATCCGCTTCTTCGACCATCGCCGCGAGCACGCCCGCACCGACTGGGACAATGACGGCCAGCCGCGCCATGAATGGGAGGCGCTTCTGGCCGAGATGCGGCGGCGCGCCGACAGGGCTGGCCATCTGCGCTTCGCTTTGCCGAAAGAGCTGGGCGGCAAGGAGGGTTCCAATCTCGCCATGGCGATCATCCGCGAGCATCTCGCCCACAAGGGGCTTGGCCTGCACAACGACCTGCAGAACGAGAGCTCGATCGTCGGCAATTTCCCGGTCGCCCTGCTGCTGCACCGCTTCGGCACGAAGGAGCAGAAGGAGCGCTACCTCGAGGGCATGTTCACCGGCCGGGAACGCATCGCCTTCGGCCTGACCGAACCCAATCACGGCTCGGACGCCACCTTCATGGAGACCACGGCGACCAAGCAGGGCGGCGATTGGGTGCTGAACGGCATGAAGCGGTTCAACACCGGCATGCACACCGCCACGGTCGACCTGGTTTTCGCCCGCACCTCGGGCAAGGCGGGCGACGCGCGTGGCATCTCGGCCTTCCTGACGCCGGTCACCACGCCGGGCTTCAAGGTCGAGCACATGTGGTGGACCTTCAACATGCCGTCGGACCACGCCGAGGTGTCGCTGACCAACGTCAAGGTCCCGGCCTCGACCATGCTGGGCGAGGAGGGTCGCGGCCTCGACGTGGCGCAGACCTTCGTGCACGAGAACCGCATCCGCCAGGCCGCCTCGAGCCTGGGTGCGGCGCAATACTGCATCGACATGTCGGTGGCCTACGCCAAGAACCGCAAGGTTTTCGGCAAGGCGCTGGCGGCCAACCAGGCGATCCAGTTTCCGCTCGCCGAGCTGCACACCGAGGCCGAGATGACGCGCGGGCTGGTGCGCAAGACCGCGTGGAATCTCGACCGCCAGCACCACATGCAGGTGAGCGAGTGGGTGGCGATGTCCAACTACCGCGCCAACCGCCTGGTCTGCGAGGCGGCCGATCGCGCCATCCAGGTCCATGGCGGTATCGGCTATTCGCGCCACACGCCGTTCGAGCACATCTATCGCCATCACCGGCGCTATCGCATCACCGAAGGCTCGGAGGAGATCCAGATCCGCCGGGTCGCCGGCGCGCTGTTCGGCTTTTGGGGCGTGCAGAAGGCGTCGACGGCGCCGGAATGATCAATCCATTTCCTCCCCCGTCATATGGGGGAGGTGGCCGAAGGCCGGAGGGGGAAAGCCCCAATCGAGATGTTTTCCGATGTCAGATCGGATCATTTCGCAGATTGTCCGTGTCGCTCTCCCCTCCCTGCCCTCCCCCGTATGACGGGTGAGGAAAAGAATCATGAGGCCTACAGCCAGCCGTACCTGGATCGCCGACGCGCTCATGTTCGGCGCGGTGATGCTGATGGGGTCGAGCTACCCCTTCGCCAAGGAAGTGCTCGCCGTCATGAGCCCGCTGCTCTACGGCGCTTCGCGCTACCTGGTGGCGTCCCTTTTCCTGTTCGCGATGATGGTGCTGATGCGCAGGCCTTTGGCGCTGCCCCGGCGCGACTGGGTGCCCATCATCCTGCTGTCGCTGATCGGCGTCAGCCTGTTCCAGGCCTGCTGGGGCCTCGCCATGGTGCGAAGCGCGCCCTCCCTGGGTTCGATCGTCATGACCACGACGACGGCCTTCTCGGCCATCCTGGCCTGGCTTGGCGGACGCCGGCTGCCGGCGCTGGGCTGGAGCGGCATCGTCATCGCCTTCGCCGGCGTCGTGCTGGTGGTCAACAACTCGCTGACGGTGCTCACGCTCTCGTTCGGCAGCCTCGACGGCACGCTGATCTGGATGCTGTCGGCTTTCGCCTGGGCGCTCTATGTCGATCGTTGCGCGCCCTACAACCTCCGCCTCGGCGCGCTCAGGGTGATGGCCTGGACCACCCTGGTCGGCTCCCTGGTGCTGTTGCCGATCGCCCTCGCCTTCGATTCGCTGTCGGAATTCGCCCGGCTCGACGACCGTCTGCTGGGCTTCTGGCTCTACACCGCGATCTTCCCCGTGGGCGTGGCCTTCCTGGGCATCAGCGCCGGCCTCGAGCGGCTGGGGGTGAGCCGGGTCATGGTCTACATGTACCTGATCCCGGTGGCGGGCGTCGGCCTCTCGGCGGCGTTTTTTGGCGATCCGCTGACGGCGGCCCGCGTACTGGGCGGCCTGGCCGTGCTCTTGGGCGTCATTCTGACGCGCGTTGCGCTCGACCGTGCGGCCCGCGTTCCTGTATGAACAACCGGCAAGCGAAAGGACCGCAGGAATGGCCCGCCAGGCCGTCAGGAAGAAAGCCTCTCCCAAGGCCGTGAGCCAGCTCCTCACCACCCCCGGCAGCGGTGGGCGGCGGGCGTTCGTGTCGCGCGCCACCAAGGAGACGCGCATCGCCGCCGCCATCAACCTGGACGGCACCGGCAAGTACGACATCAAGACCGGCATCGGCTTTCTCGATCACATGCTGGAGCAGTTGAGCCGCCACAGCCTGATCGACATCACTCTGCGCGCCGAGGGCGACCTGCACATCGACTATCACCACACCACCGAGGACAGCGGCATCGTGCTGGGCGAGTGCCTGATGAAGGCGCTGGGCGACCGCGCCGGCATCCGCCGCTATGGCGCGGCCCACATCCCGATGGACGAGACCCTGACCGAAGTGGCGCTCGATGCGTCCAACCGGCCGTACCTGATCTGGAAGGTCGTCTTCTCCAAGCCCAAGCTCGGCACCATGGACACCGAGCTGTTCAAGGAGTGGTTCCAGGCCTTCGCCCAATTGGGCGGGCTCACGTTGCACGTCTGGAACCACTACGGCGACAACAACCACCACATCGTCGAGAGCTGCTTCAAGGGCCTCGCGCGCGCGCTCCGGATCGCCGTCGAGATCGACCCGCGCCAGGCGGCGGCGGTGCCCAGTACCAAGGGCGTTCTCTGAACGCCCTCCTTGTGATTCTCCACCGATGACCGTCGCCATCGTCGATTACGGATCGGGCAACCTCCGCTCCGCTGCGAAAGCCTTCGAACGCGCCGCGCGCGAGGCGGGCGTCGATGATCGCGTGCTGGTGACGTCGAGCCCGCGCGATGTCGCCGATGCCGATCGCATCGTGCTGCCGGGCGTCGGCGCCTTCGCCGACTGCCGCGCCGGCCTCTACGGCGTGCCGGGCATGGTCGACGCCCTGCAGCGCGCGGTGGTCGAGCGCGGCAAGCCCTTCCTCGGCATCTGCGTCGGCATGCAGCTCATGGCCACGCGTGGCGTCGAGTACGGCATCCATGCCGGGCTGGACTGGATCCAGGGCGACGTCGTGCGCATCGAGCCTGGCCCTGCCCATCTCAAGATCCCTCATATGGGTTGGAACGAGCTGGTGGATCTCAAGCCGCATCCGCTGCTGGCCGGCATCGCCGCCCGCGACCATGCCTATTTCGTGCATTCCTTCCAGCTGAAGGCCGCACGCCCCGAGACGGTGCTGGCGCTCACCGACTACGGCGGACCGATCACCGCCGCCGTCGGCCGCGACAATCTGGCCGGCACGCAGTTCCACCCCGAAAAGAGTCAGGCGACCGGGCTGCGGTTGATCGCAAATTTCCTGCGCTGGAAACCCTGACACAGCAGGTGAATTCGTATCGGTCGGGGTGTTCGAGCTGAATTTCGCGGCAAGGTTTCGCGTTGACGGAGCGACGCAGCATCCGCAACCTGCCGACATCTCGTTGCAACAGAGTCGCCTTAGCAGGACTTCCCGCGCCGTCACCGGCGGAGCCGAGCCAGCAGTTTCCCATGCCTACACGTGCTTCCAGCGTTGCTTTTTTTGTCGCCCTCCTGACGTCGGCGGTGATGCTCGGCCCCGCTTTGGCGCACGCCTTCGAAATGCCGACAAAAATGAACCTGGCGCGCGACGAGTACTTCGTCCTCCAACAGGTCTATCGCGGCTGGAGCAGCTTCTCGCTGGTGCTCGTCGTCGTTCAGCTCATCGCCCTGGTGACGACCGCTTATCTGGTGCGGCGCGACCGACGCGTGCTGGTGCCGACCGTTCTCGCTATCCTCTTCGTGCTGGGCGCCCAGGTGCTTTTCTGGACCTATACTCATCCGGCAAACGTTGCGACCGCGAACTGGACGGTGCCGACCGACGACTGGGCAAGGCTCCGGCGCATCTGGGAATACTCGCACCTCGCGCGCGCCGGCCTGCAGGCTCTTGCCATGACGAGCCTCATCATTGCGGTCGTGTCCCGGCTGCCGACGAGGCGGCGAGGTTACCACTACTATTGAAGACCGAGCGGGCGCCGACAGACGGCGCCTCGCGTAACCGGACCTACGCCAAGGCCGTTTGATTGAGAACCTGTTCGCCGCTGCCCGCATCCTGCCGCAAAAACGCCTGCAGCGAGCGTTCGATCAGGCGGCGATCGAGACCATCGACGATGAAGACCAGTCGCGAACGCCGGTCGGCATCGGGCCACCCCGCCATGTGCACGGGCGGATGGACGAGGTGCTGCACGCCATGCACGGCAACCGGCGCGGACGAGCCCGCGACGTTCAGGATGCCCTTCACGCGCAACAGTTTCTCGCCGTGACGGTTGAGCAGCATCGTCAGCCACAGGCCAAACAGCGTCCAGTCGAGCGGCCCGTCGAAGCCGAGCGCGAAGGCATGGATGGTCTCGTCGTGGCGGTTGCGGTCATGCACGGCCTCATCGTCGCGAGGGGTCACTTCCGCCGCGAACCAGCGGCGCGCGGCTTCGCTGCGACCGGCCGTCGCGAACAGATCGTGTGACAGCAGAGCCTCGGCATCGAGCGGCGCTTCGGCCGCACGCGACAGCGGCGCCGAAGGATTGAGCCGGCGCAGGCGCGCGATCAAGGCGTCGGTCGCTTCCGCCTGGGCGAGGTCGGTCTTGGTCAGCACCAGCCGGTCGGCGACGGCCACCTGCTTGGTGCACTCGGGTTGGCGCGCCAGCTGGGCCGTGCCGTTCACCGCATCGACCGTGGTGATGACGTTGCCCAGGCGGAAATGGTGCCTGAGCACGGGATCGGCCTGCACCGTCGAGAGGATGGGGAAGGGATCGGCCAGGCCGGTGCTTTCGACGACCAGCCGCCGGAAGCGCGGCACTTGCCCGCGCCCGCGCTTGGAATGCAGATCCTTGATCGCCGCCGACAGCTCGCCGCGGATGGTGCAGCAAAGGCAGCCCGACTGCAGCAGCACCATGGTGTCGTCGATGCGCTCCAGGAGATGGTGGTCGAGCCCGACCTCGCCGAACTCGTTGATCAGCACCGCGGTATCGGCAAGCGCTGGATGGCCGAGCAAGCGCTGCAGAAGCGTGGTTTTGCCCGAGCCCAGGAAGCCCGTGATTAGGTTGACCGGGATGAAGACCGGCTCAGCCACCGAACGTCTCCAGCCGGACGATCAGGTCGGGATCCAGCGGATCGCAGGACCGGCCCAGGAGCTTCTCGGCGGTGGCCCAGAGGTGCGTGAGATTGTCGACGATCTCGGTCTTGCCCGTCGCCGTCGACAGGACGTAGGAGCTCGCCTGCCAATCGCTGAGCGTCAGGCCATAGTAATTGAGCACGCGGCTGGCGCAGGCGATGCGATGGGCCCGCTCGCGCCGGCGCTGCAGGCCATCGACATTGCGCGTGAAGACGCCGGGACGCGCGGCGGCATCGGTCCAGTGACCCGAGCCGCCCAGGACGCCGCACAGCGCACACATGGCTCAACCGTCATCCCGACCGGAGCTGAGCGCAGCGAGGCGAAGTGGAGGGACCTCTTCATGCAACATCTGCAGAAGAACAGGTCCCTCGACTGCGCGCCTGCGGCGCTTCGCTCGGGATGACGGGCCGGAGGCCATCACTTCTTCCTCGGTGAACGCTTGGCGAAATCGTCGGCCATCTCGTTCATGGTGACGAAGCGCACGCCGGGATGGCCGATCATGTGATGGTAGAGCCGCTCCAGCATCATCAGCACGTGCGGCCGGCCCGATACGTCGGGATGGATGGTCATGGGAAACACCGCGTAGTCGTGTTCGCGGTAGACCCAGTCGAACTGGTCGCGCCACATCTCCTCGATGTCGCGCGGATTGACGAAGCCGTGGCTGTTGGGCGACTTCTTGATGAACATCATGGGCGGCAGGTCGTCGAGATACCAGCTCGCCGGAATCTCGATCAGGTCGGTCTCCTGGCCGCGCTGCAGCGGCACCATCCATTCGCGCGGTTTCTTGGCGTAGTCGATCTTGGTCCAGCGATCGCCAACCCGCACGTAGTAGGGCTGGTGGTCGTTGTGCATGAGAGAGTGGTCGTACTTGATGCCGCGTTCGAGCAGGAGCTCGTTGGTCACGGCTGAGAACTCCCACCATGGCGCGACGTAGCCGGTCGGCCGCTTGCCCGAAAGCTTGCTCACCAGATCGATGCACTTGTCGAGAATCTCGGTCTCCTGCTCGCGGGTCATGGCGATCGGGTTTTCGTGGCTGTAGCCGTGGATGCCGATCTCGTGGCCGGCATCGGCCACCGCCTTCATCTCCTTGGGAAAAGTCTCGATCGAATGGCCCGGAATGAACCAGGTCGTCTTGATGCCCAGACGCCCGAACATCCTGAGCAGCCGCGGGCTGCCGACCTCGCCCGCGAACAGGCCGCGCGAAATGTCGTCAGGCGAATCCTCGCCGCCATAGCTGCCCAGCCAACCCGCCACCGCATCGACGTCGATACCGAAGCCGCACAGAATTTCCTTGGCCATTATTGGTGTCCCTCCTGTCCAGTTCGACCTGACCAGCAAAAAGCGTTCCGAAGCCGCTAAAACGTCAGCCCACCTGCAATTGTTCTCGGTGGGGATCACCCAACCGTTCGAGCCAGCTGCGGGCGCGATCTTTGCCCAGATGAATCGTCCAATCGAGGGGTGTTCCGTTCCACAATTTGTCGGCGATGTCCGTACGGGCACCGCGCGCGACCAACAGCTCCATCAGGCCCAGATTCTCGTCGAGCACCGCCTGATGCAACGGCAGGCTATGGGTGTGGACCGGCAGGAACTGGTTGGGATCGGCGCCGGCGTCGAGCGCGAGAAGCGCTGCATCGGTCCGGCCGTTGATGACGGCCATGCCGAGCGCGTTCTGGATCTCGTCTGCCGGCGCCGTGCGCAGCAGCCCTGACAGCTGGTCGGTCCGCCCGAGGGCGGCGGCCATCGGTGCGGTCATCCGATGGCCCATCCGCAGCAGCGCCTGGATCGGCGCGAGCTCGCGGTGGCCCAACGTCATGGCGATCGCCTGCGTCGTGGCCGTCGCACCGGCCCCGAGGAGAAGCTCGACCAGCGGGATCTGCAGACCCTGTTCGCGCGCCGGCGAGCTCGTCATCACCAGCTCCAGCGCATAGTCCAGATCGGCCTTGTCGACGCCCCGCGCGATCATGGCCTCGGCGACCTCGACGATGTTGTCGGGCATCCGCTTCATCAGCGTCGGGTTGTTGGCGATGAACCAGAAAAGCTTGGGATCGCGGAAATACTGCGGGCGAGCCGCCTCGCGATAGCACTCGGGCTCGACGATGCGTTCGCGCAGCAGGCGTGGCTCGGCGTCGAGAAGGCGCGCCAGTGCTCCCACGTCGCCGCGCCGGATCGCCGCCACGGCGGCGCGGAACTCGCGATCGCGGATCACTGGGCGGTCGAGCAGCTCGACGATGGCGGCCTTGTCGACGGCATCGCCCTTTTTCGCCGCGGCGAGCGGCGGACGACCCTTGCGGTCGCCCTGCCATTCCAGCGCGCCGTTGCGGATCAGCAGCTCGACGAGGGCGAGCGGGCCGCGCGCGGCGGCAGCGTGCAGCGCCGTTCCGCCGGCACCGTCGTTGCGGATCTGGGCACCGGCCGCCAGCAGCGCCTCGGCGATCGCGATTCGCGCCTCGGCCGGCGCATCGCTCGTGCAGGCGTGCCACAGGGGCGTGCCGCGGTCGCCGCGGTCGCCTTCGATGGCGTGGCCGTCGCGCAAAAAGCGCCGAACCGCCGCCAGGTCGCCGGCGCGCGCTGCGGCGGCGAGCGGCGATAGAGGCGCCGCCGTCTCGCCGCCGCGAGCGCTGTCGACGCGGTGCATCAGATCGGCCCAGGTGGCAAAGCCGTAGCCGGCGGCGATTTTCCGTTGCGCCTGGGCAAGGCCCAACGATTGCCGATCGGCCAGGCGCTTGGCCTGCTTGCGAAGATGTTCCTTGGAGGGGCGAGCGGGCAGCTCGCGGCGCGTGCCGTCAGTGGCGGACATGATTCTCCCTTTCCCTAGGGCCCGGCGTCCGCTCGCGGGCAGGAAAGGTCGAACGACCAGAACGGAATCAGAAGGTGGGCTGAGCCCTCTCCGCGGACGGGTGGCCGCCTTGCCGGCCTTCGCCAAGGCTAGGCGGCAGATACGGAATGTTCAAGCAGGAAGACGCCATTGCATCCGCACTGAGAAGGCCGGAATTCTGCCAATCCTTCCAGATTGTGACGTTTCAGAGTACAGACCGTTACATGTCCGCGTTCACGAAGGTGGCCGGCCGGGCGCCGGCGCGTCTTCTGGCATTGGCTGTGCTATCGACCCTGGCCGCCGCGACGATCGCCATCGCGCCCGCCGCCGCCCAAGAGAAACAGCCGAAACAGGCCAAGCAACCGACCCCGCCACAGACGCCAAACGACGACCTTCGACTCGCGACGGAACTCGGTTTCGAGTACAGGCTGAGCCCGCCGTGGCGACTGAGGTTGGACTCCCAGCTGGTTCTCGACCACGACATCGACCGCGCGCGCAGGCTGGAGCTCCGCCCGGGCGTGGTATATGCGATCACGCCCCACTGGGCCGTTGTCGGGGGCTATGTCCAGTACCAGCCGTTCACGACACAGCTTGTTGCCACGCGCGGCCCCTTCCAGGACGTCGCCTTCGGCATGGACTTCGGCCACCTCTCGTTGGCCAACCGCCTGCGCACGGAGGAGCTGTTCTTCGACACCGACGGCGCGCTTCTGATCCGCACGCGCTATCGGCTGAGCGCGCAGCACCCGATCGGCGATTCGCCGTGGTCGATCCTGGTGTCGGACGAGGTCTACTTCAACCTCAAGACCGACGGCACGGGCCGTACCGCCGGTTACGACAGGAACAAGTTCTATGGCGGGCTCGTCCTCGATATCGGTCGCGGCGCCAAGATATCGGCCGGATACGAGCTCACGGAGGTGCAGCCGACCGGGAGCCTCAACGAGTTCCACACGATCAAGCTGGGTTTCGCCTTCGCCCTCAACTGAGGGCGGGCGCCGCGATGCCGGGATAGGCGCGACCGGAGGGCAGCGGGCGGTGGGCGTTGCGGGCCGCGGCGTCCCACATCAGGCGTGGGTCGAAGGCCTCGGCGGCGAAGATGGTGATGAACACGACGGCGCAGAAGGCGACGGCGCCGATGCCGGGCTCGATGGTGACTGCTCTCCCGAACTGGACCAGTGCGCCCAGCAGCGATTCCATGAAGATGTCGACCATCGACCAGCGGCCGATCCAGGCCACAATGTGATAGAGCCCCGTCCGCTCGCGCAGCAGCATGGCAGCGCCCGAGTCGGGGCCCGCGAACTGGGTGGTCAGTAACATGGCGCTGAGCCCGATCAGCTTGAACAGCGGCACCAGGATGCTGGCGAAGAACACCAGCAGCGCCAGCGGATAGAGCTGCGAGGCCAGCAGTTCCTCGACGCCGCCCAAGATGGTGCTGGGCTCGCCGGCGCCGAGCTGGATCACGGTGAGCACCGGGTAGACGTTGGCCGGGATGTAGAGGATCGCGGCGGCGATCACGAAGGCCCAGGTCCGCACGATGCTGGCAGGCTTGCGCTCGTGCACGGCCGAGCCGCAGCGCGGGCACCTGCCGTCGCCCTCGGCGGGCACGCACACCAGGCCGCAGCCCTCGCACCCGGCCGCGTCGGGCCGAAAGTCGAGCGGCGCCACGTCGGGCATCGGCGCGTGCGTCTGGCCGCGCCGCTCGATCTCCTCCCACACGGCTTGGGGATCGAATGCGGTTTCGGCCCAGACGATGACGATGGTGAGCAGGCCGAGCGCATAAACGGCGGGGCCGAGTTCGATGGTGACCAGGTCGCCGAGCTTGGTGTAGGCCACGAACACGCCCAGCAGCAGCACCTCCAGCATCGCCCAGGTGCCCACGCGGCGCGCCACCAGGAATACGCCGCGCAGGTTGGGCGGCAGCCAGCTCATCTTGAGGCCGATCAGGACGTAGATCGTGCCGGCGAACTTGATGACCGGCGCGATCGCCGTGGTGAAGGCGACGGCCAGCGCCAGTGGCCACAGGCCGCGATTGACCAGCTCGATCGGGCCCGATTCCAGCGTGGTCTCATGCACGATGCCGGCGGTCGAGACCTTCATCAGCATGGCGAGCCACAGCACGGCGAACAGCACCAGCGCGGCGAAGGTGAGCGCCAGGTGACGGTTCATCGGGTCGGCGCGGGTGAACCGCAACACGGTGCCGCAACGCGTACAGTTGGAACGCATGTCGGGCGCGAGCGCCGGCACGATCTGGAACAGCCCGCAGCCTGGGCATTCGCGAAGCTGCGGCTTGGTCATGGCAGGAAGCGCGAACGACGGGCCTGTCACGGCTGTAGCATCGCGGCGATGCCGTCGGCGAGTTCACCCAAGGCGTCGCTGATCGCTGCCACGAGGCCGGGCGTGCCCGGTGCCGGCAACGGCTTGGTGATCGTGAAGGTGCGCGACACCATGCGCTGCGGCCGGTTGAATTCGATGGCGACCTGGGCGAGCAGGACGAGCATGCCGGTGCTGTCGGCATCGAGACGCTGCAGATTGATGCCGACGACGGCGTTGGGATCCGCGGAGATGGCGCCGCTCTCCGCATAGATCGTGCTGCCGGGCAGGCGCTGCGAGAGCTCGATGACCAGCGTGTTGCCCAGCATCCCGCCCAGCGGCTGGCCCCACCAGTCGTTCGACCTGACGTCGAGCTTGTAGCCTTCCGACGAACGCACGATCTCGCGGCGGTCGAGAGAGCTCACCAGGCTGATGTCCTTCAGCATGACGACCTTAGGACCGGCCGGCAGGACAGGCCCCGGACGGGTCGCCACCGTGTAGTAGACCGGATCCGGCGAAGAGCACGCCGCAGCGAGAACCGGTAAGGCAAGGCCTGCGAAACGGCGACGCCCCAGAGCCATCCTGGTCACTCCTTGCCGGTGTTGGTGCGGCCCTGGATCAGCGCCTCGGGATGGCGCGACAGCAGGTCGGTCAGCGCGCGGACCGAGCGCGCCGCGTCGGTAATCTGCGGCAAGAGCCGGTCGAGGTCGCGGAGGAAGCGCGAATCGTCGCCATAACCCGTGTTGAGCGAGCCGAACAGGCGATTGGCCTGCGCCAAAGCGCCCTGCAGCTGAGCCGCGATCTCGGGCAACCGCTTCAGCGCCGGCGAGGCATCGGTGTCGAGCTTCTTGGCGATGTCCTGCACGTCGATCATCGCCTTCTCGAGAGCCGCCAGGGTCTTCTTGAGCTGTGGACCGTTGATCGTCTCGTCGAGTCCGGCCGCCGCGCTCGTAAGGCTCTTACCCATGCGGTCGAAGTCGATGCGGTTGATCTTCGACAAAAGCTCGTTGGCCGAGCGGGCGATGCTGTCGAAGCCGCCGGTTTCCGAGGTGGGAACGACGAAGACATCGCCGTCGCGCTCGAGCTCCGCCGGCGGCGCATCGGCAATGCGCTCCAGGGCGATGATTTTTCCGCCGGTGATCAGGCTCGGCGACTGCAGGGTGGCCCGCATGCCGCGCTTGACCATCTCGGCGGCCAACGTCCCCGGGGCGAGACCTTGGGCGACGGCGATATTGCTGATGCGACCGGCCTCGACGCGGTAGTGCACCGGCACCACGATGCGATCCTTCCGCGGATCGTAGACTAGGCTGACGTCGGTCACCTCGCCGATCTTGAGCCCGTTCAAGGTCACGTCGGCGCCGACTTCCAGTCCGGCGACGGAGCCCGGGAAGTACGACAGGAGCTGGAGCTGGTGGCCGAACCCCGCCGACCTCGCCAACTCGAGGCTGGCATAGAGCGGGAACTTGTGGTCAGCCTGGGCGACCGGCTGCGTGCTGTCGGACGGCGTGTCGAAAGCGATGCCGCCCAGCAGCAGGGCACGAAGCGATTCCATCTCAACGGAGATGCCACCGCCCGTGAGCTTTATCGACAGGCCGGAGGCGTTCCAAAACGACGTGTCGTCGTGGACGTATTGATCGTAGGGCGCGCGCACGAAGGCGTGGATCGTGACGTTGTTCGCCAGATCACCCAGCTCCCAGCCCAACACGGTGCCGACGTCGAGATCGCGAAAGAAGACCGGCGAGCCCAGGCTGATCGAACCCAGCCGCTTGCTTTGCAGCTTGAAGGTCGTGCCCTTGGCCCAAGCCTGCAGGACCGGCGGGTCCTGTTCGCCGATGAAATGATGCCGCGGCACGCCCTTCTCGGTCGACGGGCGCATGCCGATGTAGGAACCCGACAAGAGCGTCTCCAGACCGGTGATATTGCCGGCGAAGAGCTCCGGCTTGACCACCCAGAAGATCGTCTTGTCGTTCAGGAACGGCTCGGCCTCGCGCACCGTCTCCACGGTCACCAGCACATGGGAGAAGTCCGGCGAAATGCCGATGCTCTTCACCGTGCCCATTACCACGTTCTTGTACTTGAGCTGGGACTGGCCGGCGGTGAGCCCGGCGGCAGTCTCGAAGGAGATGACGATGGTGGGCCCGCGCTTGGAGAAAGTGTCCCAAGCCAGCCACGCCGCAATCAGGGCGGTGAGCAGCGGAATGATCCAGACCAGCGGGATGCGCCGGCGGCGATGAACGCCCGCCGTCGGCAGCGGTATCGGTTTTCCACTGTCGCTCATTGCCGGTCGATGCCTCCTCCCTGCCCGAAGGTAACGCAAATCGGCCGGCCCGTAACCATCGCCGCGATGCTGCGCAACTGCAGAAACCTCGAGCCCACGTTCAAAACGGAACAGCGATCAGGCGATCTGCGCCAATCCCAGGCATCGGGCCTTGGGCACAGGACCTGGGCGGCATAGACAAGGAGCGCACTGAAATCGGTGCCGGCACCGCGTGCCGCGACGACTTGATCGGGGCGCACCGCCCGTTACGGGATCAGCAGATTAGATGATCGGCGGCTTCTTCGCCCAGTCGTAGCCGCGGCGCGCCCGCTGGAAGGCGTAATCGAAGAGCGCGCGCATGTAGGTGGAATCAAACGGCGACGGCAGGACCTCGTTGAAGTCGCTGCCAATGAAAGCGAGGTTGTAGTCGATGCCGTCACGCTGGGTGATGGCGTAGATCCGGATCACGTCGTTGTAGCCGGCGGAGGCGATCATGGTGTCGATCGCCCGGCCGGCGATACCGAGCGTGCGGCGCTCGACCGTGGCCCATTCGGGATCGAGCCGGCCATTGCGGATGATGAAAGCGCGCGCCTCGATCACCGGCTGGCCCGTACGCCTGCGCTGCGCACGGTTCCGGGTCAGCGCGGAGGGATAGAGGAAAGTCTGGGCGACGGCGCCGCCGTCGACATGCATCTCCTGGTAGGTCTTGCCGCCCAGCGTCACCTTGATCATGGACGGCGGAAACGCGCCGGGGATCGCGGCCGAGGCGAGCAGGATGCGGCGGATCGTGTCGGCGGCCCGCGGGTGCCCGCTCTTGGCGATCGCGCCGACGTTCCAGATCACCGGCACCTGCGCATCGAGATCGGTCGAGCCGATCAGCAGCAGGCGGCCCGCGTCATAGGCCTGGGCGATTCCGGCCAGCATGCGGTCATCGACGTAATGCGAGATCGTCTTGAAGAGGGGGGCGTTGTCGGCCAGCGCATCGTCGAACAAGGCGGCAGTCAGGAAGCGCTTGGCCAGGATCCGCTCGGGCGGCGTTTCGGTGTAGACGGCGCGCAGTTGCGGATCGTAGTCGCTGCCCAGGAAGGCGAACGGCGCGGTGAGCGCGCCGGTGCTGATGCCGGTCACGAGGTCGAAGGTCGGGCGCGTGCCCTCGGCGCTCCAGCCGCACAGCAAGCCCGCACCGAAGGCGCCATTTTCGCCGCCGCCCGACACGGCGAGCAGCTGCAACTGCGGCAGTTCGGCTAGCGTGCTGAGACCGCGCGCGCGCAGCTGACGGTCCATGGCGGCCACAAATTCCGCTTCCATGGGATCGACCCCCTTGAACGGGAAGAACCGCTCGTTGGGAATGCCGAGCACCGTGGCCTCTCCGGTACGGCCGAGCGGCACCGGCGGGCCGCGCTCCGGCAAGGCGCATGCGGGCAGGCCGGCCGCGAGCGCGCCGCCGGCGGCCAGGCGAAAGATACTCCGCCGCGAGTGAGAACCGCGTGCTGTTAGATGAATTGACACCTGCTTCCTCGTCGCGCCCCGGTCGGCGAATCGCTCTATCAGAAAAACTTCGCGCGTCGCAATCGGACGGACTCAGCGCGTGCGGTCGTCGATGTCGCGGGCCAGGACCTCGCGCTTGCCGACGTGGTTGGCGGGGCTCACCACGCCCTCGCGTTCCATGCGCTCGACGATGCGGGCGGCGCGGTTGTAGCCGATCTGCAGGTAGCGCTGGATGAAGCTGGTGCTGCACTTGCGCTCGCGCGCCACCAGGGCGATCGCCTGGTCGTAGAGCTGATCGCTCTCGGCATCCTCGCCCTCGCCCGGCAGGCCGAGCCCGCCCTCTTCGGTGTCGGGATCGTCGGTCACCGATTCGATGTAGGACGGCACGCCTTGCGCGCGCAGGTGCCGCACGACTTCCTCGACCTCGGTGTCGCTCACGAACGGCCCGTGCACGCGGGCGATCTTGCCGCCGCCCGCCATGTAGAGCATGTCGCCCTGGCCCAAAAGCTGCTCGCCGCCCTGCTCGCCCAGGATGGTGCGGCTGTCGATCTTCGAGGTCACCTGGAAGGAGATACGCGTCGGGAAGTTGGCCTTGATGGTGCCGGTGATGACATCGACCGAGGGCCGTTGCGTCGCCATGATGACGTGGATGCCAGCGGCGCGCGCCATCTGGGCCAGGCGCTGCACGGCCGCCTCGATCTCCTTGCCGGCGACCAGCATCAGGTCGGCCATTTCGTCGATGATGACGACGATGAAGGGCAGCGGCGTGAGGTCGATCTCCTCGTCCTCGAAGATGGGGCGGCGGGTCTCGGGATCGATGCCGGTCTGGACCTTGCGCGTCAGCATCTGGCCCTTGCGCGCGGCCTCGACCAGGCGTTCGTTGTAGCCTGCGATGTTGCGCACGCCCAACGCGCTCATGGCTCGATAGCGATCCTCCATCTCGCGCACCACCCACTTCAATGCCACGATCGCCTTGCGCGGCTCGGTGACGACAGGCGTCAGGAGATGCGGGATGTCCTGGTAGACGCTGAGCTCCAGCATCTTGGGATCGATCATGATGAAGCGGCAGCGATCCGGCGGCAGGCGGTAGAGCAGCGACAGGATCATGGTGTTGACCGCCACCGACTTGCCCGAGCCCGTGGTGCCGCCAATCAGCAGATGCGGCATGCGCGTGAGGTCGGCGATCACCGGATCGCCGCCGATGTCCTTGCCCAGCGCCAGCGGCAGGCCCAGGCGATTGTCCTCGTAGTGCCGCGTCGACAGGAGCTCGCGCAGGAACACCGTCTCTCGCCGCGCATTGGGCAGCTCGATGCCGATGACGTTGCGGCCCGGCACGGTGGCGACGCGGGTCGACACCGCGCTCATCGAGCGGGCGATGTCGTCGGCCAGGCCGATGACCCGGCTCGACTTGGTGCCGGGCGCCGGCTCGAGTTCGTAGAGCGTCACGACCGGGCCCGGCCGGACCTTCACGATCTGGCCCTTGACGCCGAAATCGTCGAGCACGGTCTCGAGCAGGCGCGCATTCTGCTCGAGCGCGCCCTCGTCGATCTTGGTCTCGGTCGTGATCCGCGACGGCAGCGCCAGGATATCGAGCGGAGGCAGCCGGTACTCGCCGCTCACCAGGTCGAGCTCGCGCTGGCCCGCCCGGGCGGCGCGCTTGCCCTGGGCGAGCGCCGACTTGCGCGGCACGATCGTCACCCCGGCCGCAGCGACGGCGGGCGGCGGCTCGACGCCGAGCGCATCGGGCGTAAACGGATTGTCATCGGCCATTTCGCCCACGGGTTCGAGGTCGGTCTCGACCGGCATCGGCGGGGTGTCGGCGGGCGGCGGCGCGGCGGGCCTCATCCTGCCGAGGATCGGCTCGATGCGCAGCCCGGCCAGCCGGTCGAACAGGGTGCGATCGCGCACCGAGTCGGCCGCCATCGCCGGCGGGGCGTGCGGTCGCAGCGGCACCGGCGCTTCGGGAATGCCATCGGTCGGCCGTTCGATCGGCGCGTAGGGCGCATCGACCATCAGGGAATCGCGGGCCGGCAGCGGTGCGCCCTCCTCCGGGATCTGCTCGAGGCGGGTTTCGAAGCGGGCCGGGTCGTACTGGCTGGCGTCGATCTCGCCCGGGATCTCGGCATAGCCGATGGCGGGTGCCGGCAGGTCGGAGTCCTCGTCGAACGACTGCGGCTTGCCGCGCCATAGCCCGGCCGCCGCCCGCACCAGCCAGCCGCCCCACAGGAAGGGCGCGCGCAGGATGCGGAAGATCAGCGGCAGGTCGGTGCGGTTCATGCCGAGCGCCGGCGCCATGGCGATGAAGGCGAGGGCGGCGCAGGCCGGCTCGATCAGCGCCAGGCCGCCACCGCTGGAATGGGTGAGCACGATCTCGCGGAAACGGCCGACCAGCGCCAGCCCGACCAGCCCGCCCGGGCCGGCATGGGTGGCCGCCCCGCCCACGTCGCCCAGGCCGATGCAGGCCACGCTCATCATCAGGAGCGCGAGCAGAAGCAGCGAGAGACGAAGCCCGAAGAAGCCGAGATGATGCGTGCGGGCCATGCGCACGCCCCAGGTGATCAACGCCACCGGCACCAGGACGATGGCCAGCCCGAAGGTCTGCAGCAGCAGGTCGGAAATGTAGGCGCCGGGCAGTCCGACGATGTTGTGCGGCGCGCTGCCGGTCGCATGGTTGAGCGAGGGATCGCCCGGGCTGTAGGTGAACAGCGCGAGCAGCAGCACCACGCCGGCCGCCGCCGTGCCCACGCCCACCAGCTCCATCATGCGCCGGTGCAGGAAATCGCGTCCGCCCTCCGGCAGGATCGTCGTCTTGCGCGGCAGGAGCGAGGTGACGCCCATGATGGCCATTGCCGCCGCGCCCCCTACAGCACCGCGGCGAGGCGGGTCATCGCCTCGCGGGTGGTTTTCTCGTCGTGCACCAGGGCGACGCGGATGTATCGGTCGGCCGTGTTGACGCCGTCGGTCTCGCGGCAAACATAGCCGCCGGGCAGCACCTTGAGATGCGCCTCGCCCCACAGCCGGCGCGTGGCCTCCTCGCCGTCGCCGACGTCGAGCCACAGGAAAAAGCCGCCGCCCGGCGTGAAGTAGCCGAAGCGGTTGTGCAGGATCTGCTCGGCGACACGGAAATTCTTGCGATACCATTCGCGCGTCTCGAGCGGATGCGTCTCCTCGCGCCACAACGCCGCCGATGCCTTCTGGATGGCGAAGGGAATCTGCGGGCCGCCATAGGTCCGCCAGCGCAGCAGCATCGCCGCCAGCCGCGGATCGCCCGCCATGAAGCCGGAACGAAGGCCGGCGGCGTTGGAGCGTTTGCTGAGCGAATGGAAGACCGCGACGTTGCGGAACGGATCCGCGGCCCCCGTCGTATCCATCGCCAATGCCGCCTCGAGGCCGCCGACAGGCGCATCCTTGGTGTAGATCTCGGCGTAGCACTCGTCGACCGCCAGCACGGTGTCGTGCTGCCGGCACTTGGCGATAAGCTTCTGCAGATAGTCGAGGCTGGCGACCGCACCCTGCGGATTGGCGGGCGAGCAGAGATAGACCACCGCCATCCGGTCCCACGTCGCGTCGTCGATGCTCAAAAAGTCGGGCAAGAAGCCCGTCTCGGCATTGGCGTTGACCAGCAGCGGCTCGGCACCCGACAGCACCGCGCCGCCGAGATAGGCCTGATAGAAGGGATTGGGCAGCGCCACGATCGGCTTGCCGCCCGCCTTCTGCTGAGGCGTCGCCACCGTGGCGATGATGTAGACGCCTTCCTTGCTGCCGGCGGTCGGGATCACGTGCTGCGCCGGGTCGAGCAGGCCCTCGGGCAGGCGGTAGCGCCGGTTGAGCCATTCGACGATGGCAAGGTTGAGATCGGGAATACCCTGATTGGGCGGGTACTTGTTCCAGCCGTCGATCTCGTCGGCCACGATCTGGCGCGCGAAGGCGGGCATGGCGCCCTGCGGCTCGCCGACCGCGAGGTTGATCATCGACAGATGAGCCGGCGGCGTGATGGGGGCGATGAGAGCGTTGAGCCGCGCGAACGGAAAATCAGTCAGCGTCTCCGTCAGGCGCGGATTGAACATCGAGACCATCCAATGGGCCTGGCCAATGACTTGGGCAGGCCGGAGCAAAGCAATAACGCCGGCGGGAGGGGGCCCTGCCGGACTGAACTATTGGCCTATTGTATGAAACAAATTAGCCAATAACAACAATGGAATAGGTCGCTTTCCTCATGCGAAGGAAGGGGTGGGGGCCGGGCCGCCGCGGGCCTACCTCTGCTAGTCCTGCGGGTTTTGCCTCAGAGCGCGTTGGAGCCGGTTTCTCCGGTACGGATGCGCAGCGCCTGCTCGACCGGCGTGACGAAGATCTTGCCGTCACCGATCTTGCCGGTATGAGCGGCCTTCTGGATGGCCTCGATGGCGCGCTCGACCTGGGCGTCGTCGACCACGATCTCGATCTTCACCTTGGGCAGGAAGCTCACCAGGTACTCGGCCCCGCGATAGATCTCGGTCTGGCCCTTCTGCCGGCCGAAGCCTTTGACCTCGCTCACCGTCAGGCCCGACACGCCAACGCCGGTCAAGGCGTCGCGCACCTCGTCGAGCTTGAACGGCTTGATGATGGCGGACACGAGTTTCATGCGCTTGCCCTCCTGCCTCTGCGGCACGCGCCGACAGACTGGCGTCTGGGATGGTCGGCGTCAATTTCAGGCGCAAAATAAGGCCCGGCGAAAGCATCGCCGGGCCGCAAGTACCCGCCGCGACACGGAAGCGGCGGTGGAGGGAACCAGGGAGGAGGTCGGGTTCCCAAACGCGTCAGTGCACCGTTTCCCCGTGCAGGTTGATGTCGAGGCCTTCGATCTCCTCTTCGTTGGTCACGCGCAGGCCGATCAGCGCATCGACGATCTTGAGGAGGATGAAGGTCGCGATGGCGCACCAGGCGATGCAGACCAGGCAGCCCCAGAGCTGCGTCAGCACCTGGCCGCCATTGCCGTCTATGAGGCCGCGCTTGCCGTCGCCGCCGACCGCCTCGACGGCGAACACGCCGGTCAGGATGGCGCCGGCGAAGCCGCCGATGCCGTGCACGCCGAAGGCGTCGAGCGAGTCGTCGTAGCCCATCGCCCGCTTGAGGCTGGTGGCGCCCCAGAAGCAGACCAGGCCGGCGACGATGCCGATCGCCAGCCCGCCCATCGGGTTGACGAAGCCGGAAGCCGGCGTGATGGCGACCAGTCCGGCGACCGCGCCGGAGATCGCGCCCAGCACCGACGGCTTGCCGCGCGTCGCCCACTCCGCGAACATCCACGACAGCGCCGCCGCGGCCGTCGCGAACTGGGTGACGGCCATCGCCATGCCGGCGTTGACATTGGCGCCGCCGGCCGAACCGGCATTGAAGCCGAACCAGCCGACCCACAACAACGAAGCGCCGATCACCGAGTAGACCAGGTTGTGCGGCGCCATGTTCTCGACGCCGAAGCCGCGGCGCTTGCCGAGCACCAGGGCGCAGACCAGGCCGGCGACGCCGGCGTTGATGTGCACCACCGTGCCGCCGGCGAAGTCGAGCACGCCCCAGTCGCCCAAGAAGCCGCCACCCCACACCCAGTGGGCGATCGGCGCATAGACGATCAGCGACCACAGCGCCATGAACCACATCATGGCCGAGAATTTCATGCGCTCGGCGAAGGCACCGGCGATCAGCGCCGGCGTGATGATGGCGAAGGTAAGCTGGAAGCACATATAGACCGTCTCGGGAATGGTCTTGGCAAGCTCACTGACGCTGTCGATGGCCAGGCCGCGCAGAAAGACACGGCTCAACCCGCCGATGATCGTGCTACCCGACGTGAAAGCCAGGCTATAGCCCACGACGAGCCACAGCACCGAGACCAGGCAGGTGATGGCGAAGCTCTGCATCACCGTGGCCAGCACGTTCTTCTTGCGCACCATGCCGCCGTAGAACAGCGCCAGGCCCGGAATGGTCATCATCAGGACCAGCGCCGTCGAGGTCAGCATCCAGGCCGTATCGCCACTATCGAGCTTGGGCTTGTCGTCGGCAGCCAGGGCGAGGGCCGGCAGGAGCAGCGCGGCGGCCCCTGCCAGACCGCCAAACGCCGAATTGAACCTGAGTTTCATCGTTCTCCCCTCGCGTCTCGAGTTGCTTTCATGGTTTCCCGGACTAGAGCGCGTCGATGCCGGATTCGCCAGTGCGGATGCGGATCGCCTGCTCGATCGACATGACGAAGATCTTGCCGTCACCGATCTTGCCGGTGCCCGCTGCCTTGCGGATCACCTCGACGGCGTGTTCGACCATGGCGTCGTCGATCACGACCTCGATCTTGACCTTGGGCAGGAAGCTCACTGCGTACTCCGCCCCACGATAGATCTCGGTCTGACCCTTCTGCCGGCCGAAGCCTTTGACCTCGCTCACCGTCAGGCCCTGGATGCCGAGCGACGTCAGGGCGTCCCGCACCTCGTCGAGCTTGAAAGGCTTGAATATCGCCATGACCATTTTCATTGCAGCCATCCTCCGCTGGGCGGCGGGCCACCCCAAATACTCGAAGCAGCAAGCTGCAAGGTGCGTGCCAACTACCGTCTGGTACTGTATTTTCCGGCCCGGTATTCGCCTCACGGGACGCTGAAAGGCGACGTCTCGAGCAAAACGGTGGGGAGACCGGATTGCCCAGAAAGCTTGCCTCAATCGGTGCCGGGCTGGTCGCGCTGTGGGCATCGTCAGCGAGCGCCGCCGACGAGCCGCAGAAATGGACGGGGCCGTTCGGCGGGACATTTACCGCAACCTTTGCCTTCGTCTCCGACTATTCGTTCGCCGGCATCTCGCAGACCCAGTTGCAACCCGCCGTCCAACCGAGCTTCGGCTACGAGACCCCGACGGTCAGTGACAAGGTCCTGCTGTCGGCCTACGTCGGCGCCTGGGGCAGCAACGTCAACTTCACCACGACAGGCCCGACCGTCGAGATCGACCTGATGAGCGGGCTGAAACTCAAGACGTTAGACAAGAAGCTCAGCTTCGACCTTGGGGTCGTTCACTACAACTATCTTAGCACGCCGTCCGATTTGTTCTACGACTACACCGACTTCGTGCTGCTCGTCAGTTATGACTTCGGCTTTGCAGAGATCAACGGCAAGGTCCGCTACAGCGGCGACTCTTTCGGCAACTCCGGCATCGCCTGGAACAAGCGCGTCCAATACAACGTCCCGCTGCGCTTCATCAGGCTGCACGAGAACGTGTCGCTCAAGACCTTCGGCACGATCGGCAACCAATGGGTCGAGCGCAATCTCAACTACGGCATTCCCAACAACGACTACTGGTACTGGCAGTTCGGCCTGATTGCCAACGTGTACGGGGTCGACCTCTCGCTGTCGTACGTCGACACCAACATCGATATCGCCGGATGTGGCAACACCCTGAACTGCCAGGGCCGCATCATCTTCGGTGTCTGGAAGAATTTCTGACCCTGCCGCAAAGACTTGCCGCCCGACCGGGCGACTGCCATCTATACCGTATGGACGGCGATCGCTTCGACCTCGCGATAGTGGGCGCGGGCCTCAGCGGCAGCTTGCTGGCTCTCGCGGCCGGCGAGGCCGGGCTCGGCACCGTCCTGATCGACCGCATGCCGTTGAAATCGTTCACCGACGCAGGCTTCGACGGCCGCACCACCGCCATTGCCTATACCAGTCATCGCCTGTTCGCTGCGCTCGGCCTATGGCGCGACCTGGCGGACCAGGCCGAGCCGATCCTCGACATCCGCATCTCCGATGCCGGCCACGACGGCCGGCCGAGCCCGCTGTTCCTGCATTTCGATCACCGCGAGGCGGCGCCCGAGGGCGACGAGCCCCAGCCGATGGGGTGGATCGTCGAAAACCGCTTCCTGCGGGCGGCCCTGCTGCGGCGCCTCGCGGCCTGCCCGCAGGTCGAGCTGATCGCGCCGGATGAAGTGATCGAGACCCGGCGCGATGCGGACCGCGCCGACCTTACGCTCAAGAGCGGCCGGCGCCTTGCCGCGCGGCTGGTCGCGTCGGCCGAAGGCCGGGTCGGCACGATGCGCGAAGAGGCCGGGATCGGCGCGCGCGCCTGGTCGTACGATCAGATCGCGATCGTGCTGGTGGCGCGCCACGCGCGGCCGCATCGCGGCGTCGCCCAGGAAAAATTCCTGCCGGGCGGGCCCTTCGCCATCCTGCCGATGCGCGATGGCAGCACGGGCGAGCATCGCTCGTCGATCGTCTGGACCGAGCGCGCCGATCTGGCGCGCCGGCTGCTCGAGCTCGATGCGCCGCGTTTCCAGGCGGAGTTCGCACGGCGCTTCGGCGACCATCTCGGTCGGGTCGAGTCGACCGGCCCGCGCTGGTGGTTTCCGCTCGGCCTGGTCCATGCCGAGCGCTACATCGACACGCGGCTGGTGCTCGTGGGCGACGCCGCGCACGGCCTCCATCCCATCGCCGGGCAAGGCTACAATCTCGGCGTGCGCGATATCGCGGCCCTCGTCGAAGTGCTTATCGACACCAAGCGCCTCGGCCTCGATGTCGGTGCCGCCGACACGCTCGAGCGCTATGCGCGCTGGCGGCGGGCCGACAATTTCACCATGGTCGCCGCCACCGATCTGCTGAACCGGCTGTTCTCCAACGACATCAAGCCGGTCCGCCTGGTCCGCGACCTCGGCCTGGCGGCCGTCAACCGCGTGCCACCCCTGCGGCGCTTCTTCGTCCGCCACGCCATGGGCCTGGTGGGCGATCTGCCCAAGCTGATCCGGGGCGAGCGGCCCTAAACAACCATTTGCTGTCATCCCGAGGCCGCAGGCCGAGGGACCTTTAGGCTGCAGGTAAGGTCCCTCGCTGCGCTTGGATGACAGCCTTGCCTTCCTGGCAACTGGACTCGGGCCGCTGGCCACCCTATCTCAGAGACCAATTTTCGAGGAATTCCATGGCTCAAGCGCAAGTGCCCGTGACCGTGCTGACCGGCTATCTCGGCGCCGGCAAGACCACCCTGCTGAACCGCATCCTGAGCGAGCAGCACGGCAAGAAATACGCCGTCATCGTCAACGAATTCGGCGAGCTCGGCGTCGACAACGACCTCGTGGTCAATGCCGACGAGGAAGTGTTCGAGATGAACAACGGCTGCATCTGCTGCACCGTGCGGGGCGACCTTATCCGCATCATCGAAGGCCTGATGAAGCGCAAGGACAAGTTCGACGGCATCCTGGTCGAGACGACGGGCCTGGCCGATCCCGGGCCGGTGGCGCAGACCTTCTTCACCGACGACGAGGTCAAGGCGAGAACCAGGCTCGACGCCATCGTGACCGTGGTCGATGCCAAGCATTTTCTCGGCCAGCTCGAGCAGGGCGACGAGGCGGAGGAGCAGGTGGCCTTCGCCGACGTGATCCTGCTCAACAAGACCGACCTGGTGAGCGAAGACGAACTCAAGAAAGTCGAGGACAAGATCCGCGCGATCAACCGCTACGCCCGCATCTTCAAGACGCAGAAGAGCCAGATCGAGCTTGCAGCCATCCTCGACAAGGGCGCGTTCGACTTGAACCGCATCCTCGAGTTCGAGCCCGACTTCCTGCATCACGGTCACGACCACGATCATGAGGAGGAGGTCAAGAGCCTGTCGCTCAGCGCCGATCGTCCGGTCGATCCCGATAAGTTCCAGAAATGGATGGGTGCCCTCCTGCAGCTGCGCGGCCCCGACATCTTCCGCAGCAAGGGCATCTTGGCCATCGACGGTGCGCCGCGGCGCTACGTCTATCAGGGCGTGCATATGATGATGGACTCCGACTGGGGCACGCCCTGGAAGGACGGCGAGAAGCGCAGCAGCAAGCTGGTCTTCATCGGCCGCAACCTCGATGGCGAGAACCTCCAGCGCGGCTTCAATGACTGCCTGAAGTAGACGTGAAGCTCGACCTGTCAAATCCGGCCTGGCGCCAGACCCTGCCGCCAGGCCGTTCCGTTGCGGGCGACGCGCCGGTCGCTGCCTGCGCCTTCAACAAGGACGGCGCAATCGTGGCCTTCGCGCTCGGCGACGGCCGCGTGCGCCTGCTGCCGGCCGACATCAACGCCGCCGAAACACCGGTTGGCGACCCCCTGCATGGCGGCGCGGTGCTGGCGCTGGTCGGCGATCCGGCGGGCGACGGTTTCGTGAGCGGCGGTGACGACGGCCGACTGCTGCGCATCGCCGGCGACGGCACGGCTAGCGAGCTTGCCAACCAGAAAGGCAAGTGGTTCGAGCATCTCGCCGCGCATCGCGCGACCGGCGCCATCGCTGCCTCTGCCGGCAAGAGCGCCTTCGTCGTGAAGGGCGGCGAGGTGAAGGAATTCGGCCCGCACCAGAGCACGGTGGCCGACCTCGACTTCAGCAAGGACGGCAGCCGCATCGCCTGCGCCCACTATGGCGGCGTCACGGTGTGGAGCATCGGCCAGGTCACCCTGCCGCCGCGCCGCTTCGCCTGGCGCGGCAGCCACGTGGCGCTGCGCTGGAGCACCGACGGCAAGTTCATCGCCACCGGCACGCAGGAAAACGACATCCATGTCTGGCGCATGGCGCAGGCGACCGACATGCGCATGCAGGGCTATCCCGCCAAGGTGAAGTCGCTGTCGTGGACGGCCGACGCGCGCTTCCTCTACACCTCGGCCCAGCCGGTGTTCACCGCCTGGCCGTTCTCCGGCAAGGGCCCGGAAGGCAAGCCGCCGCTGCAGTTCGGCGAGGAAGGCGCGGGTCTTCTGGCCGTCGTGGCGGCGCACCCGGCCGCCGAGTTCGTGGCCGGCGGCTACGATTCGGGCGAACTGCAGCTCGGCGACATCAAGACCCGGCGCTCGGTGGTGCTGAAGATGGCCGACGGCTCGGCAATCACCTGCCTTGCCTGGTCACCCGACGGCTATAGGCTTGCCGTCGGCAATGAAAGTGGGACTCTGCTGGTGATCGACCTGCGGCGCTAGAGCTGGGACGTTACGCAAACAGCCCGACCTTCTTCGGCACGAACCGCGGGAACACATCGGCGACCGCCTTCGGCGTCTCGAGCGGGCCCATCATCAGTTCCGCCAGGATGCTGCGAACATCCGTCGTCATCGCAAGATCGACAGCGTTGTCGAGCCGGTCGGAGGACAGGCCGGGCCATGTCCCATGGATCCGGCCGCCCGTGATGCGCGGCGCAGAGACGATGGTGAGGCCCGCATGGCCATGATCGGTGCCGTTGCTCTTGTTGGAGCGTAACCGCCGGCCGAATTCGCTCATGACGACGAGCACGATGCGGTCGATGCGGTCGTGCAGGTCGGTATGGAACGCAGCCAGCGCGCGCGATAGTTGGCCCACCAGATTGGCCAGGCGCGGCGGCTGGTTTTCGTGCGTGTCCCAGCCGCCCATGTCGACAGCGAACGCGCGAATATCGGCATCCATGCGGATGACGCGGGCAACGGCTTCCAGGCTGCGACCAATCTCCGTGTCGCCATAGGTCGCGCCGCCCGCCGGTCGATAGGGCATCACTTTGCCGTCGGGTTGGCGCAGCTGGGCGTCGATGAGGGCGATGCCGCCCAGCGTGCGCCGGGTCGCGACCTCGATCGGTCCTGAGCCGCTGCCATAAAGGTGCTTCAGCACGGCCAAAGCCTGCTTGCCGCCGGGCAGGTTCATGCCGCCGCGCAGGTCGGCCGCGCAGATCGTGTTGCCGTGATTTGCCAATTCTTCGGGAACGCCCGCGATCGCGGCGAACGCCGGCTGCTGGGCATCGCCGGCAGCCGCGAGCCAGCGCGCCATCCATCCGCCGCTGACATGCGCTGATTCGTCCGGATTGGCGATGCCGCGCTCGATCAGCTCCTGGGCGCCGAAATGGCTGCGCGTGCCGTTGTCGAGTCCCGCGGCGTGGACCAGGGCGATGCGCTTGTCCTGGTAGAGCTCATGCAGCGCACCCATTTCCGGGTGCATCCGGAAATCCAGGCCGGATGGACCGCCCTCAAGGCGCAGCGCAGGCTTGTCGCCATCCGCGAGCAGCCGCATCTCGGGCGGCCGGTCGGCGACATAATCGCGATCGTCGACGGGCGCCACGACGCCCAGGGAATCCATGCCGCCGCGCAGGAAGACGGTTACCAGGATGGGACCGCGTTCCGGAGTCGAGGCGGGCGCGGCAAAGGCACGGACCGATGGCGTGAGGACGAGCGCCGTGGACGCGGCGAGGAAATGGCGACGGATCAGCATGACATTACCTCGTCTGAAAAGCCGGGGTCATTGCGCAGTAGGCCAGCATGCGGCGGGCCAGCGGCAGGGCGTCCTTGCGGCTGTCGAAAGCCATGCCCGGCTTCAGCCCCATGCCCCCGACAATGGCCGTCGTGACTTTGGGCGGCGCTTCGGCACCCAGCATCCGGCGGTGCGCCGCTCCCGCCGCCTGTTCCACCGTCGCCTTTTCGGCGATGGCCAGAGCCGCCTGCGCGGCTCCGGCCTTCCAGGCATCATCGGCCAACCCCAGGACCAGCGACCAGCGTCGCCGCATCATGGCGGAACTCAGCCAATAGTCGTTCTCGTCGGGATGGCCGGTTGGCGGCCCCCAACCGAACAGCCGCTGGCCGCTGCCATCGAGCTCGGCCAGCAGACCGGGCGTAGGCGCGACATCGATCCCCGCGGAACGGGCAAACGATGCATAGAGTTCGAGCGGTCGCTTCACCTTGCTTCCCGCCGAGCGACGGAACGCATCGGAACGCACGATCGCCTCGACCGTGCGGGCGATCTGGTCGGGCTTGCGCCGCTGCTCGGTCCAGGCCCTGACCGCGGCGGCAATGACGGCGGCGTCGGGCGTATCCGACACCAGGCGGCGACAGAGCTTTTCGCAGACATAGCGCGCGGTCGCCGGATGATCGCTCACCAGATTCAGCACGCGCCGGCCATCGGCCATCGGCGACTGGTAGGGATCGAACTCGGTGGCGAGAATGCGCTTCTGGTAGTTGTCGTGCCAATTCTCGACGTAGGTGAACTTGCCGGTCATCGGCAGGCGGCGCCCGGCGCCGATGCCGGCGCCATCCTCGATCGACCAGCCGGTGAAGGCACGGGCGGCCTCGTAGACGTCCTGGTCGATATAGCCCTGCGGCCGGCCGTCGAGGGCGCCGGGCACGTCGCGCCAGCGATTGTAGAGCGCGTTGAGATAGGCCGGCCGGCCGAGCGTATGAAGTTCGAACAGCTCCCGGCCGTAATTCTCGTTGGCCGCGCCGCCGCGCGACGATCGGTTGTTGAGGTAGACCTGCATGGCGGCGCTTTTGGCCACGGCCTCGAGCATCTCGCGGAAGTTGCCGAGCGCATGGCGGCGAATCACGTCGTTGTCGTAGGTCGGCAGCGCCACGGCGATGAGATTGTCGCCAAGCGCATTCACGTTGAAGTGGTTGTGCCAGAAATCCACCAACACCTCGCGCAGCTGCCAGCGGCTGTGCACGGCGCGGATCGTCGTGGCGCAGGCGACAGCTGTCCGGAAGAACGTCCGCTCCTGTCCCGCCAGGGCCTTCTCGACCACTTTCCAGTGCTGCTCGATCGGCTCCGCGAGCACGGCGAGCGAGCGGTCCTCGTCGACTTCGGCCTCCGGCGTCTTGCTGGAGTATTTCAGATGTATGCGCGTCGCCGCGATCCGCGCGGCGCAATCGTCTTCGGCGGGAGGATTGAGTTGCTGGGCGAGCCATCCCTCGGCACCCACCTTGGCGATGCCGTGAAGATCGGCATCGCACGGGCCGAAAGCCAGTTTGTCCAGAAGAGTGCGGGGATCGACCTCGAAAGCCATGTACGCCTCCACGCCACGCGCCGTGCAGTCGCTTTACGATGCAAGACGCAGCATCGTTCCCCCCGGAGGCAACAATAGGGCTTACGGCTTTCTTACCCGGAGGCCCGTCCCGCGATCAGCCGTCCCTGACCAGCAGACGGTTCGACAACAGGCAAAGGATGCCGGCGATGCCCATGGCGGTGGTCATGGGCGCGATCGTGCCGTCGAAGGTCTGGCCGACCACGGCGCCGAACAGGGCGCCCAGCCCGAACTGCATGACCCCCATCAGCGAGGACGCGGTGCCGGCCATGTGCGGATAGCGCTGCAGTGCCATCGCCATGGAGTTGGGGCCGATCAGGCTGATGGTGGCGATCTGCGGGCCAAAGCACAGCAGAAACGGCCACATGCCGATCGTGCCGTAGCGTGCTTCGACGAAACCCAGGACCATCGCCGTCGGCCCGGCGATGGCCGGCACGATCACCGCGTAGCGCAGGATCTTGCCGGCGCCGAACACCGGCGCGAACTTGGCGTTCAACAGGCTGCCCAGGGTCATGAAGACGATCATACCGCCGAAGATCAGGCCGTAGTCGCGCGGGGCCACGCCGTAGCGCTCGATGAACACGAAGGGCGAGCCCGACAGGAACGACAGGAGTGCGGAGAACATGAACGTGCTGGTGAAGGCGTAGCCCATGAAGGCGCGGTGGCGGAACAGCTCGCCGAAGCGCTTCAGCACGGAGGACAGCACCAGCGGCTGGCGGTATTCCGGCCGCAGGGTCTCCGGCAGGCGGATGTAGGCCGCGACGAGAGCCAGCACGCCGATTCCGGCGAGGACCCAGAAGATCGCGCGCCAGCCCAGGTACCACAGGATCTGGCCGCCGATCAGCGGCGCCAGCATGGGCGCGATCGACGTGCAGGCCATCATCAGCGACATGGCGCGCGCCGCCTGGTCGCGCTCGGCGAGATCGCGCACCATGGTGCGCGCCAGCACCACGCCGCCGCAGGCTGCCAGGCCCTGCAGGAAACGCAGCACCACGAGCTGGCCGGCCTCTGCCGCGAAGGCGCAACCGATGCTGGCCAGGACATAGACGGCGATGCCGCTCAGGATGACTGGCCGGCGGCCGAAGCGATCGCCGGCTGGCCCATAAAAGATCTGGCCGGCGCCGAAAGCAATCATGAAGGACGACAGAGTGAGCTGGATGTCGCCCACCGTTCCGTGCAGGTCGACGGCGATCACCGGAAGTGCCGGCAGGTACATGTCGATGGAAAGCGGCGTGAAAGACGACAGCAGGGCGAGCACGGCCAGCAGCAGCGGCGTCAGGGTGGGACGAATGGCGGTCGTGGTCATCGGGTTTGTCGTAACAGCATTGGTCACGCGCTCCCATGCTATAAGCGGACCATGACGCCGCTGCCCGAGCTGACCGAGCCGCAGATCCGCCGCTACGCCCGCCACATCGTGCTGGCGGAGATCGGCGGGGTGGGCCAAGCGCGGCTGATCGCCGCGCGCGTGCTGGTGATCGGCGCGGGCGGGCTCGGCGCACCACTCCTGCAGTATCTCGCTGCCGCCGGCATCGGCACATTGGGCGTGATCGACCACGACAAGGTCGATCTCTCCAACCTGCAGCGCCAAGTCATCCATCGCACCGCCGACATCGGCGTCGCCAAGGTCGCGAGCGCCCGCCGCGCGCTTTTGGACATCAACCCCGAGGTCGAGGTGATCGCGCACGACGAGCGGCTCACGTCGGACAATGCCGAGCGTATCGTCGCCGGCTACGGCGTCGTGGCTGACGGCAGTGACAACTTCGCCACGCGATATCTGCTGAACGACGTCTGCTATCGCCTCAAAAAGATTCTGGTTTCCGCGGCGATCCTTCGTTTCGACGGCCAGATCTCGACCTACAAGGCCTGGCAGGGTGCAGGCCACCCCTGCCTACGCTGCATCTTTCCCGCTGCGCCATCGGAGGACGCCGTGCCAAGCTGTGCGCAAGCGGGCGTCCTGGGCGCACTGGCCGGCACCCTGGGCGCACTGCAGGCCACGGAAGTCGTCAAGGAGATCCTCGACATCGGCCACTCGCTTTCGGGCAGGCTCCTGATGTACGACGCGCTGGCCGCCTCGTTCGACGAGATGGCCATCGCCAAGCGGCCGGACTGCCCGACCTGTGGCTCGCCATGAAGCCCTCTGAAGGCGGCGTCTCGGTGATCGTGCGCGCCGGCGACTACGAGAGCGTGCACTATGCGCTGGCGCTGGCCGCCGCCGCCCTCGCCGTCAACAAGCCGGCCGTGCTGTTCTTCACCATGAGCGGCATCCGCGCCCTGATGGGGCCACCGCCCGCCGTCGACGATTGGGCGCGCGAT
>Ga0210399_10000154_pt1 | contig 54179 bp, 37 predicted proteins | sample IncBWC14MmetaG_FD_150865 | JGI IMG/M metagenome (GOLD analysis project Ga0210399, IMG submission 150865) | Forest soil microbial communities from Barre Woods Harvard Forest LTER site, Petersham, Massachusetts, United States - Inc-BW-C-14-M | ecosystem: Environmental > Terrestrial > Soil >...
GTCCGGCGCAGTTCTTGCACTGGAAGCGGCGAATCGCCTCAGTGGCATCAAGAAGCTGGCGTTGTACGAGGCGCCGTTCATCGTGGACGACGCCCGTCCCACAACCGAGGACGGTTGGGACCGGATCAGCGGGGCGGTCGCGGCAGATCGTCGAAGCGATGCAGTCAAGCTCTTCCTGAAGTTGGTCGGAGTTCCTGGCTTTGTCAGAGCGTTGATGCCACTGATGATACCTGTGTGGTTGAAGCTTAAAGCCGTTGCGCACACGCTCCCCTACGACGGCGCGATCGTGCGGGATAACCAGAGAGGCAAACCGCTGCCAGCCAGCCGGTGGGCGTCCGTCACGATACCGGCACTCGTCATGGACGGCGGGAATAGTCCTGCGTGGATGCGCCACGCGAACCGGTCGCTCGCCAGCGTATTACCGAACGCGCAGTACCGCACGCTTGAAGGGCAGACGCACATGCTGAAGCCGAAAGCGCACGCGCCGACGTTGGTGGAATTCTTCAAAGTCTAGGTCAACACGACCTCGATGCTCGACACGAACGTAGTGTCCGACATGCTGCAGCAGGTGCGCTGAAACGGTGAAAATGGTCTGCACACCGCGCCGATTCGCGGCCCGAGGCGAGCGATTCCCGAATTGTAATTCCGAATAGGATGTCTTCTTATTTACCGCTTATTGTAAACATCATTTAGTAGATGTCGTACTGCTCCCAATGCAGGGTAGCGTCTGATTGGATGATGATGTGCTTGTGGGCGGTTTGCTCGAGTTCGTCGATGAGCATGGACTCGCGGGTTTTCAAAGCTTTGGCGATTTCGGGATTCACGCGGATCGTGAGGTTTGGGCCTTCGTGATCGGCGGTGGCCATCTTGCGCGCTTCGGCTTGGATTTCGTAGCAGAGCGTGGGTACGGACTTGACCATGCCGGAGCCAGTGCAATACGGGCAGGGCTGGCAAAGGACGCGCTCGAGCGCTTGCTTGGTGCGCTTGCGGGTGATGCAGACGAGGCCGAACTCGTTGAAGGAAAGCGCCTTTGAAGGGGCCTTGTCTTCCTCGAGAGCCTGCTGCAGCGCGGACAAAACTTTTTCGCGGTTGCGGCGTTCTTCCATGTCAATGAAGTCGACAACGATGATGCCGCCGAGGTCGCGCAGACGAATCTGGCGGACGATTTCCTTGACGGCCTCGAGATTGGTTTTGACGATCGTGTCCTCGAGGCGCGTGGAGCCCTTGCCAACAAATTTGCCGGTGTTGACGTCGATAGCAACGAGCGCTTCGGTGTGATTGATGACGATGTAGCCGCCGGACTTGAGCCAGACTTTGGCGCGCAGGGCTTTGTCGAGCTCATGCTGGATACCGAACTCTTCGAAGATCGGCATTTCCTTGGTGTAGAGTTTGACCTTGTTGACGAGCTTGGGTTGGAAGCGGCTGACGAACTCGACGATTTTGCCGTACTCCTCTTCATTGTCGATCCAGATGCCGGTGAAATCGTCGCTGACGTAATCGCGGAGGATGCGCTCGACGAGGTTGAGGTCGCGGTGGAGCAGAGCCGGGGCCTTGCGTTGCTCGCTGCGTTCCTTGATCTCGTTCCAGGTTCTGCCCAGGAACTCGATGTCGGTACGAATTTCATCATCAGTGGCCCCGCCTGCAGCGGTGCGCACGATGAAGCCGCCTGGGTATGCGCCGCCGGCTTCGCTGACGAGGCGGCGAAGGCGCGAGCGGTTATCCGCGGAGATGATTTTGCGAGAAACGCCGGTGTGATGGACCGTAGGCATGTAGACAAGGAAGCGGCCCGGCAGAGCGACGTGGCTGGTGATGCGCGCGCCCTTCTTGCCGAGTGGTTCCTTGGCGATCTGGATGACGACGTCCTGGCCGGCCTTCAACATCTCGGAAATGAGCTGCGGACGGCGCGATGGGCCGGAACGGCCGCCCTGATAACCACGGTCCTGCCTCGGACCAGCGGGTCTACTGCGTTCGAAACGCGGCCCACTGCTAGGGCGACCGCCGCGATCGGGGCGTCCGCCACGACTGTCAGGACGGCCGCCGCGACTATCCGGGCGTCCGCCACGGTTGTCGCGTCCACGGTCGCGTCCACCGCTGCGGAATGGCCGCTGGAAGCGTAAGCGTGGATTACCGCCGATGCGCGCGGAGTCGCGCGGGAAATCTTCAAGTGGAGCTGCCGGACCCCCGATGCGGGGAGCACGAGTCTCGCCGGGGAGGAGAATCACGTCCTCCTCGATGACCGCCGCAGCCTCGAGGACGGATTCGCCAGCGGCAGCGGAGATTGCTTCTTCTTCGGCAGGCCCGGTCTCATCGTGTTCATTTTCGGGGTGCTCGAGTTCGACCGGTTCATGCTCGTCGTGCTCGTGGGTGCCATGAGCGGCATGGTGTTCGGCGTGTGCTTGCGCTACGTCCGCGGCGAATTCCGCCCGGTTGGCAGCACGTCCGGCTTCCACTTCCTCGACTTCTTCTTCGGAGAGTTCCGAAACTTCGACGACGGACGTTTCCTCGGCTTCCTCGGGGCCCTCATCGGCGTGTTCTTCCGAATCTTCTTCGTCGAAGTCGGCTCCGCCGACAATGGCATCGGCTTCCGCTTCTTCCGAAGTTTCTTCGTGCTTGGCTTCCACGAAACCGGAGGCCAGCGCGGCGACTTGATCTTCGTTTAACTCAGCTTCGTTCCGGACCGCTTCCAAACTGCTCGTAGCCGTCTCCTGGGAAGGCTCGACAAGTGCGCCCGCGGCGGAAGTTTCCTCCGCTGCGCCAGCAGCTCCTCCCGAGTGGGCTGCTTCGGCTTCAGCGCCGGCATCGGCTAGAAGCCAGCGGGGCAACCCACCGGAAAACCGGCGAGGAACGCTGCTGCCGCTCGGAGCGGTGGCCGGCAGATTGCCAGTCCCGCGCGGCGTAATTTCTTCGACGGTGTTCTGTTCCTCGCGTGTTTCCTGTTCAACAATGGGAACAGGCGGGGGCGCAGCGGCAGGCTTGCCGCGATATTTTGCCAGCGATTCACCCGGAAGAATGATTTCTTCCTCGGAGATGCTGGGCGCGGCAGGCGCCGCGGTGCGAGCTTCCGGACGCCGATTGTCGTAACTGCGCGGTTGTCCACCACGATTGTCATATCCGCGGGACTCGCCACCTTGCGGGGAAGCATATTTAGACGGAGGCAGATTGCGTCCGCCCGGACCAGTTTGCGGGCGTCCGCCGCGATGACGTCCCCCCCGGCGACCCCAACGGCCACCACGGCCGCGATCACCACCACGGTCTCCACCCCGGTCGCGGTCTCCGCCGCGGCCAAAATTCTGGCCCGGGCGGTCGTTGGCGCCGCGGGCCGGATAGTTCTGGGTGGGATTGTAATGAGGTGCAAAATTTTGTGGCGCGGAAGCGTTGGAATCCGGCTGGCGTTCCTCGGGCGCTTCAGAGTGCGGGTCTTCGATGGGAGTGGACGGCAATTCGCCGTGATGTTCCTCGAGATGCTCACTTTCCGAGGCGTGTGCTTCTTCTGGCGAGACGTGCTGCTCATCTAGGTGATGAGCTTCGTCCGAAGGGAACTCTTCGTGGTGCGCATCTTCGCGATGTTCAGCAGCGCGTGCCAGGGATTCACCCGGGAGCACTTCGACTGGCGAACCGTTGGTGGGGGCAATCGATGGAGCCGAAGTTTGCAATTGCTCGTGCGGATGCCCGTGATCGTAGTCCTCGAGGTTTTCGAAGACATCGCTGACGTACAGGAAGGCGTCGCCGTCGAGGCCAATGTCCACGAAAGCAGACTGCATGCCCGGCAGGACGCGGGTTACTTTTCCTTTGTAGATGCTGCCGACAAGCGCGAATTCTTTTTCGCGCTCAATGTAAATCTCGACTAGCTGACCTTCTTCAAGAATCGCGACCCGCCGTTCGTGGGAGGCCGCGGAAATAACCAATTCTTTCGACATGAAAACTCCTTATGCGTGATCCCGACCGAGTCGGAGTCACCCTTCTGTGGGGTACCGGCTTGACCGGTCCCGACGGGACGCATCGCCGCGAGCTTGTGCCCAGCGGAGTTTCCGAAAATCGGCGCGCCGTCCCGGTTGAAACCGGGACACGTTGGCCACACTTGTAGGGAAGTGGCTTGGCGTTCGAAGCCAGAGGGAAGAGACTTCCTCAGTCTTACGAGGCTGGTCCGTCGCCGGAAAGAAGCCGGGCGATCGGCGGACGATGCTGTCCTCACTCTAAAATCCTTCTTACTTGCGATCCCAGCCGAGCCGGGATCAACAAATTCAAGTTCTTCTCCGGTGCGCTCCTTAGGAAGCGGAGACGTCACGCGGCACTGGCGGCTTGGTCAGTTGACGAAGCGGCGAAGCCGGACATTCATCACCAGGCCAATCGCCAGGAAAACAAACAACGTGGCAGAACCCCCGTAACTCATCAACGGCAACGGGATGCCGGTAACCGGCATAGCGCCGATGACCATTGCCACGTTGACCAGTACATGGAACCCAAGCGCCGCTGCGACGCCCATGACCAGAAACATTCCCGCGCGATCTTTCGCGCGTTGAGCATTCTGCACTAAACGCAACAGAAGCGCCATATACAGCCCGAGGGCCAGAAGCACGCCCTTGAAACCCTGTTCTTCAGCCCACGCCGACATGATGAAATCCGAATACCGGACGGGGATGTAGCCCAGTTGGTTCTGACTGCCATTACTGAACCCTTTGCCCCAAAAACCGCCGGAACCGACGGCAATCTTCGATTGCAAAAGTTGATAGCCGTGACCCTTGGCGTCTTCTTCAGGGTGCAGGAAAGAGGTGATTCTTTCCCGCTGATACGGCTTGAGGATTCGCCTGCTAACGGGAGGGTAGAAAACAGCGCCCACGAACAATATCCCCGCCAACGAAAACACCGCCGCATGTTGCCATTGCAAGCCCGCCAGAAAGGCGCCCACCACAAGCATGGGGATCAGCACCAGCGCTGTTCCCAAATCGGGTTGCTTCAGTATCAATACCAGCGGAACCCCTACTAGCAATCCTGCCTTAATCAGATCACGAAGATCAAGCTGATCGGAACGTACTTCCGCGAAGAAGCGCGCCAGCACAATGATTATAATCAATTTGACCAGTTCTGACACCTGCACAAGCTCACCGAGGGCCGGGATGGAGATCCAGCGCTTGGCGCCGAAATGGGTGCGTCCGATGAGAAGAACCGCGACGAGGGCGGCAAGCCCGATAAGATACAGGATGGGAGCCTGGTCGAGAATCAGATGATAGTCCAGTCGGGATAGCACAAACATCAAGACGAAGCCGATGACCAGCCAGCGAACTTGCTTCATGTGCATGCCAGCAAGCGAGCTTCCGTGCGTGGCGGAATAGATTTCTATCACGCCGAGTGCGCAGATCGCGGCGAGGATGGCCAGCAGCCACCAGTCGTAATCGCGGGTTCCCGGTGCGTCTTTCATAGGGACAGTCGAAAGTTCAAAGTTGAAAGTTGAAAGCAAGGAACTAGACTGGCGCCCCCTGGAGCGCCGGCTTGACGGGTACGATCTTTATGGGACAAAAACATAAAATTCTCTAGTGCTGCGGCTCCCCGCTGACGCGTACCGGCACAACGGCGGCACTCTCTTCCGCCTTCAACGCGGCGCGAGGCGCCCCAGGTGACGCAGGCAGGGAATCTTTACCGGGATCAGGGCGCTTGTTTTCGACTGTGACTTGACCCTGAGTCTTCCGGTTCTTCTTATCGTAGTAGGCCTTGATGATGTCTTTCACCACCGGCCCGGCCGCCTCGCCGCCGTGCTGACCGCTTTCCTGCACGAGAACAGCGACGCAGATTTCCGGATTGCGCTTCGGCGCGTATCCCACGAACCAGGCATTGTCTTCGAATTTCTTTTCTTTGCCCACGCGCGCGCGGGTGTCATACCCAATGACCTGCGCGGTTCCCGACTTGCCACTGAGTTCAATCCCTGCAAGTTTCAAGTGTCCGCCGGTGCCACCGCTTTCGTTCACGACTCCGTACATGGCATTCGTTATTTTTTCGACGGTGGATTCCGAGATGGCGAATCGCTCTTCGCCGACGTTCTGTGCAGCTTTAAGCAGATGCGGCTGCTTAAACACTCCGCCGGAAGCGATGCCACCGATCGTGCGCGCAAGCTGCAGTGGCGTAGTAGTGACAGCGCCTTGGCCAGTCGCCACGGAAATCGTCTCTCCCGCGTACCATTTCCGGTGAAATACGCGTTCTACCCATTCTGGCGAAGGCATCAGTCCCGGTTCCTCGGAAGGAAGATCGATGCCGGTCTTGTGGCCGATTCCAAGTTTGCTGCCGTAGTAGGATAGGCGGTCGATTCCCAGGCGCATGCCCACGTTGTAGAAAAAGACGTCACAAGACTTTAGGATGGCTTCGTGGAGGTTGGTGACGCCATGCGAGCGCGCCCCGGTCTTTGCGTAATAAACCCAGCATTTAAACTGCCGCCCGTAAAACGTTCCATAGCCAGGACAAAATGTCGTGAAACTCTGATCCGGAACGTGGTCCTCTAACATCGCCGTTGCCGTCACGATCTTAAAGACGGAGCCGGGCGCAAGCTGCGCTTGGATCGCCCTGTTCAACAGAGGATGCAGCGGGTCGTCGTTAAGCTGCTTCCATACATCCGCTTGAATGCGGACGGCGAAATCATTGGGATCCGGTGTGGGGCGGCTGACCATGGCGAGCACCTCGCCGGTGCGCGGATCGAGCGCAACGACGGCGCCGGGCCGCTGGCCCAGAGACCGCTCAGCGACCTCCTGCAGGTCTTTATCGATGGTCAGTGTAATCTGTTTACCAGGAATGGCTTCCTGGGTGGACAGGCGCTCCACTTCCTTCCCGATACTGTTTACGACCACGCGCCGCATGCCGTCCGTGCCTTGGAGCTGGTCGTTGTACTGGTGTTCCAAGCCGGTCTTTCCTGCGAAGTCGCCGGGGCGAAGCTTGCCGTTACTCGCTTCAATCTGCTGCTCGCTGACTTCACCCACGTAACCAGCAGCATGAGAGAGGATGCCGCCCGGCAAATAGCGCCGCCGGGAAACGGAAATCATTTCCAAGACTGGAATATCCGAGCGATGCGATTCGATGAAAGCGATGTCCGCGGGAGACGCGTCAGGCTTAATAATGATGGGCTGGAACTTCGGAAGATTCTTCGTATTGGCAAGCTGGTCGCGCAAATCATCCAGAGGAATGCCCAGACCGTCGGAGATGCCCGCGAGATGCTTTTCCACTTGAGCCGGGTCATCGCGCAGGAGTAAAACGCTGAACGACGGGCGATTGTCCACCAGCACTCGGCCGTCACGGTCCAGCATACGGCCGCGCGGCGCGATCACGGGAATGTAGCGCACACGATTGCGCTCGGCCAAGGAGCTGTACTTATCGGCGTCAATGACTTGCAGCTTCCAGAAGCCGAGCAGCAAGACGCCGATCATTCCCACGATAACGTAGGAAGCCACGGCCAGCCGCGCTTGCGGCAATCGATTGTCGTTGCGGAACCAGTACGACACGAAAACCCCGCGCGCGAGTACTTTTTCTCAGGGCTTCTAGCCCGATCTGGCACAGTATGACTCACCGGCCGGAGTAAACTCGCGTCACGAAAAATCCACAGCGTGGGTTTCGAGTGAACCCTAACAACAGGGTCTCTTTGAAAATGTCCGTCGAAAATTTCCTCGAACCTGGGAACCGAAAAAATCTCCCGGAACGCCCGAATCACCGCCGGACTAGAGCCGCGTGAAGCAGCAGAAGTCCTTTTAAACGTATCACCTGCCTGAGTGGGCCGCAAGCCGTCCGGGAGTACAGGTTCCAGAAACGTATTGGTTTTCACGCGCGGACTCTAGGTTACGCTTGTTGCCGTGGTTGCCGGTATCACGCTATCGTAGGCAATTCACTTATGAGCGCTAAAACGCACAGGGAGAGGCCGCTACGTCTGGCGCTAATCGGCATGTCCGGGGCCGGGAAGACGTTCTGGACAAAGAAGTTAGCGGAAGCAGAGTATCCAGCTGTTTCTTGCGACGATCGCATCGAGCAAAAACTTCGGGCGCGCCTGGCCGCCGGGGGCTTCGCGGGCATCAACGGCGTGGCCGCGTGGATGGGTTGGCCCGATTCCGCGACCTACAGCGAACGGGAGTCCGAGTATTTGGCCGAAGAGATTCATGCACTCGATGAGATCTTGACGGAACTCGAGAAGCAGCCGGAAAAACCCCTGGTGCTTGATACCACCGGTAGCGTCATTTACGCCGGGAACAATTTGCTGATGCGCTTGCGGCGACAAATGACCATCGTGCATCTCGCGGCTTCCGCCCAAGAGCAGCAACTCCTGATGGAAAGATATTTGAACGATCCCAAACCGGTGCTGTGGCGCGGCGCGTTTCAGCCCAAGGCGGGAGAAAAACCGCGCGAGACGGTAGCGCGTTGTTATCCGGCGCTGCTTGCGGCGCGGCGCCAGAGTTACGAGGCGCTTGCGCATTGCACGCTCGAAGTCGCTGCGTTGCTCGATGGCTCACTGGATGCAGCAGCGTTTCTGAAAATGATTCCACACGGAACGGGAAGCGCGCGATGAGTGCGACACATTGAGATATCGAAGCACTTCGCGGAAGGCTCCGCTGACTTCGCTACGCGGCGCAGTGCTGCGCGGGCTGGCGCCGGATGGCGGCCTGTACCTGCCGGCGGAGATTGCCAGGCATTCGCCGGCGGAACTGGAGGCCTTTCGCGGGTTGCCGTTCACGGAAGTGTGTTTTCGCGTGGTGCGTCCGTTTGCCACCCCGGATGTTCCCGAAGAAGTGCTCTGGCAAATTGTGAGCGAAGCGATCAATTTTCCGGTGAAGCTGGTTTCGCTCTCGCCCGGGCTGCACATCCTGGAGCTGTTTCACGGGCCGACGCTGGCGTTCAAGGATTTTGGCGCACGGTTCATGGCGCGGCTGATGGGTTATTTCGTGCGCGGGGAAACGCGCCCGCTTACTGTGCTGGTGGCCACATCCGGTGACACCGGCAGCGCCGTGGCGCACGGGTTCTTGCAGGTACCGGGAATTCGCGTTGTGATTCTCTATCCCTCAAAGCGCATCAGCGAAGCGCAAGAGAAGCAATTCACCACGCTCGGCGAAAACATCACCGCGCTGGAAGTAGCCGGCACGTTCGACGATTGCCAGCGCTTGGTGAAGCAGGCCTTTTCCGATGCCGAGCTGAACAAGCGCACCTGGCTGACTTCCGCGAATTCCATCAACATCGGGCGGCTTCTGCCGCAGATGTTTTACCACGTGGCGGCTTACCGGCAATTGCCGGTGGCTTCGGTGCCGCTGATTGTTTCCGTGCCCAGCGGGAACTTTGGCAACTTGACGGCGGGAATCTTCGCCAAGCGCATCGGTTTGCCGGTGGCCAAGTATGTGGCTTCCACAAACGCCAACGATGTGGTCCCGGAATATTTGCGCTCGGGAGAATTTCATCCGCGCGCGGCGCAGGCCACTTACTCGAATGCCATGGATGTGGGTAATCCAAATAATTTCCCGCGATTGCTCGATTTGTGCCGCAACCGCCTGGAATACGTGCAGAAGGAAATCTGGGGTCACGGAGCCACGGACGAAGAAACCCTCGGGGCCATGAAAATGCTGCACGAAAAGTTCGGCTATATCGCCGACCCGCATACGGCCGTGGGTGTGCTCGGCTGGGAAGCGTACAAGCGCGAACATCCCGATCCCGCACAGGGATTGGTGCTGGCGACCGCCCATCCGGCGAAATTTGCTGATGTGGTGATGAAAGCCATTGGCACGGCGCCGCCTTTGCCTGACCGCCTCGCCGCTTACTTGAAACGTGACAAGCTTTCTCTGCCCATCTCGAGTTCCTACGGCGAATTCAAGCAGTTTCTGCTCGCCCAATAATCAGCGAAGAAGCCCGTCAGGGCCCAGCAACGGTGGAGAGCGTGACAAATCGCTAATTTTTGCGGAAGCGGTCGAGCAGGAGGAAGAGGAACACGGCGACGAGCGCGTTGACGAGGGCTGCGACGATGAGGTGCATGTTAAACCATGGCTCGGGTTGCGCGAGGAGAATTCGGCGCGTGAGGACGATTAGTCCCTGATGCGCAATGAAGAATGCAAAGGTGAGCGCGAAACGCGCGGCGGGATGCTCGGTATCAAGCCGCGCGCCGATGGACGACGCCAGGTACCCGATGATGGTTTTCGCGATGCCGTAAAGCCCGAGCGGAACCGTGGGGCCACTCAAGCTGTCCTGCAGAAGACCGATGAACATCCCGAGAAGAAGTCCGGTGGAAGGATTGCGCCGGCTGAGGCCGAAATAGATCGTCACGAGCAGCGGCAAATCGAGGACGGCGGCTTTTGCAAAATGAATTGGGAACGACGACTGGATTACCAAAGCCAGAAGCGTTGCGATGATGATCGCGCCAGCGCGAAACTTGTGAACTTCGATGTGCGACTCGCCGCGAATATCAAACGCGTCATTCATCGTCTTACCGCCGGTTTGGAACCGGCTGCGCCGGACACGGAAGGTTGCGCAACGGAAGAATTTTCTTCATTTTTCATTTCCAGGGGGCGAAGCGACAGGAGAACCAGCACTTCCTCGAGACGCTCGAGATTGGCAGCCGGTTTAATGCGAATCTGCTTAAACGGATTGCCGGACTTAATTTCCGCGACGGTACCCACGGGGAGATCGCGTGGGAAGATGCGGTCCATGCCGCTAGTAATAACGCGCTCTCCAAGACTGACCGCGTCGTCGTTCGGTACATATTTCATAGCCAGCAGAGGCTCGCCTTGTCCCCCCACGGGACTCTGGGTGCGGGAATCTGCCAGCATTGCGCCGACGCCACTTTCCTTGTCTGTCAGGAGAAGCACCTGCGCTGCATTCGGATAGGTTTCCACGACTTTGCCAACCACGCCATCCGGCGTGATCACTCCCATATTCTTGCGAATGCCGTCGCGCTCGCCGCGGTCGAGTTGAATCGTCAGGCTCGCGTCTCCCGCGCTCACGCCAATCACCCGCGCGGCAATCATGGGGACTTCCGCGTGCGATTGGCGGAAATTCAGCAGCGCCGCCAGGCGGTCGGCTTCCGCGGCTTTGCCCTGAAGCTGCGAGATTCGCAGTTTCAGCACATCGTTCTCGCGGCGAATTTCTTCGTTTTCTCTGGTCGTGTTTTGCAGCGCGAAGTAGTGGCGCCAGGTGTTGCGAACCCAGCCAAAACCGTTGGAGCCGGCCCGCTCAAAGGGCGAAACCGCGCCGACGGTCCAGACGCGAATGAGCCGTCCCTCTGAGTCGCGCTTGATCTGCACGGCCAGCATGAGGATCTGCAGCAGGATGACTCCAGCCAGCAGGACCAGCGATTTGTGCCGAGAGGGAATGGCTACCATGTAAATTCCGAAATTAGATACTCGAAAATGGAAAGTCGAACGGTGAAACTTTTCTTCGCCACAAATACCTTCGAAGGCAGCATGCTGTGCCCCGGTAAAAGCAAATTCTCAATCGATACAAACCTGGCGCAGCAGTTTGAAGTCGCTGAGCATCTTCCCCGTGCCGAGCACCACTGACGCCAGCGGATCGTCGGCTATGGAAACGGGCAGGCCGGTCTCCTCGCGAATCCGCTTGTCGAGATTCTTCAGCAGTGCGCCGCCACCCGTCAGGACAATACCGCGGTCGCTGATGTCGGCGGAAAGCTCCGGAGGGGTGCGCTCGAGGGCCACGCGCACGGCGTTGAGAATGGTCGCGACGCATTCGCTCAAGGCTTCGCGGATTTCACTGTCGTCGATGGTCACTGTCCGCGGCACGCCCTCAATAAGGTTGCGGCCCTTCACTTCCATCGTGAGAGGTTTTTCCAGAGGGTACGCGGACCCAATCTCCATCTTGATCTGCTCGGCTGTGCGTTCGCCGACGAGCAGGTTGTACTTTCGTTTCAGATACTGCATAACGGCTTCGTCCATCTCGTTGCCGGCCACGCGGACAGACCGCGAGTAAACGATGCCGCTCATGGAAATGACCGCAATGTCGGTAGTACCGCCGCCGATGTCCACAACCATGTTGCCGGACGGCTCTTCGATCGGCAGCCCGGCGCCAATCGCCGCAGCCATGGCCTGCTCGACGAGAAAAACTTCGCTGGCGCGCGCGCGATAAGCGGAGTCCTGCACGGCGCGCTTCTCCACCGGCGTGATCTCGCTGGGAACGCCGATGACGATACGCGGATGCACCAGCACGCGGCGGTTGTGCGCCTTCTGGATGAAATAGGTCAGCATCTTCTCGGTAACTTTGAAGTCCGCGATGACGCCGTCTTTCATCGGCTTGATGGCCACAACGTTGCCCGGGGTGCGCCCGAGCATCTCTTTTGCTTCGCGGCCGACGGCCACAACTTCGCCGCTGGATTTATTGATGGCGACGATGGAGGGCTCGTTGACGACAATGCCTTTGCCGTGCGCGAACACCAGCGTATTAGCAGTGCCCAGATCGATCGCCAGGTCGGAAGAAAACAGACTGAACACCGACCTCATGTTGTAACCGTTTTTGTTCATCCCTCCATCCCCCCGCGGAGAAAGACTCTCCGCTGCCCGGCCGGCAATGGCGCTGACCTTATCGCAGCCAGCTCCGACATCCATTGTCTCCGGACCCCGCCACCAGCGCAAAGGCGCTTCGGTCTTTGTTCGGATCTCTTACTTCGGAACCACGATCGACTGTTGCTTCATCGCCGTTCCGCCTCGCCGATTCGAACCGATAATCGAAATGGTGTGCTGACCTGGCTCCAGGGGCTCGGTGAAGTGCCGGAAAGTTCCATCCGGCGAGACATTCGGAACCGATTGACCGTTTACGATCAGCGCCGCCCCCGGTTCGGTCCGGCCCACGATTTCTGCCACGCGTCCGTGCAACTGGGTGGCGTCAATTTCCAGGAGCATCGACTGCGACTTGCCTTGCGCCACGAGCGTAAACTTGAAAATCTCGCCGACTTCACTGGTCTGCTTCTTTCCGTCCGTCGCCGTGACATTCCAGAAGTAGTCGCCGGAATCCAGCCCGGTGATCTCCACGGCCGTTCCGTGCACTGATGCTTCCTTCACAGTCTTCGTGAACATCGAAGTGGTGCTAACCCGGAGAGTATAAGATACGGCATCCTGAACGGGCTTCCATTCGAATCGAATTGGCGAGATCTTCGGGTCTTCCGCGATGATCGGCGCGAGGTTGATAGGCGCGATCAGGTCAGGTGGCGCCAGCACGTTCGATTTCTGGATCGCCCCGCCGTTCGGAATAGTAGCTTTCTCGAATGCCACGAGGTCGATCTTTTCCGCGCCGCGCTGCACGTGCGCACTACCGCTGGAGACCACCACTTCGCTTTCCTTCTTCTCCGGGTCATTCTTAACCGCCATGCGGCTGTTCGAATGCAACTGCGCGTTGGCGTCCTCGGTGCTGACGGCGGCTTTTGAATCCGGTGAACTAAAGTTCGGCGTAGCTAGATCAACCGAACCGTGGCCGATGATGCCAATGCCTACGCTGCTCGGCCGGTCATTTTCCGTGGAATTCTCCTCGATGGTCACTAGCGTATCGGGCTTCACGGTGTAAATCGTGCCGTCCGCAAAGGTGATACGAGCGTTGGCATCCGGCCCGGTTTTTACTTGATCGCCCTTGTCCAGTGAGGTCCGGAAGTCCGCGTCGACCCATTGGACAGAATTGACTTTCTTGACTTCGATTTTGCCGTCCAGGTTGACGAACTTGGCGTGTTTTTGATCAGCGGTGAGCGGTTCCACCTCGGGGTCACTTACCTTGTCGCTGATTTTCTGGATCACCACTTTCCACAAATCGGGCTTGGCTAAGTAGAGTCCGCCGGAAATGATCGCTGCCGCCAGGAGCCCGTAACCAATCACCGTTTTATAGGTGACGGCTTTCCAATACACTTCGACGTGCGGCCCCTTCTGCTGGGATTGCGTGGATCTTGGATCGATGGGCGCTTGTGTCGTCACGGTTGAATGTGTTAGGAAAGCTCCAATTTTTCAATGTAGCACAGCGGCTTCCGCCTGGAGAAAATGCGCAGCCGCGCGTAGTCAAACTGCAAATAGCAACGCCGCACCCGGCCTAATTGCCATGGGCCTGTTCCTTGGTGCAGGTCTCTCGCCAACGCATGCCCCCAAGGCTGCATCTGAAGCACCGACCCGGTTGCCGGACGATTGTGTTGAGACGCGCGCCCATATCTCCTATAATCTTAAGTTTGTCTACTGAAGTGGGAGACTCATCGGATGACTGGCGCAAAAGATAAAAGCAAACTTGGGTATCGCATCCTTCTGGGGGCCGTGGTCCTGGTCCTGGGAGGCAGCATGCTGCTCTACCTCGTACCACAGTCGCAGGTCAGCGGCGAGATCTCCACGGACACCGTGGCGAAGATCGGAGATGAGTCCGTTAGCGTGCAGGACGTGCGCCAACAGCTCAACCAGATCGAGCAGCGCAATCCCAACATGAAACCGCTCGAGAGCCTCTACGCTCAGCAGATCATGAAACAGTTGGTGTTTGAAAAGGAGATCGAATACGAAGCCAAGCGCCTCGGGATTACCGTTTCCGATCAGGAGCGCGCCGATCGCATTCGCCAATACGTTCCTACGGCCTTCAATAGCGGCACGTTTGTCGGCATGGACCGCTATTCCGCCGAAGTTCAGGCGCGCTTTCAAATGACCGTGCCCGTCTTTGAAGAGCTTCTCCGTCAAGGGTTGCTGGAGGAAAAGTTCCGCAAGTTGGTGACCGACGGCATCAGCGTGGGCCCCGCCGAACTTCAGGATGAGTTCCGCTACAAAAATGAAAAGGTCAAGCTGGACTACGCGATGATCAAGCCGGAGGATCTGGAAGCCAAGATTTCATCGGATGACTCGGAAATCCGCGCAACCTACGAAAAGAACAAGTCGAAATACCAGGTGCCCGAACGGCGAGTGGCACGCTACGCGCTCGTGGACGTAAACCAAATTCGCCAAAATTTACAAGTCTCCGATGACATGCTTAAGCTGCAATATCAGGCCAACATTCAGCAGTATCAGGTTCCGAACCGCGTACACGTCGAGCACATTCTCTTCATGACCGTCGGAAAGACGGACGCCGAGGTCGAGGAGATCAAGAAAAAGGCCGAGGACGTTCTAAAACAGGTCAAGAAGGGCGGAAAGTTTGAAGACCTGGCGAAGAAATACTCCGAGGACCCGGGTTCGAAGGACAAGGGCGGTGATCTGACCTGGATCACGCAAGGGCAGACCGTCCCGGAGTTCGAAAAGACAGCTTTCAGCCTGCCGGCCGGCCAAGTTTCGGACCTGGTCAAGACACAATACGGCTTTCACATTATCAAGGTGCTGGAAAAAGAGACCGCCCACACCAAGCCATTCGAGGAAGTGAAGGATTCCCTGCGGGCCCCGCTCTTGCTCACGCAAGCGGATAAGCTGGCCAGCGATACCGCCGACCAGTTGTCCACGGCAATCCGCCAGTCCAACAAGGTCTCTTTGGACGATTTGGCGAAACAGTACCACCTCACAGTGAACGAAACGCGGCCTATCAGCGCGACAGATCCCTTGCTCGAACTTGCCAATTCCCAAGACGCCAAGGACGCCATTTTTCGCCTAAAGCCCCAGGAATTGAGTCTCCCGGTCCGCACCGATCGCGGCTATGTCGTCCTGTCCGTGAAGTCGGTCCAAACTGCGCACCCCGGTTCGCTCGAGGAGGTCCGTGACCGTGTGATCGCCGACCTGAAGCGCGAAAAGTCCACCGAGTTGGCCAAGAGCAAAGCCGAAGAGCTAACCAAGCGCATCAAGTCCGGCGAAAAGTTCGATGCTGCCGCCCGGGCTCTCGGCCTGGACCCGAAAACAAGCGATCCCCTCGCCCGCGACGGCTCCATCCCTGGTGCGGCCAGCGGCAAGCAGGTCGGCGCAGCATTCAACCTGAAGTCCGGCGATGTCGCAGCTCCCTTGAGCCTTGGCCAGAACTGGCTGGTCTACCGCGTTGCGGAGAAAACCGAAGTGAACCCGGCTGATTTCGACACACAAAAGACGCAGTTGACCAAGGAACTTCTCGATTCTAAGCGCATGTTGGCCTTTGAAGCCTTCCGGACGGCTCTGGACACCCGCTTGAAACAGGAAGGCAAACTCAAGCTCATGCCTGAGAAACTGAAGAGCTTCGGCACTTTCGGCTAGTCTAAGCTACACAAAATAAATGGGTTGCTCCCTTGGAACGGTGGGCTTGTCTTTCCCCTCACGTCCCGCTAACCTATGGGTGTCTCCTTTGAAGCCGAATTCGATCTCTAACGCCGCTTCGCCGGAGTTGAGTTCCGGGGGTAATACCAAGAATTCGGAAAGAGGCAATCATGGCCACCCAGGGCCAGGACTCCAAAGATCGGTGATACCAAACATGGCCGCTCGCACTTCCGCCGTTCAGAATGACTACCGCTGCAGCATCGACCGCAACCAAGCGGGGAAATACTGTGTGCGCATCCAGGTGCGCTATCCCCGGCATGCGTGGACCCTGGGCACCTTCTTCTTGGCTTCCTCCTTCGACCGGGCGATGAAAAAACTCGAAGAAGCTCTGGATTTCCTGCAGCGTCAGGAAGAGAAGCTTTGGTTTTGGGGCGTGGATCGTGCCGAAGACATGGGATTTTCGGCTGAGTTTCTAAAAGACGCCGGGTTGCGTCTGGACCGCCGCACGGAATTTCCGCGAAAGGCTACCAACGTGTCGCTGGCTCCAGAGCGCGAAGTACCTGCTTCCGTTCTGGGACCGATGCGCCGTGGCCTGGCTGAATCAGTGGATATATCTCGAAGCGCGGCCGCCGCCGGCTGACGCTCAGTCTTTTCCTTTGCTGCACTTCTCGGTTCGCAACACTTTCCCCTAGTCGGTTTCAATCCGCTGCTTTGCTAGGCGTGGTTGGCAGGGCTTCGCGGATCAGTAGGGGAAAGCGGGGGAAGGAAAAACTTCCCGCCACGTCGTCAATCACGTTCACCTGGCACAGGTAAAATCCCGGCCTCAGCAACTGCAGAGGCAAATCCATCTGGAAAATGACCGCCCGGCGCTCCGGAGCCGTCACCTCGTTCGCCACCACCGGTTTGGACTCGTAAATCTTCGTAGCGCCCTGCAGAAACTCAATGCTAGTGAAAACCCTGATGCTGTCCTTAGGGGCCTTGGGTGCCGGTGCCTCCTTGGCCGTCCCGGTCTGGACTCCGTTTTGGCCAGTGGCGACGGCGGGTGCCGGATTCTTCCCCTTGGCTGCATCGTACACCTCGTATTGCAAATAGAGGTGCTGGTCGGGGGCGAAAACATGGGTAATGTTGGGAACCAGTTCCATTTGATCCCGGACCAGTGGATTCGCTCCGTTCTTCTTGTTGGTGACCGGGGCGCGCAGGCTGCTCAACACCACCGAGCTCATTTTCAGCGGCGCTTTGCGCAGGTCGGGAATTTGCACGTCCGTCTCGAACGAACCTATTCGGCCCGTCTGGTTCTCGCGCACGACAAATTTCAGATGGTAGTTGCCCGGAGCAAGCACAAAGCCGGTGTTGTACTGAACGTTCTTACGGCGGACCTGCTGGGTGCTGTCCACGGCCAGCTTCACCGTGTCGCGCAACTGCCCGACAGGGAATTTTCCCCCTTCACGAACTTCTCCGATGATGTCGATCGTCGCGCTGTCTTTCTCTTTCTCCGTAACAAAGGGGATCTGCGAACCCGGCACTACCAGCGAAACCGCCAGGTAGTAGTGCGAATCGTCTTGACGGAAGAATGCCGCTCCCGCGTAAAGCGGTACGTCCACGCGAGGCAGTTGGGCGGCAAGTTCGTCTTCCAGCTGTTGCTCGCGGTCGGCGTGGTTCAAGTGTTCGAAATCGCGTCCTGCGTAATAGCCCCTACGAAAATCGAGCTTCAGGTCGGAACGGTTTACTTGCACCTTCAATCGCCGAAATCGCCCATCCTTCAGCGGGTTATTGCTCGTGAAGCCGAGAACGTAATACGCCGAACTGTCCTTTTGAACCTGCGAAAAGACCGTGCCGAAATCATTCGAATCGAAAAACGCCTTCCCGCCGGTATCCGACGAAAGCGTCGCCAGAGTGTCCTGCGAAGCTGCGTTTCCATTTAGATCATTCAGGATGGAGGCGCCCGAATAGGCCGACTGTCCATGCAAACTGGCCGATTGTGCCTCTCCTCCCGGCGGAAATGCCTGCAAGCCGCGGATATCCAGCGAATAGATCGATACGTTGGCTTTCACCGCCGCCGCGGTCGTGGCCCGCAGCGCCGATTGGTTGTCCGCGCCCGACTGCGTGATTCCATTGCTGAAGTAGATGAGGCTCTTCTTCTGCGGGAGCTTCCCCAGCGCCTGCATGAGCGACTGCAGAGCCAGCAACTTGCGGTCGGCATTAAACGTGTTGAAATCCGTATCGTCGGCCGAGAAGGCTCCGCTGGTTTCCGCGGTGCCTTCCGCGGTGCCTGTACTTCCGTTGTCGAAACCTTGGCCTTGCCCGGAATTGTACGCGCTCAGCGCCGCCAGTATTTTGGCCTTGTCGTCCGTGAAGTCAAGGTCCACATGCATGTTCGTAGCCAGCGACACCAGCGCCATTAAATCGGCGGGCTGCATTTTTGTGCCCACGAACTTCTTCGCGGCATCCACAGACCGGTCAATCTGCTCCGGGTCCATCGCCGAAAAATCGAAAAAAAGCAGCATCAATCGCCGGTCCCGCGCGTCCAGAGACGGCGGCGCTTTCTTTCCGGAACGCAACAGCGTTCCTGCTTCCGTGACTCCCGAGACGGTGGCTTCCGCCGCGCCTGCAGTTGCCAACTCGTCCACATTCTCGAAATCGAAAGTGGAAATCTCCTGCTTCTTGCCATCCTCAAAGAGCGTGAAGTCGCTCTTTTTTAGGTCCCGGACCAGGTTCCCTTTTTTGTCATGCGCGACCACATTCACCAGCACGAGTTCGCTGGTAACCTCAATGCGCGCCTCGCTCACTTTGTTTTGTTCCGTCTGTTGGGCAAACGCCGGCGCAGCCGCTTGTGAAAGCAGCACTGCCGCGGCGAAGATGGAAAAAAGCTCTCTTGGCTGAGGCATATTCATCTTCTTTCAGAAGCGGAAGCGCGCCTGCATGGTTACCCGCCGCATCCCGCCCGTCCCGGTAACTTCACCGAAGGTAAAGGAATTCACGACGGTATTGAGGGAAGTGAAGTGCACGGTGTTGAAAACATTATTCGCGGTGATGCGCAGGTCGAGCGCGCGTGATTCTTTGATCGTGATGGTCTTATTGAGCGACATGTTCATGGAAACCTGTCCCGGCCCCTCGATAATGTTTCTTCCCGCGTCGCCGAAGCTGAGGCCACTCGGGTTCGTGCACGTGGCGCTTGGTGCGCAAAATGCAGCCGTATTGAACCATTTGAGCGCGGTCGGGTCGCTGATCGATAGCGGTTGTCCCGGCACGGTATTTGCGCGAAGAGACCCGCTCACGCCGCGGCCGATGTCCAGTCCTCCTCCGAGCACCCGCGGAGTGAAGTACATCCCGGAACCGATCGTGAAGTCACCGCTCCACTGCCAACCTCCCAGAATGTGGCTCTCTGCACCCTTGGCGACAAACCGCCGGTTGTCGCCGAATGGCAAATCGTAAATCCAGTTTCCCGTGAATTTGTGGCGCTGATCAAAGCTGGAAAGCCCGCGGTCCCCGGAAATGTCAAATGGGTCTTGCGCCACGACGCTCCCGCCGCCTCCAATCGATGAAGCGTCATCGATGGACTTTGAATAGATATATTGTCCGCTCAAACCTAGCCCCTTGGCCATGCGCTTGCGCACCCGCACCGACCCCCCATGCAAGACCGAATTTCCCTCCGATGATTCGTAAATGAACGGTTGATTGCCGGCAACGACCAGCGCACGCTCCGTATCCAGTCGCGTTCCCTTCGCGCCGTTATAGCCCACGTTCATCACCACGCCACCAGGCAATCCCTCCTGTACATCGAGATTCCAGATCTGCACGTAGCCCAGGCGATAGTTTGGATTGACCGCGAAATTGTTGGTTACCCTACTCCCAGCCGAAGGGAATCCATTCGTGACCGTCAGCTGGTTCGCGCCAATCAGGCCACTGACGTCGGTGGTGTTCGTCTCCGTGTTGGCAAACGGAGGCTGAAACGCAAAATTCTGGATCATCGTGCCGTATTGCGCCAGGTTGTAGTTGATTCCATAGCCCGTCCTCACCACCATTTGCTTTTGAGGTTTCCAGGCAATCCCGATGCGCGGCGCGAAATTGTTGCGATCCGGCCGCACGAGCGACGCTGGAAATATTCCGTTGAAGGGCCCGCTCTGTCCCGGCAGAACCAGCGCGGCGGATGTGAAACCCGGAGCCACATCAAGATTGGCGATCCTACCATTCGCCTCTGTGTAAGGTCCGTTGTACTCGTAGCGCAGGCCCAAATTGAACGACAGATTCGAACGAAATCTCCAATCGTCCTGCGCGAAGAAATCAAATGCGTTCGTTCGGAAATTGTAAGAAGTCGCGCCGGACTGCAGCGAGGTTTGCTGCGGGAAACCAAGCAGGAAGTCCGCGAAATCGTACCCTGTGTCAGGTACCGGCTGGGTGCTTCCCGCGGTGTATTGCGATGTAGCGAACCCGGTAAAAACAAAACTACCCTCCGCATTCCTTGCTGAGCGGAAACTCTGCAAGATGCGGCGGTAGTCTCCGCCGAAACGCCAATTGTGCTTTCCGCGATTCCACGAAACGGTCTCCGAGAAGGAGTAGGTCTGGTCAAGTTCGCGGCGTGGCGTCGGATCACTCAGCCCGCCGAACGACGTGAAGCTGATTCCCGGCAGTCCCCAATCAAATGGATCGTGCGAAATTCCGCCAATCCCTGCGCCCGTCGGCCCTGCCACGTCCGTCACGTTCGAATAGAGATTCGTTGTGGAGACGTGGTTATGGTTGTAGTTCACGCGGAAGATGTTGGTGACGCGACCCTTCCCGTAGGTCCACCCCGCGCTGGCGTTAAGCCCCTGGGTTCCCGTTCCTCCCGCGAGGGACGGGAATGGATTCACAATGTTGTTCGAGCTGCGCGACCAATTCAGCCCGAAATTGATATTGTTCTGCGCTCTCCGTCTGCCTCCGCCTCCCCCACTGCCACCTCCACCGCCCCCGATCATGATCGGACCGAATCCAGGGCCGCTGCTTGCCCCGAAGTTGTGGACCAGCCGGAGGATTACCGTATCGGAAGTGCTGCTAGCGGATGTCACGTAGTGGAAATTCTGGCCGGAGGCGGTTGTCGCGATATTTGGCAGCGGAATGTAGTTCAGCAGAGCGGTCGCAGCTGGACTGATCAAGGCCGGATCAAGCTGATTCTGCACGCCGTTGAATTGATAAGGCTGCCCAGTCTGGGGATTGAATATCTGGACGGACTTGCTGTCGTTGTAGGTCGCTGCCGAAAAATTGCCGCCGCGCTCGTCCTTGGTCGGCACTGTCGAAAACGAATCGTACGGCGAGCTCCCGCGCGATCCGTTCCATCCGCCGAAGAAGAACCATTTGTTGCCCCCGTTGAATATCTTGGGGATGTTTAGCGGCCCGCCGACGTTGACGCCGAAACGGGACTGGTTGTAGTCCGCTTTTGGTGATGCGATCCCAGTCAGCGAATACGACCTCGCATCCAGCGCGGATGTATCATCGGAGAAATACAGCACCCCATGAGGCTGATTGATGTTGAATCCTTTGGGCATCCTACCGAGCGCGATGATTCCGCCGCCGGGTCCGCCCAAGCCGCCACCACCTCCGCCGCCCCCGAAACCACCGCCTTCGCGTTGCAGGCGATCGCGAAACTCCTGGATTCGCTCCTGTAGATCCTGTTCGCTCCCGCCGCCAAAATCCTGCGTCCGTCCTTGAGCGCCGCTGATGCTCACCGACTCCGTTGGTCCCTCCGCACCCGCCCCGCTCATGGGCAGGCTTGAAAGATCGCCGTTGCCTGGGCCTCCGCCGCCTGCTCCGCCGACACTGGAACTCCCGCCGGCCAACGCGGAGAGGGCGCTATCCATCGCCACACTTTGAAATCCGCGGCCGGCCGCCGCCATTGCCGCACTGTTGCTGTTCGATTGTTCTTGCTGGCGAGAAGCCAAAATCAATTCGGCGTCCACTTTCGCCGACGGGTTCTCCGGATTCAGCACAACTTCTTGCGTAAAGGCAGCGAATCCTATGAACTCGACGCGTACCACGTACCTTCCGCGTGTCATGCCCGACAATCCAAATTTCCCTTCGGAGCTCGTTGCCGCCGTATATTTCTTCCCTGTCAACGTATTGGCTGCGGTAACGCTCACTCCGGGCAGCGGAGTCTTGCCGCTTCGTGCCGAACCATTGATCTCATACGCTGGCAGTGCAGCGGGAGTTGTCGTGGGCGGCGACGTTTGTGCGGGCGAAGGCGGCGCTGCCTCCTGCGCCCACAAGTTCGACGCAAAAAGAATCACTAAAAAGTGCCGTAGGAAGATGCTTCGAGCGATCGACTTCAAATCCGGTTCTCCCTGAGCAAACTATGACTGTGGCGGATTGCTTCGTGGTTCGGTGGCAGGCTTTCCGGCGGGTGCATTCCCGGCGGGCCCCGCTCCGCTCATCTTCCGCATTTCTTCCAGTTGCTTCCATTGCTCGTTAGAAAGAACCATCACGTTCTTCGGCACAAACACATTATTCTGCATGGCTCCTCGCACAACCACATGGTCGCCCGCCTGAATGTCCGCCATGGTGATGCTTTCGCGCCCTCTGCGCAGCGAGGTCTCTTCGTTCAGCTCCAATGTTTGAGTAACATTGTCTGGCCGCAACACCGTAAGGCTTGGCGCGTCGACGGACTTCACTTCTCCCACGACGAAATCCTTTCCAAGCTCGCCGAATCCGCCACCACCGCCGAACCCTCTGCCACCGCCTTCGGACCCTCCCCCGGAGCGCCCGCCGATCAACTGGGCCGTCACGCTATGATCCGCATTCTCTTCCCCGCGCACGAACACCATGTCGCCAACCTTGAAATCTGCCAATTTCGCGCTTTGCCGGTCCTTGCGGTATTCCGTCTTATCTGTAAGTTTCACCGTACCCGTCGAGCCGTCCGGCTTGGCAAGCTCCAGCGATCCCTTGCCGATCGCCGTAATCTTCCCGAATAATGGCAGGCCCCGCCCCTGTTCCGGTCTTTGCGTCAGTCTTTCGGTAGCCACCGCTCCTTGACCCTGGCTTGGTGTGGCCGGCGTGGGCGCCTGCGCCCGGCCCACCGTTGCAAACACCAGCAGCAACAAACCCAATCGACTGAATGGCTTCCTGTTCTCGATCATGACCATCCCCTTCGAACACCTCTCCAGCTTAATGACGTAAACGCAAGGCCAAAAGTAACCTTCTCTGACGTTGCTGGCTAGCGCAAACTTCCCTCCTATCCTTCCTCATTTTGAGCATCAAAGTTCCCGGCCAACCAGTTTCGCCGGCGCTGTGACTTGCTGCGAGCGGGGTGCAGGCCACCAGGAGTTCCATGTACTGTATTATTGATTAACTTCTATAACTACTCTACCGCATCATGCGCCGGTTCTGCCGGGTAAGTTATGCGGAGCCGGCCGGGAATCCACGTGCCGCGCCCGAGTCCACCATTCGAACGAACCTCGCAGATCGTTCAGCCGCCCCAGAAGGGAGGAATTACTCAAGAATGGATGGGAGGAAAAAATACTGGCACGGTCTGGGCGAACACGGATTCTGGCGTGTACCATAAGCCCGGCACCCGCTGGTACAGGAAAACCAAACTAGGCAAGTGCACGGCGGAAGCCGATGCCATTAAGGCAGGCTACAAGGCTTCCGGAAAAAGAAGCGCCCAATTTCAAACGTTCGCGGAACTCGTCCTAGAGATTACGACTCGAATGAAGAGGCTTTCTTGCCCCTCTCGCCTCGCGTTCAGCAGAATTATTTGTCGCGGAGAATCACTTCACCGTGGCCTACCAGCTGATCGTTCAGCCACAGGCGGTATTTATAAGTGGCGGCTTTGCTGCCCGGGCGCGGCGGGCCGCTAAGCAAGCGCATGCCGGCCGGCGCCTGAAAAACATTCGACGAAAACGGGCAGCGGTTGACATCGAATTCGACGCGCAAATTGCCGGCGTCGGAGATCCAGGAGACGTGGTCGCCTTCATCGATCACCACGACTTGCGGAATCAGTCCAACGAGTACGGGGCGTTCAGCCATTTTCCTGTGTGGCCCATGCCGTTCCGGGGCCAATGCTCCTGATCTTATCGATGCTGAGTGACGATAGCATACTCCCGGCGAAGAATTCTTCGGACCAGGCTTCCAACCGCCGGAAGGCTGCCTGGTTAGAAAAGCTTAATTAGCGATTTTTCGCAACCATCCTGTACTTTGGGGCATCTCACCACATGTACCCTGTACTTCGTTGTGCTTGACCGCCCTTCCGCGCAACCGTACACTGAAATTGTAGATTCGTGGCGCGAAGTTCCGGCTGGACCTCTTGCGCTCGCGGAACGATGCATTCATAAGCGTCGCAACCTGGACGCGGAGGATTTTGCCGGATGGCTTCAGCTTCTCGTTATTTGTCTATACCGCTGCCGAACGGATCGCGGATTTCGGTTCTTCTTTCCTTGCCTTTTGTGCTGGTGCACCTTGCCTCGCTGCTGATTTTCTTCATGCCGTTTCACTGGTATTACTTGGTGTCTTGCCTCGGACTGCTGTTTGTGCGTATGTTCTTCGTCACCGCGGGCTATCACCGCTATTTTTCGCACCGCTCGTTCAAGACCAGCCGAGTGTTCCAATTCGTGATCGCGTTCATGGCCACCAGCTCTTCGCAGAAGGGCGTGCTGTGGTGGGCGGCGCATCACCGCCACCATCACCGGCATTCGGACCAGGAACTCGATTTGCACTCGCCCACGCTCTTCGGCTTTTTCTGGTCGCACGTCGGCTGGATTATTTCCGATAAATACAACGACACGCGCACCGAATACATCGCCGACTTCGCCAAGTTTCCCGAGCTGCGCTGGCTGAACAAGTATCATCTGGTGCCCCCTGTCACGCTGGCGGTAGTGTTGTGGCTGATTGGCGGATGGCCGCTGTTCATCTGGGGCTTCTGCCTGAGCACGGTGCTGCTATGGCACGACACGTTCACCATCAACTCGCTCTCGCACCTCTTTGGTTCCCGCCGCTATGAGACCACCGACACCAGCCGCAACAACTGGCTCCTCGCCCTGCTCACGCTCGGCGAGGGCTGGCACAACAACCATCATCACTTTATGGCTTCGGCGCGCCAGGGTTTCTTCTGGTGGGAGATCGACATTACTTATTACACGCTGAAGGTCATGTCCTGGCTCGGAATCGTCTGGGACCTCCGCAAAGTCCCCACGCATCTGCTCACCCAGCAAATCATCGCCGCTTAAAGCGAGATCCACAGAAATACCGAAAAGAAATCCCGCGGCTCTGCTGGGGCGAGGGAGTGTCTGCCCGAGCCGCGGCCGCCGGCCTGTTCTTGAGCCACTTTTCTTCGCCAATTGGCGTCAGAGTTTCCAGTAAGATCAATTTCTGAGAGCCCGCCGTATGCTGATAAGGTTAATGCTCGTCATGCTGGCTTCTGCTTGCATCCTTGCCCAAGGGCAGCAATTGTCCGCACAAGACAGTGCACCTTTCCAAACGCAGGGGTCACCACACTCCGCCCAGCAAAGCGAAGCCAGAACCAATATCAGCATTAATTCCGACCTCGTCGTCCTCCCGGTCACGGCTAAAGATCGAAACGGGAATCTCGTCCCCGATCTTCAGAGAGCAGAGTTTCGCATCTTCGACGATAATGTTGAACAGTCCATTGAAGTCTTCACGGCCGAAGCCTTTCCGCTCTCCCTGGTCGTCCTCATTGACGACGACCTGAAATCGGAGGACGCCGCACAGATGGCGCCCACTCTGCGTGCCATCACGGCAGGAATCAGCTCCAGCGACGAAGCTCTCATCTGCCGCTTCGACCTGTCGTTCTATCCGGGCAAGGGGTTTACCGGCGATCTCAACAAACTATGGGCCGAGCTGAAGGAAGCCCAAGACCGCAGCGGCCCTTCCACCGCTGGCCCTGTCCCCTTCGTCACCCCACCGTCGAGCCATCCTCTCGGCGTGGGCGAACCGCCCCAGGCGGCGCCGACTAATCTTGGGTCCCGGCCCACCAAAGCTCTCGACGACGCCGTCCATTCCGCCGCTGAGTTCCTGCATGATCGTGGTGCGAGCCGCCGCAAGATTATCCTTCTGATCTCCGATGGCCTCAATGGGCCCGAATTCAACCGCCATACCTACCCCAATACTCTCGAGGCTCTCCTCCACGACAACATATCCGTATACAGCTTGGCCGTCGGCCACTCCCGGAGACGAAGGTTCTCCCGCCTAGTCAACTATGCGAACGACTCCGGCGGCGACATCTATTACGCTGGCCGAAGCGCGGCCATAGAAAAGCTCTATTCGCAAATAACCGAAGAAGCTCGCCATGAGTACACCCTGGCCTACGTGCCCCACGGCAACAGCCACAACTCCAACTATCACAAGGTAGAAGTCCGCACCACGCGCGAAGGCGTCACTATCAAGACCCGCCAGGGCTACTACACCGGCGTGCTTGCAGATATTCCGAAGCACTAGGGTCGAACGCCATCCTCACTGTGCTTCGGGCATGATTGGCGGGGGTGAGGCACTCGTGGGTAGTTCAGGAGGACATGTCTTCCGCCGACGATCCCAACGCCTCGGCTGTAATTCCGTAACCGGAGATCGGAACTCCTTGCGGGGCTTGTCCGTCGCTGCAACTCTGCGCAATCAGGGTTAAACTCATGGCGCATGCTGCGGGAGGTAGACGGCAATGGCACGCATTGGCGGGGCTGACCCAAGCAAACAGGGGCCGCTACATGGTCTCTTCACGCGAATCATTTATTCGATGGTGAAACGCAAGGTGGGGCGCGTGGTGATGCCGGCGAAGATCGCCGCGCATCACGCGAAGATTCTTTGGGGCTATGGGCAGATGGAACAATCGCTGCTCTCCAGCCAACTGGTGGACGCGGCCCTGAAAAACCTGGCGCAATTGCGCGTGGCTACGCTTGTGGGCTGCCCGTTTTGAATCGACATTGGTTCTGCGGTCAGCAGAACCAGCGGGGTTCCAGCAGAGAAGATTGCAGCGCTGCCCAATTACCGAAACGATGAGCTGTTTTCCGAGACGGAGAAGCTGGTGCTGGAGTACGCTGACGCCATGACCCAAACTCCCGTCGAGGTTTCCGACGTGCTCTTTGCCAAGCTGCGGGAGAAATTCAACGAAGTGCAGATGGTGGAACTCACCGCGACGCTGGCGTGGGAAAACTACCGCGCGCGATTTGATCACGCGTTCGGCGTGGAATCAGAAGGTTTTACCGAGGGCAGTTACTGCGCGTTGCCAGCACGGGTGGCCAACTAAGTCTAGAATGACTCAGGACGAAAAACATGAGCGCTTCATCTATACCGCCGGCTTTTCTCGAGCCGAAGCCGGTCGAGAAGATTTTCAACCGGGCGTTTGGCTTTTTGGTGGGGCTGGGAATCGGGCCGAAATACATCTACTTGTTGCAGGTGCGCGGTCGGAAAAGTGGGCGGGTGTACGAAACGCCCGTAAACGTGCTGGATGTGAAAGGGAAGCGCTACCTGGTGGCTCCGCGAGGGCGGACGCAGTGGGTGCGGAACGCGGAAGCCACAGGAGAAATCACGCTGACAAAGGGCCGCTTGCGCCAGAGTTTTCGATTACGGCCGATTGCGGATGGGGAGAAGCCGGAACTACTCAAGTTGTATTTGGAGAGGTTTGTCGCGGCCGTGCAGCGGTATTTTACGGTGAAGGCAGGGTCAGCCCCAGAAGCATTCTGTGAAATAGCGCCGAACTATCCGGTATTTGAGCTATTGCTGATCGACAAACCCTAGAAAAATGATCTGCAAGCGCGGCGGGCGTCACGATCGCCACTTTGCTTTTGAAGTGCTCCCTCCTTTATTTCTCCCTCGCGAATTGGAAAGCATAGCATCAAGCCACCGCAAAGGTAGCCATCGGCAGTTTGCTGAAGCAGGCGGACTCCCGGCTCGTTAACACTTGTTGGTCGGTTTGCGTCATGGCTGGATGTAAGGGAAGTGCAACCCCAAAGTTTTCGGGAAGGCCAGCCATGCCACGGAAATTACGGTACTTAACTTTCTTCGTCCTGCTTACTTGCTGCGTTGCGATCTCGTCCCACTCGCTGGGGAAGGATGCCAGACCTGTTTATTCCAGTCTTACGGCCCATGAATGGGGCACTTTCACTTCGATTGCCGGGAGTGACGGACAAGCCGTGGAATGGTCACCGCTGACCGGATCCGCGGACCTTCCGGCTTTCGTCGAACACTTTCGTGATCCGGGTTACAAACTTGGTTTGCGAGGCACCGTGCGGATGGAAACACCGGTCCTGTACTTTTATGACTCGCGAGAAGAGACGCTATCGGTCAGCGTGACGTTCACCAAAGGGGTGATCACGGAATGGTATCCCCATGCCAGCCGCGTCGAGCCGGTGGGAAATCTTTATGGCGAAAATCTCCTTAAAACAGGCGCCAGCGGAGCCATCGCCTGGGATTCCGTGACCCTTGCGCCAGCTGGGCGACCCGATTTCCCGGCTGTAGCCGGGAACAATCACTATTACGCCGCTCGAATGACTTCTTCGACGCCAGTTCGAGTGAAAGCCCCGGCAGGCGAACAGCAGGAAAAATTTCTTTTCTATCGCGGCGTCTCCACATTCTCCGTGCCACTTTCGGCGATGCTGAACACCGAGGGAAAGCTGCAGCTCAACAATCTTGGCGACCAGGAGATTCCAACAACGATTCTCTTCGAGCGGCGCGGCGAGAAAGTGGGATACCGTATCGGCGGTTCGCTGAAGGAAGAAGGTATTCTGAATGCGCCGGAGCTGACCGCTACCATTGATGACCTGGGCCGGGATCTGGAAGGAATTCTCGTTGCTCAAGGTTTGTATCAAGACGAAGCCAGCGCCATGGTCGAAACCTGGCGGAATTCCTGGTTCGAGGAAGGCAGCCGCCTGCTGTATATCGTCCCCCCGGCGTTCGTGAACGAAGTGCTGCCGCTTTCGATCAAGCCTGCGCCCGCGCAAACCGTGCGTGTATTCGTGGGCCGGCTGGAACTCGTCACCCCCGCAACGCAAAAAGCGGTCGAGACAGCGTTTGCCGCTCACGACACCGCGACATTGAAGGCCTACAGCCGGTTTTTGGAACCGATTCTTCGAACGATGATCAGGAAGGAAACAAACCCGGTCGAAGCCCACCGATTGCAGGGCTACCTGAATGTCGTTTACGGTCAGTTGATGACTCAGAACCTGGGAAGAAACTAACTGGCTTGTTCGCTCCGAGGCCATGGCGCTGAAGCCGCCCAGAGGATGACTAGCGCCTCGTCAGTAACCGGCCCTACTTGCCGATCAAACTTAGTTGACTGGCAATGCAAAGCCACTGGCCATCCTTCTTGATCCAAGTGTCGGTGAAGCGGCCTACGTGCGAGAACGGTTTCCCTTTCTCCGTACCCTTTTCATGAGTCGCGCCAATGACGATCACGGTATCGCCGTGCCGGTGCAACTTCATATCCGCGGAAACTTCAACACTTAGCTGGATGGAATTGTCCCTGATGGACGCCAGGAACCCTCCCTTGCTATACACGGTTCCGTCGTAGTCGGTAAGGACAAAATCACCGTCCAGCATTTTGCCCATGGCGTCCGCATCATGGCTGATCTGCATCTGATTCCAGAGGTTTTCCAACGCGATGATCTTTGTTTCGTCGCCTTGGGCCCTCGAGATTTCTTGCGCAAAGGGCAAAAAGACGAGTGCTAGCAGAAGAATGAGAGGGCGTAACATCACCATACTCCTTGGGGAAAAGTGTTCCTTCCGAGAATGTCATGAATCAAACCCTTTGTGACTGCGGAAATTCCGATTCTGCTCGTTTCAGATAAGGGCCTCGGGCGTGGCGGCCAGCCAAATTGTCGGTTGCGTGGGTTTGGGGATTGCGCGAATATTAGGGTTCCTGCCGTGACAGGAAAAGTCCCCTAAAAGCGCTTTCGCGGGCGGTTCGAGCTTCGCAAGCAAGAATCAAGCGCAGACATAAAGAAGGGTAACGTCATGACGCAACACGTTGGCGAACTCAATCCTCCAGTGCGGTTGATGCTGACTCCCGGGCCGTCTTCCATCGATCCGCGCGTCTATCGGGCGATGGCTACGCCGCTGGTGGGGCATATGGACCCCTGGTTCAAGGGCTGCATGGAAGAGACCCAAATCCTGCTGCGGCAGATTTTCCAGACGGAAAACCGCATCACCATGCCGCTCTCTGCGTCGGGCTCGGGCGGGATTGAAGCGTCGGTGCTGAATACGCTGGAAGAGGGCGATGAAGGCATCGTGGCGGTCAACGGCGTATTCTCCGAGCGCATGTTCGAGATTGCCACGCGGGCATCCTCGAAAGTAATAAAGGTGGAGGCGCCGTACGGCAAGCCGGTAGACGCCGAAGACGTGCGCAGGGCAGGGAAGGGTCGCAAGATCAAGATTATCGGGTTCGCGCAGGGGGAGACTTCGACTGGCGTGATTACGGGCGTCGATGCCTACCGAAAGGTCGCCGATGAATTGGGAGCGCTGCTGATTGTGGATACGGTAGCGTCGCTTGCGGCTGTGCCGCTTGATGTAGACAAGCAGCGCATCGATATTTGCTTCAGTGGCTCGCAAAAGGCCATCAGCGCGCCTCCGGGAATGTCGCCGATTACCGTAAGCCCCGCTGCTGAGGAAGTCTTTCGCAAGCGCAAGACGAAAGTGCAAAGCTGGTATTTCGACCTGACCACGGCGATGAACTATTGGGGCAAAGACCGGTTGTACCATCACACGCCGCCGATTTCGCTGATCTTCGCGCTGCGCGAAGCCATGCGGCTGGTGGTCGAAGAGGGCTTGGAGGCGCGCTGGGAGCGGCATCGCGTGAATCAAGTAGCGCTAATCGCGGGCCTCGAGGCCATGGGGCTGGACTTTCTGGTGAAGAATCCGGCAGACCGACTGCCGACCGTGACAGCAGTGATGATTCCGAGCGGCTTGGATGACGAGAAAATTCGCAATCAGTTGCTCGACGAATTTAATATTGAAATCGCGGGCGGGTTCGGACCCGTGAAGGGCAAGATCTGGCGCGTTGGTTTGATGGGTTACTGCAGCCAGAAACCCTTCGTGCTGCTGTTTCTTGCGGCACTGGAAAAGTGTTTGCTGGATCAAGGATTCCGCGTGCCCAGCGGCGCCGGAGTGGGAGCCGCGATCCGGAGTTACCCGCAAGTGGAGACGGCTGCGGCGGTCAGCAGATAGAATGTCAAGCAGCGCCGAAGTAAGGAAGTGGAGAAGCGGGAAATGAAGATCTAGCTTCAAATTCTTTTCTTTACTAAGAACCCATTACTAATTACTGAGAACTGTTGAAGAGGAGACCGCGTGACCACACGCCCGCAACTAGCGAACTCTGGTGCGATGAGCCAATTCATTGGCGCCTTCGAAGTGGCTTCCAAATTGAGCGGAGAAACGTATCAATGCCGCTTCTCGCACATGTGGAACGGCATCGCCACGCGCCACGCGGACACCATTGACACGAAGTTTTTTGTCGATGGCAGTGCCCATGTCGTCGGACTGGCCCATACCGCGTTCGTGAAATTCCGTGAGAAGGCCGGGCGCGACTTGACCGACCGTGAAGCAAGTTTTGTCGCCGCCGAGTATTTGCGCGAACGGCTCGAAGAAGCGGATGTCCGGCCGCTCTACGACGCGGCCCACGACGATGTGCTGCGCCTGATTGCCCAGGTCGGCATCAAGTAGCGCGCTAGCGCTGCACGTAGGAACTTTTCCCAAATTCATCACTTCGCCCAAATGGCTGGAAATCTCGAATAGCCGCTCCACCGGAATCATCTCCTGGTCGTCCGCATACCAAAAAACCAATGTAGGGCTCGCCGAACGGAACACCATCCTGCTCTAGAACGACTTGCAAGGAGACTGCGGAGCATTGGAACGACCTTGTTCAGTCATTAGCTTCCGCGTGGAACCCGTCGAGGGTCGGATGGCGAATGCCGTCGCGCCGAATAAAGTGAATTACGAGAAGCATGAGTAGAGCGCCGCAAACCAAGACGGCAACAGCGATTTGCAAACCCAACTGCAAGTCGTGAAGATCGGAGATTCTCCCCACCACGTGCGGGCCGAGTCCGCCCAGCAGTTGCGTAGCAAACATGTACACGCCGACGGAAGTGGCGTGCGCCCGGCGCGGCATCATGTCATGAAGAACGGCAGTAACGGGTCCGTGATACCAGGACATGAAAAAAAAGGCAATCGAGAGACCGATGAGCACGGTGGATTTCTCTTCCGACTGAATGGCCAGCAGGAGAAACGGAGCCGCGAGCAAAAATGCGGCCACGATGGCGATGATGCGCCCGTAGGAAAAACTTCGATGCAAGCGATCCGCAACGAACCCTCCCGTCAGGACGCCAAAGAGCGCCGATAATAAACCGATGACCGCAAGCGAGACAGAAGCTTCCCGCAAGCTGAAGTCCTTGTAGTTGACCGCGAAGTCCGTGCTCCAGGTAAGCAGCGACACGCTGGAAAAAGTAATGCAGACTCCTGCACAAATCATAGCGACAAACGCAGGAACGCGGAGAAGCCGGGCGATGGGCACCACTTCGGTGCATGGGCCGCGTGGCGGATCGCAAATCCAGAACAGAGCTATACCGGGAACAATTCCGGCGAAAGCCACGATGAAAAAAGCCTCCTGCCATCCGTATCGCGGGCCTATGATCCCGCCAAGAGCGTGTCCGGCGGCACCTCCAAGCAGCATCCCAACAGCGAAAATGGCTTGCGCAACGGCGCGGCGTTCTTGTGGGAAGGCGCCGGAAATCATGGATTGAGCCGCGGGCGCGTAGGCCGCTTCGCCCAGTCCGACGACGGACCTGGCGATCAGAAAAAAAAGAAAACTAGAGGCCAGGCCGCCGGCAAATGTCGCTACGCTCCAGAACAGGATGCCGATAGCGATGATGCTCTTGCGGCTGAAACGATCAGCGAAGAACCCAAAAGGGATGCTGCCGGCGGCGAGAACCACCAGGAGAAACGTTTGAAGTGAACCCAGTTCGGCGTCTGTAACATGCAGATGCTCTCGCAAAAGAGGAATCAGGGGGACGAAGACCTGGCGCGCAGCGAAGTTGACAAAATTGATCAAAGCAAGTACAGCAAGGAGACGAATCTGATAGGAACTAAGCGGAATGGACTTAGCGGACATGATAAATTGGCTCGATGTGACCTGTACGCGGCCTGGTGGAACTTGCACCCGAAACTATCAATCTTCGCTCGGCCTATCAACAGTATAGTACGTCCATGAACGCTGCCCCATCCACGAACCGGACCACGAGTGACCGTTTGACCACTGTTCTTTCCTACGGCGTGTTGTTGCTGCTCATCTATTTCGTTTTCCGCATCTACGAACCGTTCCTCGCGGCGCTCGGATGGGCGGCCATTCTGGTGATTTTTTTCTACCCCATGCACCAGTGGATCCTGCGTCGATTTTCCGCGAGGAAGGCGGCCGTCTTAAGCACCTTGGTGGTGACCCTCGTCCTGATCGCCCCGGCAATTCTCGTGACCACCTTGTTTATCCGAGAAGCGTTTTCCGTTTCACGTGGCATGGAGCACACCCTGCAAGTGCAGCAAGCGCCCGTGTTGGCGAAGACCTGGACCTGGATCGCGCACCATGTGCCTGGTCTGGATCCCAATGCCGATGTGCTGGAAATGTTGTCCCAGGGTGTTGAGAAACAAGCCGGATTTCTCGCCGAGCGCCTTGGCACCATCCTGCGCAACATCGCCGCGTTTATTTTCGATCTCTTCGTGATGATCTTCGCAATGTTTTATTTTTTCCGCGACGCGGATCAGGTTATTCACGGAGTCCGAAGTATTCTGCCCTTTGATGCGGAGCATCGAGACTCCTTGATGACGCAAACGCGGGACCTCATCTCCGCAAGCGTGACCACCAGCCTTATCTTGGCTGCCATTCAAGGGGCCATCGGCGGACTTGGTTTTGTGCTCGTGAAGTTGCCTGCGCCGCTTTTCTGGGGCGTGGCCATGGCCTTTTTCTCGCTGGTACCGGTGGTAGGCTCCGGCTTGATCTTTGTGCCTGCCGTGTTGTGGCTCGGATTTACCGGGCATTGGGGTCTGGCCATTCTTCTGCTGGTCATTTGCGCTGGCGTCTCCGCGATCGTCGACAACGTCCTGCGGCCGCTTTTGCTGGGGGGGCGGTCCGAATTGAGTGCTTTGGTTATCTTCATCAGCGTTGTCGGCGGCGTCGGCCTGTTCGGGATGCTCGGCTTGGTCCTGGGGCCGGTCCTGGTAGCCACGGCAGCGGGAGTCCTGGCCGTATACATGGAGAGGCCAGAAGGCCCGCCCATAACGGCTCGATAACACGTACATCGTCTCGCCGTGGGGGTGCCACGTGACTGTGCTAGAGTAACGCGCTCGAAGGAAAGTCATGACGACCAAACCTGCCCTGAAACCGATGGAGCTTCCCGCGTCGAAACTGCGGTGGAGGTGCGAACTCTCGCGAATCCCCTTTGAAACAACCGCGCAAGCCGAATTGCGCGAAGGTTTCATCGGACAAGAGCGCGCACTTCGCGCGCTGAAAATGGGCGCGGAGCTTTCGGCGCCCGGCTACAACGTTTTCGTGTGTGGATTAGCCGGTACCAGCCGCGGCGGAACGATCGCCCGCATGATCGAAGAGCTTCATCCGCCAACAAAAGAGTCGCTCGACCGCTGCTATGTCAACAATTTCAAATTGACGGACCGCCCGCGGTTGCTGGCGCTGCCACGCGGGCAAGCTAACGCCTTCAAAAAAGATATGCAGGCGGGAATCGATTTTTTGCGCCGCCGCATCCCCCAGGTATTTGAAGGCGAGCCCTTCCAGCGACAAAAAGGGCGCATCGTCGAGCGCTTTACTGTCCGCGAGAAAGAATTGATGGACGATTTCACGCGCCGGATCGCGCGCGAGCAATTCGCGTTGGGCCACATGCAGGTCGGCGCGGTGGCGCTGCCCGAGATTTTCCCGGTACTCGAAGGCCAGATGGTACCGATCGAAGACATCTCCAAAATGGTGCACGAAGGCAAACTCGAAAGTCCCGTGGCGGAGGATATCGAGCGAAAGTACGAGCAGTTCCGGCAGGAATTCACGGTGGTGTATCGGAAGACGCTGACCCTATCGCGGGAACTGGCCAGCGAGCTGAGCTATCTGGAGCAAGAGGCGGCCTCCGTGCTGGTCGACGGCGTCATCGAAGAACTCAAAGAAAAATATGCCGGCCCAAATGTAGCCGAATATCTCGAAGAAGTGCGCCACCATCTTCTCGATAATCTCGATCCCTTCAAAGAGCGCGAAGGCGAAGGCGAACACGACGAAGAGACTCCCGACGGTCTGCCAAAACCGCAAGCCGGTCCGGAGCGCGATCCCTTCCGCGTGTACGGCGTAAACGTCATTCTTGCGCACGACAACGACGACAAATCACCCGTCATTTTCGAGACGACGCCTACCTACGCCAATCTGTTCGGTACCATCCAGCGCGCTTACGACACGCGTGGCGGCTGGACCAGCGACTTCATGGACCTGCGCGCCGGGTCGCTCCTCCGCGCCGATGGCGGCTTCCTGATCATGTACTCGCTGGAAGCTTTGTCGGAAGTCGGCGTGTGGCGCGCGCTAAAGCGCACACTGAACCACAACCGCCTGGAAATTCAGCCGCTCGAAATGTTCTATCCTTTCGGCGGAAGCGCGCAAAAGCCGGAAGCCATCGACATCAACGTAAAAGTAATCCTCATCGGTGACCGTTCCCTCTACGAACTGCTTTACGAGTACGAGGAAGACTTCCGCAAGATTTTCAAGGTCCGTGTCGAATTCGACGAAGAAATGGCTATGAGCGACGACGTCATCGCCGAATATGCGGGTCGCCTGCGCGCGTTGTCCGAAAAGGAAAATCTATACCCGTTCGACCGCGGCGCCTTCGCCGCTATGCTCGAATACGGCGTGCGCCAGGCCGGGCGAAGAAACAAAGTTACGGCGCGCTTCATCGATATCGCCGACCTCGCGCGCGAGGCGCATTACGCCGCGGCGGCGGCCGGCGAATCCGTGGTCCGCGCTGCCCACGTTCGGGGCGCTTTGTCTTCGAAAATGGAGCGCCACAACCTGATCGAGACGCGCATCCGGGAAATGATCCAGGAAGGCACGCTGCTTGTGGATGTGGAGGGCTCAAGCGTCGGCCAGGTGAACGGGCTGAGCGTCCTGGAAATCGGCGGCTATTCCTTCGGCAAGCCCGTGCGCATCACTGCGACCGCGGCCCTCGGCAAAGCCGGCCTGATCAACATCGAGCGCGAAGCTAATCTCAGCGGGCGTTTCCACGACAAGGGCATGCACATCATCGCTGGGTACTTGCGAAGCCAGTTCGCTCAGGACAAGCCGCTCTCACTCGCAGCCAGCATCTGCTTCGAGCAATCCTACTCCGGAGTCGACGGCGACAGCGCCAGCTCCACGGAAATTTACGCGCTCGCCAGCGCGCTATCCGGCTTGCCGTTGAGGCAGGATATCGCCGTGACCGGCTCCATTAACCAGCAAGGCGATATTCAAGCGATTGGCGGCGTAAACGAGAAAATCGAAGGCTTCTTTGACGTGTGCCGCATCAAAGGCCTCAGCGGCACGCAAGGCGTGATGATGCCGGAGTCCAACGTGGAAGACTTGATGCTACGCGAAGATATCCTGGAAGCTGTCGCGGCCGGCAAATTTCACATCTGGCCGGTGGCCCAGGTCGAACAAGGCATCGAGATCCTCACGCAAACGGCGGCCGGAGGCAAGAATCGCGATGGCAAATTTGAGCCTGGCACGGTCTTCGCTTTGATGGACGATCGCCTCCGCGACATGGCCAAAACGATGAAGGAATTTGAGTAGCCTCGAAATAAGCTCGCTCCACCTGCCTTTGGACGCCGCTCTCTTTTCAACTTTGTCCGATGCGACGAGAGAGTCCCAGTAAAACAAGAAATGTCAATCCGCGAATAGGGAAGGGTGGTTGTCGTTACTTGCGGGTTGCTGCGGTGGGCAGAAATTTTTTGTTGATTTTGGCGACGATGACATAGTTGGGGTCGACCATTTCGTCCAGATGGATTTCGGCGGTTTTTGAGAGCAACTCGTAGGCATCCATTTCGGATAAGCCGTAACGCTCGTGGATCCACCGGACGAGTTCTGTGAAAGCGATGCGGAGTGCGTCATCGAGCGGACGGTAGATGCCGGCGGCCATGATGTAGTCGTTGTTTTCAAAGCGTGGCCATCCGATCCTTTGCCCCTTCACGACATCCACCTGCAGACGAACTCGCATGGAGACTTCAATGGCCGTGCCAGCGATCTCGCCGTCACCCATCGCGGCGTGCCCGTCGCCAAAAAAGAGGAGGGCGCCGGATACATTGACCGGCAGATACAACGTGTTCCCCGCGCTCGCCTCGGGTGCGTCCATGTTCCCGCCAAACTCCGCCGGGACAATGGAACTGCGTGCCTCTCCTTCAGCCGGCGCGACGCCGACACATCCCAGGAACGGGTGCATGGGAATCTTGACGGAGAAGTTTGAATCATTGGCATGAAATGTCGCCACATTCTCGGATTTATCGATGGCATAGACCCAGGATTTCTCCGGGATCGATTTGCCAAGCATCGGCGTGTAATGGCTGCTGTTCAAGGCGCCGAAACCGGGACCGGCCCCGCCAAATCCTTGTTTGGCATTCGGCTCGATGGTCAAGAAGCGCACGACCAGAGTGTCCCCGGGCTCCGCTTCCTCCACATAGAAAGGGCCGGTTAGCGGATTCGGGCCGGTGACTTTGAGGCCCGCCTCTTCGAGGGCCTTGCCATCGGCATCCACTGTGGTTGTGTCGATGATGTCTCCAGCATGAACTCGCAAGACTGGCGGGAGCGGGCCGAAAACGTACTTTAATTCTTGGAATTTCAGCTCGTAATGAAGAGTGCGGGGCCCCGACGAAGTGGCGGAAGTGTCTTTCGTTTGCGCGCCCAGGGAACTTACAGCGGCTGCCAGGAGCAATGCGAACGAAGTGCTAACCAGGGAGCCCACCGTAGCGCGCCTCCATCCTGAGCCAGAAGAAGTGATCGCGATGGCGCTCACAGTTAAAACAGGATCTTGAGCGCGAATTGCACGTTGAAAGGTTCACCAGGTCCGATGCCGGGGGAGCCGTAAAAGTCTCCAGCGGTATCGCTACTCTGTCCGAACCCGCCGCCGATGGTGCCGCTGGGCGGCGCCAGGTTAACGCGGTTGAGCAGATTGAAAATCTCGGCGCGGAATTGGGCGTGGAATCTTTCGGTGACAGGTATGTTCTTCAGAACGGAGAAATCGACGTCGCCGAATCCCGGCGCGACAACGGAGTTTCGAGCCACGGACCCGAAAGAACCGTTTGCCGGGTTGGCATAAGCGCTCGGATTGATCCACTGGACCGGATTGTGATCCACGAGCGCATGAGAAACGCCCTGGAAAGGACTGCCGACTTCGACTCCACGCGTGCCGTTTTCGCCAGTGCCGTCTGTATTGGATGAGGCGTGGATGGTGAACGGAAACCCGGTGCGGAAGGTGAGGTTAGTATTCAGTTGCCACCCGTGGGATAGCCACGAGGGGCCACGCGCCGAGCCGGGGACGTCGTAAAGAAAGAAGGCGTTGAAGTGGTGACGGACATCGTAGTCCGAGTTGCCGTACTCACCCTTGAAGTTGGTGGAGTCCTGCGGGAGGGCGCCCACGTATTGCGTGACTTCGTCGAGGCTGTGGCCCCAGGCGTAGGAAGCCTGCGAAGAGATGCCATGCCAATTGGCAGCCTTGAGAACGATTTGGAGAGAATTGAAGTTCGAAGTGCCGATGCTTTGGATTTCGTCAATCACGCCGAAGTTTGGGTAGGGACGAGAGCCAACTCCGCCAAGGGGCAACTGGTTTATGTCGATCAAGGAGAGCAGCCGCCGGCCCTCCGTCCCCACATATCCGACCTGCAACATCACCTTGCTACCCAGTGATTTCTCCACATTCAGGTTATAGCTCAGGTCGTAGGCGGGACGGAAATGCTGGCTAACAGAGAAGAGATTGTTGTTTCCCGTGGTGAAGATCGGCTGGTCCTTGACGATAGTGTACCCATCCGTCTCCAGGAGGGAAACCGGTTTTGTCCCAGCGGGATTACCTTCCACTCCGATGGGGCCGTTATTGGCAACGGATGCGGCTGCAAGGCTGGAGGAATTGTCGAGGAAGGGCACGATCGCGGGTGTATCGAAAAACAGTCCGAATCCACCGCGAACTACCAGACTGCTGCTTCCCCGGGGCTGGTAGGCAAATCCCACGCGGGGGCTGAAGGCTTTCCAATAGCGCGGGTAAAGGTCGCTAATCTGTTGGCCCACCACGACGAGACCTCCCCTGGTAGGATCGAACGTAGACAAGTCTTGTTGGCCGTCGTGGATCGGACCCTCATATTCATAGCGCAAACCGAAGTTCAGGTTCAGGTTGCGCGACACCTGCCAGGCATCCTGCGCAAAGAGGTCGAAGCTGTTCATCAATACTTTGCGTTCCTGGTTGCCGCGCATGATGGTGGACTGGTGGACGAAACCGGCTAGGAAATCAGCTAAAGCTACGACGTTTGAATCGACCGAGGGGTCATTGAGCAAGCCGCTCCAGGGGCCTTGCTGACCGGTGAAATAGAACGCGCCGCGGCCGCCCGTAGTGTAGAAGGAATCGATGCGCGCCTGGCGTATCTCCCCGCCAAACCGCATTTGGTGCTTCCCGGTAGTGTAGGAAAGCGCGTCGGAGAAATGCCCGGTAATGTCGTTGCGGCCGGAATTCGGCGTGAGGCCAGTGTTCTCGAATCCGGAAATGGAGATAAGCGGAGCACCTCTAAGATGGGGTGAGGTTACTCCCGTGTTCAGACCGAGCGCGACGGCATTGAAATTGGTGTTCAAGTCTGAGAAAACCTGGTTGAAGTAGCTAACGCCGACAAGAGCCTGGTTGGTGAGGCGAGACGTGAAAACCCTGTTGTGGGTGAGCGAATAGTTCTGCACGTGCATGGGGCCGACTTGGTAGTAGTACGGAATACGGGAACCAACGGGCGCGATTTGCGTGCCTTGGCCCACGAAATATCGAAACGACAGCCGATTCTTGTCGTTGAAGCTGTGGTCGAACTTGACGAGGCCGTTGTGGCTGAAGCCCGTCTCAGGAACGGGATCGAAGTAATTGCTCGCCGCTGCGGGCCCTGTCAGCGAAGACGCAGGCCACAGAGCGTTTAACAAATTGTCCGAAACCGGATTCTCGGGGATGTTGGCCTGCATGAGCAAACTGCGAGCGGCCGCCTGATAGGCGAGCGACGGCTCTGTTGTGCGCGCCTGGCTCCCGATCACGAATTTCTGCTCTTCGAAGCTCAGAAACAGGAAGGTGCGGTCCTTTATGACCGGAAAACCTGCAGCAAAGCCGTAGTGCTCGTTGCGAAGTTCGTTTTTATGGGAACCGGGGGGCGCGAAGGGCGCCTGCGCGGCGAAGAATTCGTTGCGATTGTAGTAGTAGGCGCTGCCATGGAGCTGATTGGTTCCGGATTTGATGACTAGGTTAATTGTGCCTCCAGGATTGCGCCCGGTCTCCGGACCAGCCTGCGTTTGAAGAGAGAATTCTTCGACGGAGTCCAACGGCATCAGAACACCCGGAATGCTTTGAATACCACCCTGATTTACGGCCATGATATTCCACCACTGGTCGTTGTTGTCCGTTCCATCGATTTGCCAATTGACCTGATTGGCTCGGGCTCCGTTGACCGAACCGGTGGCTCCCGCGGCGTACCCGGAAAATCCAGGAGCCACGGCGATCATTTGAACGAAGTCGCGGCCATTCAGGGGGCGATTCTCGACGGTGTCGGTGGGGAGAATGGTGGTCAGCGTGGTGATCGTGGTGTCCAGCGACAGTGCAGCGGCCGAAACTTCGACGGTGGAGGAGACCTCCGCGACCCCCAGCTTGACCGGAAGAGTGTAGATCGCGCCCGCCGATACCCTCACGGCATTAATTTTCACAGTCTGAAACCCGGTGGAAGAAACCACGATTGTATAGTTGCCGAGCGGCAAATCCTGAAAAGAGAATTCGCCGGCATTGGAAGACGCCGTGATATACGACAGGCCGGTCGCTTCATTCGTTGCTTTGATCTCTGCTCCGAGCACAACGGAACCAGTCTGATCGGTCACCATGCCATTGATTCCGCCGCGAAATGTCTGCGCAGGTCCTGGGACCACCACAAGCAAGAAAAGAAATAGGCCGCTGATAATTCGTGCCACAACCCACCTCCCTTGAAACAAAAAATGCGTGCCGTTTCAGGAAATACCACGGGCCTGGAAGCGCCTCTTGGCTGCGCATCCTGTCCCGCAAAGGACGGGAGTGTCCAACGCAATATTTCGATTGGGCGGATTCGCACAGCAATGGGGAATGCGGGGCCGCCGCCCGGCGCTAAGGCCAACTCGGAAGCCGCCCCGCTAGTAGCGGGGCGGAGGCGCGACGTAGGCCTGGCGGTGATCGATGTGATAGCCGTCAGCTCGCTTGTTCTGTGTTGTAGTCTGTGCAGCGTTGACGCGGACTTCTATCGAGTGGACGAGGCCGTCGCGAATTGGCAGCACGAACGCCAAGCTATATTCATGACGGACCAACTGCGCAATCTCCGCGTACACGGAATTGAATTCTCTTGCGTTTGAAGGGAAATAGGCTCGCCCGCCCGTTGAAGCCGCCATCCGTTTCAAGAGTTCGCCGGCTTGTTCGAACTGCTGTGTTGTTTCGCTCGAGTTTGTTGCGGGCGATTTCCTCGTGCCACCGGGCTGGGCGTTCTTTAATCCGCCTGACAGCGAAACCGCCAGCAAGCGGACCTCGCCGACTCTGAGCTGTTGCATCAGCGGCTCCCACACTCCCGGCGACGAGGTGTCCACTCCCGTTGAAAGCAAAATAATGGTCTTCTTGCCTTGAACACTCGCAAGCCACTCAAGCACTTTCGAAACACTGGAAGACAAATTCAGCGAACCAAAGCCTAAATTGAAACGCAGCTGCCTCATGGCAGAAAGGGCAGCCTGTTTGTCCGCTGTGAAATCGAGGACCGCCGCGGGCGATTCCGCATATTGCACGACCGCAACGCGATCATCCCCCGACAAACCATCGAGTAGGGCATTGGCGGCCCACATGTGGCTGCCCTCCAAGAGATAAACGGCCGGGCCCGCTTCAATGAGCAACAAGACCTGGCCCGGCTCCTCAATCGTGGCAAATCCACTGAGTGGTTGCTCGATCCCGTTATCGAATATTCGAAAGTCCTCGCGATCGAGGCTTTCAACGAAATGCCCGCTGTGATCGGTGACAATCACTCCGATATTGACGCGATCAACCGTGACCTGAATCGTTTGCTCTGGCTTCTGGGGAATTTCCTGAGCCTCTAGAAAGGGGCACAAGCGGAGCGCGGCCGGCAAGAGCATTGCGGCCATCAGAAAACGAAAAAAGTTCATTGCTCCGCTATTCAATCCACTGGTCCCAATGGATGCCCTTCGTATCCTTCCACGAGACGCTCGACGAGTAATGCAAGTGCCGCGCGAAGACCTGCGGATTGACCGACGCGAGCCAATCGGCCCCCGCCGACGGCGTGGCGTCCTGCGAGGTGCTTACGGTTTTTACGGCCGCGCTCTTCTTTGCCTCCTCCCTCCAACGATCTTTCATCTCCTGCCAATCGATTTTTTTGAAATCCAAATAGCTCAAGCTAATCAGATTCTCCGGGTATTTCGCGCGGTTAGCCTGAAACTGCGGCACCGCCGCTAGGCCCCCGCTCGCTGGCCCTTTCGCGCGAGTGGCAAGAAATTCCTGTAGCGTCTCGACGCTGCTCGCCCCAATGATCAAGTCCGGCGTGACCGCCAAATGAAAAAACTTCCACTGCGCGCTACCCGCTGCGCCCTGCTTTCCCCCCAGGGAAAGTTTTAAAAACGTCACGTCGCCTTCATTGCGCTCAGACGAAAGCTGCTCGCCGGCGATCGTCCGCAACAGCTTCAGTGTCTCCGGCTTCCTGCGAATCCCGAAAAAATAGACTTGCTTGGCTGTGTCCATCGACGGACTCGTCTGCAGGGTCGCGATTTCTCCCGTGAGCAGGCCGATCGCCTCCCCTGATGGCATTCCCAGCTTCTGCTGTGCCACTGCTTCGATCATGTCGACGTTCCCTTGTTGCGTTTGCGGAAACGCTGCCCGTGCCACCCGTTTCACCGTGTCATAGATTCCTGAAAAATTAAATTGCGTCGAATGGTAGAAAACTGCCTCCGCCGGAACCAGCGCCAGCGAAGCCGGCGTACCATGTCCCCCCGGCCAAATATCAAACGGTGTCCCCTCCGCCGCGTCGCCGAGCACTGCCGCCTGCAGGCGCGTCCGCGCTCCTTCGAATATCACCCGCCCGCCAATCGAGTGCACTGCGTCGATTCGCGCGGCTTGCAGCAAGGGACCAATCTGAAATGTTCCCGGGTTCGAATCAGCGGCAAGCTCCTTCAGATCGGGAACCCGCAAAAAGAATTCCAGCAGTCCGCCTCCCAGATTCGCCTGCGCTTCCTGATATGCCCCGGACTGCGCCAGCGACGCGGCCCCGGAAACTTTCCCATCGAGGCGACCCAAAATATCTTCCATGACCGATCGCTCACCTGCCCCGACAGCGTACTTGCCGTGCTCCGCCCAATAGGTCACTCCGCTTTTGCCTTCCGACTGCAGGACTTGCACGCCTGCGATAGTGACTTGCGAAAGAACTGGTGCTTCCTTTTCTTCCGCGCGCAAACGCAGCATCGTTTTCGCCAGCAGCAGCTCTTTCCCCGTGCGGTCATACACAAAAAACATCCCGTTCCACGCCGGCGTTCTCGCATCCGCTGAAACAGCCCCATTCGAAAGGTTTCGTCTGGTAGGCCCGTTCACGTATCCCACCGTAAACGAATTGTCCAGCAGCCCCGCAAATTCCTGCACCTGTTCGGGTGTAAGTTTCGCCCGAGGAGATTTTTCTGCGGAAGAATCGAGCATCTCCGCTGCGAGCGCCGACCGCACCGGCGCAAAATCCGCATCGTCCCAGAGTGCCAGCAGCGAGTTAGACTTTCTCGCCTCGCCGCCCGGTGCGCCGTGCCAGATTACGTAGAACAAAGTCCGCGGAGACATTTGCGCTGGCTCCAGCGGACCTTGCGCGCGCGCCGGGTTCACCACAGCCACGTACAGCAGCGCCGCAATCACCAATAGCATGCAGAGTCTCAGTACCTTCATCGGAGGTCCCCGTGACAATTAGTTGAAGAAATGAGCTGACTTTTTAATGCTAGCGCGGCGCCCTTAACGACAGAAGCCCTGTCCTGCGCTGAGTTTCCAGAACGCGGAACAGGGCTTCGCCAACCGAATATCAAAGACGAGAAATCGAATTCGCGATTAAATTACGGTTTTGTCGGAGTCGCGCCAGGGGCCGGTGTAGTCGCAGGGGCCGTAGCCGGAGCCGGAGCCGAAGCCGGAGCAGCAGCGCCTCCCTCCTTCGGTGTCGCCAGGTACCCAGTAATCTGGTTCTTGCCCACGTCGAAAACCACGATCTCGTAAGGCGCCATGCGCGAGCTGCCTTTCACGTAAAACTGCACCGGCTCGCCCGAAGTCTTATCCTTCTTTTCGATGGTCTTGTCGTCCGCAATCACGGTCACCGTGTACTTCGCCTTTTTCGGATCGGTCTTGTTCAGCGACATCTGCACCGGCCCGACGCGCTGCGCGGTTTTCGATCTCTGTATCGTGAACTCGTAGTAATTGCGGTCGCCGCGCCTTTTCAAGTCTTCCAGGTCGTCGCGGTTGCGCGCGATCAGCCCGCTCATCACGTTCATGTCGCCCAGGCTGCGCTCCAGCTTGCCTTTCGTCGCTTCCAGGTCGGTCTTCGTCGCTTCGATGTCTTTCTTCGCGCCGCCCACTTCCGTGGCCACCGCGCCGATTTTTTCCTCGCTTTCTTTCTGCACCTGCCCGAGCTGTGCCGTAAGCTTCTGATCGGAGGATTGCTGTTCCTGGCGGATCGCTTCGGCACGGCTCTTGGCCCGCGCCAGCTCAGACTGCGTCAAGCCTACTCGCTGCGTGGTGAGTTCCATCTGGCTTTTCAAGTCCGCGATGCGCGAATTGGCCTGGTCCAGCTGCGCCGTCAGAATCTTATTCTGCTCCTCCTGCTTCGACAGGTCCTGGCTCATCCTCGACTGCGTCGAATAGCTGGCATAGCCCAGCACCGCCAGCCCGGCAATCACCACGCCAAACAGCACCGCGATCCACCGCGGCGTACCCGTCGATTCGTAGTGATACGACTCCTGCAGGCTCGGTACGTTTGGAGAAATGCTCATTCCCCCTCCTCGGTGATAGGCGCCACGTTTGCGCCGAAAGGGAATTATCTCCCGCCTTTGCCACTCTGTCCACCCGCGACCCCAGGTGGCCCAGGGAGCTGTCGCCGATTCTCCCCGCTTCCTCCTCACCGAGGGGCTCAGCCGCTTCCATTCACAGCCATTCATTTGGCCTGGGTATCCTCCGAGACGTGGCTTTTCTGATTGCGGGAGACCGCCACATCATGGAAAAAGGAGCCGGCTCCGGGGAAAGCTGGCTCTCTCATGGGAGAGCATTACTGCAAGACCCGAGTATCGTTTTTGTGAGCCTCGATACTTTGCAACAGGGAACATTTCGAAACCAAATGGAATTTGGGCAAGCTCTTTTTAAGATCGCATGGGCGAAATAACGCGGGAAGATGGAAGCAAAACGACCAGTGTATATATTCCTAGAGTGGTCCCGAACGGAATTTCAGAGACCGAAAATAAAGCTGCAACCACAGCTATCAGCCGTGCTGTCCGTTGATTTGCCAGGAGCGCCAGACCGGCCAGGATTCCGAAAAGGCCGCTTAAGAATGACAAAACCACCAGGCCGGCATAAACGATGTGAAAATCACCCATCAACGCAAACGGATTAGGCACCCGAGTCAGCAGCGCGCCGAACATCACCGTGGACGTGCCGCTAAACAGCACGAGCCATATTCCCGCGATGACGCGGAGAATCCCATACACCAGCCAGCAAACGGCCAGGATTCGCCGATGACCGCCCGGATTGAGGGTTAGGGATTCATTCAAAGACATCTTTCTCTCCTCAATGCTTCCGCATTTCACTCGGTCCCGTTCATTAACCGGCGCCCTTTGGAAAGGGAAGCGGAACCCAATTCAGCTTGTACTTTCGCACCTTGGTTCGGGCGATTGGTAGAGCGGCTAGGTCCGCTGCAACTTTACGCGCCGGACTTTGCCATGGGTGATTTCGTCATCTCAGACTGAGACTCCCATGTTCAGAATGCCGGTAACCAGTATTCTGCTCCCCCGGCGCCGAATGTATGTCATGTTTAGCACCTATTTGAAAATAAAATCTCCCCGAGCCAAACATCTCTTTAGATATGCCTCAAACCCGGACAACGCCTAAATCTCAGCCTTTATGTCCCCATGGAACGGGTGACCGAATGTGACCCAAAACGCACAGAATCCAAACGCTCGATATGTGAGACTTGTGCCTTCAAGCGAGAAGGTACCGGGTAGGCGCGCGTCGTCGTTGGGGACTTAGAATCAGGCGATCCCGATCTCCCGCCGGAAGCAGTTCACATGCTCAAGACTCTGCAACACTTTCCGTGGTTCCCTTGGACCTTTCACAGACTATTTTCCGGTTTGCGAAGGGTTTATGAGACGAGTCGCTTGCTTCGCATTGCTACTCTGCTTGCTGCTGTCCCAGTTCTGGTCATTCTGTGCGCGATGATTTACATCACCTACAACCGGACCAATTTGCCCGATTTAGACGCCTTCCTTCTCTTTGCGCCTCCCACCACGGGTCACATCTTCGATGCCAACGGGCACGTGCTTATCGAATTGGGCAGGGAGCGTCGAGAGGTCATCCAATATACGGAAATTCCTGACATTCTTCGCCAGGCTATCCTGTCGGCTGAAGATGAAAACTTCTTCTCGCATGCGGGCGTGGATTATTCGGTCTTCCCGCGATTGCTGTTCAAGACAAACTTTCGTGCCTTGCTCTCGCGTGGCCGCGGCCCGACCGGCGAGAACGCCGGGGAGCGCCCAGCAGCCTTTCCCCAAGGCGGCTCGACGATTACCCAGCAGCTGGTGCGCGGTTACTTTCTGCAAAAGCTTATCAGTACGAAATCAAGCAATACACTTCAACACCGGGCCCCCTTCTCGCATGTTCTCGCATTCGTTATCGGTGTGCCCGCCGCCAACAAAGTCTTGCTGAAAGTAGAGGAAATGCGTCTCTCCTTGTGGATTGAAGACGAAATGCAGAAGCGCTTCGGATCCAAGCGCCGGGCCAAGGAAGAACTGCTCGCGCGGTACGCCAGCTTCATTTACCTGGGTAATGGCCGCTATGGCTTCGCAGCGGCCTCACAATATTATTTTGGCATACCGTTATCCGCGTTCACGCCAGCTGACGCCGACAAGGCGGCGCTTCTCGCCGGCATCACTAAATCGCCGGGCGAGTACGCCCCTACTCCGGCAGACAATCCCAAACCACTGCGCCGGCGAAATCAAATCTTAGCGCTCATGGTCAAGAACCACTCTATTTCCGCACGGGTGGCCTATGCCAGCCAGCAAAAACCCATTCGACTCGCGGCGCATGTCAACGGTCCGAGTGAAGCGCCCGCGGCGGTAGGAAATGTTCTCGATGAGCTTAAAGGACTCAATGCTAACCTCGCTCCCGGGATCGCCTTGAACCAACTGCTGGAGGGTCACATACAGGTGTATTCAACGATCGACGACGGCATCCAGCGCTTCGCGAATACCGCCCTCGAAAATGGATTGGACCTTTACGAGAAGCGCCATCCAAAGGGAACGGGAATTATTCAGGGCTCCGTAGTAGTCCTTCGGAACAGTGACTCCGCCATCTTGGCCGAAGCCGGCGGTCGCCGCAAATATAGAGATCACAACACAAATTATAGCGACTACAACCGCGTAACTCAGTCCATGCGCCAGCCGGGCTCGGCCATGAAGCCGATTGTTTATCTCGCGGCATTCCGCCAGGGCGCACTGGACCTCGATACTCCCGTGCCCGATGAACCCATCTCCGTGGCCTCGTCCGGCAATCGGCCTGTCAAGTGGATCTCCAATTTCGACAACCAGTTCAAAGGTGTTATTCCCGTCCGCCAGGCACTCGCGGAGTCCAGAAATGCGGTCGCCATCTGGATTGTTCAGCAGATCGGAATCGATTCTGTCCTGAAGACTGCCCGGGATGTCGGCATCCGTACCTCGCTTCATCGCTATGACACAACCGCCCTTGGCGCATCCGAAGTCACTTTGCTGGAACTCGCAAACGCCTACCGCATGATGGCCAGCAGCATCGCCGCGGAGCCCTACGCCATCGCAAGGATCGAGCAGAATGGCGGCGAAGTTATTTACACCCACCCCTCGTCCTGCTGTCCGAGCAATAAGAACGGCTTGGAGCTCTCCCTGATCCAGGAAGGTTTGCGTGGCGTCGTGCGCCTCCCCTCCGGGACCGCACACGCGCTAGACGCCCACAGCTTCCCAATTCCCGTCATGGGCAAGACCGGCACGACCAACAACTACCGCGACGCGCTTTTTGTGGGTTCAACGTATGGCCCCGATGGCATTACCGTTGCGGTGCGCATTGGATTCGATGACAACCGCTCCCTCGGCGCTATGGAAACCGGCGGCAGAGCCGCGCTCCCCGTATTCCGCGAAGTCATGCTGAAAACTTATCAGGCAAAGCTGGTTGGCCCGGTGCCATCCTTCCCGTTAGACATGGAAAAGAATATCGCCGAATACCTCAATGGCAGCTTGACGGCAAAAGAAGCGAAGCGGCGTTTCGATAGACAGGAAGCCGCGGCAGACCAAGATCGTCGCGCGGGATCCTGCATCGCCACGCTCACGGCACCCCCAGCAAATGCTTGCTGGCAATCACACGTCCAACTGTCCCTGGTTTACCAGCGCAGAGATGGCAATGGCCGGATCGTTTTTACAAACGAGTGAGAGCCTTTACGCGACTTCTAGACAGATCGACAGCTTCTACTCCCTTGCGAGCGACGGACGGCCAGCGGGCGAAGACGGAGGTGGTCAAGCCGCCGCGGGGGGTGAATTCGCCGCGGACGACGCACCATTCGGGCTTAATGGCGGCGACGATGTCGCGCAGCATCTTGTTGACGGCGTTTTCGTAGAAGATGCCCAGGCTGCGGTAGGCGAGGAGATACATTTTCAGGGCTTTCAGCTCGATGCAGTCTTTCTTGGGCATGTATTGGATGGTGATGGTGCCGAAGTCGGGGAGACCGGTCTTGGGGCAGACGGAGGAGTACTCGGGAAAGCGCGTAGTAATAATGTAGCCGGGAAATTGATTCGGCCAGGTTTCGAGCGCGGGCAATTTGGTGTTGATGCCGGCGCGGGCGTGTTCTTCAGTGTAGTCGGGCATGAGCGCTCCTCGAGGTGATTGTATCGCGACGAGGCTCGCTGCTGAAGGAAGGAACGATTATCGGCGAAGCGCTCTCCTGGTCCGGCGCTCAGTGATGAGGCTTCGTTCATTGAGCGGCAGGGAAAATTGGAATATAGGATACAAACTCTTGCTGATAGCTGGGCCATCGCCTATGCTTTGCGGGGAGAGCTGAGATCGAAACCGGCCCGACAAGCTGCCCGGTTTGTCATAGTGCGAATACCCGGCGTTCCAAGCGCCGGTCGGTACCGGACTATCTCTTCGGTTTCGCCGGAGTCCTGCCGTGGCGCTGCGAAAACTGCGCGGCGCGATTTTACGCGCGCCTGATGCCGTACCGCACGTTTTTGTACGCACACTGCGGACTTTGCGGCAACTTGGAATTGCAGCGCATCTCTGCCGAGCGCGTCCCCGGCGTGATGGCGAGTCTCGGGCGCCTCCTCGGGCTCCCCGCGTTGCGCTGCGAACCCTGCCGCCACAAGTTTTTTTCAGTAAGACCGCTGCGCCAGGGAAACCGCTCGGCAGCACCTGCACCCAGCAAGTAGACCGCCTCCGGCATGCGAAGTTTGTCGGACTACGTGAAGACAAAGCGTGAAGACAAAGACCGAAAACCGTGGTCAAGGAACACGGAGACGAAGCCTACTCTCTACTGGCTTCATTGATGGTGGTGGTTCCGAGCGCAGACATCAGCGCTGCAGCAGGCCACCCCTTTCTTAGGCGCCACCAATCGGGGCGCGATCGCGATTCCCGCTATGGCAATAAGCAGAAATACGAGCACTCTAAATGGCAGGTTCACAGGCGTCAGGTGTCTCACTTCTTCCTTCGTTTCCTCAGAAGCTCGAAGGAGAAAGATATTGCGCGAGCCTGCGACAGCGAATAGTCCCACGGTACCGCCGCGCCAGTACTTTCGGCATGGGACACACTGTGTGTTAGCGAACTTGCTTCATGGCTGCACGTCGCCCGTAAAGTGCGTGTTTACAAGCTGAGATGATTGGGTAGCAGTGCGCACCTTGTATCCGCGCGAGAGTTGACCACCATGCCCCGATGGGCGCAGATGCCACGGGCTGGCAAATGAGGCATGCAGTTCCTCAGCGAAGGCCGCTACCTGTCGAACGTGGTGGATGGAAGGTTGACTCGCTAGGGTAAAGCACAGTGATTTTTAAATCGGATAATCTCGAGTCGCAATTCTCGGTTGGTCATTCGCCGCCTCCACACAACCTGATTCTGGTCCTACCAAAACCACGCCGGGCTCGTGCTATTCGCGGGACCGTCGTCAGAGTAATGAATGACGCCAAATTCATTTACGAAGAAACTCCGCCCTAGTCCGCCTGCCGGATTCGCAGTCAGTGAGAAAGTTGTTGAGCCGGGAGCCGTGCATCCGACTCCTAGAACTGCGGGAGTCGGGCCAGGTGTGTATTGAAAGAAATAGCCATTCGTTTGAGTTTGCGCCTGTGCTCCCCCGAGAAGTAACGGCGCATCGCACGTTGGGGGTATGGCAATTCCGGTTCCAGCAAGCACTCCGGTGTCTACGTAGCCGTTGTGATAAATCTGGAGATAATACGCTTCGGCATTCTGGATTGCGCGGAGCGTAGACACTGCTTGATTGGCTTGCTGCGACATACGCAGCCGCATAAACGAAGGGGCGGACATGGCAAGCAACACGCCTAGGACGGAAACGACTATAAGCATTTCAAGCAGGAGAACGCTACCGCGTTCCGAGATTTTTCCTCGCATAAGATCCTTTCGTTCGCAAAGACCCCGACTGCGGAAAGGGCTGCTTTTGAAGTGCTGGCAGTGCCAGCGGTGTATAAGTTACAGATACCGACCAGCATTTGACAAGAGTGGAGTGGCTAGGGCGGGTGTAGAATCTCGCGGCAATAGCTTCGGTGAAGCCGCCGAGTATCTGGGCGTCAGCCCGTGGTTTGTGGAATTGAAAATCCGCTCGAAGGAATTGCCTGCTTTGAGAATGTGCCGTCACTATACGATTTTGAAGGAAGACATGGACGCCTTCCTCGACGACAAGCGGCTTAGGTGGTAGCCCGGACGGGAATCGAACCCGTAGTCTCCGCCTTGAGAGGGCGGCGTGTTAAACCGATTACACTACCGGGCCACGCTGACAATTGTATCACTTACTAGCAAGAGTTTCGAACGCTTCCGGTACGGCACCCTTATCCATGATGGCGTAGCGACGGAACATCGAATCCGTTGTGTGGCCACTCATAGCCATCGCTACTGTTTGGGGTATTCCGTTCTTCACCATGTTCCGGCGGGACGTGCGTCGAAAATCCTACGGTCGTAACCACGGCAAACTTCGGTCTCTTCGTTGAAAATGCCCAACCCGAGTTTATGACATGCACGCCGCCACTGACTTCGAAAATTCGTAATATCGAAAATCGGTTCACCGTTTAAGCGAAGCATAGGCTTAATGACTTTGACGAAGTCGAAGATGGGCTCGCCGTTCTTCTAGACCAGCGGCGGGACAAAGTCTTCCAATAGTAGATGCCTGTTTTTACACCCTCTCAAGGCTAAAATCCGGGTTCGACTCCCGGTATCGATACCAAAATCATCGGTATCCCACAGCCTCCCGGCAACCGAAAACCTGCCAAAATGGAAGACCACGGCTCAATTTTTTAAATCTTTTGCATCAGGTCTTTTGATTGACGGTCCGAATAGCCACGCGATACCCTATTGCCGGACTGGCGGGTCCTTTGCCAGCTAAGAGTTTGCCCCTGAGCTTGCGTCTTATCCCACTTTGAGGAGATTCATGTCGAACGAACTGCGTAATTTTCTAGCCCTTTCCTATGACGAACTGGAGCAGTTGAATCTGAATGCCAAGGAGCAGCGTCAGAAACGGGTTGCCGAGCACAAAATTCAGGAAGAACGCATCAAGTATTTGACGGACGAAAAGCGCATCAAGGCCGTTACCGTACTTTTCAGCGACCTTGAAGGCCGCCTTCACATGCTCGATTACGACAAGAAGTTTCTCATCAAGAGCTGGGACAATTTGACGTTCGACGGCTCCTCGATCCGCGGTTTTACCGCGCAGCGGGAAAGCGATTTGCGGCTAGCGATGGATTGGGGCGCGTTCTACTGGGCGCCTGCGGATGTCTTTGGGTCCGGCAAGGTTCTCGTCTTCGGCCACGTGATTGACAAGGACGGTTCGCCGTACTCCGCCGACATTCGCGGAGTGCTGAAGGGCTTTGCTGACAATCTCCACGAGAAGAAGGGCTACACGCTCAATGCCGCCAATGAAATCGAGGGATTCCTTTTCAAGGGTCAGAATGCGGAGCGAAGCTACAACGAAACCGGCAAATTCGAATACGTCAATACCGGCGGTTACTACCACTCGCTCCCCGGCGATCCGCTGCGCACGTTTATTGATACCACCGCGGAAGTCCAGCGAGCCATGGCGTTCCAGAACGAAAAAGATCACCCGGAAGTCGCACCTTCGCAATTCGAAATCAACTATGGTTACGGTGAGGTGGTCTCCGCCGCCGACCAGATCCAGCTTTACAAGCTGATTTGCCGCCAGGTGGCCACCAACATGGGGTTCACCGCGTGCTTCCTGCCGAAACCCGTCGTCGGTGTGAATGGCAACGGCATGCACACCAACGTTTCGGTCAGCAAAGACGGAAAAAACATGTTCTGGGATCCCAAGGGTGAAGAAAAGCTAAGCAAATTCGGCTGGGAGTTTGTGGACCGCATCCTGAGTCACGGCAATGATATCTGCCTGTTGATCAATTCGAGCGTCAACGCCTACCGCCGGCTCGACCCACACTTCGAGGCACCCAATCAGCTCAATGCTTCGGCGGTCAACCGCGGCGCCATGGTGCGCATCCCTATCGGGAACGAGAAGAGCATGCGCACGGAAGTGCGCGCTGTCGCTCCCGACTCTAATCCTTATATGGTGATGTATTCGATCTTCAAGACCGGCCTCGACGGCGAAATCGCTAAAATCAAGAATTTGCGCTCGGCGCAGCGCTATCTACCCGACAACATCTATACGGCGCTCGAGAACTTTGAGAAGGCCGACTGGACGACCGCGCTCTTCGGGGCTGACGTCAAGGCTCGCTACGCAGAGCTGAAGCGCGCCGCTGCCGACCGCTGCCCGCGGTCGCTCGGCACCGTCGTCAAAGTGCCGGAAGTCCAGTATCACCATGAGGTATACAACCAGTTCCTCTGGAACCAGTTCTAGAAGTGTTTCAGCAACGCCGCATGGAACACCCCCGGTGCTGCCCGGGGGCGTTTCCCCTTTTGCCGATGTTCTTGAGTTTTCCTCAGATGCCCAATGAAACAAGCCTCGAGTTACGCGGTCTGGTTCGCTTAGTTCTTCTTTCTGAAAGGGCGGGACGCGGTGATTCCTTTTCCCTCGGTCACCGTCACGGTCTGGCCTGCAGCCGCGTTCGAAAGGCCATCGATCTGTCCGCTGGGCCAGCGAATCTCGACGGTGTCGGCTTTTTCATTGTGCGCGAGCCCGAATGTCAAAACGAGCTCGCTGGCGGAAAGATAGCTGGAGCCGCTGCGAAGCATCTGTGTTTGCGTTTCGCCGCCCGCAGTTAATTTTACGGTAGCGCCGATGCCATCGCGGTTGGATTTTGTGCCGGTCAATTTGATGCGCAAACTTTCGTTCGATGCCGCGGCGCCTTGGGCTTCATTCCGGAACAGATAGACTGGGCCTCCGTTGGTGGAAAGGAGTAGACCCAGGCGGCCGTCGTTATTGAAATCAGCGTACGCGGCGCCGCGTCCCACGCGGGGTGAA
>Ga0210399_10000156_pt1 | contig 53997 bp, 51 predicted proteins | sample IncBWC14MmetaG_FD_150865 | JGI IMG/M metagenome (GOLD analysis project Ga0210399, IMG submission 150865) | Forest soil microbial communities from Barre Woods Harvard Forest LTER site, Petersham, Massachusetts, United States - Inc-BW-C-14-M | ecosystem: Environmental > Terrestrial > Soil >...
CCGCGCTAACGATTGGCGAGAGTGGCAATTTCGCCCAGTCCCAGCAGGTTGGCGTCTGCCGTGACCAGCGTGAGATCGAGTACCTTGGCGGTAGCGGCGAGAAATCGGTCGGCTGGATCGCGCTGCGCGAGGCGAAGGAATTGAGAGGCGGCCGCAATCTCGTGCGTTAGCGCAGCCTCGCGAAAGGGCCCAGTATTGCGCATAATCCATTCCCTGGCGTCAGGGGCGAGGTATACGCGTCCTTTATCGTGCAGGATCAGGGCTTCCCACGTGCTCACGGGCGAAAGCCACAATTCGTTTGTCAGGTCCCGGAGTTCGCCGCGGATTCGCTTGCCCAGGCGCTCCGGGTCGATGAAACTCCACAACCAGATGTGCGTATCGAGCAGCAGCCTCAATCGCGCAAAACCTCCCAATCCTCGGGATCGGTTGCAGGACCGATGATGTCACCGAGAATCTTGCTCTTGCCCTTCATCGAACCGATCCAATCCCGGTTATTGGTCGGCGCGGGAGGGGAGACCTCCGCGATGGGACGCCCCCGACGAGTCACCCGGATCGGCTGCTTGGTTTTCTGCACCTCATCGAGGATTGCCAAACACTTCGCTTTGAACTCGGAGATACCTATCTCTTTCATGACCATATATTAGACCATAGTCTATTCAAGTGGTCAATTGACTACGGCAGCCCGAACGCATACACCGCGCTCCCCGCTGCGATCGCTGCATACTCCTTCCCGTCGACCGCAAACGCCATGGGCGCAGCGTACACCGCGCCACCCATCTGAAAGTGCCACAGCGGCTTGCCCGTCGCCGCATCGAAAGCGATGAAATTTCCCTCCGCGTCGCCGCTGAACACCAGCCCACCCGCGGTCGACAGCACGCCTGACCAAGTGGGCGACGTATGCTCGAACGTCCACTTGATCTCTCCCGTTGCCGGATCGATCGCCTTCAGGAATCCGCGATACGGCTCGGCCTCTTCCGACGGAAAATATGCGCTCCCGTAATACGCGTGCCCCGCCTCATAAGGCTGCGGCGCCGTGCTGAAAGTGTCGCACTGATCGCGCGCCGTTACGTAAAATAGCGCCGTCTGCGGGTCGTAGGTCGGAGCCATGAAGTTCGTCGTCCCAGCCGCCCCGGGACATACGGTGCGACCCTCCAGTGTCGGCGATGCTTCCTTCCTCCCCAGCGGCCGCCCTTCCGCGTCCTTCGTGTCGCTCCATGTAATTTTGCCGTAAGCATTCGCCGAGATCAGCTTGCCCGATGTGCGATCGAGTACATAGAAGAATCCATTGCGGTCGGCCTGCGCGATCAGGTGCTTGCCGCCGACGTCAATCATCACCGGAACCTGCGTCGCATCCCAATCATGCTCATCGTGCTTGGTAAACTGGAAATACCAGTTCATCTTGCCGGTGTCGGCATTCAACGCCAGCAGGGAATTGCTGTACAGGTTGTCGCCCGCGCGTCCCTCGCCGCGATTCGACGGCGCAGGATTTCCCGTTGGCCAGAAAATCTGATTCGTCGCTGCGTCGTACGTACCCGTATTCCACGCGGGCGCGCCGCCCACTTTCCACGAATCGCCCTCCCACGTGTCATGCCCGGGCTCGCCCGGACCCGGCACCGTATAGAACCGCCACTTGCGCTCGCCGGTATCGGCGTCGTACGCGTCAATGAACCCGCGCACGCCGTACTCCCCGCCGGAAACGCCGATCACGATCAAATTTTTTACCGCCAGCGGCGCCACCGTGAAGCTGTGCCCGGTGCGATAGTCCGCCGCGGCCACGTCCCACAGCACGGCCCCAGTCTTCGCATCGAGCGCGACCACGTGCGCGTCCAGCGTGCCCAGAAAAACCTTGTTCCCCAGAATCGCCACCCCTCGATTCACCCGCCCGCAACACGGACGGATGTCCCCCGGCAATTGCCGCTGATACATCCAGATCGGCCGCCCGGTCCGCGCGTCCAGAGCAAACGCCCGATTGTCCTGCGCGGTCGCATACATGATCCCGTCGACCACCAGAGGAGTTGTCTCCAGTTTTCCAGTTGCGGTAGTCTGATACACCCACTTCGCCACCATCGTGCGCGCATTCATGAGGTTGATCTGGTCGAGCGCGCTGAACCGCTTCCCGGTATAGTCGCCGGAATAAGTCATCCAGTTCTGCGGTTCTTTCGCAGAATTCACCAGCCGTTCAAACGTCACCTGTGCTGTCGTCCAACTCGCGAAAATACTTATTAAGAAAATCGTCGCCACGAGACGTGCTGGACCTCTGACAATACCGTGGAAGAGCGGCCCGTTAAGGGTCGCGTTACGAATCCGCCAGAAGAAGGCCTTTAGGCCCTGGGGTCCGCCGGGGCTAAAGCCAGCGCATGGGGAGCCATGACGCGGCGCTGAAGCGCCGCTCTTCCCGGCTCGTACTTGCTTCTCAGAAGACTCGATCCTCATCCGCCCTGTCATTTCGCCCCCACGCTGATCAAATACGCCACGATGTCCGCCAGTTCCTTGTCACTCAAGATATCGGCTCCGTACACCGGCATGGCCGACTGCCGGGACTTCTGAAACGACCGCAGCTTGTCTTTCTCCAGCAGATGAATCTGCTCGCTCGCGTCCATGATCTGCACGCTGAAGCTGTCTTCATTGAGCGTCACGCCTTTGATCTGCTTCCCGTCCGCCGTCACCACCGTGACGCTCTCATATTCCTGCGGAAATTCCTTCGTCGCCTCGGTCAATCCCCAGGCCAGCCGCCGGCTGGGATTACGCACCGAATCGATAATCGCCTCGCGCGTGCGCGATCCGCCCACTCCCGTCAACTCCGGCCCCAGCCTTCCACCCTTGCCCTCGACTATGTGACACACAGAGCAGTTGGCATCGCCATAAAACAGATCCCTGCCATGGCTGGAATTGCCCACCGCCTGCGCCGGAGCCTTCACCTCCTGGCTGCGAATGTAGGTGATGATCTGCCAGATCTCCTCGTCGGTCATCCCGACGCCCTGCCCGTTGGTCCCGTTGGCCGGCATCGCAGTTCCTGGAATGCCGTTGCTGATGACCTGAAACATCTCCGCGTCGGAGTGCGTGTGCTTTTTCACCGCCCGCGTAAGGTCGGGCCCGCGCCCGCCGCCATGTGCGCCTAACCCGTGACACAGCGCGCAGTTGATGCGGAACTCATACTCCCCCGCCTTCGCCGCCTTGGCGTCACCCGCCAGGGGATTCTGGCCGATCGCCGGTTGCCCCGCTCCCATCAACACCAATCCGACGATTCCCGCGCACCATCGTCTGAACATGAATTCACCTTCCCGGAATTTGCCGCATTCTACGCCACCGAATCGCGATTGCAGCTTTGGAAATCTCGGCAGATTTGCAGCTTTGAAACCAGGCCCCCACCTGTACATGTCCAGCGGGCATCTGCCGCCTGCACCTTTGGCTCTCTACACTGAAATCCTGCCCTCAAGATGCCGATACTACTAAGGGGAGGGAGGATTTCCGCTAGGCGTCCAAGTGATTGATTCGTCAGCCTTTCCAGCGAAAGGCGTCGGCCTGGGGAAGGCCCACATGAGCCAGCACGCGATAAGCAAATTCGCGCGCCATCTCATCTAAAGAAGCAGGACCGTAATAGTACGCCGGGATCAGTGGAAAGACGGTGGCTCCGGCGTCGGTGGCACGGTACATGTTGCGGATGTGGATTTTATTGAGCGGCGTCTCGCGCACGCACAGCACCAGCGGACGCTTCTCTTTGATCGAAACGTCCGCCGCGCGCTCGATCAGTTGCGAGGCAACGCCGTTCGCGATACGGGCCAACGTGCCCACGCTGCATGGCATTACGATCATGGCATCGGCGGGATAGGAACCGCTGGCCACGTTCGCCCCGATGTCGGTGTTCGATTGCTCTTTGATTTTGAGCGCAGCACGACTGCCGGAGTGGCCAAGAATCCGGCCGACCAGGTTGGACCGGCCTTTGATGTCCAACTCCTCGGCCATAACCCGCAGCGCGCTGTCGGAAGCGATGAAGTTGACCGTCTCGACACGAGCATCGCGTTCGACGGCCAGCAGAAGATGCCGCAGAAAAATGGCCCCGCTGGCCCCGGTGGTCGCGACGGTTAGGTTTTTCGGTGGCTGGCTCATCCCGCTCAGGAGCATAGGGAGGCCGCGCGGGAGAAGTCAAGACAAGCTAAGAAGCTAAGGAGCCAAGGGCCAAGAGCCAAGAGCCAAGAGCCAAGAGCCAAGAGCTAGAAGCTAGAAGCTAGAAGCTAGAAGCTGATCATGTCCTCAACCGCCAATCTCCGGTCCCGCCGCAGCGCCGCCCAGTTGCATGCGCTGGCGGGAGTGGAACGCGAAATCCGCGCCCAGGATTCGCATAACCGCCGCAAATATCTTCGCGAGTTCAACCAGGCGTTTCGCAGCTACGACTCCGTTCTCGATGCGCAGCAGATTCAAGACGCGCTCCACTCCGCCGACGTGGTCCTAATCGGCGACTACCACGCGCTCCCAGCCGCGCAACGCTACGCCGCATCGCTGATCGAGCAGCGCGCGTTGGCTGGAGACCGACCCGTCGTCCTGGGAGTCGAAACCATCTTTGCCCGCGACCAGCACATCCTCGACGAATGGTGGCGCCGCGACATTGACGAAACCGAACTCCGCCAGCGCATCCGCTTCGACCTCGACTGGGGATACGACTGGACCCCATTCCACGAGTTGCTGGTCACCGCGCGCGACCACGCCGAAGCCGTCTACGGCCTGGACTGCATGCCGCGCGAAGACCTGCGCAAGATCGGCGCCCGCGACCGTCACGCCGCCGCCAAGATTGCCGAAATCCGCGAGCGCCATCCCGACGCCGTCATCTTCGTGTTGTTCGGCGAGTCGCATCTCGCTCCTGACCATCTGCCGCGCGCGTTGCGTCAGCAGCTGCCCGACGCGAAAGTTCTCACCGTATTGCAGAACATCGACGCGCTCTACTGGCGCGCCGCCGGAGAGCGTGCCGACAAAGTGGAAGGCGTTCGCGTCAACGACGACGTGCTGTGCGTCTTCAACGCCACGCCGCTCGAAAAATACGAAAGCTACCGCCTGTTCCTCGACCAGTGGAGCCGGTGCGACGACGGTCCCGATTTCGCTCCCACCATCTACAACTTGATCGACAGCCTGGCCCGCTTCCTCGAGATCAACCGCTACTCGGCGCACAACGGTACCCAGCCGAAATTCCTGGTCGACCTGATGCCTGAAGTCTACGGTGGTTCGTCCGACGGCATACTGCGCCGCTTGCTGTCGCGCAAAAGCATCGCCGAAACCGAGCGCGAAGCCATGTTGGCCAGCGTGGAAGAACGCGGCAGTGCCTATATGCCGCAAGTGAATGCGTTCTACGTCCGCGAATTCCAGATGATCCACGCCGCTGAAGATGCCACCCGCTTTCTGCATCAAGCCTGTCAGGGTTTGCCGCAACGCCTCAACGGCCATGCGGAAGAGGGGATCGTCATAGGCAGCCAGCGCGGCCGCCGGACCGCAATCGACGATTTCTACACCCGCGTGATCGAGCACGCGGTAGCCTATTTCGGTTCGCGCGTACTCTATCCCTCGCGTCCCGTTCCCAGCGACTCGTCACCTCTATCCCGGGCGGCCTGCGAAAAAGCGGCGCAGGCGGCCATCCGGGCCGAGGCAAGCAAGTGTGAATCCGCTGCGCAGGATCTGGGCTACCGCATTGGAAACCAGATCTATGACGCCTACCTTGCCGGCAAAGTCGCTCCCAGTGGCCTGCGGCGGCTATTCCTCGCGCACCTCGACGAGCCCGGGCTGGCCCGCAAAGTCTGCGCCGCCGTGATTGCCAAAGTCCGCTCACTTTCCAACTCAAAGTCGCGCGCCGCCCACGCCTGAACTCCGCCCTCTGCGCGAAATGCTAATCTAGACCTCAGCCCGGCTGAATGCCGAACGCCGAATGACGAAACCGCTGAGTGCCTCTTGAACGCCGAATCCATCCGCAAACTGTTTCAGCAAGTGCGCTCGGGCAACATCACTCCTGATGCTGCGGTCGACCGCCTGCGCCATCTGCCCTTTGAGGATCTCGGCTTCGCCAAAGTCGACCATCACCGCGCACTGCGGGCCGGCATGCCCGAGGTCATTCTCGGCGAAGGCAAGACGCCCGCCCAGGTCGCCGGGATTTTCGACCGCTTGGCGAAACATGGCGGAAACATTCTGGCCACGCGCGCCAACGAAAAACAGTTTGTCGCGGTAAAGAAGACGTTTCGCGCCACCGAATACCGCGACCTCGCCCGCGCTATCGTTTTGCAACGCGATCCCACGAAATACGGCAAGGGAGTGATCGCCGTGGTCTCCGCCGGAACCAGCGACATCCCCGTAGCGGAAGAAGCTGTCGTCACCGCGGAGGTGATGGGGAATGAAGTCGAGCACTTTTACGACGTCGGCGTCGCCGGCATTCACCGCCTGCTGGCCAACCGCGAAGCCCTCACCCGGGCGCGCGTCGTCATCGTATGCGCCGGCATGGAGGGCGCGCTGCCCAGCGTCGTCGGAGGCCTCGTCGGTGTCCCCGTCATCGCCGTGCCCACGAGCATCGGCTACGGCTCGTCGTTCAAAGGGCTGGCCGCGCTGCTCGGCATGCTGAACTCGTGCGCATCGAACGTCAGCGTGGTCAACATCGACAACGGATTCGGCGCCGGCTACGTCGCATCGCTTATCAACCGCTTACCGTAAAGCGAAAAGGAGGAACCTATGCCCGACGCGCTCTCCCCCGAAGTGAAACAACTCATCGATCATCCGAACTTCGCTCACCTCGCCACGCTTATGCCCGACGGCTCACCACAGTCGGTGCCGGTCTGGGTCGGCCGCGAAGGGGAGCATATCGTCATCTGCACCGGCGAAGGCTCGCTCAAAGCGAAGAATACGCGTCGCGATCCGCGAGTGGCGTTGTCGATCGTCGACTTCACCAATCCCTACGAAGAAGTTCAGATCCGCGGCCGTGTCGTCGAACGCCGCCCAGACCAGGACTTCAAGGTGATGGACGCCGTCTCGCACAAGTACACGGGCAAGCCCTTTCCCTTCCGCAATCCTGAAGGACGAGTCGCCCTCATCGTTGCTGTCGAGAAGGTCCGTTACACCAAGCTGCCCTTCGAGCACACACCTGGGAAATAAAAAGGCGCGGCTCGTGACTGTTTACTCTCGAGCCGCGCCTTTCCCCCTGTCACCGCTACATCAACCTTACATTCCCTGCCGGCCGACTTATTCGACTTGCAGTTTGTTGTCCACGCTGAAGGCGCCGAAGAGCTGGTTCGCTCGGAGCCCGGCGACCGTCTTGTCCATCGGGCTATCAACCGACCCGTACAGGGTCACATGCCCGTTGGTCACGATGATGCGAATCGGACGCGCCGGATCGATCGCGTACTTGCTCAAAACCGGGTCGCGATAAATGGCGCGCAGCGCTCGCAATCGCAGACCGTCGTCATACAGTGAAACCGGCTCCAGCGAAACGTTGTCGATCACATCTTTAACGCCCGGCATGTTCGCAATGTCGGCCAGCGCTTCGTCGCGGCCAATGCCAGTGCGATCCTGGCCTTCGACCGTGACCACTCCGTCTTTCACTCCCAGCGCGAAGTAGTCGAACGTGCTGTCGTAACCCACGCGCACGTAGGTCAGCTTCTTGGCCAGTTTCTGCTCAAGCTGCTCGTCCGGCACATTCGGACCCGCCACCGTCACCAGGTTGCGCACTCCCTGGGTGTTCGCAATCTTGCGCGCCAGCTTCGCAGCGTCCAGTTTGCCTTGGTAGAGATCGACCGTGCCCGTGAGGGTCACGATCCCGTCTTCCACGCTCGCCTTCACGTCGCGGAACTGGTTCTTCGCGGCCAGCTTCTGCGTTGCCGTCGTCTGAATTTGATTGTCGTAGCGAGTAGCGGTCTCAGCCACGAGCATTGTGCTCAACAGCCCCACCGCTAGAAACGTACTCGCCAGTTTCACTAAGCTCTTCTTCGTTGCAGTCATAAAGGTCACCTCCGACCCGTTGACGAATCTTTACGAATTAACCACCTGGTTAATTCATTCGATGCGGAGGTGCCAGCGAGAGATGCTTCTGCGCCAAGGGGAGGGAACCGCTACTGCTCTGCGCTAAACGCGGAGAGAAACTTTCTGCGCCGCCGCGGGTTTATATGGGCAGCCGGCAGTGGTGTGTCGAGCAGTGTTCCCGTATCGCGGTCAACGATACTGCGCGGGCAGTTTTCCGATCATTTTCCGACTAAAGACCAGTCCGTCAGCAGCACCGGTTGCCCGTTCTTCACGATCGTCGGATAAACATTGTCGAAGCCCTTGTGGTCCTTGGGACCGTAATCCAAAATCAACTTCGCGCCCATCCCGACGTTCATTTCGTGGATCGACTCGATAGCCGTGATGAATTTTTCCCGCGTCAGATCTTTCCCCGCGCGCTTCAGCCCCTCCACCAGAACCATCGCATCGACAAAGCCCTCCAGGCTCACAAAACTCGGCGGCGTATCCGGATAATACTTCGACAAGTTTCTGCGATACTGCTCAACCGTCGAGTAGTCGGTGCGATCGTAGGGAGGAACCACCTGCGTGATAATCGTGCCCTCCGCATCGGGTCCCGCCTCTTTGATGAATTCCTCGGTGCCTACAAAAGAGACGGTCACAAATTGCGGCCGCCACCCCGCCGCGTGCGCCTTCTTCACGATGGCTGCTACCGGGGCATAGGGCCCGACCACCACCACCGCCTGCGGACGCGCTGCCAGCAGGCTCTTCAGCCCTTCATCCACATCCATCGTATTGCGCGCAAACGTGCCCAATCCTACCGGCGCCGCGTTGTGTTTCTGTAACGCCAGTTTCACGCCATCGAGCACCGTCTTGCCAAACGCGTCATCCTGATAGATCACTCCGACCTTGCGAATATTCACGTCCCACAGTTTGTCGATCTGCTCCCGCGTCTCATCGTAGTAAGACGCGCGCACATTGATGATGTAGTGCTTGAGCGGCTCGTAGAGCATCTGCGCGCCGGTAAACAACCCTACCACTGGGATCTTCTCGTCCTGCGCCATGGGGACGTAAACCTTCGCAGTGGGCGTACCCACAAAGAATCCCAACGCGAACACGCCCTCCTTGGTCATGCGCTTGAAGCATGCGGGAGCCTTGTCTGGATCGTAGCTGTCATCAAAGGCCAGCAGTTGAACCTTGCGCCCGAAGATTCCACCCTCGTCGTTGACGGAATGGAGATACGTCGTTGCCCCCATCACGGTTTCTTTGCCCAGGAAGTGCGCCGGGCCATCCAGCGCGGAGCACGATCCTACCAGAATGCTATCCTCGGTGACACCCGGCGTCTGCGCCAGAGCGGCAGAGATCACGATCATCACCGTGAACATCAGCAGTGCAACGCGTGAAAAATAAATAAGTCCCGCCCCAATTCGGTTCATCCGCAAACTCCTGTGGAAAGCATTTCTCTTCGCACACGGCCGGGGTAAGCGTGCATGAGATTGGTGAGGACATTGTGGCACGGCGAGTACGCGCCAGTGACCTCTGCGACTCACCGAAGTAACCCGCGCTTACGAAAGGCCGTCGCAGCGCTCCCATTGCAGAACGCGTCTTTTCGGGATTACCCCCGTAACTTTCGACTCGGTACTTTGCGTTCTACCATGCCCTTGGACTGCGCATTTCGAGGGGGAATTCGCGGATGGGTGAACGTGTCACCCCATCAGGACGGGTAGATCTTTCCCGCGCCAGCCGGCTGAAAACAGCCCTGGACAGCGGAGCTCCCCCTGCGTTCGTACAGCCCGAAAACACCGCCCGTCCCGCGAACGGCGCCTGCTCCGAGCTTTCCTGCCCACTGCCACCTTTATCCGAACCCGCGACCATCCATCCCACGAACGCCCAGACCCGGCTGCAGTTTCTGGAACAGATGTTTCAGGCGTCGCCCGATGGATTAAGCATCGCGGATTGCACCCATCGCGTGCTCTGGGCCAACGATGCCTTCGTCCGCATGTTTGACTACCAGGTCTCCGAGGTCGTAGGTCAGCCGCTGGAGAATCTCGTAGTGCCTCCCGACCGTCTGGCGGAATCACAGTGGGTGACCGAGGCGCTTTCCCGAGGGGAGCGCATCACGCTGGAAACGCGGCGCAGAAAGAAAGATGGATCGTTGGTCGATGTTTCTCTGTCGTGCGCGCCTCTGTTGCTGGATGGAAAAATGGCGGGCTTCTCCGCCGGCTACCATGACATTTCCGATCGCAAGCGGGTGGAAGCGCTCAGCTCGGCGCTTTACCGGGTCGCCGAGAAGAGCAGCAGCGCCAACGATCTGCAGCAATTTTTCGCCGCTGTGCACGGCATTGTCGATGAGTTGCTGTACGCGCGGAACTTCTACGTCGCCCTCTACGATCCCTCCACCGAGTTGCTCAGTTTCCCTTACTTCGTCGACGAACAAGACTCCGCCCCGGTTCCCAAAAAGCTGGGCAGCGGGCTGACCGACTATCTCATCCGCTCAGGGCAGCCGCTGCTGGCGACCCCCGAAGTGCTCGAGGCCATGGAGGACCGCGGCGAAGTGGCGCGCAACGGATCGCGTTCGCTCGACTGGATGGGTGTTCCCCTCAAAGTCAACAGCCATACTTTCGGGGCACTCGTAGTGCAAACGTATTCCAAAAACATTCGCTATGGCGAGCGCGATAAAGAGATTCTGACTTTCGTGGCGCGGCAACTGGCCAGCGCGGTTGAGATCAAGAGAAACGAGCAGGCGCTGCGCCGCTCCGAAGCTCGCTACCGTTCTCTTGTGCAGAGTTCGGTCTACGGAATCTATCGGTCGAGTCTCGAAGGAAGATTTCTGGACGTAAATCCGGCCCTGATCACCATGCTGGGATACGGTTCGGCTGAAGAAGTCCTGCTGCTCGATCCGGAAAAAGATATATTCGCGCACTCCGAAGAACACAACCGGCTGATCGACGAATTCCGCCGCACCGGCCGCCTCGATGGAATCGAGATGAAGTGGAAGCGCAAGGATGGCACCCTCATCACCGTGCGCATTAGCGGCCGGGCGGTGAGCAGCGCCGACGAACCCGCAGATGTGTTGGAGGCGATTGCCGAAGACGTCACCGACCGCCGCGTGCTGGAGGATCAATTCCGGCAGGCGCAGAAGATGGAAGCCGTAGGCCGCCTGGCGGGCGGAGTGGCTCACGATTTCAACAATCTGCTGATGGTGATCAGCGGATATGCGGAAGTTATTTTGGCCAACCTCGAGCTCGATCATCCCCTCTACGAGAAGGGACGCGCGATTCAGTTGGCCGCCGACCGCGCTACAACTCTGACTCGGCAGTTGCTGGCCTTCAGCCGCAAACAGTTACTGGAGCTCAAAGTCGTCGACGTGAACGCCATTGTTCGTGACATGGAACGTCTGCTCCAGCCTCTGATTGGCGAGAACGTCGAGATCACCACCAGTCTGTCTTCCGAAGCTGCCCACATCCGGGCCGACGCCGGACAACTGGAACAGGTGCTGATGAATCTGGTGGTAAACGCCAAAGACGCGATGCCGAACGGCGGAAAACTTACCATCCACACACAAAATCTCGGCGTGGATGAAAGTCATCGCCGCGACCAGACTTTCATCCGCCCCGGCAACTACGTTCTGCTCACCGTCCGCGACACCGGCATGGGCATGGACCGCGAGACCCAGTCGCGAATCTTTGAGCCATTCTTCACCACGAAAGAAAAAGGCAAAGGCACAGGCCTCGGGCTCTCCACGGTCTATGGCATCGTGAAACAAAGCGGTGGATATGTCATGGTGCAGAGCGAAGAAGGGCGCGGCACCACATTCCATATTTATCTGCCCCGCGTCGACGGCGTCGTCGAGCAGCATGCTGCTCCAGTGGCGAATGCCGCCCTGGGTGGTACCGAGACTGTCTTGCTGGTCGAAGACGAGGAATCGGTCCGCCAACTCGTGCGCGATACGCTGGCCGCCAGGGGCTACCGCGTGGTGGAAGCGGAGAACGGCGAGGCCGGGATGGCCGCCGCGGCCCTGCATAACGGCAAGATCGACCTTGTGATCACCGACGTGGTTATGCCCGGGATGAGCGGCCGTGACTTAGTCAAGCAACTCGCGCAGATGCGCCCCGAAGCCAAGGTGCTTTATCTCTCTGGCTACACCGAGGATTCAGTTATCAGCGAAGGCACCATCGAGAGTGGCTCCTCGTTTCTCCAGAAACCCTTCACCCTGCAAAATCTGTTGCGCAAAGTGCGCGAACTATTGGGTTAGCCGAGTCTCCTCATCTCCCGGTTCTCAAGCCGCTCCATCACCATCGCAGGGCCTTTTTTCAAATCTCTGAAGTCCACGCCTGGGTAAGCAGGACAAGGGGGACTCCCATCCCTTATCCTCTAGACTGCCGTTTGCGCGGTCCGGCATTATTGGGCCGCTCTGCTTCGATGATCGTGAACTTCGCAGAACGCGCGCACAACCATAACTGGGAACTCGACCCGGTGGTACGGTCTCTGCTCGACACCGATTTCTACAAGCTGCTGATGCTGCAGTTCATCTGGAAGCATTTCCCCAAAACGCGCGTGGAGTTTTCGCTGATCAACCGGCATGCTTCGGTGAGGATGGCCGAGATCATCCACATCGAAGAACTCAAGGTGCAACTGCAGCACGTGCGCGGACGAAGATTTCGAAAGTCAGAACTGGTGTGGCTCGCGGGCAACACGTTCTATGGCCGCCGTGGAATTTTCGAGCCGGCATTTTTGGAGTGGTTGGAGCGAGACTTCCGGCTGTCGGATTATCAACTGTCGGTGCGCGACGGGCAGATCCACCTGACGTTTGAGGGCGCATGGACCGAGACCACGATGTGGGAACTGTACGCGCTGGCGATTCTCGACGAGTTAAAGACGCGGGCGCAGCTGAAGACGCTGAGCGAATTCGGACTCGACATTCTCTATGCGCGGGCCAAGACCAAGTTGTGGAGCAAGATCGAGCGCCTGCGCGGCGTCCCGGGATTAAGTGTCGCTGATTTTGGAACGCGCCGGCGGCACAGTTTTCTGTGGCAGGAATATGTCGTCGTGGCCATGGCCGCCAATCTGGGCAGCAATTTCATCGGGACGTCGAATGCCTTCCTGGCGCACAAGCATGACCTGGAAGCGATTGGAACCAACGCGCATGAGATTCCGATGGTGATGGCCGCCCTCGCGCCGGATGACGTGGCGCTGAAAGCGTCGCAGTATCGAGTGCTCGAACTGTGGCAGCAGACCTATGAAGGTGCGTTGCGGGTGATGTTGCCCGATACGTTTGGCACGACGCAGTTTCTTGCCGGAGCGCCCGAGTGGGCGGCAGACTGGACCGGACAGCGCGTGGACAGCAAGGATCCTTACGTCGCCGGAGATGAATATATTACGTGGCTCAAAGCGCGCGGAAGGGACCCTCGCGAGAAACTGCTGATCGCCTCCGACACGCTGGATGTAGACGCGATCCTCGGACTGCATGCGTATTTTGGCGGCACTCTGGCGCAAAGCGTGGCCCCCGGCGATTTCCTGAGTGCGGCTGACTTCGAGGATCGCAACAAGTGGACACCGGGGCGGCGCGTCCGCTTCAGCGCGGGCTGGGGAACGCTGTTGACCAACGATTTTCGCGGCTGCAATCCCAACAATAGCGGGGGTTTTGACCCCATCAGCCTGATCTGCAAGGTTTCGAACGTCGAAGGGCGGCCGGCCGTTAAGCTCTCTGACAACTATTCCAAGGCGCTGGGGCCTCCGGCAGAGATCGAGCGCTACCGGAAAGTGTTCGGAACTCAGGGAATCGCCAACGCTCCACTGGTGGCGTGACGATTTTTTCTGACTAACCACGATGTCGAGCAGCTCGCGTTGAAATGTTTTTTCGGCCTTCTCTGCGTCCTTCGCGGTTCTTCTTTGCGTCCTCGGCGGTAAAGATCTTTGGCAATGCCGGCAGCGAGCCTTTAACCGCTGAGATCGCAAAGAGAATCCGCGGAGATCGCGGAGAAGAGCCATCACAAAAACTGCCAGGAAATTGAAATTGTTGTTAACCGTTGCCCACCTTCGTTCGTTGTGTGCTTAGAGATGCTTCACGGCGCATCTCTCACGAAGGGAACCTCTACATGCACAAGCAGCGGCGGCACATGACGTTGATTCGGTCGATCGTAGCATTCTTGGCGTTGTTCACTGCGGTGAGCGTTGCTCAAGCGCCGCGCGCCGCGCAACCGGCAGGGGGCCCCAATGCTCCGCAGATGAGCGAAAAGGATCTGGCGGCCCTGCAGGACCAGTTGCTTCAGGAGTTGCGCGTGAGCCCCACGTTGGCCGAGGTCGTGGCCCGGGACCCTTCGCTGCTCTCGAATGCGGACTACGTGAACCGTAACAATCCTCAGCTAGCACGCTTCCTACAGGCGCACCCCGAGATCGCACAGAATCCCGACTTCTATCTCTTTAACAATCTGCACCCTGAACATGAGGAGCCCGCCCAAACGCTGGAGCGCAAACTGTGGCCGCATACGTCCGAGCCAGGGTCCTCGGGAGTTGACCGCGAACTGGTCAACGATGGCATCCCGTTCCTGGTTTTCGTTTGCATTCTTGGCGCGCTCCTCTGGCTGACCCATGTTTTGCTGGAAAATCGGCGTTGGGGCCGGATCTTCCAGCTGCAAACGGATGTGCACGGCAGGCTGATCGAGAGATTTGGCACTTCACAGGAAGTGTTGACGTACATGAGCACCGACGCGGGCAAGCGTTTTCTGGAAGCGACACCGATCGCGGTCGGCTTCGAGCGCCAGCCACCGGTTCCGAGTCCGGTCGCCCGCGTCCTCACACCCCTGCAGATCGGAATCGTGATGACCCTGCTGGGCGTCGGCCTGCTCTCCCTGCGCCACAGCGTCACCGATGGCGCCATCGCTTTACTCGTGATTGGCACCGTCGTGCTCATGCCCGGCCTGGGGTTTATCATCTCGGCGGGAATCACCTGGGTATTGGCCCGGCACCTGGGCCTGATGCCGGAAAGCGGAGGACGGAACTAGAATCAATTTGCTGCCTGAGCTTACTGCCTCAGCCACGCAGCAGCCCGACCGCGGGCTGCTCGGGAACGCAGCCATGAGGAAACCAGATACGACCGGGGAATATGCCATCCCGAATGTAGGAGCTCGCGGGGCATCGCGAACGGACGAACTGCCCATGGACAGCGATGCCTTCGCCGGCTTCTACCAGCGCTCCGCTCCGGGGCTGCGCGCGTATCTGGTGCGAGTCTCGGGGAACGCAGCGCTGGCTGACGACCTGATGCAGGAGAGCTATCTCCGCTTCCTGTGTGCAACGCGCCCCGAAGGTGGCGAGGTGAACTACCGCCGTTACCTGTATCGCATTGCGACCAATCTCTTGCGCGACCACTGGAGACGGCCGGGAGCGGCTTGCATTGAAGACGTTCCGGAACAGTTTCTGGCGGCTCGGGACAGGTTGTCGAGCATCGATTCGCAGGCCATGCTCGAGCCGGCCTTGGCGCGTATGCGTCCACGCGAGCGGCAGCTGCTGTGGCTGGCGCACGCCGAAGGCTATTCGCACCGTGAGATCTCCGAGATCACCGGCCTGAGCGCGGCGGGCATTCGTCTGCTGCTTTTCCGGGCGCGGCGAAAAATCGCGCGTCTGCTGCGCCAGCAGATTGCCGCAGATCGGGGGAGAGCATGACCTTCCGCACTTGCTCCTACGAGAAAGAGCTTCACCAGGCACTGAAGGATGGGCACTGGCCCGAGGGTTGCGGCCAGGAATTGCGCACCCATGTAGATGGATGCGGCAACTGCAGCGATCTCGTTTTGGTGACCCAGACCTTCCAGCGGGCGCGGACTGAATCGGAGCGCGCGGCGCCTTGCGGCTCACCCAGCCTGTTATGGTGGCGAGCGCAGCTGCGCCGCCGGAACGCCGCGGCCGAGCGCGTCAGCCGGCCCATCACGATCGCGCAAACTTTCGCCTGGTTCGTCACCGTGTTGGTGGGGGTAGTCTTTGTGGCGTCGCAATACAGCCACGGTCTGCGTTGGGCGTCGTGGTGGTCAGAGTTCGTGCCTCCGCGAGCCTTTCATCTCCTACCCTTCGGATCCGGACAAGTCGGCTGGAATCTCGTTCTGCTGATTTCCGGCTTTGCCGTGCTGGCGCTGCTGAGCGCCCTGGTCGTGTATCTGGCCGCGGAAAAATCCTGACGACTGGCGTGAAGGTCAAAGCCGCGTAGAAACAACCCGCGGTACATGCTCTTTCGTTCTCTCCCCGTAACCTTGTGAATGCTGGGCGGCGCTGCCAGCATGAGGACGCGGCGGGCATGAAGATTCTTCTGGTTGAAGATTCCTACATCGAACGGCACCAGATCGGTGGCTTTCTGAACGATTGGGGACTGGAACACATGTCCGTCGGCAGTGGCACTGAAGCGGTCAAGCTGTTGGAAGCCCCCAATCCTCCCGACTTGGCAATTCTCGATTGGCTCCTGCCCGGTATGGACGGTATCGACATTCTGCGGCGCATCCGAAAACTCAGTCACGGAAACTACATCTACACTATGATGCTGACCTGCAGGTAAGTAAATCTGAATGCTGACTAAAGAAACTGCCGGCGACATTTTCGACCGTATCAAGAAACTCTCATCCGCGGATGAGGTTGAGGTGCTTTTCTCGGGCGGTCGGTTTGCGCTGACGCGCTTTGCCAACAACCTGATTCACCAGAATGTGGCCGAGGAGAATCATGTGGTCTCGGTACGCAGCGTGTTTGGCGGGCGGACGGCGCGGGCTTTTACCAACAAGTTTGATGAAGAGAGTTTGCGGCAAGTGGTACGGTCGGCAGAGAGTTTGGCGAAAGTGCAGCATCCGGATGCAGATCTCCTGCCCATGCCTGACGCCAGTTCTGCGGGCGGGGCGCCCGCCACACAAGTTGTTCCTTCCCGGCATTTTCAGCAGACTGCGGACATCACTCCTGAATTGCGGTCTGAGGGCGTTAAGAAGATTGTTGGCGTGGCGCAAACGCACAAGCTCACCACTGCCGGAGTCTTTTCCAGTGCGGAGTCTGTGGAGGGGATCTTCAACTCGCGCGGTTTGAGCCGCTGGCATACGCAAACATCGGCTGAAATCTCGATCACCATGCTGGAGGCGGATTCTTCCGGCTGGCAGAAGGCGAACTCGCCGGATGTGGGGAACCTTGATCTGCTGGCGCTGGCTGAAGTGTCGGCGCAGAAGGCTCTGGATTCGGCGCGTCCGCGGGAGATTCCGGCGGGGAAGTATACGGTGATCCTGGAGCCGGCGGCCGTGCTCGACATCGTCGGATTTATGTTCTGGGATTACTCGGGGATGGCGATTCTTGACCAGCGCTCTTTTCTGACGGGACGAATCGGTGCGAAGTTGTTCGGCAACAACATCACGATTTGGGATGACGTGGCGCATCCTCTGCAGACCGGTTCTCCGTTTGATGGAGAAGGCATGCAGCGGCAGAGAGTCGGGCTGGTGGAAAACGGAATCGTGAAGCGCGTGGTCTATGCACGTGCGACAGCCGAGAGAATGAAGCGCTCGGAATTCAAAGATAAGGTTGGTCCGATCGAGGCGACGGGCCACGGTTTCGCATTGCCCAACGAGATGGGAGAGATGCCGTTGAATATTGTGTTTGCCCCGGTGAGCGATCCGCAGACGGTCGAGCAAATGATTGCGTCGACCGAACACGGAGTGCTGGTGACGCGGCTGTGGTATATCCGCGAGGTGGAACCCTTCGAAAAGATGCTGACCGGAATGACTCGCGACGGCACTTTCCTGGTGGAGAATGGACGGGTGCAGGGTGGAGTCCGGAATTTTCGTTATAACGAGAGCCTGATTCACATGCTGTCGAACGTGGAAGCGACGAGCGTGCCGGTGCGCGCTTCTGGGGAAGAGTCGTTCGACATGGTCGTCCCCGCGATGAAGGTGAAAGAGTTCAACTTCACCGAAGTGACGAAGTTCTAAGAACCTCGGTACTCGGCATTCAGTCCTGGCTTTTGCTGCGCGTTTTTATCTCCGACAATCACCGGAAATTGACCCGGATTTGACCGGAAATCGACCCATCCGGCAGGCTGTTTCAGGCTCGCATCCCGCCCTTGGAATACCTTGTAATCCATTCAAATAAAAGCAGTTATCCCCATTTGTTCAATGACTTCGGTAACTTTATTTGGCGGATTCGTGGGTGTACGCTGCCCTTGAGCTTGGATGAGAGTCCGGAAGCGGAAACGGCGCTCCGGGCACGAAAAGGTCTTCTCAGCGTGGCAACGGAAGGCACAGCACCGATGACCGAGGCACAGGCCAAGTCGGGACACTACGAGGATATGCAGAGTGCGCCGCGCTTTCCGTTGCATCTCTCGGCGTCGGTAAAAAGCCAGGGCAGCGCGTATTCGGCAGAGACGGAAAACATCTCAGCCAACGGCGTGCTCTTTGCCATGGACAAAGACGTTCCCGTGGGCTCGATGGTGGAGTTCACGATTTTGTTGCCAGGCGATGTCGTGGGCGCCCGGAAGGACGTACAGATCGACTGCCGTGGGCGGGTCGTGCGCAGCTTCGAGGATCGCGGCCGACGCGGTGTAGGCGTAGTGATTGACGAATACCATTTTGAACGAGCATAGGCGCAAGGGACTGAATGGTCACCATTCCGGTTAGCGTGGAAGAAAATCTCGGAGCAGGGGAAGGCGGCAAAGGCCAGTTTGTCCGAGTGATCCTGGCCGATACGCAAGCCATCTTCCGCGCCGGTCTGCGCAAGGTTTTCGCGCTGGAAGATGACATTCGCGTGGTTGGGCAGGCGGAGACGCTGGCGCAAACGCAATCCGCGGCGGCGAAGTTTACTGCGGATGTACTGATTTTCGAAGCGGCTCTGACGCCGAATCCGGTGGACGCGGTGGCCGATCTGCTGCGGCAGAACCCGCAGTTACGCGTCGTGGTAGTGACCCCGGGCGCCGATGAAGAGTTGACGTTGGAGTTGTTCCGCCGGGGAGCGCACGGCATTGTGTCGCGTGAAGTGGAACCCGAGCTGTTGGTGGAGTGCCTGCGCAAGGTGGTGGCCGGGGAGACCTGGCTCGACAGTCAGGGCACCCGCTGGGTCATGGAAGCGTACCGCAACCAGACGTCCCGGCCTGCGGGATCGCGGCCGAAGGTGCAGTTGACTCCCAAAGAAACGCTGATCGTTTCGTGCGTGACCCAGGGAATGAAGAACAAAGAGATCGCATTGCGCGTGGGCACCACGGAACAAGTGGTGAAGAATTACCTGCGCAAAGTATATGACAAGCTTGGAGTGGCAGACCGTCTCGAACTTGCACTGTACTGCCTGAATCATCATGTAGTCGACAACACGAAAGTGCCCCCTCTGCCGCCACCGGCTGAGAACGGCGCTGCGAAAGCGGCGGCAGCGGGTGTGTCTTCGAGCGGATCGTCCGTATCTGGTTCAGCGTCAGCGGTGAGCGCAGATCCTGCGACAAAAATTCAATAAGATTCCTGCTCTCCAGATTCCCGTCCATCCTTAGCAAGTTTCCCTTCAAGTTGCGGTTCCGATGACCGAACCCATAGAATTGAAATGAGCGGTGGCGGCTGCGGGATCGCCCGGATTTGCGGCTGACCAAAAGCTTGTGTAAGAGTCGTTCCTTCCATCCGATTCACGCCGGAGAGATGGCCGAGTGGCTGAAGGCGCACGCTTGGAAAGCGTGTTTAGGGGAAACTCTAACGTGGGTTCGAATCCCACTCTCTCCGCCAGTTCTTTGTTGATGCCAATAGACTTACACGATGGGCTGACGTCCACTGACGTCCATTAACGCGCCATCGCCTGCTTCACCACTCTCCCATGCGCCTCCCGCATCGAGTCCATCATCCCTCCGCCGTAGGTATTCAGCGTGGTCTGAATCGATGCGTGCCGCATGAGTTCTTTCTGCACCGTAAGCGGCTCGCCATTGTCTCCCAGCCACGCCCGGTAGGTGTGGCGAAGCGTATGCCAGCCGATCGGTCCTAAGCCGGCTTTGACTGCGGCCGGGCTCAGGTGGTTGTGCTGCATGTTCCAGGGTGTGTAGGGCTTTTCTCCCGCCATGTAGGGCGATGCGAACACGAAGTCCGAGTTGGCGGAAAACTCAGTCTTGCGCCTCCACTCGAAGATCACCTCCGCCAACGCTGGATCAAGTGGCAGGGGCGCCTCCGAATATTCGGTCTTCACATCGTCGACACGACCCGCAACAATCGCCCGGCGAATATAAACGGAGAGATTTTCCCAATCGAAATCGCTCCACTTCAAGGCGACCAACTCCGAGCATCTCACCCCGGTGCAGAGGGCCAGGATCACCATGGTCCGGCACGGCTCCCGGTCAAAAGCACCAATTAGATTTGCAAACTCACCAGGAGTGAGAATTCGGGGCTTCCGTCTTCGCTTCGAACTGCCCTCGATTCGCACCAGAGACATGGGATTGCGGTGCGGGGGCAGGTACTCCCACAGCATGGCGCAATCGAAGATCCGATGCATGAGCCCCTTGATGTGACCTCTTGTTTTGTTGGCCAATGGACGCTTGCCTTTTTTGTCCAGGATTGCTTTGAGCCAATCTCGCACGGCCAACGGCTTTACCTGGGTCAGGGGGAATTCGCCCCACTTGGGGCGAATGTGATTGTTGATGTAGGAAAGATATGCATGCTTGGTCGAGAAACGTTTCGGGATCTCTTCCTGCACATACCTCTCAAGTACAACGCCAAATTTCTCATCCGGTTCTACCGGTTGATCGCTGTTGACCTTCATTCTCAGGTAAGCGACTTTGGAACATCGATCAGCCGCGGACCTGTTCTTGTATTCACTGGTTGTGCCGATGTCCTCTGACATTCTTTTGCCGGTCTTATCTCGCCAGCGGAATTGCCAGATTGCGGGACCTCGGGCGCGCTCCTTCAGTTCAATGGTTCCATGTTGATATCTCGTCCTCACTGATTACCTTTCCTCAGGAGGACGCGAATGGCGTATCAATGCTAGCTGTTCTTCCCGCCACCTGACAATGGCAGAAGCGGTGGATTTCCACCGATAGCCGATTCGAAACACCGGAATCTTCTTTGCCTCTGCGAGGCGCCGGCACTGTTCTGCCGAGCAATTCAGAATTTGTGCAACTGCCTTTAGTCCGATCGTTGGTTCGAAGCTAGGGTCGGCCTGTTCGGGCTGCTCGCGCCGACTGGTACCAGGCACGATTGATAGTTGTGAATGTTGGCTGGCTGACATCGCATGCTCCTTGTGTTTCGTGTCGCAGATCGAGTTCCGCAGATCACGCTTACCAACAGCTTTTTAGGTCCATTCTTCCTCTCAGTCAAAATTTCCACACGACAGCGGTAATTCCCACCCGGGAACTCGCTGGGCCCCTGATTTGACCGAAATTTCATTCGGGGTTAGTTTTTTGACGCTCGTGTCGGGAAGCCGGCTCGGGGTAGGAGCCACATGTGTTTTCATCTATAGAGGAACTATCGGGAAAGCTTCGCGCTACCGGCTACATCGCCGATTCCGTAGCGACAACAACGGTTTACCTGTCGGCAAAACTACACAAGCCGCTGTTGCTGGAAGGCCCCGCCGGCAGCGGCAAGACTCAACTGGCATATGCAGTGGCGGAAACGGCGGACACAACGGTTGAGCGTCTCCAGTGCTACGAGGGCATAAACGAAGAGAAGGCCATCGGCAAGTTCGATGAATCCCTGCAAAAGCTTTGCGTCGAACTGAGAGCCAAATCCGCCGACGCCGATTGGGAATCCCTGCAGGCTGAATTGCACAGCCAACAATTCTTCAGCGCCGGTCCTTTGTTGCGCGCTCTCCGGTCCGAAAAGCCCTGTGTTTTGCTAATTGATGAGCTAGACAAAGTGGACCACGCATTTGAAGCAATGTTGTTAGAACTTCTGAGTGTTTGGCAGCTGAGCATTCCAAAACTCGGAACAGTTCGAGCTATGAGCATTCCCTTTGTTGTGCTCACATCCAACGAGGAGCGGCGCATCGGGGATCCGTTGCGCCGGCGCAGTTTCTATCTTCGGGTTGAGCACCCCACGGCCGAACGGGAGGCGGAAATTGTGGCGCTGAGAACGCCAGATTCCACGCGCGAATTCCACGCAGGTATGGCGGGCCTTGCCAAGGCTTTGCGCGGCTGGAGCCTGGAAAAACCACCGTCCGTCTCCGAAATTCTCGATCTCGCGCAGGCGCTCAAAGTTCTCGGGACAGAACAAATTACGGCAGAGATGAGGGACACGCTGCTGCCTTTGCTAGCCAAGACCGAGGCCGACCGGCGAAAGCTGCTTCTGCGAGACGGCTTTGCCAGCCTGATCTACGACGCGCAGCGGTACAGTGCGGAAGCTCTGCGAGGGAATGCGGCATGAAGTCGGCGCTCATCTTGGCGCAAATGCTTTGCGCCATTCCGATTTGCTGGGCGCAATCAAGTAGGGCACCAGCGCGGATGGAAGCTGCGTATTACGTCTCGGCCTATGCGGAACACTATCGGGTGCCCATTGCGCTGGCACGGGCCATTGTCTCGCGCGAATCGAATTGGCAGCCGTGCGTGATCTCTGCGAAAGGCGCTGCGGGGCTAATGCAATTGATGCCCGCTACTGCCAAGCGGTTGGGAGTGGCCGACCGCTGCAGTCTCGACCAGAACGCCTCGGCCGGTGTGCGCTATCTCGCGTGGTTAATGAGACGATTTCATAATGATCTCAGGCTCGTGGCTGCTGCTTATTACGCTGGCGAAGACACGATCGGCAGGCGGGGTCTTGCTTACCGAAATCCTGACGTCGTCGGGTACGTCTCAACAATTAGAACAACTTACCTTCGAGAAGCGGGGATGGAAGCAGAAAGCACGAACACTGTTCAGAAAGGGATGTGAGATGAACAAATGTTTGAGTTTCGTACATCTGATAGCGACGAGTTTGCTGTCTTTGCACATGGCTTCGGCGCAGACCGAGTTGCCTCAAGCACGGATCGTGAACCTAAGTATTGATCCGGAACAGGTCCTGGTCCTGCACGTTCGACCGGGATATGTCAGCTCGGTGCGAGTGTTGGAGGAGGTGAGCTCGGTTGTCCTGGGCGATCCGGGAGCGTTTAAGGCGGAACACTCAGAAGCCGAGCCGCAGCTGGTGTTTTTCAAAGCAACGAGTGCCAAACCGGCACAAACCAATGCTCTGATTACGACCAAAGGCGGCCATGAGATCTCACTTAGCCTCGTGAGCCAAGGAAAATCAGACCACAGCGAAGTGGTCGACTATGTTCTCAACTGCGAGCGGCCGCACAGTTTTGTGATCACTTCGGCTCATCCCAGCTTTGTGGTCGGAGAAACAAAGAATGTTGCGCCAGAAGACCCTTCCCCCGCCGCTCCTCAAGAGAAACCCCATAGTCAAGAGCAACAACTGCTGAAGACACCACAGCTTGAAAATCCGCATTGGGAGGGCAGACTGTTGCGAGTTGCGGTCGGACAGACGACGGAAAAGGAGCAGCAGATGGCCCTGACTTTCGCCGTTCTTAACGCCTCTGCACGAACCATCGAAGTGCTGCCACCCCAGATACAGCTTACCGGGACATCGAGAGACAGACATCGGAAGCCGATCAAGGCCGAGCCGGTGGCGATCAAAGATTACTGGATGACCACACGCAGTCTCGCACCTGGCGCCAGGGCCGATGGAGTGGTCGTATTCGAACGGCCAAGTTTCAAGGAATCCAGCGAGAGGTTGTTACTGGCGGTTGCCCAAGCGGAAGAGGTCGACCGTCCAGTCTTGGCGCCGATCGCGTTTGTGGCTCCGGCAACAGGGGGTGCAAAGTGACTCGTCCCAACGCACACAGTGACAATGGCAACGCTGGATTGCTTCAGGAACCGGACGCAAATGAAATCCTCAACGGCGCTCCCATCCCACCGCTTGCACCGGTCCCCTTGCCGGAGTTTGCGACCAGAGCCAAGCAGAGAGCGAAGCAGCAGATCCAACAGAACCGATTCGTAATCATCGGCGCAGGTGCGATCGTGACAGCGCTCCTGATCTTCGTTGCCATCTCTATGCCACATCGAGGTGGGCCAGAGAAGGCGAAAAATCGCGGTGCGACCTCGAAGGATGAGTCGGCCGTTGAAAGCAGCAACGAAAGTATCGACAAGAGTCTTTTCCCGATCACCGATTCCGGGCGTCCCTCCGCAAAAGAAGCGCACCAAGGTTTTCTGAACGAACGCGACCTCCAGAGAACGGTAATTCGATCCAGTTCAAATACTTCGCAGATTGCGCAGCCAAACGGGGCTGGCACATTGGGTTCAATACCGCCCTTTGGAGACAAGTGGCAAGCACCGCCATACGAAGCAGTCTCGAGTGCTGACGCAACTGATGTGAGCAAAACGGAGCGCGAGGCTATGGAAAAGCCCTCGGTAATATACGTACGCAAGATTTCTACCGGGACTACTGGTCCTCAGACTGCGAATGAAGCCACCGCTGAACTGGGCTTGGGCTTGGCTATGGGCACGCGTTTGCGGGCACGCTTAGATTCAGCCGCAAGCACGGCTGTTCGCGCACCAGTTCTCGCCGTGATCGAGTACAACTATGAGCAAGGCGGAGAAATTATTGTTCCTGCAGGGGCTAAGGCAGTTGGTCATATCCGGGAAGCAAACCGTTCAGGCTATGTTGACCTTCAATTCGATTCTCTACTGTTGCCGGATGGCTCTTCCGTTCCTATCGAAGCTGCTGCGACAGGTTTGGACTTAAGGCCGCTGAAAGGAAAAGTTGAAGGCAAGAACACAGGAAAGAACGCCCTTGTGAGATCGTTATCTGGAATCGGTCAGGCTGGTTCCTTGTTCCTCGGGCAGGGCAGCTTGAACCAACCGCTCAGCGAATCGGATCTTATGCGAGAGCGTGCCGCCAGTAACATCGGCGAAACCGGAGACGAAGAGGTCTCGCGATTGGCAGTGAATCAGCAGATCGTGGTCACGGTTTCGGCCGGCGTACCTATCTACGTTGTGCTTCAACAAACACCCAAGTCCTATCAACCTTTAGCGCAAACGAGTCCACGGAATAGCCCGACGTCCAACTCGTCCAATGCTGACCAGTTGCGCCAGTTGCTCCAGTTGCAGCAGGAGCTAAACCAATCGGCTACAAGCAACCAAGCAGCGCAGTAGCCGTCCCTCCTTCAGTGTAATGCCAGCTTGCGAAGGTGTCCTGTCGCCGCGCAATTCTAACTTCCGCAATGCTGACTATGCACAAACTAACTCTACCCCGAGGGCAATCGTCGTTACCGACAACATTCACGAAGTCAGCCTGCTCATGCGAAGTGCACAGAACAGTGAGCGGCCAGCTTGCTCAGTTCGAGGAGCTTGCTGCGCGTTGGGTCCCGGCAAAGGCTCCTGCCGTAGTCTCGGCAGGCGAGGATAAGCTGCAGATAGGTTTCAAACAGACCTGTTAACGCACGGTGACGCTGACTTCCTGGGCCACGTTGTTGCCCATGCCTTGAAAGTTCCAGGGCGGATCGGTGGGCTGAACGTTCCCAGCGGAGTCGGTGGCGCGGCAAGAAAGTACGTGCTCGCCAGGCAAGGCGTCCCAATCGACGCTCCAAGCGCACCAGGAGAACAGGCCGGACGCTTTTCCAAGCGCCGCATCGATCCAGCGGTCGTCGACGCAGAACTCAACGCGTGAAATCGATCCCTGGCCCGACCAGGCGCGGCCGTGAACTGCGATACGTCCGCGGTTGAGAATTCGCCGCCGGGTGAGGTAATCCGGGAACCCTGGCGGCACCAGCAGCGCGCGAGGCCGCATTCGCGTCACAGGTTCACCGGGATCATTCGCATCGCGCTTGTACAAGTAGGCCACGCGCTGTTGATACCCATCGAATGCCGCACTGACCGCGTCGATTCGCGACAGCCACTTCACCTGCGTCATGCCGTACCAGCCGGGCACGATCAGGCGCAGGGGAAAGCCGTGTTGCGGCTCAAGAGGACGGCCATTCATTTCATAAACGAGCAGGACTTCAGGGTGCTTTGCCTCATTCACGGAAAGGCTGCGGGCGTAGTCATGTTCGTATCCTTTCTCGACTCCGTGGTCAGCGCCGGTGAAGACCAATTCCACGACGCCGGGTGCGAGTCCGGCTTCGTCGAGCAGGTTTGCGAGCGGAGTCCCGGTCCATTCGGCGGTGCTGACGGCTTCGTTAAGCCAAGGCTGGCTGATGGGGCGTGGCGAAAGTCGGGCACGACCATTGCCGGCGCACTCGAAAGTGACGGGCAGAGTGCAGCGCGGTCGGCTGCGAAGATCCTCGAGACTGAGTGACATTTCCTTCTTCACTTCGCCGCCGAGGCGGAGGCGCCAAGCCGAAGCATCGACGAGCGGAATATCGAAGTGGACGAGCAGGTAGTGAAGACCTATGGGAGTGATGTCGTACCGGAGGGCCTCGAGAGGCAAGCCGCGGTTGCGATTCGCAAGCTGCAACTCTTCGAAGCTGAGAGGGCCAGTGGTCGGCTCGGGAACCGTGGCGGTGATTCTCGGAAGAGTATCTTTCTCGCTCTCCATCTCCAACCTCATTTCGCTCGCATAGTCTTTTGGCGTTCCATGCTCGATTCTAATGGCGAGAGCGGCCGAATGTCGTCCACAACGGTGTCAAATCGAGGTCTAAAACAACTTCAGTTGGGTTGAACGTACGCGGGGATGGTGACGCACCAAGGCGCGCCCTGCAGGCCGGAGACTGCGCGAGAAGAGCGTCACTGACCCTGTGCAGAGCGTGCACCGTTGCTTTCCGGACATTCCAAATGTGCGATTAGCCGACAGGTCACGAATAGGTTTCGTTTGTGGCCTGATTCCTTACGCCGGAACCTCGCCGCCGGGAGGCCCGTAAAACACGCGCCACATCGCAAAATCCTCAGAAATGTCCTCGATCTGGTGCTCGATTCCGGCAGCCACGAACAAGAGGTCACCTGACTCGAAAGGTTCACGCTTAGCATCGTGCAAGAGTACTCCCCGGCCACGAACGATGAAGTAAATCTCGTCCTGCGCGTGTGGGGTCTGCTGGCTCGGGCGCTGAGGCAGGGAAAGGGCTATATCCAGGGGGCCTCGTTGGAAGACGACAACGGCGTGCTCGCCCGCGGGGCCGGGAATACGTGCTTGAGCCTCAACAAGACGAATCACCCGGCTGCGATGTTGCGTGCTCATGTTTCACGTCCTTCATCTTTAGAGTGAGACACTACCATAAGCTGAGAAAGGTGAGGTGTACCTTCGACAGCCCACCCGTGGTGCATCCTTCCCCCCGAGCGGAGGACTAGAATCAAACGGTGGCACACTTCACTACAAATCGGATAAAGGGGGGAATACAGTTCAAGTGTACTCGCTGCGAATACAGCGTCAGGACACTCGATTTCGACGCCCGTGACGGCAACCTCCGCACCCAGGGCGCTACGGCTATCAATCGGCACGCCACCGAGGTGCACAGCCAGCCTACGATGTATTCATCCCTCGATCCTCAGCGGCTCATCTGGCGGACGTGATCTGAGCTACCTCGTCCCCTACTCCCATCTTCTTCGAGGGAACTAGCCTCGACAATCGGCTGACGGTCGATTCCTCACTGAGTGCAATGGCCTGCTAATAACAGTCACACGCGACGCGCGAGCCACACAATCACCAAAATCACAATAATTGTTCCGAGAAGACCCAAACCTAACATAGTCCCTCCCTTCGAGCACGTAGGGGATGAAGTCACCCATGCAGACAGGATAGGGCTGGATCCCGGCTTTCGTCTGAGCAAAACTAAACACTATTCGGGTTCTCGAATCGCGCGGCTCTGAGAGCCATAAAGGAAATTGAACCCGAACAAACGGATTTCATTTGCCTCCCTTGGCTTGTTTCTTGATGGACTCGATGAACCCGTCTCATTGCTCTGCGGAAATTGGTCCCTCCAACTTTTGACAACGCTTTGAATAACTGACCAGCATCCTCGTTGCTGCTTTCTGCGACGATTTGACCGATCTTCTCATTGACTTTCTTTCTTGTTTTTCTCATTTCGTTCTCTCTTTGCGGGAAGCACCCCCACCTTGCGCTTTCGTCGCCGCCTTTCGCACGGCGCGTGGCTTTTGGCGAGCAGTTGCGGCAGGTGTTTTCCGTTTGGCTGCGGCTCCAGGCGGAGATGGCAATCCCATCTTGGGCTGTTTTGCCGGGCTCTTCAACAATGGGAAATCGGGACAATTAGACAAGCCAACGAGAGAAAACAATGAGGAGCCAATAGGAACGCACCGAAACACCAGAGCACCACTACCAGGGACGCTGAGGCACTTGAGGGTCGGGCCACCGGGACTTAACATCCTTGGGGCCCGGTTTGCCGCAGGCGCTATTCTGTTCCCGTTGCAGATTCTTGGGTTGATACCCGTCCTTTTACCTTGTCACTGATGTCCTTTACCCTGTCGCTGATCGAACTGCGAAGCTCCACGCCGCTCGCGGGCGCGAGCAACATGCCGACCCCGACGCCGAGTCCCACACCAGCGGCAAAGCTGACAAGGTTACGGAGCCTATGATCTTCCCGCTGAGGCTGAATGGCGCTCGCGGCGTTATCGATCACGCGCTTGGCCTGATCCCTAATTTCAGACGTGCGATCCGCTACGCGGTCAACCTGCTCGGCGGTCTGATCCAGAATATAAACAGTGGTTTTTAGGAGCGACTTCAGAAGCCTATTCCAACTCATTGTGATCCGATCCTTTCGATCCTTTAAGGTGCGATGCCCAGCAATTAAGTTGCTCAAGAAACGCTTATCTCGCGCTCGGCCCCTTAACCTCTCCCCGATCCGAAAAGGGGCGGGATCGTCCTTCTTCAACCCAAGCTTAGGGAGTCAAAGAAGGCTTGGCTGTTCAAGATTGCACAGTTCTCCGACCTTGCCCCACATAACCTACGCCGGGCGAACGATCTTGGGAAGCGATGATCTCGGATTTGTTGACGTAATATCGCCTGATAGCGTCAAGAATCGAGGTCAGCCTTGATTGTTTGACGGCGGAAGCCTTTCCAAATGCCCGAGAGAACCAAGACAACACAGCCGATATAGATGGCTATAGTGGTGACATTCCCGGCTGCGGCTTGCGTCAGGTTTTCATATTCCAGTGGCTTCACATGCGCGGGAAGAATCCTGCTAGCGAAAAGTGGGGAGTCGGAGCATAATGGCATCGATTTAGCCCTTCGACCCTCTTCTGAGAGGTAAACCTATGACCGATTCTCAGCTCTTTCCGTTCGCCAGGCCCTATCGGTGTCGGGACTGCGGTAGAGACATGAAATCGTGTTGAACTCAGATCATCTGCGCGCGTAGCGCGCGAGCGGCCATGGGACAAAATAAATAGACGCCGATCTGGAATTGAGCTGAGTTGGCCTGATCTTCGCCCATTCACCGTGATGACGGTCCCATTCCCCAAGAAAGAACAAGGCCTGCTCTGGACGGGATACTTCATCATGCCGCATAGGGAAAAACTGAATGATTTGCACGGGCGTGCGATGGTGAACATTGTCAGCGGTGAGAGCTTCCACATTTACGACAGGAATTCATCGAGATTGCCGAAGCCTGCCGGCTGGCTTTCTCTCAAGACGATGGAAGATGAAATCAGTCACAACCTGTCGAGAGCCGAAAGCAAGTTCTGCACTCCAAACGGCGGCGTATGCACGAGCGGGACCGTCGGCCTGCTTGCGCGTAGGCATATCGTCGCCGGTGAGTTCCATTACCTCGGCAAAGAGGCGTCTACCCGCTGGGCGGGCGGGCCTCATCCGTCCATGCTGGCTGACGCGGGAGCATTGGACCCGGCGGACTAGACCTGCCGCGAGTACGAGAGAGTGACCGACCCGAAATATCTCGATCAAATCCGGGCAGAAGCAAGACAATTCTCCACGAAGCGCCTTGCCCGGCGATCCAGGCTGGGTGAGTGCACAATAAGAAACTTCAAGAACGGGAAAGGCAACATCAGACCTCGTTCGCTGCGAAAGCTGATTGTGGCGATCCATGAGCTGCAAAACAAAAGGGTGAAGGATTAACCGGGATGGCCTCGGGCGTATCCGCTCCCGCTATCGGGCATGGTCTGTGAGTGTAATCGAGATTTTGCGACAGCTAGAGTACCTCCGGTCAGGGATTATCAATCACACCGAACCGGAAAAAGAAAACCAGACCCCGAGGGTCTGGTCGCAGAGTCATAAACTTGAAGCGGTCGTGAGGGTCGAATGCCGGTTGCCCGCCGCTAACCCATGACCGCATTCTGGTTCAGGAACAAAGCCAGAATACATGTTGCCGGTTTCGAGGGCTGTTCAATTTTATACACTTCTAATGGGAGCACGGCAGGATGCAAGTCGCCGTTAGTCTTCAGGTTGGGATATTTTCCTCTTAGTTAGAAGGACGACCAGAAAATTTGACGCACTCGTGCTTGTCGAAGGCTTCTTTTATCTGCGGGGATGGCTTGCCGGTCGCAGTAGGGCCAGGACTGGGTACGATCCAATTGCACCCCGCGCACCCCCAAGCTGCAAACGTGCTGTTCTCCAGCCAGAGTAGTGCTCTAGCCACAGGATTCGTTGTCATGTGAGGAGTGCCGGAACGCACCAAGATACCTGTACACCCGCCAACAGTTAATCAGGTATTTCCTGTAGGAGCCCGATCCCGCAAGACCCTCTCAGTAAGCGTAATCGCGACATCAATAGTTGAGGCGCTCGTCGAGCATGAAAAGGTAGCGGGCTATTCTCAGACCGTCCGCAAGTCTGACTCTTTTATTTCCTGCTCTTGTCCACAATTGACCAGTCTTCCGTCTTGGGGCGTCACATCATTACTGGCAAGACGTTGCATGATGTGGCTGAAAACTGGGGGAATTGATTCCCCCAACCGATGACCCCGCTCTAGGCCCCAACATCTGGCGCTCATGCTTGGCAAATTGCGAAGCGTCCGTGCTCGTTTTCCGACTGGGGTCGCCTCTCTCGGCACCCTTCGGAGCAAAACCAAACTACAAAGGAGACTGGCGATGAATTGCGACAAGGTACAAGAGATCAGCGCCGAGGTGCACACGCTTCTAAACGAACACACTCTGGTTATGAGGCACCCCATGAGGATCACCCTCGCCGAGACGCCCCAACCAGAACCAGACGCAAATCAAGCAAGAAACGACCGCCTCCGCCAACTTGGCGAGGAATTGAGCAAACTTGACGGCAGGATTCTCCGGGCTTACCGATTCCACTCGGCTTGGCTCATTCGGATTGTGTTCCCCCACACAAACATCTCTTCTTGGATCGCCTCACACTGGAGAATAGATGCGAAGATCGCTCGTGCTGTCCGAATTGCAGTCGGGTCCAGACAATCCATTGAGACAGATGAGACACGCGCCGAACGTGCGCAACGAACGAAGGAAGAGGGGAAAGAGGTTCGCGCCATCGCTGACAAAATCTCAGATTATGGACGCAGCGTCCATCGCCGCTACCCGTCCGGGGAGGTGGTGGTTGGCGAGAATGATCTGGCGGCACAGCTTCGAAAGCGCCGGGATAGAGTCGGTACGGCGTTGAACCTCCTGCTTGGCGAGCAAAAGGTCAAGAAGGCTTCGCTGGGTGGGTATTGGAAGCTGAACGTCTGATTTGTGAAACCTAGAGCAATGCAAAGCAAGCACGTTCCTCATTAACTCCTCTTGGAGGCGGGGATCATGCTCCGCGTCGCATCTGAGTGAAATGGCGATTCTTCACCCCTTGCGGAACGGCAGGTATTTCCGCCTATTTGTTCGTGCGGGCCGTTGACTTTCAACATCAACGGTGAAATCATTATCTCGTCGAGTGCGGAGCAGTTCTGCCCCGCAATGTTGACGTTGCCTTCCAAACGCTTTCATACATCCTTTCCACAGTGAAGTTGCCTTCTGCGCATTCGTACCTCTTGAGAGGGGGCCAATTATGCCGCTCGTGGCAGCGTCCAAGAAAATCATCCAATTCGATCCCAAGACATTCCTTTCGACCATCAACGGCGGCGGTAGGAAGATCGCAGCGTTTCCCAAAAAGCAGGCAATCTTCGTTCAGGGCGACTCGTCCGACGCCGTTTTCTACATACTGAGAGGAAAAGTAAAACTCACAGTTGTGTCGAAGCCCGGAAAGGAGGCCACAATCGGCATTCTGAGCGAGCGCGATTTCTTCGGAGAAGGTTGCCTTGCAGGGCAGATTCTTCGCCTTTGCTCCGCGACGGCAATGACCGATTGCTCGGTGATGCGCATCGATAAGAAGTCCATGATGGAAGTGCTGCACCGGGAATCCGCGTTTTCCGATATGTTCGTAACGTACATGCTGGCACGGAACATCCGATACGAAGAGGATTTGATTGACCAGCTTTTTAATTCGAGTGAAAAGAGACTAGCTCGGATTCTGCTGTTGCTGGCTCACTTCGGCAAGGAAGGCGTGCACGAGACTCCAATCCCCAATATCAGTCAAGAGACCCTCGCAGAGATGATCGGCACGACTCGCTCCCGAGTGAGCTTTTTCATGAACAAGTTTAGGAAATTGGGGTTCATTGACTATCACAGCAGTAATGACTTACAGGTCCATAGTTCACTTCTCAACATCGTTCTCCACGACTAGACTTCCGTTCGAACAATGTGGCAATGTTCTCGCGCAGACATAGCCACCCTTGGCTTCGCCATTTCCTTGATGACGCGGCAAGTGTCACTTTGGCGGATTGCGCCTGTGTTTTTCGCGTTGCCATGCACCAAATGATTTCAGAACTTCGGATGTTCACTGGTCAATTTGGATCAAGTGGCCTTTGGTCTAAAAAGACCGGATGAGACTAAAGTGGATTGTTGATGTAAGCCGGGCATGCCAATGCTCGGCCTAGCAGCAGGCATCAAACCGATTTTGTCTCTTGTTGTCGGCGCAGCTGCTCTCGTTTCTTCAGTACCCGATTAAACTCGGCTGCAAGCTCTCTCAGCTTCTCCGAGTCCGTTTCTTCGGCGACCTGTGCAGCCACTAATTCCCAGTCGGCATTTTCGTTCAGGGCCATATCGAGACTCCAATTCGGTAGAGTAACAGTCTACCGTCGGGGGCAAAACTGGGCTGAGCACAATTGCTCAGAGCGATTGGAGCACAAATTCCCTGCTTTTCAACCCCCCACTGGCGAACTCTCTCACAACCGGCTCAATGAGTGCGATGGCGATGTTTGCGACAGGCTGTCGGGGCTCTCTTTGTGCGTGACTTTCGCGCTCTGGTTCGGATGCGATAGCGGTAGTAGTTACGCCGCTGCCGTCCCCACGGCATCCGTGTATCCCTCCATTGCCTGGGTCAACTGCGAATCCACTTCATCCGCAATCGTCATAACATCGGGCAACAGCAAGCTGAAATCCAGAGCACTCAGATTCTTCTGCAACGTCCCGAAGAGCGTTACTTGGAGTATTCGTGAATCCTGCACCAGCATCGCAGAGGTGTAGCCTTGCAACCTTCGCATTCTCCCATGCGCAACGGCAGCAGCGGAACCGATGAAACCCCCCTCGTGTATTGTGATGTGGGACGACCTCAGGCGCACAATCAAGTCATCAATCAGCTTGGGAAGATATCCCGTGCGTTCTTGGTCACTAAGAGCAACGCGAGTAAGGTCCTTGTTCTTTTTGACCCTCGTTAACCAGTCTTCGATGATAAGGGCACCGCAACGCTGCAATATTCCTGCCACTCTTTCCTTTGGCGCCGGGACAGCAGGTGTGCGAGTGACCAGCTTATCGTTAACAAGATCGGCGAGTGTCTTAGTCTCGAATGGTTTCACGATGATTTCATCCGCTTCCAGAAGGATAGCGTCCATGGCACTCTTCACGTCGGGGTAGCCGCTGACCAGCAGCGTAAGTGCCTTCGGTTGAATGTGACGCATCGCGGTAATCACTGCAAAGCCGTCGCTGGGACTGGGCATGTGGAGATCGGTGATGAGGACATCGAAGTGTTCTGTCGTGATCAGCTTCAGAGCATCTGTCACGTTCGCTGCAGAGACCACTTCGAAGCCCTTGTGCTCAAGGGTCAGACTCATCATAGTGCGGACTGCGTCGTCGTCATCGACAAGGAGGACCTTGTGGGCAATACCGCGTTCGGTCGGAGTCATACAGCACTGCCTCTCTTCACGAACCAATTCAAATGTGACACAGGTGTATCGCGGAATATGTTCAAAAGTGAACAGTTAAACAGATGGTTAGCAGATATCTTGCGGCACGTCAGACCTCGGGAACACAAGTTATGCGCTGGCGGCTGCTACGCGACAGTCAGTCCATATGACCGCTCCACCTCACTGTTCTAAGAAGCATGTGTTCAGCCGGGCTCATCCCTTCGGTTTCACAAGGTGCGCCTTCGCCGATTTGGGTGCTCCATCGCTGAAGCTCTCCATTGTTTGGGTTAGCTGCGAGTCCACTTCGTCAGCGATGACCATGATATCCGGCAAGAGGAGGTTGAAATCCAGTACGCTCAGATTCTCATGTAGTGCTCCAAAGATGGTGACTTGGAGGATGCGTGATTCATGGATCAGCATGCCGGAAGAATAGCCCTGAGTCCGTCGCAGCTTGCCGTGTTCGACGGCGGCGGGAGACGCGCTGGCATCACTGTCTTTATTTGGTAAGTTGGGTATGGCCAGACGTTTGACTAAGTCGTCGACCAACTTGGGAAGATGTCCAGTGCGCTGCTCATCGCTGAGATGAAGGTGGTTGAGTTGCGGGATCTTCTTCGTTCGTGTCAACCAGTCTGCGATGAGAGAGGTCTTGCAGCGTGTGAGTATCGCAGCCACACTCTCCTTGCTCCTAGGTCGTGAGTTGTCATCCACCAGCAGAGTCGTGTGCGCGAGTGGTGCTGTAAGTGGAGCAGCCATCTAATCCTCCTGTCTTGTAAAAGACTGACACAAGAATAGTCCCTGAAACACTTTCGTACTGGTCAATTGTGAACAAAGGTTGGACATTGAGCACAAGGGGGCACTCAGCGTTTGTCGGGGACGGGTGTGCTACGACTCGACGAAAGAAGTCTTCCTTTTTAGATGACAGGGGGGCGCTATTTGGGGGTCTCTTTCCCTTCTCCCGTCAAACGAATGAGGGGGATATACCGTGAGGGAAAAATTGTCGCCCCCCCTCCCCGGAATGTCCAGCGATTAAGTTGGAAATAAGAGCCTGGAGCAGGGTCAGCCGTGCTTGACCTGGGCCCGGTCCCGCCCGCGCGCGCGACTGGGACATTCCCTATTGGAATGGCAGTGCGGTAATGTTGGCTGTTGGCCTCTATACGCTCGAATCGTGGTAGCTGAACGCACTGTTGCTTGGGACTCCTTCAGGCATCTGAGCATTCCGATGGTGTCTATGATAACTGTTGAAGACAGGCCGTTACACTTAGAACCCCTGTTCCGGCCATTCTGAGTGCTATCGAGATGTTTCGCCAACTGACTGCGCTCGGGTCTTGGCTACACTTCAGGCGGTGAGGTATCCAGCAATGGGTCAGACTCTCTTTGGAATCGCAATACTGGTTGGATTCTTGATCATCGGTCTGGAGCTAATCCGAAATCCAAAGGCGGTCCCCGCCAGCTTTTGATAGACCCACAACGGACAAGCACATTCGGGCAATGCGTCTCATAGGAATGGGTTTCGTGCTCTTCGTCCTCATGGGAGCAGCCCAATTGCTCCGCAGGTTGCGTTGAGCGTTGCGACTTGTGCTCACGCCTTGGACGCCATCGAGAACTGGGTCACCGGGGTCAATGAGTGAAACGGGGATTTTTCGCCAATCATCTTATGGCGCGGCCCTTGGCTCATTATGAAATCCGATGAAACATCACGAAGCCTCGCAAACAGTCCGCCCGTATGGTCGCCTAAAACTTGCCGGTGGGGGGGCACGGAGCAGCTTACAGGTACTGCGGATTCTTGACGGAAAACCCCTTCTGGATGACTTGCTTGTTGTGGTCGGTGAACTCGCTTTTAAGACTATAGTGCGCTGCAGCCAGTCCCGCTGCTTCGCCGCCTCCATCCATCTCGTGGACAAAGGCCGTGGTTTGAAAAGGGTAGAGATTGTGCATCGATTCATGGACTACAGTCAAAGCGTATTCCGTGGCATGAAATTGCCTGCCGTTTCGCCTGCGGTAGACTTCCGTGCCGGAAAGGCTGCCGTGGGAATGAGTGTGCCCACCAGCCTCGGGAACAATGACGGCACGAGGCCATTTTTTTCTCAGGTAAGAATTGTCGACATCGGGAACAAAGTGAACGACGTAGTTGTCATTGACCGATCCATCTCCCCACGATACGTTGACGCCGTCCGACGTACCCTCAAAGGCCTCGTCAAACTTTTTCTGCACCGCGTTCTGAACGGAGTGTTTTTGTTCGTCAGACAAGTCTGCGCGGTTGACCAATTTCACGATGTACTGTGCCATGGAAATCTCCGCCACATCACTGAATTATGCATTCCTTTTTTGGCTTAGCAAAATGCGAATCATTCTACACCCATGAGCCTAGGCATTTTATCCCAGTTAGCCGGAAAGACTGTCGCAATCAGGCGTGCTGTTGAAAAACTCCAGTTTCCTCCCAAACGGCAAAAAATTGGGGGATACAAAGTGTCTCGAAAATTGAAAAAGTCGTTTGTGTGGCATTCTAGCGCAATTTTATTTTAGTGAATTTCGAGCGAAGGACTTTTTCAACAGCCACAGGCGATTGCACTTAAAACCCCTGCCGGGGGATTTTGAGCGTAATGGGGATTTATCAACAGTGACCTTCCCGCATGCATTCATTAGTGACCATTGACAATCTCCAAACAAAAGTTTTGCATCGAACTGACAAGTCCGGGCTGAGCACGTTGTACTTTGCCTCCATGGTCAAGGAGGCCGAATGCAGAACTCTCCCTCTCGATTCCGGTCACGGTACGCAACGCCACTCGTGACAATTCTGTTCGCCCTTTCTCTCATCGCCAGCACGCAGGCGCAAACTCTCGAGGTCATCCATACGTTCGACACCGCTGCAGGCGAGGGGAGTCTCCCTTACTCAGGGCTGATCGAGGGTGCCGCTGGCAACTTTTATGGCACCACGTATAACGGCGGAGCACACAATTTCGGCACGGTTTATCGTTTGTCGCCCAACAGCTCCGGAGGCTGGACAGAGAGAATCCTCTACAGCTTCAAGGGAGGGAGCACGGATGGGGCGGAGCCGCATTCTTCATTGTTCCGCGACAGCACCGGCAATCTGTACGGCACCACCGTCACAGGAGGGATCGTTAGCAGCACGTGCAACGCCGGAGCATTTGCTTCTCCCATCGGCTGCGGCATCATCTTCAAACTGACGCCAACCACGACTGGTCAGTGGACAGAAAGTGTCCTTCACCGGTTCTCGGGATTAGACGGCGGCAACTCATTCACCGGGTTGATTCGCGACACGACTGGCAATTTTTACGGCGCCACCATCGCAGGCGGCAGCAAGGGCCTGGGCGTCGTCTTCAAACTGAGCCTCACCTCGACCGGATGGAAGGAAACCGTGTTGCACAATTTCACGGGGGGCACGGATGGATCCTTACCATTTATCCAGTGCGCCACCTTGGCCATGGATGCATCCGGAAATCTTTATGGCAGCGCTTACAAGGGCGGCACGGCGAACGCCGGAACCGTGTTCAAGCTTTCTCCGCCTGCCACGACAACGACCACTACTTGGACTGAAAAGACTCTGTACACGTTCAAAGGTGGAAGCGATGGTTCCGAGCCGTTCACCGGAGTGATTCTCGACAAGAGCGGCAACGTTTACGGCACTACAACGTTCGGTGGGACCGGCGAGAACAATGGCGGTATTGTCTTCGAGCTGACAGCGGCCAACGGCTACGCGAAGACCACTCTGTACGATTTTAATCGTCTCAGCGATCCGGCCGAGGATTTTCCCAACGGCTTAACCTTCGACGCCAACGGCAACCTTTGGGGCATGACAGAGTACGCCCTCTTCAAGCTGAGCCCGGGAACGAGCGGGTGGACTGAGACGTTTGTGTTTAACTGGCAGAACACGCCAGGTTGGAGTACCGGCTTTACTCCACTCATCATCGACTCACATAACGTCATATGGGGCACCGATACCTGGGGAGGACTGGCGTTCAAGGTCATGCCGTGAAGTTGCTCCTAGCCACACGGCTGGTCGTTTCCGTTCAACTTCGGAGTCATTTGTCGGGATCAGAGGAAAGCGACTCGATCCCCTGGGTTGAATCCGTCCGCCCCAGATCGGACCTCCGGCCAACAACCTTTTGTTGACTTCGTTCAAGAGTTTGACCACGCCCAACGCTAAGACAGCGAGGCAAACCACCAGTACGAACTCCGGCACGTCCTTCATTGCAACACGATTCTAATGGATGGTTGACGAAACCAGACCATTTCACAAGCTTGCGCTTTCCATTCGCCTTTTTGCGGGATGATGAGTGAAACCGCGATTTATTGCCCGACTTGGCCCGATCCCATGCTCCACCGTTCAGCGCTTTCGTAAGCTAAGCATGACATCCACCACAATCCCGAAGCACCCTGCAATAAATATCGAGACTTCCGGGGATGTACCCACCGAACTTGACACGGCCAATGCGAAAGTCTCCCCGGCCAAGTTTGCCATAACATGCTCCATTGTGCGCCTGAACTTTACGTCCCTCGTCGCCCTCTCTATTCTCTGCAGTCGCTGTCGGCAATGGTCTACCATCACAGACCGAGGCCCATCGCGCCAATGCGTTCGCAAGAAGTCGATTGGATCTGCGGTGGCTTCCTCGAGTGCCGCAGATGACATCCTCTCCACGAAGTACGATGGATCAGGCAGGATCAGAAGGTATTTTTGCTTTCTTAACCAACCGTGGGTGAGCACAAGCACATTCGGGGTAACTCTGACTCTCGTTCGTAATACTCTCCGACCTTGTCTTGGTCGAGATTATCTGAATCCACGACCCTCCGAAGATCATACTGTACGATCTCCTTGAGGACTGCTTGCATACTATCTGTGGATCCAATGGAAAGTAGCTCTTGCAGGATCCAGCGCTCTTGCGCGGGCATGGTGACGAAATTCAGCAGACGCCTCAGTCGGCTACCGACGACGATTAGTGATCCTCGTGTTATCGTCGCAGAGCTTATCCCTAAAGCTGTTAACTTGATCTCGATATTGTCTTGGTCTCACTGTCATTGCGAAGGCCGTGACGCGTATTGCCCTATGAGGTCGGCAACAGCCTCCGGCTGATCCTCCACAACGTAGTCCGCAGTCCGGCGAGTCGAAGAACTTCCCGCGCACGGCCCCTGGATGTCTAGCGAAAGCCAATAGATGCGCGCCAAATGATCCTCAGATGCCTTCGCCAAATTCCGGTCTTCTATCAAGCTTTCCTTCCCGGCAACATCTTACTCAGAATGACCTGAATCACTTCCGGCCGATGCTCGCCGGCAGAACCCTCGAGCGTATAGCATCGCTCGAAGCCGTTGGGGCCGACAATCTTCATCTCCCATCGGTCGTTCGCTTGCGACCCGACGAGCGAAACCCGCCAATCTCCGAGCCGATCTGCAAGCACATGTTCGATGACCGCTCGAACTTCTGCTTGCAGACCAGAATCTCCCGTGTGTTGCATCTCCACTGCCACTGTCATACTGCCCGAAAATATCACCCTGTTCCCAGCTGCGCAAATCCCCAGCAACCATGCGAGAATTCTGCCCGCGTATCCACCTCAGGCGGAGTAGAATCGGGGCCTATGGCGATACCAGGGGCGCTTACTCGCAAACGCGGAAACCCCGACTGGGGACATCCGCCCAGGACTGTCCCCGCTCTCCCCACCGAGTTCGAAGTGCGGGTCAGCCAACTGCAGCTCAGTCCAGAGAGGTACACTTCGTCAGCTGAGCTCCGTGCCTGGTGTGAGCGAAATAGGAATCGCTGCTATGTCCCAGAATGGCTGCTCAAGGAGTGGGACATCACCGTAGATCCAAGCTCGGCGGCATAGTGTGCCAACGCCAGCGCCGGTTGTTCTCGCAAAATAGATTGTGAGCGGCTCTCACCATCGTATTGAGTTTCCTATCTGTCTGCGTCATATCACGCCAGGTCGGCCCGACCTGCGGCAACAAACTGGTGTGGTAGCATTGGCTCAAAAACGTGGCTGAGTCGACCGTTCCAGCGCAAGTACTGTCTGATTGCCGGACACCCGATGGCCACGAGTCCAGAAGTTCATCCTTGGTAGAGCCATGGATCAGGTTGACCCACCCCGCAGCGAACCATTTGCTAAATGGGCGCCACGGCGCGTCTGGCAGGTCGCTTCGATCGCCTTGATGGTACTGTCCGTCGTTCTCTTCATTGCCGTGCTGGTCTCCAACCTCCAAAGGCCAAAGGTCTCGGTAGTGCTGTTGGGCGGCATGACGGCTGCTTTTTGTATTTTCAGTCTTCTTTTGGCCAAGGTGTTTCTCCAACTGCGCCGGGATCAACGCAATGCGGCCAACGTCCTCCAGACGGCAGAGCTTGAATTCCAGCAGATGGCCGGCAACATTCAGGAAATTTTCTGGATGATCGACGCCGACAGTAGGAAAGCTCTTTATGTCAACCAGGCCTATGAGGCCATCACTGGACGCTCGTGCCGGTCTCTGACGGAGAATCCATCGTCTTATGAAGACCTCATCCACCCCGATGATCGTGTCCATGTGCTCGGGAAGCTCGGAGAAGCGGCCCAGAACGGACATTTCAACGAGAGGTTCAGGATCGTAGGGCCAGGCGGCGAGGTGCGCTGGGTCTGGGGGCGCGGTTTCCCGGTGCGCGATTCTGAGGGCAAGATTCGCCGCCTCGTTGGCACCGTCCTTGAGATTACCGCCCAAAAGGAAGCAGAAGAACAAGTCGCAACCAATCTTGCCCTGGCCCAATCCTCTTGGGCTGAAGCCGAAGCCTTGCGCAAAGCAACCTTTGGTCTGACGCAGGATCTCCGGATGGACTTCGTTCTTGAAGCGCTTCTCCAATCGCTGGCAGACCTAATACCGTACACGTGCGCTCGGGTCTTTATCGCGGAGGGCGGTCCCCACGTGCTGTCGTTAGGAGAGAAGCTGTGCCCGCAAACTTCAAACCCACGCTCGGAATCCCCTCTCACTCTGAATGCCGACGACTCCCCGTTCGTGCAGCGGATTTTAGCCGGCCAGCAGAGTGTCTTGATCTCCGATACCACGGAAGAACAATCGTGGCAAAGCTTTGAAGGACATGACCATCTCCGCTCCTGGCTCAGCGTTCCTCTGGTCGCATCCGGACAGTACCTGGGTTTTCTGTCTGTCGGTCACTCGGAGCCCAACCGCTTCACACAAGACCATCTCCGTCGGGCGGAATTGTTGGCCATTCCCGCGGCGGCGGCAATCCAAAACTCCCGTCTCTACGAACGCGCTGCGATTTATGGGGAGGAACTTGAAAAGCGGATAGAAGATCTTCGACGAGCGCAAGCGGCGCTGGTGCAATCGGAGGACGGGCGCCGACTCGCGGAGGACAGGTTCCAGAAGGTCTTTCGTTCGAGCCCGGTTCCGTTCTCCATCACAACCGTGGCGGATGGACGGTTCGTCGATGTAAATGCCGCGTTCGAATGTCGATACGGCTATTCCCGTGTGGAAGTAGTCGGCCGGACGGTCCATGAGCTAAGGATTTGGGAAGATCCGTCTGACCGCGCGTTGATGGTCGCGCAGCTCCAGCGCGGCCCCATTCGCAATGTCATTACTCGGGTCAGGACAAAGTCCGGCCAAATCAAGACCACAACTTATTCGGCGGACAAGATCCAGTTCGACGGCCAATCCTGCATTTTGGCGGTCTCAGAAGACCTTTCAGATTCCGGGCACCACTCGAGCAACTGAACATGGTTGGACACAACCTGAAACGTGCGAGCGCCGTCTGCGACTCAGATTCGCATCCAGTTGGCGGACTCGGTCTCCAATCTCTCTCTTTGCGTTCCTGCTGTCCGGAATTCCGACCGTGAAAAAGAAAAATCACCACTCCTGCATCGAAGCACGGCACGATAGGTATTAGCTCTCCGCGTCAGATGACGATGTTTACGCCGGTTCGGGTTTAGGGAAGGCACTAACGAGCGTCTAGATGGCTGCTCCGTCGGAGTCACTGTCCGAGCCGCACGCAACAAGTTGTTTGGAAGTGCAGCATTTCCACTTACGGCGAAACAATGTATCGGGCACCCGACACTGCAGCGCCCGCGGAAGCAGGACTCGCTCCTGCCGCAAAGCCAGTGATTCCAGCAAGAGCGGCGCCGGCCGCAACCCCGCCTGCTCTCACCAGTGCAAAGGCTGTTGAACCTACATCGCCCGAGATGATCCGTTTGGCGATGAAGGGAATCAGGGCGATGGCCAAGGCATAAAAGATACTGACCAGGCCAAGCATGACCGAGTCCCCCGTTCCCTTGAGAAAACCGAGGAACCCATTGCCCAGGATGTTGTTAACCTGGTTGACCTGGATAGCGGTGATGAGCGCACCAAACACTGCGTAGAGAATGCCCCAGGCATTCCAGATCATCACATTGACCGCATACGCCCTCCCCAACTGGCCGACCCCGGAGATGGGAATGAGTGCGAGTACCAGAGGGCCGACCACATAGAGCACCGCGCCAAACAAGGTATAGAAGAAGCAGAACACGATCATCGCCAGGGCATAGAGAAGATAGGCAACGACGAGCAGTACAACCGTGATCGTGGCGGCCGCATCGCCCGTGATGATGTCCGTAAGGGTCAACGACGGATTGTTGGCGAATTGTTGCTGGAGTTGTCCCATCCAACTCTGGAACATGTCTCCTGCTCCAGAACTGCTGCCAATAAAATTCGCGACCGTGTTGAAGGATCCGTTGACGCCGCGAAAAACTGTCGCCCAGTTGGACACGATCATGGCAACGACCAGATACTTGATGGCTGTTCCCGCAAGTGCCTGCAGATCGCCTCCACGAAACGCTGCCTGATAGAGTCCGATCAGAAAACCAATCAGCAGGATCGCGAATGCGAAATTCGTGACCGTCGGGATGATGGCAGTGCCGTCAATCCCAGATAGCGCCGTGTTCAGGAGTTGCTGGAAATAGAACACGGTTACTGCACTCCCTGTTGCAAGACCTGGTTGCCCGTTGTCTGCAGCGTCGCCGCGTGAGAAGCGCTGAACTTGAGCTGACCGCTCGAGTTGGCCAACTCGATAGAGCGCACTCTTACAAGTTCCGCCATAGCGGATTGCGTGTATGCGTTCGCTCGCACGAGCCATGCCGCAGTCTCGGCTTCCAAGATGGTGGAAGTGCCAGGCGCGGCGGTTTGCAATTGCTGGTTGATCTGTTCGGCGGCTTGTAGCTCAAGGTTGGCCAGGGCATCGATTTCAACCGCCTTCTTCATCGCAGCCTGTGCTTCTGCATCAGTCATATCGACTATGTTCCTGACCGGCTGCGGCGCGTTCGTCGGCGTCATCACGATGCCGTACAAGGAGTAGTAGTTGCTTGTGATTTGGGGCATCGCGCTCGGATTGCCTGAGAGCAGGCTCTGTTCGAGCATTTGCGGCATGGGCAGAGTTGCACTGGCCACCGGCAGCTGGAAAAGCTGGCGCATCTGAACAAATTGGCCCTCGAATTGCACGGCCATGTTTCTGGCTTGACTAATCGCGGCCATCGGAAACACCACTTGCTGCTCAAAATTTGCCGATTGCTGTTGACTTTGCTGGATAGAACCCAGCGGCGTACCCACGGAGTTTCTGAGCAGGCCCGAGATTGTGTTGAGCCCGATCTGCATCATGGCGCAGCACGGATCGAGCCCAAGCTGGCTGCGGGCCTTGCTGGGCAGCAACGCAACTAAGATAGCCAGACCGCATACCACGGCCACTGCGTTCCGGAGGACTTTCCAAAGACGAGAGAGAGTGGGCAATTTCATTTTCGAACTCCTTAGGGATGAGCTAGAACTTGTTGGATCTGGTTCTGCAGATTTTGTGTCGCCACGGATCTCTGCTTAAGCAGAGCATTCTGGTGCGCCAGCTTCGTTGCTTCCTGGCGCAGTTGAGCGGCCAGCATTTTCGCCAATTGCGCCTGAGTTTCGAGATCGGCAACGCGAGCCTGGGCCGTGATCATCGAAGCCGACCCGGGTGCTGCGGTCATCGCTTGCTGTTCGAGAGAATCGGCAAGAGTCAGCATTCCTTGGGTGGTTTGGTCGGAAACCATGGCGGTCTTAAGGGAATCCATCGACATCGCATCGTCAATGTCCATGAGGTTGCGCTGCATCGGCTGGGCACGTCCAGCTAGCGCAACCGGCTGGTAGACCTGCGTGTATATCGAGGGAATCTGGCCTATGGACCCAGATTGGGCGTTTCGGAATACCGACTCTAACTGCATGGGGAGAGCGAGAGTCGCGCTGTTGTTCTTGATGCCTTGAATCTGAGACATCAGGCCGGTGTAGCGTGCCCGGGTTGCACTGACAAAGGCTCTCGTCTGGTTGATCAAGGCTAGCGGCCAGATAATCTGCTGGCGAAAATTGTTCACTGCTGCACTCACCTTCCGCATTTCGCTCAATGCGTCACCAATCGGGCCCTGGAGGGTGCTGGTGATGGTATGAAGCAGCAACAGAAGGTCTGGGATTCCTTGAGCTCGCGTGTTCAATGGAATCAAGCACAGGGTAATCACAGCTACGAACAGCCATCGCCGGCTGCGGCTCAACCTGTGTTGAAAGTTGCGAAGGAGTTCCAAAGTTTTCGTCTTCATATGCGTGTACCTCTTGCGACCTCTTCTGAGATTTCTTCTGGAAGTGGATCAACATCGGCCAGCCCAGCCGGGAATCTTTCAGCCAGTTCACGATAGCCTTCGATTAAAGACACGCCTTTCCGCTGCTCCAGCCACCAGGACCGATACACGCGCTCGCGCGCGTAGGTCGTCATGATCCAGTAGTCGACTGCGGTGGGCGACATCCGGATCGTGTGGGTGGTGTCGGCTTTTTCGCCGATCGCGATTAATGCGTCGGACCGTTTCCCTTTGACGGGAGCGCTGAAATGCTTGATCTGGTTCAAAGCCGTCTCGTTCAGGTGCAAGTGCTCCCGTAGAGCCGTCATATCTCCTGGCTGCTGGCCAATGATTTTGGTCGTCGAATTCTTTACGATGCCCGCTCCGTGCGGCCTGGGCTTCGATTCCGTTCCCACAAAATCCTCCGCGGTTTGGCTCATTCCCCAAACGCTCGCATTGCGTTTGCGCGCTGTACGAAACAGTTGCACCACTTCGGGTGCCAGTACCGGAGAATCAAGGAGGAACCAGCACTCATCTAGAACCGTGATGCTCCGTCTGCCCGCCTTGCCTGCGGCCCGTTGTGCGGTCGCGTGAGCAATGAGAAGGCTCATTGCTGTTTCGAGCCGAGGGTCATCGCTCAATTGCTCCACGTTGAAGAACAACCAGGGATTGTCGAGTGAGATCGTTGTGGGCCGGTCGAACAGCCTCGAATACACTCCCTTTTCGCCGGTCCAACTGCGCAGCTTGATCGCCGCCAGGTGGGCCTCATCCATCACACGTTGGTTCTTTTCTTCGTCACGCCATTGGGAGAGTTCGTCGCGAAGGTCGGAAAAGGTTGGAATGGGAGTCGAGGGCCGGATTGCCGCCCTCTTATAAGTCTTGAGGATCGCCTCGGTGATGAGATTGTCGAGCAGTTCCGTATCCTCCGCTCCGCCCTCGCCGAGCATGTGGCGCGTCAGATTTTTCAGAAAGGCCACTTGATCCTTGCTCGCTTCTTTTTCTCCCTGCGGTAGATCCCACGGGTTAATCGTCTGTTCAGTGTCGAGAGACATGGTGATCATTCGTCCGCCCATCAGTTCCACAAGCGGGCGATAGGAATCACCACGCTCAAGAATCGAAATCAGTGGATTGCTCCGGGCGGCCATCAAAAGGAACTGCTGCACCATGACGGTCTTTCCCCCGCCAGTTTTGGCCATCACCAGCATGTTCGCGTCGCTCAAGCCGGGGTCGAAGGGCGAGAAAGGAATGAGCTGGCGGTAGGGAGTTTCGAGCAGGAACAGTGGGGACCGAGGCGTACCGCACCACGGTGTCTCTACCGGTACAAGATCCGCCGCATTCGACGTGAGCAGGTCCTGGTCTCGCCTGTCGGGCTCCGCCATGGCCGGAAGTGAGCTGAAAAATAGGCGCTTCTTGGCGAGAGATTCAGCCACAGCCTTGGCGCCGTTCATGCGGGAAATCGCGTAGAGAATTTGCTGGCGCCGGTTGTCAATGGTCCGCTCTGCTTGCTCCAGTTCCGCAGTCGTTATGGCTGGCCGTGAGGTACGCGTTCCGATGACCAAGCTCAACTTCGCCGTCTTGACCGAACTCGAAATTATGTCCTGCTGCACCCTGACCAGTTGGGACTCGGCAACCTGGGCTTCCACGTTGGTTCGAAATCCGCCGCTCGAGTCTCGTTGCACCGCCTGCATCTTGCGCAACCGGCTCTTGTAGCCTTTGAGCACTTTCGCTTGATCAGGAATCGTGACCTGCGCATTGATGACGAGCGGGAAAGCGAGACCGACTAGTTCTCTCAGGACTCCGGGGAACGTGGCATCCGGGAGTTCTTTCAGGCTTACGAAGGAATAGAGGATTCCGCCTACATTCAGATAGGAGTCCGTTTCATCTGCGATGCTGGTGTCGACGATCTGCTCGCGGGCGCTCCTGTATTCCATTTGTTCCTCACCCCGCCTGTACGGCCGAGAATCCGCAGACAAGGGATTGAGAGCTCGTTTCGCCTCAAGAAACAACTCATCGTCGGCCAGTCGACGCGCGCCGAGTTCTGCCGCTTCCAGTGTCGTTTCGAGGCCACGCAGCAGACTTTCAAACTCAGCCAGTAATTGCTGATGCTCCCGCGCGCTGCGCTCAATGCATTTGCGGGCCGATACGCTGAAGGGATTGCCCGTAGGCTTCAGCGGCTTACCGGCAATACGGCGATGAACGACTGGGTCCCAGATAAAGTACACGTGCACGAGAGGCCGCATGTAGTGGCCATTCGCCTCTTTCGCTCGCCATCGTTCAACGCGCAGTTCATCAAGGGCAATTACCTCCGCCCGTTCCGATTGCTGGGCTGAGGCATAGCGCTGAAGCAGAGGTCCCAGGTCCTCCACCACCTCGTAGCGGAACTGCGCTCTCATGCTGAGTTCCGGGAGAGAGCGCAGGAGCGCCTCCAGCATCAACTTCCCGCGGTCCCGGCCTTCGTCGCTCGCGAAATACGAAGCCAATCCCCTCAACTCATAGCCCGCAACAAAAGCGCCATTCGTGCGAACGACAATATTGTCCAGGTAGTCGCGGACCGGCAGTTGCTCGCACAGTGCCGGATCCTGGAGTTTTCGCTCGTGTTGTTGAAGCGTCAGCGGCACTGCTATTCCTCCTTCAGATACGCCGACCGGATTTCGCGGTCGTGCGCCAGCGCGCAATAGGCATGCGGTTTCATGTACCAGAAGGCAAGATCGCGAGCATAGCCCCGCGGCTTGCCATACTTGAAGGCCATCAACACTGGCACCATCAAGATCGGCACGCCATACTGCAGGACGAGATTCGTAGGCATTCCAGCGATTTCACCACCGACAAAATGCCCCAGGACGTTCATGACCGCCGCGGCGCCCAGCACGATAAAAAGATCCTCAAACTCAAGCAGCATGAAGGTCACTCGCGTTTGCAGATTGCGATTCACAGGTGTCACTTGCAATGGCATCTCGTATTTCTCCTAACGAACTCCAGCCGTTCCGTGTTGAACGAAGAACTCTCCCAACCGCAACAGGCCCGACAAGCTGAAGCAGCATATCGCTGAGATTAGGTTGCGGACCCACGCCTCGCCGATCGTCATCCGCTCCAGTAAACCGGCAAAGTGCGCGACCGCGAGCACGACCTGGCCAGCGCCATAGAGCGGCAACAAAACGTTGCCAACCCAGTTCACCAGCGTCAGCACAGAAATCCAGTAGCGGTCCGGATTGTTCCATCCTGCCTGGTTGCTGAACGACTCCATGGCGCGCAAGAGCCCAGAGCACATCAGTGAAGCCAGTGCCGCGTGCCCGAGGTGTGAGTACGGATGACCTTTGCTGAAGCGATAGACCGCTGCGGCCGCGAATAAACCGGCCATGGTCGGCATGATGACGTTGCCCAGCCAGTTCGTCAGGTTGAGCAGCCCAGGTGAAAGATTCACAGGATCACCTCCAATCCTCATCAGCCGGCCATGGCCCGAACAAGCTGCCAGATGGCCGAAACACTCAAGAAAGCAAAGCCCGATCCAACCAGCGGCATGAAAGGCCGATGGCGGGCATAGTTGAAAATTGCTCCCACGATGGCCAAACCTGCCGCTTCGGGCAGGATGGTCGCGGCGAGGAAGTTCCACGCCGATGTGAGCATGTCCGTGGTTGCAAACTCCGATCCGCTGTTCCAGCTCTGCATCAGCTGGATAGTCCCAGACACGGACAACAGAAAAAGCCCCGCGATGATGGATGCCAGCGGGCTTTGGCCGTCGGCCGCATCGAGCGCTGCCTTCAACACGCAGAAGGCGGCCAGCACGGGAATCAGTTTGGCAACCACGATGTTCGAAACAAAGCCACTGAAGGTCCTCTGCAAGCTCGCGACCCACGCGCTGCTGATACCTCCGCCTTGCGCTGGCATCGAGATACCTTGTGCCGCAAACCACGACAGGAACTGAGGCAGTGTCAACAGAATCACGGACCACAATACCCACCTCTGGAATTTGCCACCCGTGTGGAAATTGACGCCGCCTTCCTGCCGCAAAGCGATCCCCGCCATCACCATGGTGCAGATGGCAGCTGGAACTGCCATGTCGAACAGTAGTGTCAACAGATCGACGATGATTTGGGGCAGCGTCATTGCATCGGCATCCTGCGGTGACCGTTCTTATTGCACTCCAGCTGTGCCATTCGCAATCCAGAACTCAATCAGGCGTGTTAGACCGGATATCACCAGCAGTCCGGCGGCCGTGACTGCCCAGCGTGCCACGCCGCGGCCTTGCGAATAGGAGACAACGGCCATGACCACGGCCAGAGCCGCACCGACCGGAGAGATCACGTTGCCCACCCAGTTCACCAGGTTGAGCACCGTACCTTCGGGTTGGGCAGCGGTCTGTCCCTGTACGGCCTGACCCGTCGCTGGCTGCTGCCCGAGGTTTTGGGCATTGGACATCAATGGAAATAGCTGAAGTGAAACGACAACCACGAGACTCATGAGCGCAAAGCGATACCGCGCGTCTCTCCAACTCAACAATTTCATATGCTCCTCGCGTGCGGTCACGGAGACTAAATCTCCCGTGTCGCAGGCAAGAACATATGGGCATTTCAGATTTCGGGCAAGCCAACGGGCTTATCTCGAAGCGCTTTCAGGAAGTTTGTTATCTGCGGAAAGGGTGGAAAGTGCGTATTGGAAGTTGCTGAGAGTCTTTGTTGCGGTGGATTTCCAAGGCGGAAGTTCGTACCGAAGGCATTCGCGCAGTGTGGGAGAAGAAGCCTTATGAGATGAACAAATGTTTGACTTTGGTGCATCTCACAGGGAATGGATTACGCAAGAGTTGCTCGTGATACGCCCACGATCAGCAAACTCGATGCACATATCTTCAACTAATCTCGCGATTCATCTTTGCGTCGGACAAAGCGTTTCTCTCAACTAGCCATGTTCAATGCGCGCTTTTGTATCGGAATACGCCGCTTCGATGAGCCTTCTTAGCGCTGCCGTGTTTGTGGCTGTTCCTGGCTTCAGCTTCACATGGCGCATGAACTTGCCGGTGCCCTGCAGCAAGCGAGCCGGATCCGGCAGGGATGCTCCTTGAAAAAAGCCTACGTTTACGTGCGACGTGAATACGTTGACGTAGCCAAATGCCGCATCTCCCAGACATGCAGTCGGACAGTCGTCATGCATAATCTCCCGGACTTCGTCTCCGCATTTTCGCATCACCTCAAACCACTTCTGCGCGATGGCGCCCAATTGACCTCCATGCCCTTTCATCCAGCCATCAATGGCCGGATCACGCTCGACAGCGCCGTTCAACCGAAACAATTCCGTTCTTGTGGTCATGGCGTTCTAAGCACTACTTCCCGGTTCCAAGGGGCCACACTTTCCTCATATTCCATGGGGTCGCCGAAACCTTCGGTTTGAACGCCGAGTCGGCGTAGAGCGCCCAAGGCCATCAACCGGCGATGCGCGTTGAATGTCATGATATGGGCGAAGACACCGCCGAAGGTGAAGGTCTCGGCCGGCTCGCAGAGCGCGTCGACAAACGTGTCATCCCATCCGGAGCGCTTTCGGACGTCCCTCAAAATACGATGCAGTTCAATATCGGTCTTTTCGAGCCTTTGCATCATCGCTTTTGGAGAACGCAGCGATTTGGGAGAACCGTTCATATCCATTTGGGTCCCGGACAGCGCGGCGGTCCAGACTTCTTTCGTGAAGATAATGTTCTCCAACAGTTGCCTCAGCGTCTTATTCGACTCCCGCCAGGGCAGCAGCTCCACCACCATGGGTAGTGGCCGATCCAGTTGTTCCTCAGTCAAAGTGCTTGCGTATTCCAGCAAACGTCGGGTGTGCCATGAGTCGTTGCCTGCAAAGCGATCGAATAAATCCATGTCTCTTCCTCCTTCTGTTAAGGAACCAGGGGCAAGAAAGTGAATTTTGTTGGACGCGGGCAAATGAAAGTGCGGATCACGCATGCGGCGGTAGATGCTGGGAGAAGTCCGAAATTCTCTGCGGAAAGCGCGAGTGAACGCCTCTAACGAATTGTAGTTGGCATTCAAAGCGACCTCCGTGACCGACATTCCGGTATGCCCCAGTTGATAAGCTGCTCTTTCCAGCAAAAGCCGTCTCCGCATAGCTGCTGGAGTTTCTTCGACCACGGTTCGAAACAGCCTGTGGAACTGCGTGCGACTTTGGTACGCTTGGCGCGCCAGATCGTGCGTCTTCGTCTGAGTGTCCAGGGAGTTCGCGACAAGTGCAGAAAGGCGGTCCCGCGTGCCCTGACCATCCGCTTTATTCATGCGCCTTGGTTCCTCAACGGAAACGAATCATAGACAAAGATGAGGCGTTTCGCCTGATCATACGTACCAATCTTCTACCTTAAGAGCAGGACCAAAGACAAAACACAAGCCACCGCGTGCGCACGATTATCTTTCATGGACGCCGCTGTATTGATGAAACGGCCCAACTCCTTGATGGTCGGCACACCTTTCCTTACGCGGGTTAGGGAAGGGTAACCGAATCACTCCACACGCGCCTCCGCCCCAACTCAAAATCCACCCATCTCCACTCAGCATCGGCAGAGCAGAGATATCCCGTTCAACACGATTTCATGGATGATGTGGGGGGGGGCGCTATTTGGGGGTCTCTTTCCCTTCTCCCCTCATTCGTTTGACCCCGCTCAGAGCAGTCCGTACACTTGGCGCGTCATAACCTTGGCCACTCCGCCATGGTGGGAACAAGTGCCACGCCGGCTTTTGCTAAAGCTGTAGGTACCTGAGTGCACATTTCTGGTATTACACCGCCCTCGGGCGTAGCCAAACAGCCGAATTTTGCGGATCGTTCTTCTAATCCTTGACCGTGCGCCGACACTGGAAGACGTGGTAGTTCCAGGGTGTCAGTTCCACGTAGAGGCCCGGCGACCGCATTCCATCTCCGTCACGTTCGTAAGTCACTCCTGATAACAAGTCAGTCAAATGCCATTTCGTGCCATCGGCATCAGCCTACCTCACTTGGACCTGGGCTTGCACTGGACAGTCGCTGAGATTGACCGCGATCAGATATCGCTCGTCATCGTTCATCCAACTCCAGGCGCCGCATGGCAGACCGTCCAAGCGGACGGGCAGTATCAAGTCAACGCCAAGACCGGCGCTATCACGGAGCACCCCGCGGGTAAGAAGCTGGACGCGCTCCGCCGCGATTACATCAAGGTCCTTCTGATGCTTGGGCTACGCACGGCGGTGGCGACTCCCGATACGAAAAACGAATCCACTTTAGAGGACTTCCTGAATGCCTGATGGGAACGAATCTGACCGCACGACGATTTCCGAATCCGAGAACGATTGACGAACCAAAGGTGCGTACCCCACCCGTCAGACAGCGTTGATCGTCTGGAAACACAATGTCCCACAACTCGGGGCGATCACTGCTTGGTGATGTCGATCATGTTGTCGTCCGCATTTCGGTCAATGAGCTTGTTGTAGGGGTCGATTCCGGCAAGCGTGGGCTGCTCGTCGACGATGATCTCAAAGGTCCGGTGCTCTTCCGTGAATTTTTCCTTCTTCAGGTAGAGGGGCTTCTCTTCGTCTTTCTTGCCGCTGAATACGCCGATCTCAATGTAGTCGGCGAGGGGCATGGGCGTCTCTGCGCCATTGCCGTCGGCTTGCGCTTTGTGCGATTGCACTTCCAGCGTGACTTTGTACTTGCCATTCGGAGTCTTCTGCGAAGTGGCGGACACCGCTCGGTTGTCGTAGAGAACGATGCGGTTGAAGCCGTCGTCGACCAGGTACTGGAGCTCGGGCGGGGTCTGTGCGCGGATGGCGTCCACCAGCATGCGTGTGTCAGGGTAGGGGTGGTCGAGAGCATTGGACACGCCGAGCTTGTCCTGGGCGCCGACCTGATTGTCGGCGTTGGCGAAACGATACTGCGTGAGAAAGTTGTGGAGCGCCAGATTGAGCTTGTCTTCGCCGATGTAGTCAGCAAGGGTGTAGAGAATCTGCCCGCCCTTCTGGTACCAGACGTACTGCTCACGTTGAACCAGAGCGAGTGGGGGTTCGTGGCGAATCTCGCCGGCGCGGCCTCGCAGATAGGTATCCAGTTCGTGGCGGAGATAGCGATGCATGAGGTCTCGGCCGTATTTGTGCGCCATGACCTGCAAAGCGGAATATTCGGCGAGACTCTCCGACATCATGTTGGAACCTTCTACGTCGGCGCCGACCAACTGATGGGCCCACCATTGGTGGCCGAGTTCGTGAGCCGTAACGAAGTAGGTGAAGTCAATGTCGGTGGTTTTCTTGACGCGTTCGATGAACCCGATGCCTTCCGAGTATGGAATCGTGTTGGGAAACGATTGCGCGAAAGTGCGGTATCGCGGAAATTCGAAGATGCGGTACTGGGAGAACTGGTAAGGGCTGTAAATCCGTTGATAGTAATCGAGGCCGGCGCGCGAACTAGCGAGCATGTCGTCAACGTCGTAGGGATGCGCGGAGTCGTAGTAAACCTCTAGTGAGACATCACCGCCTGGACCATGGTAAACCTCCTGGCGGGTCTGATAGTGGGCCGAGAGGTAAGCAAAGAAATCGAGGATATGGGTCGAGCCCATGCTGTATTCAAAGAAGTTGCGACCGTTGGCCTGCCATTTGCGCTGCAGGTATCCTGGGGCGACGGCGACCTGATCCGCTGAAGTGCTCACCACAGTGTGATAGGTGACCCAGTCGGACGCGCCCCGGAAGAAGACGTTGTTTACCGAGTGGACAGTGTCGCCGCGGTGAGCCATCTCTTCGAGCGCGGGGAGATGCTCTTCGCGGCGGCGGCGGGGGTCGTCCACCTCAATGTTGGTGTTGTAGCCGACATAAGGGACGTAATCGGAGTCGAAGAAAGTGCCTTGTAGGCGAATTCTGGTGGCTCGTTGCCGTCACGGAAGCCGCGGGTCTGGTGGCCAACATTGCAGGTAAGAGTAACGGTTTCTCCCGGCTGCAACGGCTGTTCTAGAGCATAGATGGTGTACAGGTTGCGCGGCGCGCTGCTAACGACATGGAACGGCCGGTCGAACTGGAGATGGTTGACCGACTGTTTCTGATCCGTGATGTGAATCTGGGGGATCGGTTGGCTGGTCTTGTTCTCAAGCGTCATGCGCACGCTGCCGTCAAAGGAGCGGCGCTCGGGATAAATGTCGATGGTGGCATCGACTGCGGTGACCTTGGGCTGAAGAAGATTCTCGTACTGTTTGAACTTGCGCTCGTAGTCGGCCTGAATGCCTCGGCGAGCTTTGGAGTCGAGGTACTCGTTGAGAACGTGAGCATTGTAGAAGTACCAGGAGCCAGCTCCCACGGCGATGAGGGCGAAGAGTAGGGCCGCTGGGGCTAGCCGCGGAGCACGCTGAAGGGCAAGGCGGACGCGGGCGCGCAGAGAATCTTCCGCTCCTCGCCGGGCCAGGGCAATGGAGACGACACCCAGCGCGCCGCAGATCCCGAACCAGTAGGCATTCGACCAGAACAGCGCG
>Ga0210399_10000157_pt1 | contig 53877 bp, 48 predicted proteins | sample IncBWC14MmetaG_FD_150865 | JGI IMG/M metagenome (GOLD analysis project Ga0210399, IMG submission 150865) | Forest soil microbial communities from Barre Woods Harvard Forest LTER site, Petersham, Massachusetts, United States - Inc-BW-C-14-M | ecosystem: Environmental > Terrestrial > Soil >...
GAGATAAGAGCGGAGCGGTTCACTGGATCGATTGCGAGGATTCTGTTGTAGACGACGATTGCCTCATCGGTGCGGCCAAGTCTTGCGAGCAGATCTCCGTCGAGCTGCAGACTGTTGGGATCCTGGGAGTTGATCGCGAGCGCCTCCTTGAGGTCGCTGCTTGCGCCGTCGAGATCGCCGGTGTTCATTTTGATTGACGCTCTAAGGCGCAGGAATTGCGGCCGGCTCGCGCTGCTGTCGTCCAACCCACTGATTTGCCCCTGCGCAATTTGGAGATGATCGTGAGCGGCGGTTGCATCTCCTAAACTCCGGTCCAGCACTGCGAGATTCATCTGCAGCTGAATGCCGTACAGAGGTCCCTCGGCGGGGCCTTGCGGTAAGTGAGCCAGCGCGGCGTCGTATTCTCGGACGGCGTCTTCAGGGTGCTCCTGGATTCGGGCAATTTCCGCGCGGATGGCGTGTAACCGGTAGTGTTCCGCATCGAGAACCGAGGCCCGCTGAAGAAATGGCTTCGCAGCTTCAACAGCACCGGCAGCTACTTCGGCCTGCGCCGCAGAGAACTGCAGACCCAAATCGTGCGGCGCAGTATTGGCAGCCTGCGCGTACAGTCTCGCGGCTTCTTCTTGTTTCCCGTCGAGCTGATAGGTATAAGCGAGCTCGGCGCGGACCTCCGGCTTCGAGCTTTGGAGGGAAATCAGGGCCGCGATGGCCGCCGGATAATTTCCAATTTCCCGATAGTAGCTCGCCAGGGACCGCTGAACATCGGGGTTGTCCGGGGCATGCCGCTTGGCCAACTCAAGGTAACGGCTCGCCAGTTCGAGCTGCTTCTGATGTTCATACGCCAGAGCCATCAGCAGTTCCGATCGCGCGCCGGGCTGCATTTGCTCGGCTCGCCCGAGTACATCGAGTGCGGCGGCATACTCTCCGGATCGCAGAAGGATCTCTCCCAGCAAGACTGCATCGTTGATTCGTTTTGGGTCTGCCGCTAGAACCTGCTTCAGAAGACCCTCGGCCTCCGCGGTCCGACCCATCGTGCTGTAGGTCTGCGCGAGTCCCGAGATCCCGTCGAGTGCCGAGGGATTCAGCCGAAGCCCTCGACTATAAGCATCCGCCGAAAGCTGAGATTTCCCGTTGAGCCGCGCCGCATATCCGAGGAGGAACCAGAGGTGGGCTTCGTGGGGTGTGGCCTGCGCAGCACGCTGAGCATACTCAACCGCAGCCGCATAGTTGCCGTTTTTCAGGGCTAACTCCGCGGCTCCGGCAAGACGCGCGTTTTGAATATTCGATCCCCAGCCTAGCGATTTATTCGGAGGCGTCGTTTGACCGGCATCGACTTGAGGTGTTTCTGAAGAACCAGAGCCCACCTTATAGGTCTGCGCTCGGAGCGAGCAGGCAAACGCGACGACGAGCAGAGACACATGCACGGTCTTCACGTATCTCAGCGCGGAACTCAAAGTGTGACCACCCGATTCGGTTGATTGCAGCTCTTCGATTCAGGAAAGGCTTGCTGCGTTGGCTGGGCCGAGGTGAACTTTGTTCTCGCCGTGGACGAAAGGCAAGGCCCGGCGATACAACCCGAATTGACGACCCCGAATCCAAGACCAGCCAACCGAAAGGGAGCTGTGCAACGAACTCAGTCCGTCGCGCCATCAGCAGAGGCAATACCGTTGAGCTTGATCTTTCTGGCGGCTCTTGTGGTTCACTTGCCGCTGCTGCTCATGAAGTTGCCGCTGAAGTCGTACGACGCGAATTTCCATATCTTCTTCGCATCTCATTACCTGCACAATTGGTTCGATCCTTGGAACCCCAAGTGGTATGCGGGTTTTTCGCAAACCACCTATCCTCCGTTGCCGCAGCAGTGGCTGGCGTTGGTGTCCCGGCTGATTGGCCTGGACATGGCATACATGACGATTCAGTTCGTCGCCATCTTGCTTCTCGCATTAGGCGTTTACCGGTTTTCGTTGCTTTGGGTTGACCGGCGGGCGGCAGCGTTCGCCGCGCTAGCCAGCGTCTTTCTCGGCTCGGAGTGCTTTCTGGTCTATTCCGCGGGGCAGTTGTCTACCACCTTTGCCGCGCCGCTTTACTTGAACGCGCTGCCCTATCTCTTCCAGTGGGTGCGGCATGGCAAGTGGCGATCTTTTCTTAAAGGTGGAACGCTGTTCGTGGCTGCCGCGGCGGCCCATCATGCCACGCTGCTCTTTGGGTCCGTCTTGTTCGCACTGCCAGTACTGGCGCTGGTAGTCTTTGATCACACAAATACGGATCGCAAAAATACGGATCGCCAGGAAGGCGGCCGAATCTCAGTTCCTGCGTTCCTTCTTCGCACTGGCAGCATTGTCGTGATTGTCGGCGCCGCGGTTGCGGTGGTACTTCTGCCGTTCTGGATTGCGCTGATTCACTATCCTGTTACTCAGACTCCGATCCCACACCCCAGTCGCGCAAATTACTTACTGAGTCCGCAGTGGGGCCTGAACTACTTCGTGGTGCCTTACGGAGCTTTGATTCTGGCGCTGCCGTTCATCTTGCTGAGAGGATCCTCAATCCCCAGGCTCCGCCCGTTGCTCCTGGGTTTCTGGCTCGCATTCCTGGTGGGACTGGGAGGCACAACGCCCGTGGGCCGACTGGTGTTGGGCCGAGCCTTCGACGTGCTGACCATGGAACGCTTCAGTTATTGGGCGACTTTGCTCGCACTGCCTTTTGTGGGGCTTCTGGCCACAGAACTCATCGATCGATTTCAAATGCGAGCCGTAGCGGGCCTAACCGTGGCGGCCGCTCTGAGCTGTGCTCTGGCGGTGGCGTGGGCAACCTATCGGCCGGCGGACGCCGCGGATTTCCAGGTGAACACAGTGGCCTCCTGGCTCAACCGCGACGGGCACGACCGCTACCGCTATGTCACGCTGGGATTCGGCAACAAGATTTCACGGCTGGCGGTTCTGACAGACGCCAGCAGCGTGGATGGCGAATGGAATTCCGGCCGCATGCTGCCAGAATTGACTCAGTTTGGCGGCGGAGCGCTTACGAGCTCGAAATACTTCGGCAAAGGAGGCCTCGACGCGCTGAGCGCCATACTTCATCACGCCGACCGTTACGGCTTGAAGTGGGTATTCGTGAAGGACCGTTACTACGAGCCTCTTCTGGTGTTCGCTGGCTGGCGCAGAGTGGATGACCTTGAAGATAAAACCATCACCGTATGGAGCAGAGAGGACGTGGCACCTGCGGTACCCGTCAATGCGCCGCAAATTCCTCCGCACTGGCAAGGGCTCATGTGGGGCATCCTCCCGATCGGCAGCAGTATTCTGGCCATGTTGGTTGTGCTCATTCCGGAAAGGCGATGGCACAGACGACGGGCCGTCGAACCTTCCGCGGCTCACGACAACTTTGTCCTGGGGAGGGTGGCATCATGAGGACTGGAGGCCTCCTCGCTATCGTCATCGCCGTCGCGACAGTAGCGCTCATTGTCGTGGGTACGGTTTGGCCCGTTCCATCCGCAGTCGCCCTGGCGGGTTCCGGGACCCATCTGCTGAGTTCTGCCTCGTCGGCGCAAGCCGCGGTCGACACTCTGGCGAACGAAATCGGCGGGCAAGCTTGGGAAAAAGCGTATTCCAGTCTTGCCAACAAGAGCGAATTCACAGAGTTGGAGTTCGTGCACGACTTGACCGGAACTTACCCCAGCCTTCGCACCTACGCAACTCTGGACAGCTTTGATCTGCGGCCGCTTCACGCGTCTGCCGATGAAGCGCAGGTTCAGCTCAAATTGCGTTGGTCGACCGTAGTAGGGGTCTTCCTGGACACCCGCACCCTGCAAGTGGTTAGAAGCGGGGACCGCTGGGCGGTGTGGTGGCCGATCGTGAAAGAACCTCGAGTACCGCCACAAGTGATTCCGGTGAACTACCTGCGCTGGGACGTGATCTACCGCGGCCCGGAGGATGACTGGGGAGCTCAAGACGTAGAGGCGCCGCACGTGCGTATCGTCGACATGCATCCCGTGGACCGCAGTGGGGGAGTGGTCATCATGGGCGAACTTCTAAACGAAGATGTGGTGCCCGCCTTTGTGACAGTCAAAGCGACGCTACTGGCGAAGAACGGGTCCGCGCTAGCGACCGAAGACAGCTTCGACAAGATTTCTCACGTTCTTTTGCCCAAGCAAGTCACTCCGTTTCTCATTGCGTTTCACGATGTAGCTTTGTCCGATGTCGACAGCGTTCACATGGACCCATCGGCAACGCTGATCGCGGCCTCAGCAGACCCTGTGATCGGGATCGAAGATCAGCGCCTGAATCCAGCGCCTAGCGCCTCACTGAGCGGGAAACTCGTCAATCAAAGCGGTCAGGTCGTCAATGTGGCGCACGTCCTGGGGACGTTCTATGACAAGAGCGGTCAACTGGTCTGGGTCGCGGATCAATATGTCGATCGCGCACTGTTGCCCCAGACCCCGGTTTCTTTTGCCATATCTCTTCCGGCGGACATCGCCGTCAAAGTTAGCACTGAGCGCGCAATCGCCACCACATACAGTTCGGGCCGGTTCCAATGAAATCAAGACTTGCATTTCTGAGCGGGCTAGTCATCGCCGCCATACCGCTCGCCGTGGCGCAAACCGGGGATCTGAAGTTACCGAAGAGTGTCGAAGCGGGTAACGCGTTTTCGATTCAAAGCACCGGCAGCGGCAAAGCAGTCCTATATATTGTGGGACCGGCGCAGGTATTGAGACGCGACGTGCAATTAGGAAAAGCGACATGGTTTGCTCCTAAAGAGATCCACAACGCCGGCCATTACCTGGCCGTTCTTGTGGGAGGCTCCTCTACGGAAAGCGGTGCGTTCGACGTCATAGCTGCTCATCAACCGGCGGCCTTGAGCTTTCTAGCCAAGCCTTCTCGCCTTCCGGTTGATGTGCGTGATGGCATCAGTGGGGTTGCGTATGTGTTTGATGCCTTTCAGAATCTGGTCCTGGCGCCCACGCAAGTATCGTTTCAACTTCTAGATGTTCCCGGCGCCATCCAGATGCGAACGGCGCTCACGCGCAACGGCGTTGCCTGGACAAAGATGAATTCCGCAACCAAAGAAGGTGTCGCACAGTTTGTAGCTCGAGTTGGGGACGTTGCCAGCACGCGCGTGGCACAGCAAGTTCCGGGCGATCCCTGTCACCTAAGAATGAGCGCTCGGCCGTCGGGTCAAAGGCTGGCCGTGGAAACGGAGCCAGTGCGTGACTGTAGCGGGAACTTGCTGGCGGATGGAACGATTGTCACCTTCACCGAAACCTATGACGGCGGTGAATCCACCGTAGATGTGCCTCTCAAACGGGGCGTCGCCCGAACTGATATGCCGGCCTACAGCGGAGCAAAAATCTCCGTCGCGACTGGCGTTTTTATAGGAAATGAAATTCGCCGGGGGAAAGAGCGATGAAAAAGCCTCTCTACATAGTGGCCTTGCTCTTGGCCGCGATACTCACGCTGGGATCTGACCAACCGGCGGTGCACGTTGAAGCCACGGATTCGGTCGGGCCACGGCCTCTGGAAAAGCAAACTGAAAGCGCCGTCGTTCGTGATTATCTCCAAGCCTGGCGCAGCATGAGCGCTGCGTTGGAGCAGAATCGGGCCGACCTGCTCGATCCGGACTTCATCGGCACAGGCAAAGAGAAGCTGGCGAACACGATTCGGGACCAAGCAAAGCTGGGAATTCATACCCGCTATCGAGACACCGCGCACGATATTCAATTGGTGTTTTACTCGCCGGAAGGGCTGTCGATTCAATTGGTAGACAGGGTTGACTACAGCGTGCAAATCCTGGATGGCGAAGCGGTGGTGACCACGCAGGAGGTTCGAGCGCATTACGTTGCGGTCTTGACCCCCACTGAAGTGCGGTGGAAAGTACGCGTCTTCCAGGCCGAGCCCGAATGATGCGCCTATATCAAGCTTTTCCACAGTACGAGTCGAGCGCTGGTGGTTTTTTGGGCGAACTCAAGGAGCGGTTAGATGATCTCTATCGTGGTACCAATTTTCAATGAAGAGGAAATCGTCGATCTATTTCATGCGGCTTTGACCGACGCCATGAAGGACGAAGCCTGGGAGGTTGTCTATGTCAATGATGGCTCCACGGACTCGTCGCTGACACGGTTAACCGAACTGCATGCCGAGGATGCGCACGTTGTGGTGGTCGACCTGTCGCGCAACTGGGGGCACATGGGTGCGATTTCGGCGGGTCTGCAGACTGCGCGTGGCGATGCGGTTGTCGTAATGGACGGCGATTTCCAGGACCCGCCAGAAGTTGTGCCGGAATTGGTGGCTGCCTGGCGGGGTGGGGCACAAGTCGTGACCGCGGTGAGAAGGAGCCGGCAAGAAAAGCGCAAGGTTCTCGCCCAGCTGTTTCCGATCTTCTATCGCTTGATGGGAGCACTCTCGGACTTTCCCATCCCGCTCAATGCCGGGATTTTCGGGCTTCTTGACCGGCAAGCGGTGGATTCGATCAACGCCTTGCGGGAAGGCAGTCGATACTTGCCTGGGTTGCGTGCCTGGGTGGGCTACAAGACCGGCGTCGTTCTGTATGACCGGCAGGAACGGGCGGGTGGCGAGGGCAAGCTCACGTTCATGAGCCGGATCAAGTACGCCATGGACGCAATTACGAGTTTCAGTTACAAGCCTCTCCGCCTTAGTTTCGGGTTAGCGGCTTTTGCAATCTCGTTGGCTGCCATCCTGGGAGTGTGCACGATTTTTTCGAAGAGCGCCGTAAATCCTTTGGGGTACGGTGTGGCCGCTGCTGTCTTTCTGGTTGGTGGATTCCTGCTCCTCTGCGTGGGCGTGCTTGGCGAATATCTGGGACGGGTGTATGACGAGGTGCGCAGCCGGCCTCTCTCGATCATCAACAAGGTCTACGAGGCTTCGCAGTCGGACTCCTCTCGGGTAAACATGGGCCGCCGGGAAGGAGATCGGAAGAAACCATTTCGGGTGGCTTAGCAGCCCGTGGTGAAACTCCAGCGCTCAAACCCAGCGCCTGAAGGCGTATTCATAACAGGGCACTTGCGGTATGCCTGAAGGCATACCCTGATACAAATCGCACTTTCACCCCGGGCTGTTAGAGGTTATTGTCCGGGCCGCGGTTGCGAGCCTGGTTCGCACTTCGCCAACCCACGCTCGATTGCCGAGCCTTCTTCGTAGTCGTTCCAGGTTTCAACCAGCAGAAACGGCAACGGACGATCGGTGGGGTAATACTGCCGCCACAACTTCATCGTATCGGCAAAGGTCGCGCCGCAACGCTGAGAAATGTGTCGATTGAGGCCCCATGACGCCTTGCTGTCATCGAAACCAGTCCAGGCGGCTCCCACGGCGATCTTGTCGGGATATTTTGACTGCATCTTACGATAGAAGTCGCTCAGGTAGTCCTCTCCCCAGTTGCCGCCATCTGCCGCCCAACCTTTTTTCCCGGGGTTTATCCAGGCATAAAAACCGTCGAACGCAGCCGGGAATGGGCTGGCTTGATCTTCGTAGATAAGCAACGGAGGATGAGTCCATTTGTCAGTTGCGGCCCGCACACGATTCCAGTTGGTGTGCCCTGCTTTCGGGAAAATGAAGATCACGGGGCGTCCGTTGTATGTGAGATATGCCTGGCGGCCGGGTGCATTCTGCGAAAGATAGGTTTCATTGAACTTGTTAAAAGCCGCAAAAGCATCGTCCGTCGCCTCCGCCTCTTCTTCTTCGGTTTCGTCGTACATCATCGACACCTGGAATTTTTTTTCGGCGGCAATGGTCTGGATGAGGGCGTAGCTGCGATCGATAAAGGGCTCGCGATATCCATACCAGTCCACCACGAACCCGGAAATTCCCAGCGCCTTAGCTTGGTCAATCTGTTTCCGGATCACAGCTGGATCTTGCGAGGAATATCCCACAGCGATGTGCCGAGGGTGACCAAACCAGGGCTCGTAAACTGCCAGAACTCGTGGTGAAGCCTCCGCGGGCGGCGGACTCTGGCGTAGTTCCTGGGCTAAGCCGTGCGGGAGTAAGAGGAACAACAATGGGCAGACTGCCCAGTAACGATTCATCATAAGAGTCAGATCTTAGAGTCGGCACTGGCACCTTGGGTTGTAGCGTGGCCAGGAATTCAAGGCGTATTCGCCCATGCGCAAGCAGCCTGATTGCTGCTTCCAGCATCAGAAGTGCTGCCGCGCGCGGAGAATCCTGTCCCTTGAACGTGCATAGTCCGATCTCGAAGTCGAAGACACTCCAAGCCCGCGTTTTGTCGGGAACATTCGTATTGCTTTCGGCTTCGGGGCTCGCCACTGCGATCAACTTCGCCTACAACATTGCGGTAGCACGATTCCTGGGTCCCACAGCTTTCGGTCATGCTACGGCGGTTTACACCCTTCTCATCCTGATATCGGCCGTTACCCTGTCCTTTCAGATTGTTTCCGCGAAGGTCGTTGCGCAACAGAGCTCTCTCGAGGGCAAGAGCGCGGTCTATCGAGGATTCCACAAGAGCGCATGGGCGGGCGGCATTGCTGTGGCGCTGTTGTTGCTGGTGTTTCAGAGGGCAATTGCAGACTATCTCAATTTGCCAAGTCCGATTCTCGTGGTCCTGCTCGCGATCGGCGTAGCTTTCTACGTTCCCCTGGGAAGCCGGCGGGGCTACATCCAGGGCGCCTACGGTTTCCACCGTCTCGCCACAAATCTTGTCCTCGAGGGACTGGTTCGACTCGGCGGATCTCTCGTTCTCATCACTCTGGGCTTGGGCGTGCAGGGAGTGATTGCGGCCAACGCCGCCGCCATAGCGGTGGCCTATCTTGCCGCGGCACCAAAACTCGCAGCCGCAGTTCCCCACGAACTGCACATCCCGGATGCGTTTCGCGAAGCATTGCAGGCAATCGTTTTCTTTGCCGGCCAGGCGCTCATTAACAATTGCGACATCGTGTTAGTGAAACACTTCTTTCCTTCGACCGAGGCCGGGTTGTACGCTGCCGTGGCGTTGGTGGGTCGAGTGATTTTTGCGTTTTCCTCAGCGGTCGTGAATACCATGTTTCCGCTGGTCGCAGGCACCCGCGATGAGGAAAGAAAAGGTCACAGGGTCCTTCTGACCTCACTGCTGCTCGTGCTGGGCATTGGATCGTCCCTAGCCCTGGGCCTGCGCCTGGCGCCCGCGGGGATTTGGACGGCGTTCTTCGGCCCTCAGTTCGCAATTCTCGGGAAATACGGCCTTCCCTATCTATTGGCGTTGTACGCTGCCACGACCGTCGTTTACTCGCTGAGTGTTGTGGTCATTGCGTACGAGATGTCATACAAGATCGCCAATACCAGCTGGGTGCAATTGGCCTTCAGTGGCGTTGTCGTCGCGGGCATTTGCAGGTTCCATTCGTCTCTGCAGCAAGTCATTTGGATACAGCTTGTGCTGATGGTGGTTCTGCTTATTGTGGTCGCAGTACCCTTCGTCCTGAACTCTTTGAAGGGCGTAAAACAGGCGCTGCCAATACCGGTCCCTCATGCGATCAGGCTGATTCGGCGGGTCTCGGAGGACGAAGTCATCGCGGAGTTTCTAAAGACCGATTTCACCGATTCCGCATTCGAGGACTACCACGAGACTCTGCGTGGATTGGTGACAACACCACACCTCAACGATCCCCGCGAAAATGCCCGGAGGCGGGCCCTGTTATTTATTCGGCACTTTGCGCTCTGGCGAGAGCTGCCTGCGGGAACGGAATGGTTTGAGGTCGAAATTCGGACGGCAGACCTGGCCCAGATTCGAGTCTTCCCTCGGGCGCAGTGGCGGAAGCTTGCGCGGGGAGATTTCAGCATCACGAGAATTGCCGAACGCCTGCGCAGGTTTCGCAGCCATAACGTGTCCGAAGGGGCATTCCTTTCGAAGATTGCGGCGCTACGCGATGGGCTCCGCCAGAATATCGACCCAGGGGCTGTGCTTCTCATCGGCCTTAACGAAAGTGAACCATTCACCGTCCTGGATGGAAATCACCGGCTGGTGGCGGCAATCCTGAAGTCGCCCGAGACCGTGCTGAGGTTTCGGTTCTTGTGCGGACTATCGCCGAGGATGACGGAGTGTTGCTGGTACCGAACGAATGTGGCGACCCTCTTCCGCTATGGGACAAACCTGTTAACCCACGTTGTGCACGATCCCGCGGCTGAACTCGCGCGGCTTTTGTAAAGCTCCTTTTGACCGAAACGCGCATTTAATTTCTAGCGCAAACCCGTCTGCGCTCTACTGACAAGACAGGATAGACCCCGCAGTGTTGCCATTCTAGAGTGTCTATTGGACCAACTTTCTTTCGTCGCAAACGCGGAAAGAAGACCATGGCTGGAACCTGGGCTCAGACTATGACGAGTGGAAGACTTGTAGCGGTGAGACAAGTACCGGAGAGGTTAAGCGTTAAACAAGGGCGAGGTTTTTTTCGCGACGTAGAGTCTTGCATGAACGTAGACCGGCCACGGGTGGTGCTCGACTGCTCCAAAGTGAAGCAACTCGACAGCGCTGGAATCCAGGTGTTGTTACGATGCCTGGAGGAGGCCATGAAGCGGAATGGCGACGTCAAACTTGCGGCAATCCCTCCCGGAGCAGCGGCGATTCTGGCGCTTACAAGGGTGGACCGTCTCTTCGAGGCTTTTGACAGCACTGCTGACGCGGTGAACAGCTTCCACCGGCTGCGGATAAAGCCGTTCCCGGCGGATCGTGAGTACGAGTATGCAGCCGTCGCGTCCGAAGCGCCTCCGAGCGGCTTTGAAGATGGTCAGTCGGACTCGCGCGACCGACGCCCGGTTTTTCAGATAGCCGTTTCTCAGATAAGCGTTTCTCAAATAGCGACGAGGACCTCAGGCAGTTGGCTGCGGCGACAAATCGCTGGCTGCCTCTTACTCCTATTAATTGCACCACTGGCAGCTGCGGCGCCCTACCCGCAGCAAGAGGCGAACTCGAATCAGCAGCCCGCAGGCGCATCTTCTGTCCAGTCCCCTCCTCGAGACTCTGACACCGGCGCCAACATTGCCATCACGGAACCATCCCAGCTTGAAGCCCAGCCTGAAGCACTTCCCAACAGTCCAGGCACTATACGTGCGCAAGACCGAATGTCCAGCGGTCAACAACTCTCCCCGGCGCTGCAAACCGTCGCGCAGGACCCCGTGGGCACAGCCGCGGCACCGTCTGTAAAGACAACCGGGGTTGCGGCTTCCAGACCGGCAGGAGCGGCTATTGCGCCGGCAAAACAGAAACGAGCGCGCTCCAGCCTGATCAAAGTTGCCGCCATCTTGGGTGCGGGCGCCGCCGTCGGAATTGTTGTGGCAGTGTCCAGCGCTAGTCCTAGCCGGCCACCGGGCAGTCGCTGACACTACGACGGGAGCGAGACAACCGCCGGACATGATTCAAAACCCCAATGAAAGTCGCGCCCCCAGATTAGTAACTTTCTCTGGCATTGACGGCGCGGGCAAGAGCACCCAAATCGAAGGCCTCCGTGCCCGGCTCAATGATGCGGGCCTCCGCGTTTTGTTGGTAACCTTCTGGACCGACGTTGCGAGATTAACGCGCATCCGGGAAATGACCGGCCACACGCTGTTCAAGGGAGACAAGGGTGTGGGAACACCGGCAAACCCGGTAAACCGAAGAGACAAAAATGTCCAGTCCTGGTATATGACAGCGGTGCGATTCGGTCTTTACTTCGTGGATGCGATCTCGCTCCGCATCGTCGTAGCGAAGACTCTCAGAGCGGATGCGGACGTCGTCATCTTTGACCGGTATCTCTACGACGAACTAGCGAACTTGTCGTTGAGCAATGAGGTTACGCGACTCTATGTTCGGCTACTGCTGATGCTCGTTCCGCCACCAGACATCGGTTTTTTGCTGGATGCAGATCCGGTTCAAGCTTGCGCGCGAAAACCTGAGTACCCGCTCGATTTTCTCCACCGCAGCCGTGCGTCTTATATGGCTCTGAGTGACCTAGTGGACGGGATCACAGTCATCGTTCCTCAGTCAGCAGAGGATGTCGAGCGGCAGGTGATGCACCAGGTACTGACGAAGCTACCTGATGGCTTGCAGCGGTCCGCAACCTTCGCTCATACAGCGCCGGCTGCTTCAAAGTGACACTGGAGTCTCACTGCGCTCCATGTTCGCTTTTCACTGGTACGTGAAGTTGAACTTATCCAGAAACGTACTGTTTGCCGATTGTTTGTAGTTTCCATCCATTTGGTAATTGACCGTAATGCCCCACCAGCCGCTCGGAGCTGAGCCCGGCGCATAGCGTTGGTTAATGTTGCTGGTCACTCCATTCAGCGTTATCGACTGGAACAGCAGCGAATTGTCGGATTCGCGCTGCGCTTGAATCGTCACGTGGTTCCAGGAGTTGTTCACAGGATTACACGCAACGCCGGTCGGGACCCATTTCGCGTTGACGTTGTCCCAGATATCCCATTCATTTCCGCCCGCAACCCGGCACTGGTTGCCCCAAATCAAGCCGAGCCCGTTGAAGTACATGTTGATGTCGAACTCGAGGACCTGTGTCACCCCGAGGTTCGTCGGGTAAAAATAGGCGTCATAGGTGAAGCTGTGCAGTGTCGGAAGGAGCTTGTGACCGGAATCAGGCAAGCCCTGCGTCGAACCCTGGCCGATCACAGGAATGCTCCACAGAACGTCGGAATAAGGCTTGGTGCCACCGATATTGAATTGCGTCGAGTTTCCGCTCATGGCGGGTGATTTGATGCCTTGCGTCATGGACCATGTAACGCCCGGGCACGGCGCCGAACAGATGTCATAATTTGGAGGCAATTCACCCCAACTCTTCCATCCGCCGCTGGCCTGCAGGTTGGAGAGTACATTTCCACCCTGCACCGTGATCGCAACGGGAGTGTACGCCGCTCCACCACAATAGTCCCACTCCTCCACTACGGTGCTGTAGGTTCCTGCAGTCAAGTTCAAACTGGTGTTTAAGCTCGCTCCACCCACCACGTAAACCAGCTTGTTGTTCACGTAGATCCCCATGGAAGCTACGCCTTTCGAACAGGTCGTGGTGCTCGCTGTCGCCACATAATTCGTCGGCGAACCTACCTGGCCGTTGTTCGTAGGCGCAGCCACCCAAACGCCAGTCTGGCTGTTGACGGTGATCGCAAGAGACGTAAAAGTTGCGCCGCCACAATAGTCCCACTCTTCCACCACGGTGTTGTGCTTACCCGCGCTGACCGGCAAAGTCGTGCTCAGGCTTGCTCCGTTCACGACGTAGACGAGTTCGTTATCCACATAAACGCCCATGGACGCCACACCCTTCGCGCAAGCGCTCGTGGTCGAGGTCGCCGCATATTGCACGGGCGAGCCCACTTGAGCGCCATTGCTTGGAGTGCTCACACTGACATTTGCCGAGGCAGATGTTGCCAGCATCAACAAAATGCAGACAGTGAAGTAGGAAGTCTTCATTCGCAGGCCTCCGGCATCTTTAGTTGGAACGCGTGCTTGCGGAATCGCAAGTTCTGAAATGGGTTAATGAAACGAACGGACTAGGCCCGACGCGAACGGGACGTTGCCCCTGTACTTCCGCTGATCAATCTCAATCGTCCAGAGATTCAGGAATGTTGCCCAAACAGTAATACAGGGTTCCCAGTAGCGTCAAATGAGAAATGCGTCGAAATCCACTCGGAAGGGCAGTGTCCTCATGAGGATCGAGAGCAGTCACTCCTACGTTCCGGCCAGCGAGAGGCTGGGTAGGATGTGGTTCAAAGGGAAGGTTGCGGGGCTTTGTTGCAGGTTTTGGCGTGGGGCGAGGCGCTCGAGTTCTAACATCCTGACGAGCTCGAGCCATCTCGCCTTAGCGTGGTCGCTAGCTTGGCTCTCTGGAGTGCAATTTAATCTACTTGCTTTCAGAAGGCGCGTTGATCGTGAGCGCCCTGGCTACATATCGAGATCCTTCGAAATCTGCGGTCAATGTGACATCCGCCCCTTCGTGGATCTCGCGGCTCATCGGAAACCGGGCGGAATCGAAGAATACATCGTAGCGTTTATCGTCACGCGGATCGACCAGCACCAGCAACCCGGAATGCAAGTCCAGGACTGCGACATTGCCAACGAACACGAATGAACTCCCTGAAGTCGCCAGGATCGCGATCTGGCTGGCCACACCGTGACCCTTATTGTCGGATTGGAATTTGACCGAGATTAGAGTTCCTGTGGCCAAGTCTGGCGAGCCGACATCCGCGGAGGCCGAGGCCGCCTGACCCTGGCGAATCATGGCAGTGCCGGCGGGCACGCGCAGTTGGACCGGCCGCCGAGATAGGGAGTCACGGACGGTCAATTCGCGATCAGTCGGATCGTAGTTCATCACCTGACCTTGGCACTCGCCTTCCGGCGCTCCTGACAACAGGTGGATGCTGCGCGCAAACACTGCGGTCCCGTCCAGCACGGTCTCGACCGAGACATGGTCGTTGGCGCGCAGATCACTCAGCGCGCTTTTTAGTCCGTCACGATAGACTTGAGTGCGTTGGTCAAACAGAACCTTCAACGCCCCCCCACCGAACACACTCAGCGTGAACTGGTCGCGCACGCGATCCACCCCACGAATCGCGCCTCCTATGACGGTGCTCTTTCCCCGGGGCATGGGCGGCAGCCCCGCGGGAGCACTCAACGTACTTTCCCGTCTGGACACGGGCTGAGCACCCTGAGCTTGAGCTAACTGCGAACCCGCGGACGACGATGACTGGGCAAGCGCCACACCGCTAAGAATGGCGACGGCTAGAAAACGACCCATTTCGAACACCCTACCTGCTGCCTGGATTTTCAACGTCTCTTTGATGGTGTGAAATGACGAGCAGTGGCCTCAACGTACGTTATTAGCGGCAAAATTAGCAGCAAAAATGTTGCGTGTTGGCGGACAACGCATTCCCACCCAGAGCATCCAACTCACGCTCATAAGGGACCAAACATGTTGGGTAGACGACTAAGCTTCCTAATTACTGCTGTGATCGTGGGCCTGGGACCCGCGAACGGCTGGGCCGGTGACCTCAAACTCACTCTCCCGAAGCGAAGCGAACTTACGCTGGTGCAGCGCCTCAATCGTGATGGAGTTGAGGCCCTCCGGAGGCATCAGTATGAAAAAGCCGAGGGGATCTTTTTCAAGGCGTATTTGTTCGATCCCGGCGACCCTTTTACGTTGAACAACTTAGGCTACATCTCCGAACTGCAGGGCCAACTGGACCGTGCGCAAAAGTTTTATAGCCTGGCGTCGGAACAGGCGAGTGACGCAGTGATCGACCGTGCGAATACGACGCGCCTTGAAGGAAAGCCAATGCGGGAAGCGTTCAGCGGCCTAAACGACGTCCCCATGCAGGCCAATCGAATGAATGTCGAGGCCATGCGGCTTTTGTCAGAGAGCCGGGCTCCCGAGGCTGATCTGCTTCTGCAGAAAGCGCTGGTTCTGGATCCGCGAAACATATTCACATTAAACAATATGGGTGTTGCCAAGGAGTCGCGAGGAGATTACGACCAGGCGCTGGCCGACTATATGGCGGCGGCTGATTCGCATTCTTCGGAGCCAGTCATCGTTACGTTGAACCGCGCCTGGAGAGGTAAACCGGTCAGCGAAATGGCAGCAGATAACGCGAAGAAACTGAGAGAGCGCATACAAAAGACAGCGACTGACCAGGCACGGGCTGCCTTGCTCGCCGTGCGCGGAGTTTCCGCGATGAATCGAAATGATTGGCTGGCTGCGAAGCAAGACTTCCTCCAGTCTTACTCTCTTGATCCAAACAACGCATTTTCACTCAACAACATAGGCTATCTGGCGGAGAGGGATGGCGACCTCGAGACCGCTCAGTTCTTCTACGCAAGAGCGCGAAAATCCGAACACGTCAACGACCGCGTTGGACTTGCGACGCGACGTTCCGCCCAAGGGAAGCACCTTTCCGCGGTTGCCACCGATAGCGACCAGAAGATTACCGACGAAATCATTTTGGAAAACCAGGCCAGACGCAGACAATCAGGCCCGATCGAACTGAAGCACCGCGACAACACTCCCGTGGAGGAATCCCCGGGTTTGCAAAACACACCGGTTGCCGCGCCACCCGTCGCCAAACCACCCATCCCGCAGCCGCCCAAATAACACTTATGCAATTTGGCCAACTATGAATAAGACATCCTCTCCCTTCGGTTCGAACAAGTCTCTTACCATCCTTTCCCGGCTTCTGTTGCCGCCGTGCGATGCACCGCTTCTGAGGTCGGCCGCGGATTTGGATTGCGGCATCGCAGAAATCAACCAGGAAGAACTTGAAGACATGCTGGCGCTGGCTAACTCGCACCACGTGGTAATGCGCGGGTTCGAGGCCTTTCGCCAGATCATGCGTCGGGCAGGGGGCGACAGCCGCGCAGAGTGGGCGGCGACTGCCCTCGCGGCTGAGGGTGCGCGGATCGAGAACGCAATGTCGTTCTTGCAGGAAATTTGCTCAGCCTTCCAGTCGGAGGGATATGACATAACAGTGATCAAGTCGCTCGATCACTGGCCCGATCTCGGTAGCGACCTGGATCTATACACGAATGCAGGCCAGGCGGATGTGCTCCAACTTATGACGCGGAGTTTCGAAGCACAACTTGCGCCGCGGAGTTGGGGAGATCGGCTGGCGGGCAAATGGAACTTCGTCATACCGGGGCTACCCGAGGCGGTTGAGATTCACATGGGCCGCCTGGGTCAAACCGGAGAACAAGTTGGAATTGCCACGTCGTTGGCCAGGCGTGCCGGGTTTGCCACTTTTGGAGATCGCATGTTCCGCGTGCCAAGCGCCGTGGACCGCCTGATGATCTCCACTCTGCAACGGATGTACCGCCATTTCTATTTCCGGTTGTGCGACATCGTGGACACTGGCATTCTGTCGGAAACGGGTTCCATCGATTACGAGGACCTGCGCTTTGCGTCTAAGGTTGCCGGGATCTGGAAGGGCGTGGCGAGTTATCTTGCGATTGTCTCGGACTACCTGCAACACTACCGGGGTGAAGGTCTGGATCTCCCGGGATTCGTTAGATTCTCAGCGCGATTCGGCGGCGATGAACTTCGATTCACCCGAGGTTTTTTGCGTATCCCAATTATGCCGCAATCCGCTAAGCTCTACGGCTCGCAACTGACGACCTTGCTGCTCAATCGGGAATTAAAGAACAGTGTCCGGCTCAGTCTGTTGCCCTGCCTGGCTACTGCAGCCGCTGTGGGGCAGAAGATCACGGGAAGCGACAAGGGAATCTGGTAGCCCGTAGCCCGACGGTCTGCGGCTGTCTAACTAAGTGTCCCAACCAATTACGTGAGCCGTTGGTAACCGTTTAGACGCCACTCACGCTTCTACCCCTGCCAAATGTGGTGACCGCAGGTGCACGCCACGCTTTCCGTAGGCTTTTGTTTGGTCAATTGCTGTTTGCAGATCGGGTATGGTTTGGTCATCGTGTATGTCATGGTTCTGATCCCCGGCTAGTGGACGCCTGCACTCCAGGCGTCCACACATCAACGGTTATAAAATGCGCACTCTGTTTTGTTATCTGTTGTCTGGATTACTGTGGCGCCAGGTCCAGTAGACGGTCTGCTGTCGGCTGTTCAACTCAACAAAGGCATGCCTCTCGTGGCGCTCGGCCTGGTATCGCTGGTACGCGCGGTCTTCATTGCCATCCCAGGTGTGATAGTCCTTGTGGTGCTTATCGTAGTAGCGCTTGTGGTTCTCGCCTTGCCGGTTTTCTTCTTTCCTGTCCCTATCATCTTGCGGGCGAGCAGCCGCCATCATGGCAAGGGGTGCAGCAAATACAGCGGTCAGAAGAAGTGAGCTGAGAAATCGGTATCCACGGTGCATGTCGGTCTCCTTGGCGCGAGATCCAGGTAGAACCCCGCTAACATTACTTTCTACTCTTGGCGCTCTGGAGTCTGATCAATACGGCTCAGTTCAATGAGTAGAATTTGCTAATCCGCAGGTTGTCGGGAACCGATTATTGGTGGGTCAACAGCTGTGCTTTCGGGTCGCTGAACTGGTTAGAAACGACATCGGTTGCGGCGTCCACTCAGTGGACCGCCTCTCCCGCGTAGTAGCCACTCCGAGTGCGAACGGTCAGCTTGCGACGGCCTGACGACTGAGCTCTGACCTCGATAGCCCGGTATCCGCCATCCTTATTATGGTTGGTTGGCTTGTAACCGATGGTGTACTGACTGTGAATGTCCCGCGCCACAGTCCGAGTGATGTCGTCAACCTCGTCGAGGCGTTTTGGGAAAAAAGCAACCCCACCCGTGACCTCCGCCAGACTCTGAAGGGCTCCAGTGTCCGACTTCTGCAGTTCATCGCCGAGCAGTCCGATCGCATACAGCGTGGGCCCATTCTCCTGCTGCAAGCGGCGCATAGCCTCCTGTAATGTTTCCTGGCTAGCGTTGTCCCGGCCATCCGTGATCACCAGCAGGACCTTTCGCTCCACGCGGGAATTGTTTTTCAAATGGACCGCGGAAGCTACGATGGCGTCATAGAGCGCCGTGCTGCCCTGCGTGGAGATTTTCAGCAGAGCTTGCTGGAGCAGGTCGACATCGGACGTGAAATCCTGATCCAGATAGGAATCCGCACTGAAGTTGACCACAAAAGTTTGATCTTGCGGATTGCCGGCTCGAATCAGGTTGAGCACCGCCTGATTCACTTTGTCCCGGTTTTCGCGCATGGAGCCCGAGTTATCGACTACGATGCCCAGCGCCACCGGAACGTCTTCCCGGTGAAAGGAGGTGGTCGCCTGAGGCACTCCGTTTTCGAAGGCCGTGAATGCCGGTCGATCGAGATTGGTAACCAGCCGCCGCTGCTCGTCTACGACGGTTGCGTGCAGGATCACTTCCCGCACTTGCGTCTTGAACACGAACACTTCGCTCTGATTATCTGCGGGCTTCTGGCCGTCCGGCGGCTCCTGCGTCGTCGCTCCGGTGGGTGCTGGGGGCTGTTGAGCGACGTCCGTTGCAATGGAGGGCGCCGGAGCCGATGAAGTGGTTTGACCTTCGATGTCAGCAGTCACCAAAGTAAGGAAGAAGCACGTGCCGACAAGTATCACACCGCGCCAGCACGGGAATTTATTCGAGGACACGGGAACCTGCTCTCGGTTCAAAATTGTGCTCGTTATCGTTCGTCTTTGGGCTCATTAGCTCCTTGTTCCGCGATCCCATTAAGGCAACTGATTCACATAGCAGGCACCGCTGGTGACTTGTGCGGGAGGGCTCGGTGGAGCCATCCAAGGCGGATTGACGAAATCAAAGAACTCAGTCATGTCGATTTGGGCGGCGTCCCGCTTGGTTAGCGCCGGCACGTTAAAGCGAGTCTCAATGAGCTTCAGAATCGCAGTCAGATCGGCCACGCTGTGCGAGACGTAGTTCTTCTTTGTGAACGGCGAGACGACAATCAGAGGCACGCGGTAACCGGTGTAAACGAAGTCGCATGTCGGCCCGTTGGTGAGCGTGCAAACATCCAATGGAAGCAAATCCACTGGCCGAATGCCATCGGGACTGACGGCCGGCTGCGGTGAAACGTGGTCGTAGAGACCTCCGAATTCATCGAAGGTGAGAATAAAGGCCGAGTCTTTCCAGGAAGTACTCGTCATCAGTCCGTTGATAAGCGAGGAGACATACTTGGCTCCCTGCTGGACATTACTCGGCGCCAAATCGGAATTTGTTGGATGCTCATCAAAACCGGCGTCTGAGGCCGGCTCAATCAGGGCGACCTGGGGCAAGGTTCCGCTCTGCAAGTCGGTGAAGTACTGAGAGATTGGAGCGATGTTCTGGGGATACTGCGACGGGATCGTCTGGCCCCATTGAAAGTACTGAGCGGAGCTCATCGTGAGCAGGCAGGCAGAATCATAAGGAGGGCCAGAACAAGGGCTTCCCTGAGGGTCCACATAAATCTTCCAACTGACGCCCGCCGTTTGCAGTTTCTGAAAGATGGTGGGTGCCGTCAACAGCGCTGTGTCTCCGCTGTCCGTGTCTTCCGGATATGCGTATCCCAGGCTTGTACCCGCGATCAGGTACGAGCGGTTCGGTTGAGTCCGCGTCATTACCGGGTGAAACCACCGGTCCGAGGTGGCGAACTTCGAAGCCATGAAATAGTAGTAGTTAAGGTCGGTGTCATCGTAGTACCCCATCGCGCGGATGCCATCGGTGTCGTTGAACGGCGGCACCAGGGCTCTGGCGTCGTGCCCGGCAGTCCAGACGAATCCATTCAAAGCAGCAGGCAGCAGGCCAACCGCATCGTTGTAATCCCAATCCACATGACTCTCATTCCAGGAAGGGCTCGGGTTTTCGATGCACTGCGTAATAAGGTGATACGAAGTAATTGGGCGATTGGTATCGAAGACGCAATCGCTGGGCGGAGGCGAACTGGGGTCGCAACCCGGGATGGCTGGCGCCGGCCCCTTGAGGGGCGCCGCGCCTGAGCTGGGATTGAACTGGGGCAGGCCATCGAACGACTGGTCTGGATAACCATTGTGGGCCCAGTATTGTCGCAATGCGCCAAAGTAATGATCGAACGAGCGGTTCTCCTGCGCCAGGAAAATGATGTGATTGAGCGCAGAAAGGTTTTGGGTAGTGTTGAAGGTTGCAGTGACTTGCTGGCTCGCACTGAGCGTCAGCGTGCAGGATGGGTTGTTGCCGCTGCAGCTTCCAGTCCACCCGGCGAAACTTGACTTCGCGGCTGCAGTTTCAGTGAGGGTCACCTGCGTCCCGCTTGCAAAGGCAGCGCTGCACGTTGCGCCGCACGCGATGCCTGCGGGATCGCTGCTGATCGTTCCTCCACCCGCACCGGCGGCTTGCACCGTGAGTTGAACGGAACCGGGCGGAATCGTTCCGCTCGCCCCTCCACAACCGCAAAGTACAAGGGCGATCGAACTCAAACAGCAAACGACGACACCGTTTCTCAGCCTGAACATAGGGCAACCAATCTTTTCGTCCACAAGACGCGGTTTCGATGGTGTCAGGGGGACCTGGGTTGCCTTGCTCAGTGCATTGAAGTCGGTGTTTTTCCGAGGGGTAGGTCTTATTTTCGAAAACGATCTTCGACCCTGGACACGAACTTCGGGGTGTGGTCTTTTAGGATTTGCCGGATGCCCGGTTCAAACTCATGGAAGACATTGATTCCCGCATCGCTTCCGACCGTCGAACCAAAACTGTTGAATGTCGTCAAAGTGGATCTCGCCAAATTCCGATGGGAAGTTGAGTGGACGGCGACCGATGCCAGCAATCCGAGAAAATAGGGAGTGTTCAGCCTTGCCTTTCCTGAGCCGTCACGCGTGACGAAGATGCGCGAGGCTGCATAAGAAGTCCGGCCCATCAGGCTGCCGCTGGTTGAAGGTTGATAACGGCGCCCCCCGCCGAGAACGGATGGATAAAGGTACTTATCGAGAAAAGGGCTGCGCTCTTGCTGAATAAGGGGCCCTTGATAGTCCTCCACGAAGCTGCGGGGCCGTAGTTCGGGAGTAATGCGTATCAGTCCGGTATCGCGCAGACGAGCTGCGCTTGCCTCATTGACGAGCGTGTGAGATTTCAGCGCCTGCGTTGAACGCTGCACCGACGACGGAGCATCGGGGAGCGATCTCCATATTCCTATCTCTGGTTGCTGCACTTCGGCGGAGCGTGAGCCGACAGATTGCAATCCCTGGAGCGACTCAACGGAAGGACCTTCCTGGCACCAGGTGCGGCAAGCGACCGATAGAAAGAAGCATAAACAAATGGTCCGAATTGGTGCGGTTCGTTTCACGATTGCCCAGGATGTGGTCACTTGCGATTATGGGGAGCGGGACAAACCTAGGCTGGTCTGTAATGCTCACAAGAGAACGATTCCCAAGAAAAACTCCTAAGTGCGCTGCGGCAACTCGGGTGATTTTGGGAGTCGATTGAATGCCAGCATTACAAGCGGCGCGGTGCAAGTGGAGTTTCGAACAATCCCGGAAAAGTGAGCAATCTTGAGCAGTCAGACTTTTGTGGGAACAGTACTCTGCAGGCTGCCGTAAATGGGGTCGCCTCCTGCGAAGGCGGGCGGCCCTTTTCAGGGCAGGCATGGGTTAGTGTTGGCCAAGTTTGGAAACGTTCGACCCTCACGCCTGCCCTTCTCGATGTCTCAGGATGTTGCGATCAACTCGTCGTTTTGTCCCATGTTCGAATCTCACGTCCGCTCTGGCCAAAGAAAAAAAGGAGAAATATGAAGAAACTGATGTTCACTGCACTGTCGTTCGTTTTCCTGACAAGCTTGGCCTGTTTGGCTCAAGAGCCCGCGAACCAAAGCAAACCTAAAGAACCCGCCGCCCAGGAAAAACCGGCGACGAAGCCCATGCCCACCAAGACCTTGACGGGCTGTTTGCAAAAAGGATCGGAAGCAGCCGTTTTTTCTATCACGGCAGAAGACGGAAAGGCCTGGGATCTGAGCAGCACCACCGTGAAGCTTGACGAGCACGTGGGTCATCAGGTGACGGTGACCGGGTCGGTTCACCACGAATCGAAAGCCCAGGAGAAAGCAGAAGAAAAGAAAGAAGGCCAAGTGGAGAAGGCGGCAGGCAAGGAAGAATATGGCGACTTGCGTGTAACCGATCTCAAGATGGTTAGCGAGACGTGCAGCAAATAACGGATGGGATCAGCCTTCCCCCAAGGCCAGCACACCAGTGCTGGCCTTTCGCTTGGTACAAAGACCCGCCCACAGGAGAAATCAGAGAGCGTTGGCGCGCAGAACTTTTTTCCAGCACCTGAGCAATTTTGAACAGTCGGCAAATATTGCACTGCGGTAGTTTTGCTTCCTGAAGATGTGAAGGAACTATGCGGCCGCAATGGTCGTTTGTTCCTCTGGTGGCGCAGCCGGGTACCCAGCGACGTCAATCCCCCATCCGCCCGCCCGCGCCACCTCTTCATTCTTAGCTTAGCGGTTCAGGCTGTCCGTTATGCACGTCAGGGCTTCGTGCTCAGTAGAGTTTAAATTCCACTTCAATACTAATTTGCACGCTTACTGGCTTTCCGTCTTTCAAAGCAGGATCGAAGCGCCACTGCTGCACGGCCTCCATCGCCTTCGCATCCAACCCGAATCCAAGTCCGTGGACGACTCGAATGTCGCGAGGACGTCCAACTGCGTCAACAATCAACCACAGCGTACATGTGCCCTGCGTTTTCGTCCGGCGAGCCTCGTCTGTGTACTCGGGATCGGGCGTCAAGACTGGTTGCGGCGCCGATATTCCGCCACCTACTCTAAACACGCCCCCACCAATGCCACCACCGCTCCCGGCGCCAACACCTGCGCCGTGTCCGACTCCTGCGCCGCCGCCGGAGCCGGATCCAATGCCGCCGCCCGAACCGGATCCATTGGAGGGCGGAGCGGACGGCATCGGTGCAACGGATGGAATGCCAAGGTTGGGTATGTGATTTTCCGCCAGGTGTACCTGTGGCGGAACAACGACGGTGGACTCTGCTGTCAACTCGGGTGTCAGGTTGCGAACCACAATCTGAGGCGGCGTGATCCGCACCATCGCGAACTTGGGGAGTCTTCCCTTGGGTGCAGGCAGGGGATCATGATCTCCCCCGCCACCACCGCCTCCGACCACCTTATTAGAGGTTCGCAGTATGTATGAGTCGGGAGACGGTGCAACCAGGACTACGACTTCTCTCTGTTTGGCCTGCTGCACAACCTGATGTCCAACAGTGGCGCCCGCAAGCACAACGGCCAGCAATACGACGTGCACGATCCCTGATCCCACCAAGCCATTGGTTCGGTAGTTGTTGTAGTGACCCCAGACTTCTCCCGCCGTGAATGACGTTTGTGCTCGCAACTGCAACTCCTCTACCTATCAGATACACCGGATGCTCCGTCGAATACGCGCCGAGAAACAAGAATGACAGACGGGCCGGCACAAATCTGAGCTAGATCGCTCACAACGGGAGCTGCAGAATTACAGTGTCCGCCAAAATGTAGGGTGCGTGAGGTGGTGGGTATATCTGACTCGCGAGTTTACTTCTTGCTCTATGTGGTCACAATACACAGATCGCGCGGTGAGCAATTCTGACCAGACCGCTTAGGTTGCGGCGAAGATAATGAAACGCGAGGTTAAGCTCCCGGTGAGCCCTCCGCGTTTTCCTCCCAGGCTGTTTCGTCCCCGATCCGCTATCACAAGCGTGAGGACTCTCGTCGCTCGAATTTGTCCTCCACTCGAGTTCGCCAAGGTTCCGTGAAAGGACCCGTATGTCAATCCGTCAGTTCGCAACAGGCTTAATCGCCTTTCCGGTCGTGGCTTTTCTCGTTGCCTGTAGTGGTGTTCCCACCCCACCGACTACGATGGGCTCTTCTCCTACAGTATTAATGGTGGTGCCCCAAAGCAACGGAGTGGGTACCAACCGTGAGATTGCAGTGGTCTTCGCTCAGCCCATGGATCCAGCAAGCATCAACGCGAGTACCTTTTTGGTTGCAGGTGCTACCGGCACGGTCACCTACGACGCGACCAACAAGATTGCCGGATTCATGCCCTCCCCGGACTTCGCCGTCGATACTAAGTACAGCGCGAACATTACCGTTGGGGCCAAGGACATGAGCGGAACTCCACTGGCCGCGCCCTACACTTTCTCCTTTACCACTCGCGCAACCAGCGACACTTCTGCTCCGTACGTGATTGCCGTCAATCTGGTCGCTGGCGCAACTTGCGTGCCACAGAACCAGAAGATCCTGGCCACCTTTGACGAGCAGATGGATTCGCTCACCATCAATCCCAGCACATTTTTCATTGCAGGTGTGACCTCCACCGTGACCTATGACGTGGTCACTCAGATAGCCACGCTCACGCCTGCGGCTAGTCTCGCGGCAAACACTACGTACACGATTATGGTCACTGCCGGAGCCAAGGACATGGGCGGAGTGCCGGTTGCACCGCTGCAACAGACCTTTACTACCGGCCCGTGCCAGGGCGGTGGAACTCAGCCGGTAGCACTCTGTCCTAACATAGGAGCTTTCTCGGTCCTGGCTGGATCGACCGTCACCAACACCGGATCCACCGTAGTGGCCGGCGATGTTGGAGTCAGTCCGGGTACGGCGGTCACGGGATTTCCGCCGGGGTCTGCGGGCGGGACGATCCATATTGCGGACGGCGCCGCATCTCTCGCCCAGGCCACCTTGACGGCTGGGTATATCGACGCTGCCGGACGATCCGGCGGCACCGCGGTGGCCGGAGATTTGGTCGGGCAGACTCTCACCTCAGGAGTCTACACATCCACTTCGTCGCTGGCAGAGTCCGGAGACCTCACTCTCGACGCTCAGGGCAATCCGAACGCGGTGTTCATCTTCCAGATCGCATCCACGCTGACCACGGGGAGCGGCAGCCATATCGTTCTGGCCAACGGGGCCAAGGCTTGCAATGTTTTCTGGCAGGTCGGCAGCTCGGCGACCCTGGGGACGAACTCTGTTTTCAAGGGAAACATACTGGCGCTGACGTCGATCACAATTACCACGGGCGTCAATCTGGAAGGCAGGGCGCTGGCAAGAAATGGCGCAGTCACGCTGGACACGGACGTTATCACCGGCTGCTCCTGTCAGTGAGGCATTGCCGAACATTAAATTGAATGGGCCGGTGCGTCGCTCGCACTGGTCCATTTGTCTTTGAGAGGAAACGAAAACCTAAGTCCAGGTTGATGAATGACGAGGGTGAGCAATTTTGAACAGCTTCCTGAACCCAAGTATTGACAATGAGTGTGAGAAGGTGCCCCATGCCCTCATCGGTTGATCTAGAACCCCCAAGCGGAGTTGTTCTCTGTATTGACGATAACCAAGATGTACTGGAATGCGAAAAGACATTCCTCGAAAGCTTTGGGTATACCGTTCTGACAGCTCCCAGTGGCAGCCGGGGACTGGAATTGGCTTCCCTCCAGTCGATTGATGTTGTAATCGTCGACTATTACATGCCCGAGATGAACGGGCATCAGGTTGCCATCGAAATGAGGCGGCTCATGCCGCAAGCACCCATCATCATGCTATCGGCAGCAAGGGACATTCCCGAACGGGTCCTGAAGTCGGTGGATGCTTTTGTACCCAAAGATCGATTGGCCAGCCAGCTCTTGCCCACGATCGCGCAATTGCACGGATGCGGATCGATCCCACCGCATCCTTATGAAGCGTGAGGGCAGGGGACGCGCGAAGTTGACTTGTCGAGAGTCGATTCAAAGTTGAGGTGTGCTCCGATAGGTCGACGAGGCGTCTTGGCCCCGCCGCGCGAAAAAGGGCCGGACCCGAGTGAGTCCGGCCTCTAAAGCGCGCAGAATTACAGCCCTGTTTACGCGGTCGTGAGGGTCTGAATGGTGGTTGGTTCCGCCGCTAACCCATGACCGCGCTTCTTACCGACTTAAGACACAATACCTATTGACGATTTTAATGACTGTTCACTTTTGCTCAGCCCCGAAAGATTCCCCGAGTAACATTGTGATAGCTCGCGGTTACGATTCGCGACGAGAGGCTGTGCCGTATGACTCCGACCGAACCGCACGTTGCCCACAAGATATTGCTTGTCGATGATGATGATGGCGTTCGCACCATGATGACTGCGACCCTTCGACACAAGGGATTTGAAGTAGTCGATGCCGCCAACGTCACCGAAGCTCTGAAACATATTGCTACCGAAAACTTCGACGTGCTCATTACCGACCTGCACATGCCGAATCCCGGTGACGGTTTCACCGTGGTTACCGCGATGCGCCACTCCCAGCCCAATGCGCTCACCCTGCTCGTCAGTGGCTACCCTGATGTCCAGAGCGCCATGGCTGCGATCCTGCTGGAAGCAGATGAAATCCTGGTGAAGCCGTTCGAGGTTGGGAAACTCGCTGATCTCGTGCGGGAAAAGATGCTGAACCGCAAACCTGCCGCCCGGCTGGAAAAAGAGAGGGTAGCCACGATACTGCGGCGTTGTATCGCCAGTGTGGTCGAAGACTGGTTGGTACGGGCAAAGCAGAGCAAAGAACTCAACCACGTTCTGCTTAGCGACAACGAGCGTACGGGGCATCTTCCTAAGCTGGTCGAAGACCTGGTTGTCCGTTTAAGCAAGCCCGGCATCTCTACGAAGGACGGCGATGCTGTCTCTTCTGCGGCGGCTACAGCCCATGGCAAGCTGCGTTACAAACAAGGCTACACTCCTGCGATGCTCGTGCACGAATCACGAATACTGCAGGTGACCCTCTTCGGCACATTGCAGAGCAATCTGAGCTTCCTGGATTTCAGCGTGCTCCTGCCCGATGTCATGACGATCGCAGACGAAGTGGATGCGCAGTTGACCCAGTCGATGGACAGCTACATGGACGCCATGCGCACGCCCGTGGCAGCGTAGCTCCTGCCGTTACCGATAGCTTGTCAATAGGGGCTCGTCAACCCGCCCACAACGGTGAGACCACCGCCTGGTAAGCTTGGCCGCTTCGGAAATCGATCTGCCAGACCTACGAGAATTGCTGTCGGAAGCCGAAGCGTGCGAATTGCTGGATTCCCCGCGCTGGTCGCGCGGACGGCTACACAATCCCCTTCATCGAAGGGATCTGAAACTATCTGGAAGCGCTCGCCATACATTCTTATGTGCATGGATGCTCTGAAACCGAGATCCCTAATTCTTGCGCAGCTATCGGAGCCAATTTGCACGGTGTTCCGCCGTTCTTTCCAAGCACTATGAGACGCTGCGTGGTGCCGGCCCCAGCACGTCGCTTATTTATTGTTATTCGCCGACGGCTTTTTCCGCACGGCCGATCCATTCTAGAGCTTTGCCGACTCTCTTCTCCGCTGCGCCTGGGACTTCCAGGTCGGGATCGTTCGTCGCCTTTCCGACCGCCTCTTTGATCCTCCCTTTTACCTCGTGAAGCTTGCCCTCAGTCTTGTCCTGCGTACTTGGTTTCATCATTTGCCCCTTTCCTCCGTTCAACCCCTACGCGACTTCTTTTCTTTCCACGACCGCCGGCACCTGCACCAGTTCCTCAAACAGAGACCGGTAGTGGATCATCGCGGTTCTCAGATCCTCGGTAGTGGCTGCGTCTTTGCCCACCCGCAGAGCAATCTCATGCGCTGACCGGTAGTTCTCCACCACACGGGGGTGGTCGACAGAAATATCGGCGGCACGTTGATCGAAATCCGATACAGGATATCCGCGAGCCTTCATCACAGAGGAAACCAGGTCATCGGCTTCCGCGACCGCGCCCTTCGGCGAATCGACAAAGCGGGACTGCACCGCCTGCCACTGTTTCGAATAGCTCTCGTGTTCCATCGCATCAAGATCGCGAATGTTGAGCTCTTCAATCCGCTTCTCGCGGTCCGCTAATTTCGCTTCTGCTTTTGACCCATGGGTCAGCACCGCGCGGTCGTACTCGGGACCGAACTTTTGCCGCAGGCCTGCCGTTGTGCTCCTGCGTTTTCGTACGTACAACCAGACCGATACTGCGACCAGCACAACTACAGCCGCGGCCAGAGCAATGAGCCTCGGATCCATCAGATTCAAGTTCATCGAAACCTCCACAGGACCAAATTGTTCACGAAAGTTGTTTTGTCGCGGAAACGTTGTTGAGTCGCCAGTATCGAACTTCCAATTTCAGAAAACTGAGCACAATTGACCGTCTGGTAGTTTGGTCGGCAAGTTCCACCGGATGGCACGCGCCTCCTCACAAAGTGAGCGATTCTGCACAGCACTGGCGGCGCAGATGAGCGAGTCTGGACTTCTCCCGGATTCAATTTAGATCCGATCAAAGGAAGATTATGAAAACCACGAAGTTGTTCCTTGCCCTTCTCGCGCTGCTCGCACTGGGGAGCATGTTGGGCTGCTCAGCCTCCGCAAACTCGCCCGATGTTTCGGACAGCATCCGCAAGTCACTCGATCAAGCGGGACTCAAGAGCGTCTCGGTCAGCCAGGATCTTGACAAGGGGATCGTGACCCTTAGCGGACAAGTCACCAGCGAGAACGACAAGTCCCAGGCCGAGTCCCTGGCAAAATCCTTCGCAGGCACCCAGGTCGTCGCGGATCAGATTGCGGTGATTCCAGTGGGTGTGGAAAAAGAAGCGAAAGCCATGAACTCCGATCTAGACCAAGGCATTGAGAAAAATTTGGACGCTGCCCTGATCCAGAACAAGATGCGCGACACCGTGAAATACCAAGTGAAGAGCGCCGTCGTCACACTGACCGGAGAAGTGAACTCGGAAGGAATGCGCTCGCGCGCCGAGACCGTGGCGTCTGCCGTGCCGAATGTTCAGCAAGTCGTGAACGATCTACAGGTCAAGAACCAAAAAGCCAGTTCAATGCGGTAAAACGAGGAGCTGAGTTTGGCCGTAACCATCGCAGCGAACCTAAAAGAGGAGATGCCATGTCGTTCGGAATCTACGCGATCGGATTCGCCATCATGACCGGCGGACTCATGTACGGAGCACACTTGATGCACATGCCCGCGCACTGGATTGCGGTGGGCGGGATTGTACTCCTGGGCGTGGGAATTCTGTCCGGGGTCAAGGCGACGCGCCAGAAAGATCCTTCGGAATAAGGCGGGGCAGAATCTCAATCCCGCTAGCGACGTGTCTACCGCGAAGCATCTGTGGGCCGCAATACACTTTAGAGACTCCCTACGTGCTATGATGCCCTTGAGGTGGTTACCACCTTCCCCTCTTTCAGGTTCCCTGAACTAAGTCAGCCCATCTGAAGCTTTCTCTCCTTAGGCTTTCTAAGAAAGCTGTGGCCCCCATGCCTTCGAACGCGATTCTGCGCGAGGTTCAGCAACTCTACAACGTGAGTGACCGTCTTGACTTGCTGGCCGAGGAACACCCCATCGTCTCAGAAGCTCTCATCACCATCTCGGGAAGCGTCCGAAACACGGCAACTCTGTTGGAAGTGATCGTGGCGACGAGAATGGGCCCGCTCTCCGGATTAGATCCAGCCAGCGACTGATTTGCTCGCTCCAGCCCGAAAGGAAAGATTCAAGCAATACTGCGTCCGAAACAACGCCGGGCAAGCCCCATTGCGCGGTCCGACGGTAACCTGGAGTGGTTTGAATTCTCCAGAGTTTAGGTTTGTCGGGCTCTCGGGTGATCCTCGCAAGCGTGTGACGCGAACTCGGAGTCGCGCTGCGACTCGAACTTGCGCATCACATCGGCGAAGGATCCGCCCGATAGCGTTTCCGAAGGTTTAAACCGCCAGCCACACTCGGAGCAGCCAAAACCTCGAAACCGCTGTTGGTCGATCCATACCAGCTTCCGGCTCATGACCGCGCATCCTACAGGCGCTAGTTTGGATCGTCTGTCGGGCATCCTACATAGACGAAAGAGTTCTGTTGCGGGCAAGCCCGATGGCGGGGCTCCTCCAAGGCGGAATCGGATTGAACCTTGCTTCCAGGTTTCGCGCTTCTTGAAGCGGTCACTAATGCTCAGTATCGCGGGCGCAGGCAGCGTAGGCTTTGATAAGTCTTTTCAGGAGGGCCTCAGCAAGCCCTTCGGGAGAAGCACACCCTATTCGTCTAGCCCATTAAATAAGGATGGTTTGTGGAAAGTAAACCTCTCCAAATCGTGCAGTCTGGCGAGCGGACGAATACCGAAGGGAAACCAGTCAGCAACCTGATACTTCTATCGATCTCCGATAGCGATTACGCGTCACTGCGTCCTCATCTCGAATATGTCAGCTTACCAAACCATCTGATCCTGCATGAGGGAGGCGGAAAACTGGAATTTGCGTACTTTCCGAATCGAGGTCTGATTTCTCTTGTAGTGGTCATGAAAGATGGAGGGAGTGCCGAAGCCGGCATCGTCGGCAATGAAGGCTTTACCGGCACTCCGGCCGCTGTTGGGCTGAGCAGGAGCCCTCTTCAAGCGGTGGTGCAAATCACCGGCGACGGGTTTCGGGTAGGGGTCGCCGCTTTGCAAAACTCTTTGGAAACCAATCCACATCTGCGATTTGTGTTGAGCCGCTATGCCATAGTTCAGGGCATGCAGGTTGCGCAAACGGCCGCGTGCAATCGCTTGCACGATATTAAGCAGCGCCTTGCACGGTGGTTGCTGATGACCCAGGACCGGGTGGATTCGGAATCGCTCTCCATCACCCATGATTTTCTGGCAACGATGCTCGGGACAGACCGGCCTAGCGTGAGCCTGGCAGCAGGTGTATTGCAGAAGAAGAAACTCATCGAGTACACCCGCGGCCTGGTAAAGATCGTGAACCGCAAGCAGCTCGAAGACTCCGCTTGTGAGTGTTACGGGATCACGCAACAGTACAATGGCGAACTGGGCTTGAAATGAGTTCGCAATTGAATACCGTAAATGCCTGATTTGCTCATATTGTCCGGAATCTTTCTTGCAGGCTTGCCGCGCGGAAGCTATTCGTGGAGAACGATGTTTAGCAGTGAACTATGAACCCGCAATCCGCTGGCGCTACTGTAGTCAATGAATCCTAGCTTTCGGAACCGGTTCATAAAGAAACTCACTCGCGACCGCGTTGTGCCTATCATATCGGCGAGGGTCTCCTGGCTGATCTTGGGGATCACAGTTTCGGGCACGCCTTCCTTGCCGAAATGGGCAAGCAAAAGCAGGATCCGAGCCAGCCTCTTCTCGCTGGAGTTGAAGAGTTGATCAACCAAATCCGCTTCGTACCGGATGTTGCGCGCCAGCAGATACGCTACAAACATATCCGAGAGCGTTTGTTCCCGGTGAAGCGCCAGCATCATTTCCTTCTTTTCGATGCGTAGAAGTTCGCAGTCCGTCATGGCGGTGGCAGAGCCCATACGGAGCGCCTGACCCGCCAGCGAACCTTCGCCGAAAAACTCTCCGTCATCCAATATGCCGAGGGTCGCTTCCTTTCCAACCTTGGATACGACGCTCAGTTGAATCTTGCCTTTCTGAATATAAAAGACCGCATCCGCTGGAGCGCCTTGCGAAAATGCGGAGCTTTTCATTTTCAGATGAACAACTGTCCTTCCAACGCCAGCTTTTGCAAGAAAAGCCTCTGCATCGATGCCGGTGCTCAACTTCTTGATCGCCACAATAGGCATTCCCGATTTCTTCCTCGGGGGCGAGGTGTTCATTGTCTGTCTCATCGCTATGTTTTCCGATCGCCGGTGAACATTCTGTGACCTGAGTTCACAAGGGGGGTACACTTCTGCAACCTGCCCCTAGTGTCTTGTAAATGGAATCAGCGGAGTATCGGGAATGTTGCTAATAATAAGGGGCTTTGTCCGGGAAAACCCTGACAAGAGACCCGAGTACACTCGATAGTGAGGCGGGAAAGGCCGCCTGAAACACGAGTCCTAACGAGCCGATTGGCCCGGCTCACTCTCCAGCGCTTCTGGGGTCAATAAACCCATTTGCACCGCAAAACGAATCACATCCCTGCGTGTGCGAAGTCCGAGCTTCTCCGCGAAACGGGAACGATAGGTCTCAACCGTCTTCACTCCCACAAAAATCTCTTTGGCGATCTGCGCACTGGTGTAACCCCGCGCCACGAGTCTGAGCACCTGCAACTCTCGGTCACTCAGGATGTTTACGGGACGCTTGGCTCCCGCTCGAGTATCTCTCTTCGCCAGTACGTCCTGGACAAGAACGTCGGCCAAACGCGGGTCCACGTAGGTTCCTCCGCGATGCACCGCTCGTATGGCAGCAAGCAGTTCCGCATCCACGGCCCTTTTCAACAGGTAGCCGGAGGCCCCGGCAGCCAATGCCGATCGCAGGTATGCAGCATCGTCGTGCATCGTGAGGACGAGCACCCGGGTTTCGCTGCACTCACGCGCCATCTTTTGCAGTGCCTGCATGCCCCCTACCCGCGGCATCGTGAGGTCGAGCAAGGCCACATCCGGCCTCGTTTCCCGGGCGGTCTGAACCGCCTTCTCTCCATCGGGAGCTTCGGCGACAACTTCCATGTCGGGCTGAGAGTTGACCAGCATTTTCAGTCCTGCGCGCAGGATGGCGTGATCATCCGCGATCAAGACTCTGATCTTGTGCGGTCGCGCCGACATTTCAGCCATTCCTCCGCTTCACCGAAGGCCGGGAGTCCGGATTAGCAATTGGGATTTGCACCAAAATCTTGGTCCCCTTGCTCTGGGACGAAAACCTGACTGTTCCACCTAACATTGCCGCTCTCTCTCGCATACTCTGAATCCCCAGCCGGTGCGAGGAGACCGCCACCGCCTCAGCGTCGAAGCCACATCCGTCATCGATGACTGCCACCTCCAAAGTCGAGGCCATACGGGCGAGTCGAATGCTGACCGCTTTGGCTCCCGAGTGTCTCGCTACGTTGGTCAGGGCTTCCTGGAGAATGCGATACAGCGTGATCTGGACTGATGATGGCAAGTCGCTGGAGTCAAGTTCATCGAGTTTGAGATTCACGGCGATGTTGTGGGTCTTTGTGTACTCGGCGACGTATCGGCTCAGTGCTACGCCCAGGCCGTGGTCGTCCAGCACGGTTGGGTGAAGTCCGCGGGCGAGGCGACCAACCTCGTCGATGGCTCGCGCCGTGATATCCCTTAGCCGTCGTCCCTGCACCTTAACGTCCGCTAGTTTCCGGGCGTCTTCCAGGGTGCGCAGGCCGACTAAAAGTGCGGTCAGCAACTGGCCAGCTTCATCATGCAATTCGCGTGCAATCCGGCGCCGCTCCTCCTCCTGCGCTGATAGCGTGCGTTCCAGCAGGAGCCGGTGCGTCGCTTCGGCCTGCTTGACTTCGGCGGCCTGCCGCCGTTTTTGCTCGCTCAGATCGGTTATCACCATTCCGAGGGCCTGGCCCTTGTATCCACGAAACTGGTTTAGAGACAAATAGACCGGAACCATGCTTCCGTCTGGGCAACGCAAGTTGAGTTCGCCCTTAGCAACCGCCTTCTGAGCCTCTGCCAGTAAACTTTCAAATCGGCTTCGCTCGCTTTCCGCAACCATCGACTGAACTGCCGTTCCGAGAATTTTCCCAGGTGGTCTGCGAATCAGTTCTGCGAACCTGCGATTGCAGTAGAGCACAGCGCCATTCCGGGAGAGAGTTGCGGCGCCTTCGCTCATGGCCTCCACCAACATGCGATAAGCGGGTTCGCCGCCCTTGAGGGAAACCACCTGCTCTCCGCGTCGACCGGAAACCATGAAAGCATCCACTTCGCCGGACTGGATGGCGCGCAGAGTTTCCTCCGCGGTTTCCAGACGCGCGAGGAGGTCTGTCCGCTTTTCCGGCGGCGTGGATGACGGCAGTTTGCTAGGAGAAGGTCCTGGGCGTCTGCGTGCTGTTTTCGGCGCACCGACTTTGCCGGATCGGCTATCGGGATGCGCTCGCCTGTTAGACATCTGCTATGTAAGCCCTTACTTCAGCGTACCGGCTGGAGATCCAACCCCACAATGACACTCTCGGTCTTGGAGAGGTTCCCAATGATTTTCTTGACCGGCGGAGGGAGCCTTCTCACCAGGGTCGGAATGGCGATGATTTGATCGCCCTTGGCCAGTTGCGGCTTCTCCAGCAAGTCCACCACTTCGATGCGGTACTTGCCCCGCAGTTTGTCTTCGCAAATCTTCTTTAGGTTAGCGATTGCAGCGATCGAATTAGGGGTTTGGCCCGCTATGTAAAGCCGCAGCCGGTAGAAATCCTTCCGGATGGTTTTGGCAGGGCGACGCTTCCTGGCTGAACTCTTCTTCATGTCGGTGTACGCTGTCTGGTCAAGATAGGCCAAACTTTGCTACTTATCCGTCACGACTGCGCTGAAGCCGGCGACGGTGGCGCCCAGTGTATGTTCCTTTAGCACAATGCCCAATTCGAGACCTTTCTTACTGACGATCAGCTCACGAGCCTCGCGCGAATGCGCCATGCCGCGGGATTTCAGAACGTAAAGCTCGCGTCTCGGTCGTCCGTTGGGTTTGCTGTCCCGCAACACAATCCAGGCGTCCATCAGAGAGGAGACGGCCGATCCTGTGCCTTCCTGGGGATCTCCTGCGAATGTCAGATTCGTGAACATCGACGTAATCTCTTCGACCTTCAGAAAATCGACCAGGCGCATGAGCATCGATTTAACGTCATACGTGCCCGTAGCCGAAACCAGGTTCGTGATCGGGTCGATGACCACAATACGTGGTCGATGCTTCGCGATCAATTTGTGAAGACTTGCCAGGTGTGCTTCCAGGCCGGTGCTCGTGGGCCGCATCGCATGGAACTGCAACAAGCGCTTTCTTACCCACCTCTCCAGGTTAAGGCCAACCGAGCGCATGTTACGGAGAATCTGGCTGGGAGACTCTTCAAAAGCAAAATACACGCAACCTTCGCCACGAGCGCAGGCAGAGCTGACGAAGTTCGCTGCCAGGCTGGACTTCCCCGTTCCCGCCGTGCCCGACACCAGCACACTGCTTCCACGGAAGAACCCCTTACCCTCCATCATTTCGTCCAGGGCCGGAATTCCCGTTGAAACACGCTCCGTCAGTGCCTTGTGCGCGAGTGCCAGCGAGCTGAGCGGCACCACCGAGACGCCCTCGCGATCGATCAGGAACGGATACTCATCGGTGCCGTGGGAAGTGCCCCGGTACTTGACGATTCGCAGCCGGCGCGTGGAGATCTGCTCCGTTACCCGGTGGTCCAGCGCAATCACGCAGTCGGCGATGTATTCCTCCAGACCGTGACGGGTCAGCGTGTGTTCTCCCGCTTCTCCGGTAACGACCGCGGTAAGCTTGCGTTCTTCCAGCCACTGGAACAGGCGGCGGAGTTCCGCGCGCAGAGTCGTTGAGTCGGTCAATCCAGAAAAAAGCGCTTCGATGCTGTCCAGGACAACTCGTTTTGCTTTGATCGCTTTGACCGCGTGGTCTAACCGGATGAACAGGCCCTCGAGGTTGTATTCTCCCGTCTCGGCAATCTCGTGTCGTTCAACGGCAACGAAATCCACCAGCAGCTTCTTGCGTCTGGCGAGATCATGCAAATCAAAGCCGAGCGATGCGACGTTGGCACTCAGTTTCTCCTCGGTCTCTTCGAAGTCCATGCAGACGCCCGGCTCGCCATAACGAACCGCGCCGTGCACCAGAAATTCCATCGCGAGCAAGCTCTTGCCACATCCTGCGCTGCCGCACAGTAACGTGACTCGGCCTTTGGGCAGGCCTCCGCCCGTGACTTCATCCAGCCCTTGGATTCCTGTCGGGGACTTGGCGAGCGAACGGCGGGCGACTTTTGACCGGGGGCGCGGCATAGCGAGACTCCTGAAATCGAGTCCCTTGGGTGCCAGAAACGACACAGTATCTTAGCATGACGCTAATGGAGGCCGCTGCCGATTCCTTTACCTGAAACAGCGAGCTGATTGCCTCTGACTGCACTGACTGCGCGGCGAACAATCGGCGCAGGCCTCGCACCTTCAGCGTTTTCGAAGCGACCTGCTTGAACCCAGCCAAGGGGATGGATATTGAATGAAGACCACCCGTTTGAACGACCGGGGCGCCGGAGGGCGTAATACCGCGCCCGTCCAATTACCGTGCATGACTTAAATTGTATGAAAGCCCAGATGGATGATCGAGCTTTCATCCTCGGCGCCAGGTCTCCAAAGGGAAGAGAACAGACAGTCGACAGAGCGCTACACCGCTAGTCTCGTCGCGCTTCTTGCCTCGATTGCTCGACGTATCGGAGCGGAAAGCAGCGACTACCAGTGGCGCACACGGCCGACGTCGACGTGCACGAAGTCCAGGCTGCGATAGTACCCCACTCCTCCGCGATGCAGGCTCAGGGCTGCGTTCCGCAGGTCCGACGTCGGAATCCCACGCAGGCGAATGTCGATTGCTTCGGCCTGCATATGCAGGCTGTGCTGCGCCACGCCGGTGTGCGCGCTGCGCGTGCGCAGGAATTCGTTGCTCCACGGCGTACGGTAGCCGCAAATCACGTCGATTTCACCACCGGAATCGCCGAGCGACGCGGTCAGGTCGTAGAGGAGATCGAAGAGGCGAGGATCGAAATGGCGCACATCTCCGGTACGGTGGTCGCGCAGATAATGGTCGAGCTCGTCCAGCGCTTCGGGGATGTATCGATCACCGCGACGATAGACGACATCCAGCCGCTCGCCAGTGTGAGTGTGATAGAAGTGCAGCCGGTATTCGTGCGGGGATGGAACCGTTGATTCCGTGGTGTGCCCCAGCGTCGCCAGCGGCAGAAAAAGAATCAGCGATAAACAGAACTTACAATTCACTCTTCGCCAGGCCGCTGAAAATGCCTGACGTTGTTGACAGAGGTTCGCTGCAGTGTACTTGAAGAGGCGCACCCTTGTTGGATGCGGTTAGAACCAGATTCGGTGCCTTAATGCCGATCCAAAGAACCACCCAGGCACGGGGGCTAAAGCCCCGCCGAATGTGGCGGTTGACGCGACCCTAAAGGGTCGCTCTTCCACGGGGCTGCCTAAGTACGGTCTTCCACGGGGCTGCCTAAGGACGCTTCCAGGGGGCTGCCTAGGGTCGCTCTTCCACGGGGCTGCCTAAGTACGGTCTTCCACGGGGCTGCCTAAGGACGCTTCCACGGAGCTGCCTAGGGATGTTCGGTGGCCAACGCTTTATCGAGTTCTGCGTCATAACCATAGATATCGTCGAAAAACCGAATCTGATTTTCCTCATTCACCGTAGCTGTGCCGTAGACAATCAGAACTGGAATTCGCGTGACCAGGTTCACCTGAAGATTGTTTTTCTCACCGTTCATCGTGGCCTTCACCCGTTCCAAATCCCAGCCAGGATTGTTTCGCAACACCCAGGCAACCAGGTCTGCGGGCTTCTCCACGCGAATGCATCCGTGGCTGAAATCGCGCACGTCCGGCGAGAACAGTTCCGGAGCGTCTGTGCCGTGCAGGTACACGTTGTCCGGGTTGGGGAAAATGATCTTCACCAGGCCCAGAGAATTCGTGTCGCCGGGCTTTTGCCGCACCATCAGGTGAAGCGATCGTATGCCTTCTAAAACCTCCGGGCTCACCTGATTGTCGGTTACGACCTCACCCTGGGGCGTGACCACTTCAAAATTATGCTTGGCGATGTAGTTTGGATCCTTCTGAATGTGGGGGACGACTTCGTTGCGCTGAATGCTGGGAGTCACATTCCAGTAGGGCCGGAAGACCACGTATTGGATCTCTTTCTCAAAAGTCGGAGACTTGTGGCCGTAGGCTTTTCCAATGATGACGTTCTTGTAGAAGGCGACGGTGCCATCGGGGTTCATGGCGCGTACACGATACTCAGGAAGATTCACAACTATGGGCGGCTGTGGGAAGGAATGCGGAATCCAACGCCACCGCTCGAGCGTCAACTTGATCTGGCGAATGCGGGCCGCTGGAGGCGTATTGAGTTCATTGATCGTGCGCGCGTCAAGGTTGCCGGTGGGAGTTTCCCCGTGTCTGTCCTGGTAATGCTTGACGCCCTCGACGAGCGCACCGTCATAGATGGTTGCATTCGGATTCAGTTGCGCGCTTGCAGGAATGTCGCCGATGATTTGAAGAAACCGCCCTAAGCGGACTACGCCAGCGTAGGTTTGGCCGGGCCGCACAGTCTTCGCGACCGCTGGCAGCTTCTCTCCCTCGGCTCGGTTTGCGTATCCTTCATAAACCGGCAAGAGCGCGAGCATCTTCCGGTAGCCCAGGAAGGGTGGTTCCAGCTTCTGGATTTCGGCGGCTGGATCGCCTGCATTCACGACCTGGGTCTGAATGAATTCCGCCAACGGGAGTTGGTTCCCCGCCATATCGATCTGAAATTTGAATTCCTTGGGGTTTACGCGGCCACAATGGATGGCACGGATGTAGCGCATCGCCGAGACCGTAAGCGCGGTATCGAACGAGACAAGATCTTGTTCGGACGGTTTCTGATCGGCCTTGTTTTGTCCCAGCTTGAGGAGGCGGCCCTGCCATCGCGAGCCGTCGTAATCTTCGGGGTCGAGTCCTTTCGCGTTGGCATTTCGTAGGAGTTCGATCACGGCCATTCCCTGGGGTCGGACGCGGCCGTTCTGAACCCAAAGCAGAGAGTAACCGTTCGTCTCGTAAAGTTTGGCGACCTCTGCTTTGTAGGGAGTAAAGTCGGGCCAGCGAAGATCGGCATTACGGGCTGAGTCCACAATGCCGCGAAGCGCGGGAACACCCGAGGCAGACAACGCCCGGCTTGCAAGAGCAGGGTGAACCTTTGGGAGGAAAGCAGGAAAGGTCCCGCCGCTCGCGATAGACATTCCGGCAACGACCATGCCGGCAACGACTACGATCGTTAGAACGATCATCCACTGAGGCCGACCAACAGGATTCCTCATCGCAAACCTCCGCTCGATGTTTTATTTGAGTATCGAATGCAATTCCAGGTTCCGCTTAATTGCAAGATTTCTTGCGCTGGGATCGTCGCGATCGAACGGTTCAGGTCTTAGCAGACTGAAAAAAACTCATTTTGCCGACCGAATGCGCGGGGCCGGTTTTAACGCGCCTAAAAATCCTTTCCAATAACTGTCTTCTCTTATTTGCCAGTTACTTCGACCACAGGCGGTTTCCTGCATTCTAACCGGCGCTGGGCTCGCGCGATTGCGCACCGCAGGTTGGACGTTCGTCGGCAGGCGATGGTAAGCTTACGATCCGAACGTTCGCACTCACCAGGACGACACCCGTGGAACCCGATCCCATGAGCCGGCCGCAAGCGGCGGGTAGATTAGCTGCCTTGGCGCAGCCCGTAGCTGCGCCGCTTACCCGCGCCGCAATTTTCCTGGTCGCGACGATCAACCCCGGCGTTGAAAATCAGGCCATCCTGCGCTCGTTCTGCGGCGACCTGGCCGCGCTGGTGCGCGCGGTGGAATTTCGCGACCTGGAAGCGGGCCTTTCCTGCGTGGTGGGCTTTGGGTCCGATGCGTGGGACCGCCTCTTCGGATCGCCGCGACCGGCGGAACTGCACCCGTTCCGCGAGATTCGCGCCGGAGCGCGGCATGCGGTTTCCACGCCGGGCGACCTGCTATTCCACATCCGCGCCAAGCGCATGGATTTATGTTTCGAGCTGGCCACTCAGCTGATGGCGCGTTTAGGAGACGCCGTGTCGCCGGTGGATGAAGTGCATGGTTTTCGCTACTTCGATGAGCGCGACCTGCTGGGCTTCGTCGACGGGACGGAGAATCCCAGGGGCCAGGCAGTGACTGACGCTGTGCTCATCGGCGAGGAGGACGCCGAGTTCGCCGCTGGCACTTACGTCATCGTGCAGAAATATCTCCACGATCTGGGCGCATGGAATGCGCTCTCCACGGAGGCGCAGGAACGCATCATCGGCCGCACCAAGCTGTCGGACATCGAATTGGACGATTCCGTCAAGCCAACATCCGCGCACAACGCGCTCACCACGATTGTTGAGAACGGGACAGAGGTCAAGATCCTGCGCGACAACATGCCCTTCGGCCGGGCGGGGCACGGCGAATTTGGGACGTACTTCATCGGCTACAGCCGTTCGCCCCGTACGATCGAGCAGATGCTGGAAAACATGTTCGTCGGCCGGCCGCCCGGCAACTACGATCGGCTGCTCGACTTCAGCCGCGCCGTCACTGGGAACCTGTTCTTTGTGCCTGCCGCAAATTTTCTGGAGAACGTGACCGCAGATCAAACGAACGCAGATCAAACGAACGAAGATCATACGAACGAAGCCCCGCCTGGCATTGCGGATTCCGCGCCGGCGGGGGCTGAACCTTCGCCATCCATCCCGTCGGTGCGCGAGGGCTCGCTCGGCATCGGTTCCCTTAAAGGAGACCTACGACATGAATAATCTTCATCGCGAACTTGCCCCCATTTCCGATTCCGCCTGGGCTCAGATCGAAGAGGAAACCTCGCGCACGCTCAAGCGCTACCTTGCCGGCCGGCGCGTGGTGGACGTGAAGGGGCCGGGCGGCGTCGGCCTTTCTGCGGTCGGCACCGGCCACCTGCGGACGATCACTGCGCCGGCGAAGGGCATCGTCGCGCGGCAGCGCGAAGTCAAGGCGCTGGTCGAAGTGCGGGTTCCGTTCGAGTTGGATCGCCAGGCGATCGACGACGTTGACCGGGGCGGGAACGACTCAGACTGGCAGCCGGCGAAGGACGCTGCGCGACAGATCGCTTATGCCGAGGACGGCGCCATTTTCGATGGTTACGCCGCCGCAGGGATTGGGGGCATTCGCCAGGGGAGCAGCAATCCGATCATGACGCTCCCTGCCGACGTGCGCGAGTACCCGGAAGCGATTGCTCAAGGCCTGAGCCGGTTGCGCCTCGTCGGCGTCAACGGCCCCTACTCGGTGCTGCTCGGTGCCGATGCGTACACCGCGCTCGCCGAGACCAGCGACCACGGATATCCGGTTCTGGAACATGTGAAGCGGCTGGTCAAGGACGAAATCATATGGGCGCCCGCCATTGCCGGCGCTTTCGTGCTGACCACTCGCGGCGGTGATTTCGAACTGCACATCGGCCAGGATGTGTCGATCGGTTATCTCAGCCACACCGACGCCGCTGTCCGCTTGTATCTGCAGGAGACGTTTACGTTCCTGCTGCTCACCACCGAGGCTGCGGTCGCGCTGGTTCCTCCGGGGAAAGGGAAGGCGAGTTAAGTTTAGACTCCTCTCGATTTCTGAGGCGTCGCGGTGCCGTGTGCCCATAACCGACAGCAAACGTTTGCAGCATGCAGCGTGCGCATCCTCGAAGTGGCTTGCGCGGAGCGCTCTGTATCAATAAGATAGCTGCGCCTGCCACAGGCCCCACGGAATGATCGGCCAGACCATCTCCCACTACCGGATTCTCGAAAAGCTCGGCGGCGGGGGAATGGGTGTCGTCTACAAGGCCGAGGACACGAAGCTGAAACGCTTTGTGGCGCTGAAGTTCCTACCCGATGATGTGGCCAAAGACCCGCAGGCGCTGGTGCGCTTTCAGCGGGAAGCGCAGGCTGCGTCGGCGCTGAATCATCCCAACATCTGCACGATTTACGAGATCGATGAGCACGATGGACATGCGTTCATCGCGATGGAGTTTCTCGACGGGCAGACGTTGAAACACCGCATCGCCGGGCGGCCGATGGATGTGGAGACGCTGCTGGGGATCAGCATGGAGATTGCCGACGCGCTGGATGCGGCGCACAGCCGTGGGATTGTTCACCGCGACATCAAGCCGGCAAATATTTTCGTGACTAAACGAGGGCAGACGAAGCTGCTGGACTTTGGACTGGCCAAGCTGGCGCTGAGTACGGAACATACGCTGACCACGCCGGGGGGCCCGATGACCAGCCCAGGGTCGACGATCGGAACCGTAGCCTACATGTCCCCGGAGCAGGTGCGGGCGGAAGAACTGGATGCGCGCACCGATCTTTTTGCGTTTGGTTCGGTGATGTACGAAATGGCGACCGGAACCATGGCGTTTTCCGGGAGCAGTAACGGCGTGGTCTTCGAGGCCATTCTCAACCGGATGCCGGTGCCGGTGGCGGAGTTGAATCCGGTGATCCCCGACAAACTGAATGATTTGATTTTGAAGTCGCTGGAAAAAGAGCGCGACATGCGTTACCAGACGGCGGCGGAACTGCGCGGCGATCTGAAACGGATTAAACGCGGTCTTGAGAGTTCGCGAATCCGGGCGGCGAGCGGTTCGGGGATCGCGGCGATTTCGGGCACGAGCATCCCGGCGCCATCGGCGCGCGAAAATCTGGTGCCGCCCGGGCGGGTGTGGACAGCGGCTAGCGTGGCAGGAGTGCTGGCCCTGCTGGTTGGACTGGGAGTGGGAGCTCTGCTGCTCAAAGGGTCGGGTAAGACGGAGTTTGCGGCCTATCATCCGCTGACGTTCCGGCGCGGGATCGTGCATTCGGCGCGGTTTGCGGCCGATGGAAAGACGGTGATCTACAGCGCAGCGTGGGAGGGCAAGTCGCTCAATCTGTTCGCGACGCGTCCCGAGAGTCCGCAGTCGCAGGAGATCGAACCGAAAGGTGCGGAAGTGCTGGCGGTTTCGGCGGCAGGCGAAATGTTGGTCGCGCTGCGCAGCAAGCCTCGCGAAGCATTCATCTACTCGGGAACCTTGGCGACGGTTCCTTTGGTGGGCGGCGCGCCCCGTGAAATTCTCGACGATGTCGAATGGGCCGACTGGTCGCCCGACGGCACGAACGTGGCGGTGGTTCACGAGGTTGAAGGGCGAAAGCGCCTCGAGTTCCCACTGGGAAAAATGCTGTACCAGGCGGATGGATGGATTGGAAACCCGCGCGTGGGTCCCAATGGCAAAGTGGTCGCGTTCATCGATCATCCCCAGCCTTCGGACGACGGCGGGTCGGTGGCGGTGGTGGATTTGGCGGGGAAGAAGACGAAGCTATCCGATGGATGGGACAGCATTCAAGGCCTGGCGTGGTCGCCGGACGGCAAAGAAGTATGGTTCACGGCGACGCGTACTGGAGGCGATCGGTCGCTGTATGCGACGGATCTGACCGGGAAGGTGCGGCTGCTGGCTCGCGTGCCCGGCGAGTTGACGATTCTCGACGTTGGAAAAGACGGAAGTGTGCTGCTGACTCGCGGCAATGATCGCGCGGGCATGATCGGGCTGGCGCCGGGCCAGGCCAAGGAGAAGGACCTGTCATGGCTGGACTGGTCAGTGCCAGGAAGTTTGTCGCTGGACGGGAAGATGATCCTGTTCCAAGAGGCGGGTGAAGGCGGTGGGCCGAAATATGCAGCGTATCTGCGGAACACGGATGGGTCGCCGGCGATTCGCCTGGGAGAAGGCAGCGGACTGTCTTTGTCGCCCGACGGCAAGTGGGCGCTGGCCCGCTTGAATGTCTCTCCATCGCCGTTGCTTCTTTATCCGACGGGTGTCGGAGAAATCAAGCAATTGAAAAGCGATGGGCTGAATCATATTTCTGGGGCGTTCCTGCCCGACGGGAAGCGATTCATTTTTACCGGAACCGAGCCCGGACATGGGGTTCGCCTCTACCTGGAGTCGCTCGACGATTTCAAGCCGCGCGCGGTGAGTATGGAGGGAGTTGGATCGGGAATGGTTTTGTCTCCGGATGGCCGATTGGTCGCGGCTCGCGGTCCGGACCAGAAAGTTTACTTGTTCCCCGTCGATGGAGGAGAGCCGAAACTGGTTCCGGGAATGCAGCCCGGAGAGATCGCGACCGCCTGGACTGCGGATGGGCGCTCGCTCTTTGTGATGGCGCGCGGACAGGTTCCTGCCCAGGTTTTTCGCGTGGACTTGTCGAGCGGGCAAAGAACGCTGTGGAAGATTATCGAGCCGGCCGATGCAGCGGGCATCGACACCGTGGGCCGCGTATTGATGTCCGCCGACAATAAGACTTACGTTTATTCCTACGTGCGGACGCTGTCGGATTTGTATTTGGTGCAGGCGTTGAACTAGCGAGAGTCTCGCCCGGCTATCTCAGTTTCGACTTCCGTGGAATTTCTATTCCGTCCAACCTGGCACTGGCGCGTGCGGTATATTCTCAGCGTGATCAAAACCCATCTGCGGTGGTTCCTGCTGCTGTTTTTTGTGGCGTTCGTGGCAATTCTGGCGCAGGCGCAATCCTATAAATATTTTCGCATCGGGAATAAAGAAGACGTTCAGACCAAGCCCGTGGCGGGGATCGCCATGATGGGCGGAGGCAGCGATCTGGACGAGGCGTTTCGCTGGCTCTGCAACAAGGGCAACGGCGGGGATTTCCTGATTCTACGGGCGCGGGGCGACGACGAGTACAACTCATACGTGAATGGACTCTGCAAAGCGAATTCGGTGGCGACGCTGATTATTCCGGATCGCGAGGCGGCGCAAGATCCGACGGTGGCCGAGATCATCCGGAAAGCGGAGGTGGTGTTCATTGCCGGAGGAGATCAGGCGAATTACATTCGCGGGTGGAAAGGGACTCCGGTGGAGAGCGCGATCAACGCAAACATTGCCGCAGGCAAGCCGATTGGCGGCACCAGCGCGGGGTTGGCGGTGGAGGGCGAGTTTGTGTACAGCGCGACGGGAGATAAGCCGGACGATAAGAATCTGTCTTCGGCGGATGTGCTGGCGAATCCTTATTTTGAGCGGGTGGCGCTGGCGCGGGAGTTTTTGAGGATTCCGCTCCTGAAGAATCTGATCACGGATTCGCATTTTGCCGGGCGCGATCGCATGGGTCGGACGCTGGGTTTCTTGGCGCGCATTGTGAAAGACGGCTGGAGTGCGTCACCGAGGGAAGTGGCGATCGACGAGAGATCGGCAGTCCTGGTCGAGGCCGATGGAAAGGTGGCAGTGGTGGGCACGGGGAAGGGTGCGTATTTCCTGCGTCCCACGCAGGCGCCGGAGGTTTGCGAGAAAGGCGTGCCGCTGACATTTCGGGGGATCAGCGTGTACCGGGTTCCAACGGGCGGGCATTTTGATTTAACTTCGTGGACTGGCGATGCAGGGACTGCCTATTCACTTTCGGTAGAGGGCGGGAAGATTCAGAGCACTCAGGCGGAGCACGGGATCTATTGAGGTGCGGTGCGAGGCCATGAAGAAAAAAGTTGTGGGACTGGGCGAAGTGCTCTGGGATCTGCTACCGGAGAAGACGTGTCTGGGCGGGGCGCCGGCAAACTTCGCTTACATCACGACGCTCATGGGCGATCAGGGAATTGTGGCGAGCCGCGTCGGCGAAGACTCGCGAGGCTTGGAAGCGCTGCGGCGCATGCAGGAATTGCGGCTCAACATCGATCATGTGCAGACTGACCGGCAGCATCCGACGGGCACGGTAAGAGTGGAACTCGACGACAAGGGAGTCGCGCGCTTTGAGATTGCCCATCCGGTGGCGTGGGATTTTCTGGAGTGGACTTTAGATTGGCAGCGCCTGGCTGAGACCGCGGATGCGGTTTGTTTTGGATCGTTAGCGCAACGGTCGGAGGCAAGCCGCGCGACGATTCGAAATTTTCTTCAAGCCACATCGCCGGGCGCGGTGAAGGTGTTCGACGTCAACTTGCGCCAGTCTTACTACTCACAGGATGTGCTTTCGGAATCGATGCGGCTGGCGGACATCGTGAAGCTGAATGACGAGGAGCTGCCGACGATCATGAAACTGTTCCAGCTTCCGCATCAAGATGAGTTGTCGTCGGCGCGACGGTTGATCGGCGCTTATGATCTGAAACTGGTCTGCATCACGCGCGGCGGGCGGGGAAGTTTGCTGGTGTGCGACAAGTCTGGGGACGGGGATGCGAGCGAGCATCCGGGGTTTCGAGTGCGGGTAGCGGATACAGTCGGATCGGGGGACGCGTTTACCGCGGGACTGGTGCACGAGTATCTGCGCGTCGCGTCGCCGGATAGGATGAACGAAGTGGCGAATCGCGTGGGAGCGTGGGTGGCCAGCGAGGTCGGCGCAATGCCTGTGCCGAAGGGCGGCGAGTTGGAGCAATCGCTGGCGGAGATTCGCTGAAAGCGATCGAGTCAAATTCCCCACCTTCTCGCAAGGAACGCTAGAAGGGTGGGGCACCCTGGCGTCTTCGGGAGTGAAGCGCGAACGCTTAGGTTGCGGTATAGTTTACGAAAGGTTGTGTTTGCTTTCGTTTCTAGAGTGGGCGGGAGAGAGGGGAATCATGAAGCGCACTGGGTCGAACGGGGGAGGCGGGCTGCCTCAGTTTTTCTCTTTCATTTTCGGAATCATGCTTCTTGGAATTGCCGGCGCGCTGCTCAGTTGCTCCAAGCCTGCGGCGACTCCGAAAGTGGCGCCGTCGCGGCCGTCCGACATCCGAGTGGAGGTGCGCGATGGAGGGCCGGTTGTGCTGACGACGAGCACAGCGGAGTTCCAGATTCTGCCGTCGGGCTTCCTGCAGGCGAGTCTTCTGAAAGATGGCAAGCGGTTGACGCTGGACGAGCCCGACGTGGGGTCGGCTGGCGGCAGCGACTCCATCGTGCACGAAGGAAAAGAATTCGACTTTGTGCCCGGCTTTTCGCAAGCCAAAGTTGTGGAGGGCAGCGGCAAACTCGGCCGCGGAAAGCGAGTAGAGATTCCGGGGCGTCCGCTGGCGCCGGCGGGAATGGACATCGAACGCACGCTGGTCATCGAAGCGTATGACGATTTTCCTAACATCGCGCTGGTCAGTACGACCTACAAGAATGTTGGAACCACGGATTTTCAGGTGGATCAGGTGTGGATGCAGCAGCACCGGTTCAATGCACATGAAGTGAAGGAGCATCCTTACGACATGTGGTCGTTTCAAGGGTCGAGTTACGACTGGGGTAAGGATGATGTGCAGAGGCTGACGCGGACTTCGTCGCAGGCGAACGCAATGGGCGAGACGGTGAAAGGCGGCTACGGTGGCGGGATTCCCGTGGTTGCGTTCTGGACCGGGTCGGTGGGCGAGGCGATCGGGCATGTGGAGACGGTGCCGTTGACGCTGTCGATGCCGGTGAAAGTGGAAAAGGACGGGCGGGTGACGGCGAGCATCGCGATTCCCGTGAATGCGGCGCTGAAGCCAGGAGAGACTTATTCCTCGCCACGAAGTTTTGTCGCGGTGTATAGCGGAGACTTCTACGAGCCGCTGCGCATGTGGTCGAGCGTGCTGCAGAAAGAGGGATGGGAAATTCCCAAGCCGTCGAACGAAGCTTACAACGTGAGTTGGTGCGGGTGGGGCTACGAGTTCAACGTGACGCCGGCGCAGATGCTGGGCACGGTGCCGAAGCTGAAGGAACTCGGGATCAAGTGGGCGACGCTGGACGACCGCTGGTTCGATACCTACGGCGACTGGAATCCGCGGAAGGATACGTTTCCGGGGGATTCGATCAAGCAGATGGTCGATGAATTTCACAAGCAGGGAATGCTGGCGCAGTTGTGGTGGCTGCCGCTGGGCGTGGAAGACGGGCAGGGCAAGTATGAGTCGCACAAATATGCGATGTCGAAGGTGGCCGAGGAGCATCCCGACTGGCTCATCCTCGACAAGGAAGGAAAACATGCGCGGATGACGCGCAATCTGGCGACGCTTTGTCCGGCGGTGCCCGAGGTGCAGAGTTATTACAAGCAGCTCACGGAGAAATTTATTCGCGACTGGGGATTCGACGGGTCGAAGCTGGACAACATTTATAGCGTGCCGAAGTGCTACAACCCGGCGCATCATCACAAGTCGCCGCAGGATTCCGTGAACGCGATGGGCGAAGTGTACAAGACAATTTTTCAGACGACGCGCGCGATCAAGCCCGAGAGTGTGACCCAGGCGTGCCCGTGCGGGACACCGCCGTCGCTGGCATGGCTGCCGTTTATCGATCAGGCGGTGACGGCGGATCCGGTGGGAGGGGCGCAGGTGCGGCGGCGGATCAAGATGTATAAGGCGCTGCTCGGGCCCCAGGCGGCGGTTTACGGAGATCATGTCGAGCTCTCGGAGATGACGCCGCTGGGACATGGCGACTGGAGCGAGCACGGCTCGGATTTCGCTTCGACGCTGGGGACAGGTGGAGTGCCGGGGACGAAATTTGTGTGGCCGGATCCGGGGCCGAAGTTCAAGGCAGTGAATCTCACCACCGAAAAGGAAACGCACTGGAAGACGTGGATTGGGCTGTACAACGAGAAAATGCTGTCGAAGGGAGAGTTCCGGGATTTGTACACGTATGGGTACGATTTTCCGGAAGCGTACTCGATTGAGAAGGACGGGAGAATGTATTACGCGTTTTTCACGGATGCAGCGAAGCCGTTTGCAGGCGAGGTTGAGTTGCGCGGGTTGAAGCCGGGGAGTTATCGCGTGCTGGATTATGTGAATGGGAAAGATTTGGGGACGGTGCAGGCGCAGGCGGGGAAGGCTCCAAAGCTCAAGACGGAGTTTAAGCAGCATTTGCTGCTGGAAGTGAGTGGGAAGTAGAGCACGGGGGATGCAGTCGGTTTTCGGCGCTGTGGCCCGGTAAGAACAAGCATTGCAGCCGTTCATCTTCGGAGCTACATTGTTGACGTGAAACTCTTCGGCGTGTTGCTGCTCGTGGTGGGATCTCTCTATGCGCAGACGGACCGTGTCGGCCCCGATGAGGGCTTCGATAATCCCGTAAAGAAGACCGTTGTAGACCTCGGCCCATCCCCGTATTACAAGGCTACTCAACACGTTAGAAAGAAGCTGACGTGCTACTACTATTCCACCTTCACCGTGAAGCAGTACGACGAGGGGCAGAAGGGCGCGGAGTGGCTGTCGATCGTTCCGTTGGCCCACGCTGGGTGCACGCGGACGCACAGCGAGGGCGAGAACGTCCTGACATGGCGAGAGTGGAGCGGATATTTCTGGGGCGCAAAGGACAGAGATGCCGTGTTTACGGCCCCTGACGGCGAGGACGGAGGGGTGCCATTCGCGGTCTTCGATGTCGGGACGGGACGAAAGCTATTTGAGGATTCTTCGTTGCTTTCCTACTATCAGGAAAAACTGCACATCAATAATACATTCCGCATCGCCAGCGGGGCTGACCAAATTATCCGGCTGACCTACCTTCGCGTCGTACGCGCTGCTTGCAACCTAAAAACAGGACAGGCGGATTGCTGGAACAAAGTAAGGGCTGAGTTCGGTATCACGCAAACCGACATACCCGTTTGTAGCAGTTATGAACAGGCTGCTGACTGGGAATCAGCGATTGTGTATCCAGTGTCTGTCCTGCTAACGGATTCTCCACAAATCAAAGCAGTGGACGGCGCTGTTTTCTGTTGGCCGACGGACTAGTTCGGCGGTTACTGTCGATAAATCTCTATTTCACTCAAATGGGAAACTGCCGGAGAAACTCCTAGCGATGCGTGGGGTCGCGGAAGGCTTCGGTGCCGCCGGGGCGCGTGGTGGAGAGCGCGCCCGCCCGGTTGCCGCTCGCGAGGCACGCTGGCAAGTCCGCGCCACGTACGTACTCGTGCAGAAATCCTGCGTCGAAGCTATCGCCGGCGCCTACGGTATCGACCGCTACGACTTCTTGCGATGGACTGGTGAAGCGCTCGGCTCCGCGCTGCGCCAAGGATCCTTCGGGGCCGAGCTTTACTACAACGAGCGGCACCAGCTCAGAGAGCTTGTGGATCGCGGCTTCCAGGTCGTCGTCATTCGTGCCCGCCACCTTACAGGCCTCGCGTTCGTTGGGCAGGAAAACATCGACATAGCGCAGAACTTCGTGCAAGCCGCCTTCCCACTGGTCGTCGGGGTCATCGTTGGTGTCGAGAGAAATCGTGAGACCCTTGGCCTTCAGCAATTGAAATAATTCTCCGACGCGCGGACGCAGTCCTCGCTGCAGGTAATACGACGAGAAATGAAAATGGCGCGAGTCGGCGAGATATTTTAAGTCGAGATCTTCCCAGCGCGTTTCCGCAATCGTTCCCGCATAGGTGAGAATGTTGCGCCACGAACCATGGGGCAGGATCACGGTGAGGCCGGTGGTGATTGGTCCGGCGACGCGACGCACGTGCGATACGTCCACGCCACCGTGCCGCAGGCGCTCGATCGCGATCTCGCCCAGCGGATCATCGCCGATGCGGGACTGAAACCCAACACGGCTGCCGAGTGCCGCCAGATTGTGAGCCACGATTGCGGAAGAGGAGCCGAGCGTCAGCATCATGCGATCGGCGAGCAGTTCGCGCTCGGGCAGAAGTTGTTCGGGAAGGCCGTAGAGGATGAGGTCGAGGTTGAGCTCGCCGGCGATGGTGACGTCAAAGCGTGGCATGGGTTTGTCTAACTTTCCGATGGACTTCACCACGCTTACGGTAGAACACCTCGTCGTATTCGCGGAGAAGTCTACTGAGTAGGAATCCTTCGACTGTGTGGCTGCTCAGCTTCGCGAACCAGCCACTTCGCTCAGGATGACAATGCTAGCGAATTAGAGGGCTCCTATTTTCAAACCAGTGTTACTTCAACCCCCGTCTGTTTCAGGGCGCGAAGATCGGTCTTCGGGACGCCGCGGTCGGTGATGACTTCCTGCAACGCCGACGGCGGCACGATCAACGACAAGCTGCGGCGGCCGAATTTACTCGAGTCGCAGACGGCCACGGTTTTCTTTGCGACCTCGACCATCACGCGGTTGACTTTGGCTTCCAGCAGATTGGGCGTGGTCAATCCGTACTGCACGTCGAAGCCATCGACGCCCAGAAACAATAAATCTGCGCTGAGCCGGCGCAGCGTCTCCTCGGCAATGGGGCCAACCAGCGAAAAAGAATTCTTGCGCAGCGTGCCGCCAGTAAGGATCACTTCAACCGCGGTCCCCGCCAGTTCGGCAGCAATGTTAACGGCGTTGGTGATGATGGTGAGGTTCTGGAAGCCGCGCAGCGCGCGGGCGATCGCCGTGGTGGTGGTGCCGGAATCGAGAATCAGCACCTGGCCTTCCTTTACTTTTCCCGCCGCGCTTTCCGCGATGCGCAGTTTTTCGTGATGGTGGAGCTTTTCCTTTTCGCGCAGCGTCGGATCTTCGAGCGCGCCCTCGCGTGAGGGCAGCGCGCCTCCGTGCGTGCGGTGGACCAGTCCATGAGCGTGCAGGATTTCAAGATCTTTGCGAATCGTAACTTGCGACGTGTCGAACTGCCGGGCGAGTTCAGTGACTAGAACCCGGCCCTGGTGGGTGAGCAGATCGAGGATGGCGCGACGGCGTTCTTCGTTGAGCACGGGAATAGCTTGCGGCGAATCGTATTGTAGACGATGCTTCGTCCCGCCGGATTTCTTTTTATAGCGTTTGCTTTCGTTTGTCCACTGCAAAGGTCGAGGCCCTGTATCGAGGAAAAGGCCGTTCGAGAGGAATGCGTCAGTCCCCGGGCCTACGGCCAAAGCGGATCACAGCTTGCCCCTAACCCATGTTTTTATCGGTAGTTGGGAACCACCGGGGCTGATAACCAACGCAATACCTGCCCCTAAAGTCCGATTGCCTCCAGGGGGTGGCTTTGCCGTAATCTCAGATTGGGACGAAACTGCGCGGGTTTCGAAGAGCAGCTTGTTACGAAATCCGGAAACATATTTCGAAAGCAGGGTGAGGCCATCTTGGCAACCATGTTGAAGGACGAGAAGTTGGTCCGCTCGCAGGCAGTGGTCGCGCGAGTGGTCGGAGGAGAGACGCTGATCGTTCCGGTGCGCGCCAAGGTGGGCGACCTGGCGTCGATCTACAGCTTCAACGGTACCGGCTCGCTGATCTGGAAATTACTGGAGTCGCCGCGCACTGTGACGCAACTGGCGACGGCCGTCGCGCAGGCGTATGAAGTCGAGACGGCGCAGGCCGAGCGGGATGTCACGAATTTTGTGAGTGAGATGAAATCAGTTGGTCTGGTCGAGGTTCAGGCCGCAGCTTCTGCAGCGATGGCCGGGGACTGAAGAATAGCGACCAGTGGGGCGGGAAGGACTGGCAGCAGCGGGCGCGGGAATCGCGTCCGCTGCTTTCAGATTTGTTTCGGAAGCATGGAGGGGGATTGGAGCAGTTAAGTTACAGCGCGTTTAGCGCCGATCTGCACCAGCGTCATGTCGGCGAACGAGTGCCGCTGCAGGTTTCGATTGAGGTGACGCGGCGCTGTCCTCTGGAGTGTCTGCACTGCTACAACAACCTCCCCATGGGCGATCTGGAGGCTAAGCAGCGTGAACTGACCAAGGAAGAGCACTTCCGGGTGCTCGATGAACTGGTTGAGATGGGCTGCTTCTGGATTCTCTACACCGGCGGCGAAATCTTCGCGCGCAAAGACTTCCTCGAGATTTACACCTACGCCAAGCAGAAGGGATTTCTGGTCACGTTGTTCACCAACGGCACCATCATCAACGAGCAGATCGCGGATTACCTGGCGGAGTGGCCGCCATTTGCCATCGAGATCACGCTCTACGGGCGCACGCGGGAGACTTACGAAGCGCTGACCGCGATTCCGGGATCGTATGACCGATGCCTGCGCGGAATCAGGCTGCTGAAAGAACGCGGGCTGCCGCTCAAGCTGAAGACGGTGGCCACCAGCATCAACAAGCATGAAGTGAGTGCGATGCGGCGGTTCGCGGAGGGAGAACTGGGCGTGGAATTCAAGATGGACGGGCAGATCAATCCGCGCATTGACTGCTCGCAGAGTCCGCTGGCGGTGCGGCTTACGCCGGAGGAGGTGGTGGCGCTGGATATGAGCGCTCCCAAGGGAGTGAGCGAGTATCGCAGGCTGGCGAAGCACGATCTGGAAAATCCGCCGAACCTGGCGCAGATCGACACCGTGTATCACTGTGGCGGTGGAATGAGTGGCTTTGCCATCAATGCCTACGGAGAGATGGGCATCTGCGTGATCTCGCAGCAGGAGACCTTCAGCGTTCGAGAGGTTGGGGTGCGGAAAGTCTGGGAAGACTCGCTATTGCGGTTGCGCGCGCGCAAGCGCACGCAGGTGACGAAGTGCATTCAGTGCCGCATTCAGTCGCTATGTGGAATGTGTCCGGCAAACGGCGAGATGGAGAGCGGAGACCGCGAGAGTCCGGTGGAGTTTCTTTGCCACGTTGCGCACCTGCGGGCGGCGGCTGTCGGGGTTGTAATTCCGGCGCATGGTGAATGCGAGTTCTGTGCGGGTGGCGGTCAGCATGACGACATGATGGAATCCGCGCGCCGGATTGCCAACAAAGAAATTGACGTCGAGAGTTGGGTGGGGCCGCAGCAGATACTTCCGATTCTGGGCAATTCCAGCGCCGCGTCTGGTTGCGGCAACTGCGGTCATTGACCGAAAGGCATAGGAGCGCACTGAATGAATCACGAGCCGAGCCCGGTCGAAATGAAGAAGCAGAAATACGAGCCTCCGCAAGTTGTCACCATCAGTCTGCGGCCAGAGGAGGCCGTCCTTGGACACTGCAAGATTGCCGGGTCGGCGGGTCCAGGCACCGGCAGTTGTATGGTGCTGTTTTGCAGCAGCATCGGATCGTAGGCGGCGGTGGCTCATCAGGAAATCAGGGACAGAATGGGGAGCAGGGGACGTGCACGTCCGGAATTAAGTGCAGGACGCGGCGCGAAACACCGCAGCGAGTTCCGGATTGGCGGAGTGTCGGTTGAGGTCGCGGGACGATGCAGCGAGGATGTAACTTTAGTTCCTTCGCTGCAGCCATTTCGGACCAAGGCTCACGCCTCCGATATTACGATTCAAGTGGAGTGGACCGAAAGGCTCGGTCCGGCGG